>OLPG01000605.1_pt1 | contig 34325 bp, 21 predicted proteins | sample 1672311 | NCBI WGS metagenome assembly OLPG01 (sample SAMEA3136670, study PRJEB25190) | human gut metagenome | biome: human gut; feature: human-associated habitat; material: faeces | place: Austria | collected 2013 | reverse complement strand
CGGCGGGCCCCTCTTTTTTTGCTTCCCGGGACGGAAAAGAAGGCCCGCGGGACACGATTGTTCTTGGGCGTTGCAGCCGGCTGGCTTGCTCTCGGCCGCCTTTCCTGGAACCTGTTAAACGCTACGAGCATTTAACAGGTTTATGTTTCTTGTTGGGTGGTTTTTCGGGATACGTGAGTTGCGCTGTATCATATAAACGTATTCATTCTGGCGTTATTGCGCCCATCCCATTACCAGGAAAGAGTTGATATCTCTATGGCCGATTCCTCTATTAAGGAACAGCGTGCCCTTTACGCTCAAGTTGCGCTCGAAACCCCTGAGGCGCTGAATGCTCTCATTGCCGATCTTGAGGGTTCTTCTCGTCGCAAGAGGCAAGCAGCTGCTTCGACGCTTTCGATTGCTGCTTCTATGAAGCCTGAGGTATTGACCGAGTTTTCGAACGTGTTTGTTGATGCGCTTAATCGTCCCGAAGCGCAGACTCGTTGGGAATGCCTCGACATTCTTACGAACATCGTTGGCGTTGAATCTCGTCTGTGCGACAAGGCAATCCCTGGTGCCGAGAGCGCGCTGTTTGATGAAGATTCGGGCCCGCTCCATTTGGCCGCCATGCGATTCCTGTGCCGCTTGGGCTCTACGACCGAAAACCGCAGTCAGAAGGTTTGGCCGCTTATCGACGAAGCTATTCAGTGCTATCACGGCGATATTGAATTCCAGGAAATGCTCGTCGCCGTTATCGCGTTTTCCGAAGGAAAGCTTGCCGACGAGGTCGCCGAGGAATTGAAATCCCGCATGGCTTTCGACGCCAAAAGCGGTAGGGGCGTGCTGAAGAAGCGTGCCGCTCAAATTGTTGAGAACCTTTCATAAATGCCAACGAGACACTCTTTGGGGTGTCTCGTTTGTTTTTGAAGCCTTTTCTTGAGAGGCGATCCAAAGTGGCCCGTCTGGTTTCGCGTGCCGCTCATCGACGCCTCGGCGCAATTAATCGACGCGCAACAAAGGCATGGTATGATGGCGAGACTTGTGAAGCGTAAATTATGCGCCGCCGAGGTTTTTGCGGCCGCGCGATAATGGAAAGGTGTTCATCGTGGCAAAGCATACTATTACGCTCATCCCAGGTGATGGCATTGGAATCGAAACTTCTGCCGCTATGCAACGCGTTGTTGAGGCGGCTGGCGCCGATATCGAATGGGAAGTTGCCGAAGCTGGCGCCGCGGTTATGGAAAAGACTGGCGGCTCTCCACTGCCGGAATCGACCATCGAGGCTGTGAAGCGCAATAAAGTCGCTATCAAAGGCCCTATTACCACCCCTGTAGGCACGGGCTTCCGCAGCGTGAATGTTGCGCTTCGCAAATCGCTCGATTTGTACGTGAATCTTCGCCCGGTGCTCTCGATTCCCGGCGCGGGCGGGCGCTACGAAGATGTCGACCTCGTTATTGTTCGCGAGAATTCTGAAGACCTCTATGTCGGCATCGAATTCGAAGAAGGCACGCCCGAAGCGAAGCGCCTCATCGATTTTTGTGCTGCTGAAGGCGCGGGCGTGATTCGTCCCGATTCGGGCATTTCCATTAAACCGATTTCGATTACCGGCTCCGACCGCATTGTTCGCTTTGCGTTCGACTACGCCGAAAAGCATGGCCGCGAAAAGGTGACCGCCGCGCACAAGGCGAACATCATGAAGTTCTCCGATGGTTTGTTCTTGAAAGAAGCCCGCAAGGTCGCGGCCGATTACGAAGGACGCATTGCGTTCGACGACCGCATCATCGACGCGTTCTGCATGAACTTGGTTACCGACCCCAGCCAGTTCGACGTCATTGTGTTCCCGAACCTGTATGGCGACATTGCGAGTGACTTGTGCGCCGGCCTGGTAGGTGGCTTGGGCATTGCTCCGGGTGCGAATATCGGCGACGACTACGCTGTGTTCGAGGCCGTTCATGGTAGCGCGCCCGACATTGCTGGCAAGAATATCTGCAACCCCACGGCGCAAATTCTTTCTGCAGCCATGATGCTCGACTACATTGGCGAGCCCGAGATTGCCCAGAAAATTCGTGCCGCCATCGCCAAGGTATATGCGGAAGGCGAGCATTTGACGGGCGACATTCGCAAGGTCACGGGCAGCTCGAAGCCGGCTTGCTCATGCACGGAATTCACCGACGCGCTCATTGCCGCGTTGTAGGTTAGTCCTTATGGTGCGCGGGTCGTATTGCGGCTCGCGCATTTGTGTTCGAAGGGGCCGCGCATGTGCGGCAAAGTTGTTTGATGAATGGGTGTGTTGCCAATGAGCGTTCAGATGCAAACCTTGCATGTGGGGGACAACGATTTCAAGGTATGCGACACGTCGCATGTTGAAGGGGCCGAGGCGCTGCCGCATTCGTTGCGCATTCTGCTTGAAAACGTGCTGCGCAATGTCGACGATGCCGACGCGCGCGAGCTTTATGCGAAGCGCATTGTCGATGCCGGCACGCAGGGCGTTCAGGGCGGCGAAATTGAATACATGCCTGCTCGCGTTTTGTTACAAGATTTCACCGGCGTGCCGGTGTTCGTTGACTTGGCCGTGATGCGTGAAGCTGCGCGCGATTTGGGTGCCGACCCTGCGCGTATCAATCCGCAAATTCCGCTCGATTTGGTGATTGACCATTCGGTGATCGCCGATGCGGCTTGCTGCGCCGATGCTCTTGAGAAGAACATGGACATGGAATTCAAGCGCAACGGCGAGCGCTATCGCTTCTTGAAGTGGGCCCAGTCGTCGTTTCAGAATGTGCGCATCGTTCCTCCCGGATCGGGCATTTGCCACCAGATCAACGTCGAGCGTTTTGCGCGCGGCGTTATGACGAAGGCGACCGACGCCGGCGAGCTTGCGTACTTTGACACGGTGGTGGGAACCGACTCCCATACCACCACGGCAAATGGCATTGGCGTGCTTTCCTGGGGCGTGGGCGGCATTGAGGCTGAAGCTGCGGCGCTTGGCCAGCCTATCACGACGCTCGTGCCGCAGGTCGTGGGCATTCATTTGACGGGCGAGCTGCGCGGCGGCGTATCGGCTATGGACGCCGCGCTCACATTTGCGCAGATGCTGCGTGCGAAGGGCGTGGTGGGCAAGTTCGTCGAATGCTTCGGTGATGGTGTGGCAACGCTTTCGGCGACGCAGCGCGCCTGCATCGCGAACATGACTCCCGAATACGGCTGCACGTGCACGCTGTTCCCGGTCGACGACCGCACGCTTGAGTATCTGCTGCTTACGGGCCGCGATAAGGAACAGGTTGCGCTCGTCGAGGCGTATGCGAAAGCCCAGGGCATGTGGAACGATGGCGCATCGCGCGTGTACTCCGAGGTACTCGAGCTGAATTTGAGCGATGTCGAATGCTCGCTCGCGGGCCCGAGCCGTCCGCATGACCGCTTTGCTCGCAGCGATGCCCGCTCGCGCTTCAATGCGATTTGCGCCGATCGCAACCTCGATATGGACAAGCGCGTTGCGGTGAATTTCATGGGCACCGAATACGAATTGACCCATGGCGCTATCGCGATTGCAGCCGTCACGAGCTGCACCACCGCAACCGACCCCGCCATGATGCTCGCATGCGGCCTGGTCGCCAAGCATGCCCGCGAGCGCGGCCTGCTTGCCAAGCCCTGGGTGAAGCGCGTTATGGCTCCGGGTTCGCATGCGACCCAGCTCATGCTCGAGCGCGCCGGCTTGGCGCAGCCCCTTGCTGAGCTCGGCTTCGCAACATGCGGTTTCGGCTGCATGAGCTGCATCGGCAATTCCGGTCCCGTGTGGCCCGAGATGCACGAGATCGCTGGCGACATCGAGCTGACGAGCGTGCTTTCTGGCAATCGCAACTTTGACGGACGCATTTCGCCTGACGTGTCGCAGAACTTCCTGTGCGCGCCGGCATCTGTTGTCGCCTACGCTATGGCGGGCACCATGAACTTCGATTTCGAGACTCGGCCGCTTGGCACCGACGGCGACGGCAACGATGTGTTCCTGCGCGACATTTTGCCGAGCGACGCTGAAATCGCTGAGCTTATGGACGAATTCGTTACGGCGGAATTGTTCGATGCGGGCGCCGAAGGCCTTTATAGCGGCACGCAGGCATGGCAGGAACTCGAGGCTCCCGAAGGCGACATTTTTGCGTGGGATGAAGACTCCACCTACGTGCGCCGCGCTCCGTATTTCGACGGCATGGGCAAGGCTGTCGAGGGCTTCGCGCCCATTTCTGGCGCGCGCGTGCTTGCGAATTTGGGCGACTTCATTACGACCGACCATATTTCGCCTGCTGGCAGCATCGCTTCCGATTCGCCCGCCGCGAAGTATTTGGCCGAGCGCGGGGTCGACCCGGTTATGTTCAACACCTACGGTTCGCGTCGCGGCAACCATGAGGTTATGGCGCGCGGCGGTTTCGCGAACATCAAGCTGAAGAACCTGTTAGCGGAAGGCAAGTCGGGCGGATGGACGCGCGACTTCGAGACGGGCGAAATCACGTCGATTTTCGATGCGTCGCAAAGCTATGCTGCGGCGGGCGTGCCTTTGGTGGTGCTCGCGGGCAAGATGTATGGCAGCGGATCGTCGCGCGACTGGGCGGCGAAGGCGCCGTTGCTTTTGGGCGTGCGCGCCGTTATTGCCGAAAGCTTCGAGCGCATTCATCGTTCGAACCTGGTGGGTATGGGCATTTTGCCGCTGCAGTTCCACGAGGGCGAAAATGCTGAAACGCTGGGCCTCGATGGCACGGAAACCTTTGTTATTGAGCCGGTCGATTTCGGTACCGGCGAGCCGAGCATGCCCAATCCGCGCGAGGTGAACGTTTCAGCTTCAAAACAGGACGGCGAAACGGTGAAGTTTCACGCTATAGTAAGGGTGGACACACCTACCGAAGGCGCATACATGGCTCATGGCGGAATTCTGCAATACGTGCTTCGCCAGCTTGCGTAGAACTTGACGTGGGGCTTCGCGCCTGATTCGTCCATGCAAGACTGCATTCAGGCGGCCGTGGCGGTTTCGGTGCGGCCGCTTTTTGTATGCAAAGGCGCGTGTTGATTTTTCGGGCGAAAAAGGGAAGGCCCGAATACGATGAGAAAGGCATTTCATGGCTGGCAACCAGAACCCGTTCGCCGCTATTTTCGGCGACGACCCATTTGGTGTAGGGGGCGGTTTTTCAGGCGGCGGCTCGCGGCAGGGCGCACCGCAGGTTGAATTCAACACCAACGAAGAGTTCAACAAAATGAAAGACAAATTCGCGACCATGGGCAAAAAGGCGATGATCGCCTGCGCCATTATCGCGGTTATCGTGGTCGCTGTGGCATATTGGTGGTTCCATCCGCCCATCAACATCCACTCGATGGACACATGGATGTTCATCGGCATTTTCATTCTGCTGCCGTCGTTTTTGTTCTTCCGCGCCCGCGCGCACGCGTACAAGCATGGATCGGTGAAAGTGGGCGTCTCTAAGGCGAAGGCGAAAACGTTCGATACGCTTGCGTGGATTCCTGTTGCCGTTGTCGCGCTTGTCGCGGTAGGCACGCTGCTGTCGCTGTCGTTCTTCCCGGGCAATGCTCAGAAGTACGCCAACATTTTGGTTCCTGCCGACGACGAGTTCACGCAGGACATTCAAGAGGTCAACTACGACGAAATCCCCGTTATCGACCGCGATTCGGCCATGCTTTTGGGCAACCGAACCATGGGCAGCATGTCCGACCTGGTAAGCCAGTTCGAAATTGCGCCTACCTATAGCCAGATTAACTACCAAAACCACCCGGTGCGCGTGAGCCCGCTTGGCTACGCCGACCTGTTCAAGTGGCTGCAGAACCGCGAGCAGGGCATTCCCGCATATGTCATTGTCGACATGACTTCGCAGGATGCCCAGGTTGTGCGCCTCGATAGCGAGCATGCGATTAAGTATTCCGAAAGCGAGCCTTTGGCGCGCAACATCGACCGCTATGTGCAGCTCAAGTACCCCTTCTATATGTTCGGCGAGAAGTCGTTCGAGATCGACGACGATGGCAACGCATGGTGGATTTGCCCGGTGCGCGACTTCACGATTGGCCTGTTCGGCGGCGAGACCGTGTCGCGTGCTGTGCTCGTGAACGCGGCGACGGGCGAGTGCCAAGATATGGCGGTTGAAGATGTGCCCCAGTGGGTCGACCATGTGTACCCCGCGAACCTCATCATTCAGCAGTACAACTGGCATGGCAAGTACACCAATGGCTGGCTGAACAGCTGGCTCGGCCAGAACGGCGTGGTGCAAACCACCCCAGGCACCGATGGCAGCGCGGGCTATAACTACATTGCCAAAGACGATGACGTGTGGTTGTACACGGGCGTTACGTCTGCCACGGGCGACGAATCGATTGTCGGCTTTGTGCTGGTGAACCAGCGCACCGCTGAGGCGCACTTCTATTCGTGCGCGGGCGCTACGGAAAGCTCGGCCATGCAGTCGGCCGAGGGCCAGGTGCAAAACCTGCGCTACGAGGCGACGTTTCCCATTCTTATTAATGTGAACAACACGCCGACGTACTTCATGGCGCTGAAGGACAACGCGGGCCTGGTGAAGAAGTACGCCATGGTGGACATCCAGAGCTACCAGAACGTTGCGGTTGGCGACACGGTGGCTGACACGCAGAAGTCGTACCTGTCGCTCATTGCGGCAAACGGAACGGCGGCGAATACGTCGTCGGTAAGCGATTCGGCACTTGAGGCGACGGGCGTCATTAAGACGATCGCCACGGCGGTGATCGAGGGCAATTCGCATTTCTACGTGACGCTCGAGGGCGACAGCAAGATTTACGACTTCGCGCTGCCCGGCATGATTGAAATCGTTCAGTACGCGCAGGGCGATACGGTTACCTTCAAGTATGTTGAGGGCGACCCCACATGCTCGGCGCAGTCCATCGAAGCCGCGAAGGGCGCGAAGGCGAACTCGGCCGATGCCGCTGGCGCCTCTTCGACCGACACCGCCAAGGCGAGCGATGAAGCTAAGGCAAGCGACGGTGCGGCAAAAGACGGTGCCGCTTCTTCCGCGAGCAGCGATACGTCTGCCGAGCAGAAAACCGCCTAGCTCGATTGGATGCTTCTCGGATTGGACGCTTCTCGATTTCGTGAAGCATTTCTGAAGATGGCCCGTTAAGGAAATTGATCCTTGACGGGCCATTTTCGTTTAGTAGAATATCGTTTTGCGTGTTTAAGAGATGCGCAACTACACGTTAGTTCCGCTGCCCAAGACAGCTGGCACCGAAAGGTTCAATCGCATGTTCGCATGCGGCCCGCCGAGGTGGTTCTGAAGAGCGATTTGCTTTGACGGCCCCTGCTGTTTTGAGACGCGGGGGCCGTTTTGTTTCTTCTGAAACGGCTCCACTCCACGGGGCGGAACCCGATTTTCAGAAGAAGGAGGTGTACTCATGCCCAACGTCAAAAATCAAGAGACTCTCGCCGTTATCAAAGAGGAGCTCAGCAACGCCGGCGCTGTCTGGGTCGTCGATTACTGCGGCCTGACCGTTAAGGAGGTTCAGGAGCTTCGTCGTTCCGTTCGCGAGGCTGGTGCTTCCATGAAGGTGTACAAGAACACCCTCGTGCACATCGCCCTCGAGGATGCCGAGCTGCCTACGCTCGACGACATGCTCAACGGCCCGAGCGCATTCGTGTTCGCTGGTGAGGACGTTGCTGCTGCTGCGAAGGCCGTCAAGAACTTCGCTAAGGGCAACGACAAGCTGGAGATCAAGGGTGGCTTGATGGAAGGCAAGGCCGTTACCGCCGCCGAGGTCGAGGCTATCGCTTCTCTGCCCTCTCGCGAGGAACTGCTCGCCCACATCGCTGCCGCTATCAACGGTGTTGCCAAGGCTCTCGCCGTTTGCGTCAATGGCGTGCCCCAGGGTCTGGCCCAGGTCACCAAGGCCGTCGCCGACCAGAAGGCTGCTTAATTGCAACCGCAGCGTAAAACGCGCTGCATAACATTCAACAATCCGGCCAGGCGCAAGGGCGCATGGCCCCTTTGAAAGGAAAGCTATCATGGCTGTTACTCGTGAAGAGATCATCGAGGCTCTGAAAGAAATGACCCTGCTCGAGGCTTCCGAGCTCGTTAAGGACATCGAGGAGACCTTCGGCGTTTCCGCTGCTGCTCCCGTCGCTGTTGCTGCTGCTCCTGCTGAGGGCGGCGCTGCTGCTGAGGAGAAGACTGAGTTCGACGTTATCCTCGAGGGCTTCGGCGACAACAAGATCGCTGTCATCAAGGTTGTCCGCGAGATCACCGGTCTTGGCCTGAAAGAGGCCAAGGAGGTCGTCGAGGGTGCTCCCAAGGCTGTCGTCGAGGGCGTTGCCAAGGACAAGGCTGAGGAAGTCAAGGCTCAGCTCGAGGGTGCTGGCGCTGCCGTTACCCTGAAGTAATTTTACGCGGTTCTACGAACCGCGTATTATGCCGACGCTGCGCGGGCCTCTCGCGGCACGCTTCGGGTTCTGCTTTCGGCTCGCGTACCAAAAGTATGCGTCGCCTCAGCATCGCCCGAATCGCACTCGCGAGAGACCCGCTCGCTGACATATGTATGTCCAGCGAGGTTAGGCACCAAGAGCCGGGATTCGTCCCGGCTCTTTTTTGTAAGGTTTCTCGGCATGCGATTTTGACCGTGTGGAATTTGCCGAAATCGTATATCGAAAGACCCTATAAAAAGAGGTACAGCGTAAATTGGATTCTTCGCTTTCAGCTCGGAATGCAGATCCGATAGATTCCGCACGAGCCGAACAGCACTTAATGTGCTGTTCGCGCGAGTCAGGACTTGACTGAAGCGGAGCTGCATTCCGAGCCGAAAGCGAAGAGTGCGAAAAACGCTTCAAGAGGAGACTCGATGTCGAAGCACGATAAGGCTCAGGATAAGACCAACGCCATGCGCATGTTCGATGCAGCGGGGTTGCCGCACGAAGTTTTGTTTTACGACGCCGAAGCTGCGGTTTCGGGCGCGGAAGTTGCTGCGGCCCTGGGTCAGGATCCCGATCAGGTGTTCAAAACGCTCGTGACCGTTGGCAAGAGCGGCGAGCATTATGTGTTCATGGTTCCTGTCGAGGGGGAGCTGAACCTTAAAAAGGCTGCCTCGGCGGCGGGGGAGAAGAGCATTGCGATGATCAAGTCGCGCGAGCTTCTTCCTTTGACGGGATATATTCATGGCGGATGCAGCCCGCTTGGCATGAAAAAGGTATTCCCCACGTTCATCGATGAGACCGCAATACTATTCGATACCATTATGTATTCAGGCGGCCGTCGTGGGTGCCAGATTTGCTCATCGCTTGCTGACCTGCAGAAACTTGTGGATGTTCAGACTGCTGACATTACGGCTTAACGCCTCGGGTTGCTTCGATCGCCGCGTTCCGCACGGCTTCGGAAATTTTTTTAAAAAAGTTCTTGCATGAGCCGCCGGAGTTTGTAATAATATCCGAGCTGCCGCAAACGAAGCGGAAAGCACGTCCCCATAGTCTAGAGGTTAGGACGCGGCCCTTTCAAGGCTGAGACACGAGTTCGATTCTCGTTGGGGGCACCATCGAAATTTGAAAGCCGCCTGTTCAGGGCGGCTTTTTTCGTATCGAGGCGCGGAGGGATCCCATGGAAAAAATCGTGCTGTTCTCGAGTATGGATGCCGCGCTTGCAGCCCGAAAACGTATGGCGCGCGCCTGCGATCCCGAAGTATTCGCGACAACGTATTCCACGCCGCGCGCCTGGCTTGGTGAGCTGTGGGAAGCCTATGGCGACTCTCGCCGCATTGCTGCGCGTTTTGAGAGAAGCGTTGCGCTCTTTTCCGCCTTTGAGGCGCAGGGTGACGCATTGTGGGCGTCACAGGGCACCTGGCGCCTTGCAATGCGCTTGATTGACGGCGGATTGGGCACCGTTGAACTCGATGCCGCGCTTTCCGGGGCGGCTTCCGCTGAGGCGCTCCCGGCTGGCTGCGAAGCTCTTTTAAACTGCGTGCGCGCGTATGAGGGCATTTTGTTGCGCGCGGGCCTCATCGATGAGGGAAGGGCATGGCGCGTTCTTTCTGAAGAACAGGTTCTTTTGCCTGAATGCGAAGTCGTTCTGCAGAATATTCGCCCGGCATGTGCGCTTGGGGAATTCCTCGTGAGCCAAAACGCGACCGTGCGTGAAGAGTCGGCATTTTCAGGCGAAATCGAGCGAGCCCCGGAAGGCATCGCGGTTCGATTCGCGTTTCCCTCGGGGCGATATGCCGAATCCGCGTTGCTCGCCGAGTTTATTTCGAATGTGCCCGTCTGCGAAACCGTGGGCATTGCTTCTCGCAATCCGCGTGCGCTCTATGAGGCTATTGCGCCTGCGCTGTGCTCTTTGGGCATCTCGGTGGCGTGTCGGGCGAGCATTCCATTCGCTGCGACCGATTTTGGCCGCGCGTTTGAGTGCGCCGCCGCATTGTGCTCCGCCGATTGCGTCGACGTTGCTGCCGCTGCCGATTTCGCGTTGAACCCGTTTTCTCGCATGGGCAAGCGTGCGGCGTTCGACTTCGCGGCCACCATTCGCGGCAATCGCCTTATTGATAAAGAGGCATGCCTCGCATTGCTTCGCGAAGAAAGCCGCGCTTTTGAGTATTTCGAAGACCTTGTCGAATCGCCTGAGGCAGCCACGATTGCCGGCGTATTTGAAGACGCCGCTCGCTCGATTGGCGCGGGCCGTGAGGCGTATACCAAAGAACAGCTCTCGGCAATCGGAACGCTGCGCGATGCATTTGGCGCAGCCTGCGCGATGGACGCCGAGCAAAGCGCGTGCGTGGCGGCGCTCGAATGCGCGAGCGTCAACGTTTCGCGTCAAGCCGAAGAGGGCAGCCCGCGCGTCGTGATTATGTCGCAGGCGCAGCTTGCTGCGTGTGAGCCGCGTTCGTTCGACCACGTGGTGCTCGCCGACATGACAAGCGTCGCCTATCCGTTGAAGGAAACGCATGATATAGCGGTCGAGATACTTGACGCGCTTGGAATCGGCCGAGGCCCCGAGGCGCTCCTTCGCGCCCGCGAGGCGTTCTCGGGCTGCGTGCGTGCGGCTGGCGCAAGCGTGCTCATCGAGCGCTGCTTGAACGACGAAAACGCCGCGCCCACCTATCCCGCTGCCGTGGTGCAGGAATTCGTTGATTGCTATCGAGCTGACACCACTAACCCCGACGATATCGATAACCCGTTCTCGCTGCCCGAAGCGCTCCAGGTGGGCATGCTGCAGCGTGGCGAAGAAGCGCTCTATGAAAACGCGAGCGTGCGCGACGCGCGCCAGGAGGTATGCGCGCGCGTTGAGGCGCCGAATATGGGCCGCGTGTCGGAGCCGTATCGAAGCGCGCTCATGCTGCCGCGCCGCGGGAAGGGCGGCGTTGTGGTGAGCGAGCCGTGCTTTTCCGCATCGCAAATCGAAAGCTATTTGGAATGCCCCCAGAAGTGGTTCGCGCTGCGTCGCCTTCGTCTCGACGAGCTCGACGAGACGTTCGGCGCGAAAGAGATGGGCGACTTCTCTCATAGCGTGCTCGAAGATTTCTACAGGCGTTTTCAGGAAAACATTGGGCCGAAGGTTGAAGAGGGCGCGCTGCCTGCCGCGCGTGAGCTTATGCGAAGCGTGCTCGAAGACCATGAAGCCGCGCAGTATGGCATGAAACCGATGAGCAACCGTCTTGTTGCCACAACCGAGTTCGAGCGCCGCGAAGTCGCCGACCTCAAGCGCAAGCTCGTCGATTTCCTCGAAACCGAGGCGCAGCTTCTGCCGGGCTTTCACCCCGCGCATTTTGAGTACGACATTCCCGCGGCGAGTCCTGTTGCGTATGCGGGCCATTTGCTCATGGGCACAATCGACCGCATCGACGTGGACGACCGGGGTCGCGCGATTATCGTGGATTACAAAAGCTCGCTTTCACCCGAATACGATTTGTATGAAGGCGAAAAGCAAGGCGGCGCGATGCGTCACGGCAAGGTACAGGCACTTATTTATGCACAGGCGATTCGTCGCCTGCTCGGGCTTGACGTGGTGGGCGCGATTTATGTTCGCTACGGCCGCACACCTGCCGCGTCGGGCGCGCTCGACAAGAGCATAGAACCGCTGCATGTTCCTGGTTTGAAGGCCGATCGCTGTGTGTACAAGGGGGAGCTCGGCCCCGCGTTCGGCGATTTGCTCGACGCGACCGAGGAACGGGTCGCCAAGGCGCTCGACCAGCTTTTGACGGGCGTTGTGCCGGCCTCGCCTTCGAGCGATTCGGCGTGCTCATTCTGTCCGGAAATCACCTGCCCGCAAAGGAGGGGGTAGCGCGATGGATTTTTCGACGTTCAAAGAAGGCCAGCTGCGTTGCGTGAAAACGCTCGATGCTCCCGTGGCGGTGTCGGCGGGCGCGGGCAGCGGAAAAACCTTCACGCTCACCCAGCGCATCGCATGGGCCTTGCTGCCTGGGTCGGGTGCTGATGGCGCTCCGTTTTTGGAAGACATCGACCAGGTTTTAGCCATCACGTTTACCGATAAGGCCGCTGGAGAAATTAAATCGCGCGTGAAGGCGACGCTTGCTGCCGAAGGTATGGCGGCCCAGGCGCTCAAGGTCGACGACGCGTGGATTTCAACCATCCATGGCATGTGCTCGCGCATCTTGCGCATGCATGCCACGGAGCTGGGCATTGACCCCGCGTTTTCGGTGCTCGACGAGGCGACGGCCGCCGACTTGTTCAATGCTGCGGTGGAAGAAGTGCTTGCGGGGCAAAACGAATTCTGGTCGCCGGGCGGTCTCGATGCGCTGTTTTCGGAATACCCCGCGCGCTCGCATGGCGGCTTCGCCCAAACGTCCATTGAAGACATGATTCGTGAAATCGCCCGCGCGGCAATTGCGAGCCCGCGCGGCATGGAATGCGTGTGCCTTCCGCCGCAGTCGCGCCCTGCTGGCGTAATCGCTCGGGAGTTGCTCGAGCTTGTGACGGCTGCGCGCGACGCCGCGGCACCTTCCGCCGGGAAGAAATCGGCCGACGCGTTCCTCGAGAAAGCCGATAAATTCCTCGAGAAGGCCAATGCGCTGCTTGCTTCGGGCAAGGTTTCGGGCGAAGCGCTTCTGAGGCTTGCCGACGTGTGCCCGTTTCCCGCCGCGAATTTTGGCTCGAAAGAATACAAGGCCCTCGCGAAAGAGATGCAGCGCGAGGCGGCGCAGCTTGGCCAGGAGGCTCGCTTCGCGTTCGCGCAGCCGCTGTTGAGCGACCTTGTTGGTTTGGCCGGCAAGGTCTATACAGCGTATAACTCGAAGAAACGCGAGATGGCGGCGCTCGACAACGATGACCTGCTCATTTTGGCTGCGCGAGCATTGAAGGAAAACGAGCACGTTCGCGAGGTGTTTTCCGACAAATTCAAACTCATTATGGTCGACGAATTCCAAGACACCGACCAGCTGCAAATCGATATGGTACGCACCATGGCGGGCGCGCGCGGCGAGCGTTTGTGCACGGTGGGCGATGCCCAGCAAAGCATCTATCGCTTCCGCGGCGCCGACGTTGCGGTGTACGACCGCCATGTGCAGCACGTGCGCGAAAACGACCCGAGCATGCCCATCGTGCTGCCCGACAACTTCCGCAGCCATGCCGACATTCTGAGCTTCGTCGATCGCGTTTTTGAGCAGCGCGAGGTATTCGGCGAATCGTTCATGTCGCTTGCCCCGTCGCGCATCGAGCCGAAGGTGAAGCACCCGTTTTTGGCTGGCCCCGGTCGTGTTGACGTGCTGTGCACCACATACCCCGGCGCAAGTGGAATCGATAAATCTGACGTGGTTGCCCTTGAGGCGCGCCGCATTGCGGAACGCTTCGCCGAGCTGCGCGAAGCGGGCCATGCTGCGGGCGACATGGTGGTTCTGCTGGGCCGCATGACGAACGCCGACGCCTACGCCGCCGCGCTGCGCGAAGTTGGTTTCGCATGCGTTATTGCGGGCGGTTCTATTTTTTCACGCGCGCCCGAGGTGCGTGTGGTGCAGCGACTGGCCGAGGTCATCGCCAATCCCAAGGCAACAGCATCGCTTTTCGAATTGCTCGCGAGCGACATGTTCGAGCTTTCGGCCGACGATTTCGTCGCACTGTCGACGTGCTTCGACGAGGCTGCGGGCATCAATCGTCGCCGCAGCCTCGATATTGGCTTCAGGCAGCTTGCCGAGGGCGATATGCCGAACGTCTCGCCGCAGCTTGCCTGCGCGGTGCGCGTGATTAATTCGCTCTCCGAACAAGCGGGCGTGCAGCCCACGTCGCGCATTATGATGAATGCCGTGCGCGACTCGGGTTGGCTCACGCGCCTTGAGCACAAAGAAGCCGAAGGCCTCTCGGTCGCCGGCAACGTGTTCAAAGCCATTCGCCTGGTCGAGGGCTTTGAGGCGCAGGGGGCACGCGGCCCCGCCGATTGCGCGGCGCGTTTGGCGGCGCATATCGAGCGAGCTAAGGAAGCTCCGGGTGCGCTTTCGGCCGAGGGCGGCGATTTCGTGCGCATTATGACGGTGCATGCGAGCAAGGGCCTGGAATTTCCCATTGTGGCCGTGGCCGAAATGGCGACGGGCGCGGGACGCTCGAGCGCGTTCACACTGCAGACCATCGATGGTGTCGCCTATGTGTCGCTTGCGCCGCAGCGTTCGGTCGCTTCGGCGGCTTCGGCGTCGCTTCTGAAGAAGTGCATATCGAAAGATTATGCGGCGTTGCTCGATTACGAAGGCGAAGTCGATGCCTCGTTTGTGGCCAATGCGTCGAGCGCCGCTTTGCGCCGTGAGGCTATGGCTGAATACGAAAGCACGCAGGAGCTGCAGGAACGCCGCCGCTTGTTGTACGTCGCCCTTACTCGTGCGAAGGAAGCCCTGGTGGTTGCCATGACGACCAAGCGCGATAAGGAAGGCGGCTCGGGCGCTTCGTCGGGCGTGTATAGCGATATCGCGCACGCGCTGTTTGGCGAGGAAGGCGATATCCCCGAAAAGGAATGCGCAGTGCCGTTCGGCGGAAGCGCGCCTGCCCGCGTTTCACGCTACGACGTGCACGAAGGCGAATTCGACGCGCCGCAGCCCGAAGGCGGTGCGGAAGCTCCCAGCGGCGACGTGGCGTGCGGGGCTTCGGGCGCAGGCGCGGATGGGCCTGGCTGCGTGGGCGATTGCTCGGCCCAGCCGGGTATCACGTGCGCTTCCGATTCGAATAGCATGGAGATTCGCGAGGCGGACGATGCTTCGTGCGACCACATGGCCAGCACGGCTCACGACGCATGCGTTTCGCGTGCGCTCGTTGACGTGTTCGAGCCCATGACTGCTCCCGAACTCGATGAGGTTGCGTATAGGCCCGCCCGCGATAATGTGACGAGCTATTCCGCCCTTGCGCAGGCAAATTCGACCCATGCTGCGAGCGCCGGCGATGCGACGGCGGGCGAGACTGTGGCCGAGATAAGCGACGACGATGTGTTTTGGGAAGAGCTCGGCGCGCGTTTGCTCGCCGACGCCGACAAGGCGACCGACGTGGGGTCGGCATTCCACGTGCTTGCCCAGCGCGCGGCTCGACGTGCAGTCGCGAGAAGCGAAGAAGACCGTCCCGCTGCGATCGAGATGCCTTCGCGCGAGGCAATCGATGCTGCCGTGCGCCGCATGGGATGTGCCCCTGCCACCGTCGACCGCGTGCAGCGCGCACTCGAGCGCTGGTGCGAAAGCGGTGTTGCCGCGAACATGGCGAGCCATCGTGTGTTGCGTGCCGAGTTGCCGTTCTTCGTGGCGTTCCCCGTTGCCGAGCCAGGTGGGGAATGCGCCTATCTGGAAGGCTCCATGGACCTGTTCGCGTGCGACGAGATGGGCGCGGGCGACGCGTATATCGTGGACTACAAAACGGGTGGATCGCCCAAGGAGCATGCAGACGATTTGATCGAAAAGCATCGTCTTCAGGCGGAATGCTATGCTTACGCCGCGCTCGAGCGCGGTTTTAGCCGCGTGCAGGCGACGTTCGTGCGTGTGGAAGCGCCCGCAGAAGACGGCTCGCCTCAAACGGTGCATTACCTGTACGAGCGAAGCGACATGCCGCAGCTGCTCCAGGGCATTCAAAGCGCGTGGGCTGCATTGCGGGAAGGCAACTAATGGCCGACGACAACAAAAAGGCGGCGGCTGCATGTGGCAAACAGTCTGTCTCGCGCGCCAGAAAGAGCGCTTCGTTGAACGCGTCGTCGCAGGTCGTGGGCCAGCGCGCACGCCGGTTCGGCGCCTGTGCGAGCGCGCCGCGCACGAGGGCTCAGGCGAAACGCATCGCCGCGGGCCTTTCCGTGGGTGCGCATCGCGTAAAGAAGGCGAGCCGCGAGGGCTTGTGGTACGTGTCGGTGGCGCGCGACAACCGCTCGCTTACGCGCGAGAGTTGCCGCGAGGCGCGCTGCGTACTTGCGGCGCTTCCAGAAAAACGCCCGTACGTGAGCGCCGCCACCCACGCGAGCATGCAAGGTAACAAAAGCAAAGACACCAAGCCCGAGCTGCTTGTGCGCGAGCGTTTGCGCGAAGCGGGACTTGGTGGCTATCGCCTGCAGTGGAAAGCCCCCGGTCGCCCCGATGTGGCGTGGCCAGGCAAGAAGGTGTGCCTGCTCATCAATGGCTGCTTCTGGCACCGGTGCCCAAAGTGCAACCCTCCTGCGCCGAAGAAGAATCTCGAATACTGGGTGCCGAAATTCCAACGCAACGTGGAGCGCGACCAGCGAAACCTCGCTTTGCTGCAAGAACAGGGGTGGCGCGTGCACGTGATTTGGGAGTGCGAGCTGAAAAAGAAGACCATCGATGCGACGTTCGAATCGCTCATTCCCGTTCTTCGCGAGGAATTGGATAAGTAAGAAATTGCCTAAGCGGCCCGGGCGGACATGCGGTTCCGCTTCGGTCAAGTCCTGGCTCGCAGTTGCCGCCTCGGCTTTGCCGAGCGGCAACGCGCCCGCTCGGGCGCAGAAGTGTGGGATTGGAATGCCCGCCGGGCATTCCAACGTACGGAATCGAGCGAAACCGCATGTCCACGCAAGCCGCTATTTGACGATTGCTTAGGGTGTCTGCTTGGACGGACGTGCGGCTCCGGTAGATTCCGCACTCGCAGAACAGCACTTAATGTGCTGTTCGTCGCGAGCAGGACCTGACCGAGCCGGAGATGCATGTCCGTCCAAGCAGACTGTCGGTGAACGGCAACTTATTCGGTAACATTTCCACTCACCGCCGCTATTCAACCGCTCGCGACCTCTATTTTGCCTAGGTATCCCGTTCACCGAACGCGTTCGCGCGTCGACGTATCGTTGCGCTTTAGTCGTCGATAGCGTCTCGCCCGCGCTGATACTATTACCTCTGTTCTAAATTACGACACAGCGCCCTTTTCCAAAAGGGCGGCTGGAAGTAGGGGGTTGTACGGCTCGCAGGTCGTGCACGGAAGAGGAGATAACCTATGGCGAGACAGCTCAAATCTATGGACGGCAACAACGCCGCCGCATGGGTGTCTTACGCGTTCACCGAGGTGGCGGGCATTTACCCCATCACCCCGTCGAGCCCCATGGCCGACCTTGTTGACCAGTGGTCGGCGCAGGGCATGAAGAACATCTTCGGCACTCGCGTGAAGGTATGCGAGATGCAGTCTGAAGGCGGCGCCGCCGGTGCCGTGCATGGTTCGCTGGCAGCGGGCGCGCTCACCACGACCTACACCGCTTCGCAGGGCCTGCTCCTCATGATTCCGAACATGTACAAAATCGCGGCCGAAATGCTGCCGAGCGTTTTCCATGTGAGCGCCCGTACCGTTTCGACCCACGCGCTGAACATTTTCGGCGACCACTCCGACGTTATGGCCTGCCGCCAGACCGGCTTTGCCATGCTCGCCGAGGGCAACGTGCAAGAGGTCATGGACCTTTCCGCCGTCGCCCACCTTTCCGCCATCAAGGGCCGCATTCCGTTCCTCAACTTCTTCGACGGCTTCCGCACTTCGCATGAGGTGCAGAAGGTCGCCGTGTGGGACTTCGACGACTTGGCCGAGATGTGCGACTTCGACGCCGTTCGCGATTTCCGCGCCCATGCCTTGAACCCCGAGCATCCCACAATGCGCGGCAGCCACGAGAATGGCGACATCTTCTTCCAGAACCGCGAGGCCTGCAATAAGGCTTACGACGAGCTGCCTGCAGTCGTTGAAGAGTACATGAAGAAGGTCAACGAAAAGCTGGGCACCAACTACGACCTGTTCAACTACTACGGCGCTCCCGACGCCGAGCGCGTGATTGTTGCCATGGGCAGCATTTGCGACGTGGCCGAGGAAGTTATCGACTACCTGAACGCCAAGGGCGAGAAGGTCGGTCTGGTGAAGGTTCGCCTGTATCGACCGTTCGTCACGAAGAAATTCGTCGAATGCCTGCCCGAAACCGTGAAGAAGATCGCCGTGCTCGACCGCACGAAGGAGCCCGGCTCCACGGGCGAGCCTTTGTACCTCGACGTGGTCGACGCCCTGAACCGCGAAGGCCGCACGGGCATTCTGGTTACTGGCGGCCGTTATGGCCTGGGCAGCAAAGATACGCCGCCCTCGTCGGTGTTCGCCATTTTCACCGAGCTCGCCAAGGAAGCTCCGCGCCGCGAGTTCACCGTGGGCATTGTCGACGACGTGACCAACCTCTCGCTTCCTGAAGACCCGAATTCGCCGAACACTGCGGCGCCCGGCACCATCGAGTGCAAGTTCTGGGGCTTGGGCGGCGACGGCACGGTTGGCGCGAACAAGAACTCCGTCAAAATCATCGGCGACCATACCGAGAAATACGTGCAGGCGTACTTCCAGTACGACTCCAAGAAAACCGGCGGCGTGACCATTTCGCACCTGCGTTTCGGCGACGAGCCCATTCGCAGCTCGTACTACATCAACAAGGCCGACTTCGTGGCGTGCCACAACCCGAGCTACATTCAGAAAGACTTCCCGATCGTGTACGACGTGAAGCCTCATGGTACCTTTATGGTGAACTGCCAATGGACGCCCGAGGAGCTCGCCGAGCACCTGAGCCCCGCCGCGAAGCGCTACATTGCGCAAAACGACATCAACCTCTACACCATCAACGCTATTGACCTGGCCGCAGAGATTGGCATGGGCAAGCGCACGAACACCATTCTGCAGTCGGCGTTCTTCGCTCTTGCGAATATTATCCCCCAGGAAGAGGCCATTGGCTACATGAAGGATGCGGCTACCAAGTCGTATTTGAAGAAGGGCCAAGACGTCGTTGACATGAATCACCGCGCCATCGATGCCGGTGCCACCGCATTCGTGAAGATTGACGTTCCTGCCGATTGGGCCACCTGCCCCGATAAGGAAGACACCACCGAGCTCGAGGGCCGCCCCGAACTCGTGAAGCAGGTTCGCGAAATCATGGAGCCTGTTGGCCGTATGGTTGGCGACTCGCTGCCCGTTTCGGTGTTCGCCGATCATGCCGATGGCCAGTTCGAGCAGGGCGCTTCCGCTTACGAAAAGCGCGGCGTTTCCGTCACCGTTGCCAAGTGGGATGCCGAGAAGTGCACCCAGTGCAACAGCTGCTCGTTCGTGTGTCCGCATGCCACTATTCGCCCGTTCGGCCTGACCGACGAAGAAGTCGCCGCAGCGCCTGCTGGCCTGGAAGTTCTGCCCATGAAGGGCAAGGCGAAAGACCTGAAGTACACGCTCGCGATTTCCCCGCTCGACTGCATGGGCTGCGGCGTGTGCGTAGGCGCTTGTCCCTCCGGTGCGCTTTCCATGGTGGGCGCCGAAGGCGAAATGGCCCAGCAGAGCATTTTCGACTACTGCGTGTCCAAGGTTGCCGACAAGCCGCAGATCGAGGACCAGACCCTGCGCGGCAGCCAGTTCAAGCAGCCGCTGCTTGAGTTCTCGGGCGCCTGCGCCGGTTGCGCGCAAACGTCGTACGCGCGTCTTATCACGCAGCTCTACGGCGACCATATGTACATCTCAAACGCCACGGGCTGTTCTTCGATTTGGGGTGGACCTGCGGGAACGTCGCCTTACACGGTGAACAAGCAGGGCCATGGCCCGGCGTGGTCGAACTCGCTGTTCGAGGACAACGCCGAGCACGGCATGGGTATGCTGCTTGGCTACGAGGCCGTGAACAACATGCTCGCAGCTGACGCCGAGAAGCTCATCGCGACTGGCGTCGAGACCGACGTTGCCGACGCCGCCCGGGCGTGGCTTGAGGCTCGCAGCGACAAGCATGCCGCTCGCGAAACCGCCGATGTGCTCGTCGAGAAGCTTTCCGCCATCGCTGCCGGCGAGGGCGAAGCGGCCAAGCTCGCCAAGGAAATCCTCGAGAACAAGGCCTACCTGTCGAAGAAGTCCATCTGGATCTTCGGCGGCGACGGCTGGGCGTACGACATCGGTTATGGCGGCTTGGACCACGTGCTCGCGTCGGGCGAAGATGTGAACATCTTCGTGTTCGACACCGAGGTGTACTCCAACACCGGCGGCCAGGCTTCCAAGGCTTCCAACATCGGCCAGGTTGCGCAGTTCGCTGCCGCCGGCAAGGAAGTCAAGAAGAAGTCGCTCGCCGAAATCGCGATGGCATACGGCTATGTGTACGTGGCGCAAATCGCCATGGGCGCCAAGCCGGCCCAGACCATCAAGGCCATCACCGAGGCCGAGGCATACCATGGCCCGTCGCTGATCATCGCTTATTCGCCCTGCGAGATGCACTCCATTAAGGGCGGCATGGTGAACTGCCAGTCCGAGATGAAGAAGGCCGTCGACTGCGGCTACTGGAACCTGTTCCGCTTCAACCCCGAGGGCGCGCCGGGCAAGAAGTTCGTGCTCGACTGCAAGGAGCCCGCGGGAGGCTATCGCGAGTTCCTGATGAACGAGGCTCGCTACAGTCGACTCACGCGCGAGTTCCCCGAGCGCGCGGGCGAGCTGTTCGAGCGCAACGAGCAGGCCGCGATGGATCGCTACCAGCACCTGTTGAAACTGAAGGCAATGTACGACGCCGAATAGCCCTATCGTTAGGCACAACGCGCTTTATTTGGCGCATTCATGAAGAAAGCTCCCGTGTGGGAGCTTTCTTTTTTTGTGCGATGCGGAATGTGAACAAAGGTCAAGTGTGGTGCCAAAGGCTGGGGAAGTGCTTCGGGTGGGGAAGGCGGGATTGGGCAAGGCGGGGCACCGAATGGTTGCATCGGCGGTGCCCGGAAAGCGAAGGACGAGCACCCGCGGCATTCGCTTTCCGGGCGTTGCTGGTGCTTGCCCTTTCGCTGAGTTTTTGCGCCCCGTGCTTTTTCTTAATTCCAGGGGTCGGCCTGGAAGAGCGGTTCGGGTGTTGGTGGACGGTCGGAATAGGGGTCGTAGCCGTCGTCATCTTCGGTTTCGGCACGGCGGAAGGCGTCGTGTTTGAGCGAGGGCGGCTTGCCGGCGCCTGCGGCTTCGAGCGCGGCGTTTGCGTCTGTTGCGGCACTGCTACCGATCAAGCCGTTGTTCTCGGCCGAAGCGTTGTCGACGGTTTCTCTTTGCTTCCAGCTTTCGAGAATGGGCTCGATGTAGGCAAGCGGCGCCACGTGCACCGTGCCGCAGAAGGCAAAAGCATACGGCGTTTCGAGGCCAGGTTTGGAAGCGATCATGGTCAGGGTTTCGTGCGCTTTCAGGCAGGGCTCGGCCGCTTTGCCGGTTTGTGCCGAAAGGCCGCTCGGCACGTCGGCTGCAACAATGCGCGCGCCGCGTGCGCGCTGCTCGTTTGCGAGGCGAATCCATGCGTCGTAGGGCGCAAGCACGGAGTCGCCTGAAAAGCCGGTGCCCAAAATGGCATCGACAATCACGTCGGCTGCGGCAAGCAGGCAGGCGAGCTCGTCGTCGCTCGGTGATACGTGAATCGCGATTGCTCTGGGTTTGGCATACTGCGTGGCGGTGGTTTGGGGCGCGGTTGGGGCCGAGGCTGCGGTTTGGGACGAGCTTGCGGTTTGGTGCAAGCCCGCGCGTGGCGTGTTTGCTGGTTCAGATCCAATCGCTTCCGTTAAGAGCGCCTGTTCGTGGGCGGGCTCGGCCGAAATTTCACCTGCCGGGCGTTTCGTTACAAGGTCGACTGCGCAGCCCGCGCGCGCAAGCTCGCGTGCGGCAACCCATCCGTCGCCGCCGTTGTTGCCCGAGCCACACAAAATCGCGATGTGGGGCGCTGCTTGGTTTTCGTCAGAGGGGTCGCTCACTTCGGCGCTCTGGTTATCGTTGGAAGTGCGGTCTGTGTTTCCATTTTGATTGTCGTGGGGAGTATGGCTGATCGCATCGGCTTGGCGCCGCGTCGCATTGCTCGAGCCATGTTGAGAAGCGGCCGCTTGAGCTTCGTCGAACGCCACCTTGGCCAGTGCGCGTCCGGCGCGTTCCATGAGCGTCGAAAGTGATGTGCCGCCGTCGGCGATTTCCTTTTCGAGCTTCACGACATCGGCTACGGTCAGCACGTGCTTCTCGGTTTCGCCAAGAAGCGGCAGCAGCGCTTTGCCGTAGGCACCGACCAGGTCGGCGAGCTTCATTTTTGCGTTCGCGGGGCTCGTCGAGGGTAGCGTGGTGCATGGCGCGCCCAACGTGGGCTCGATGAGCTTGCGATAGAGCTCGCCGGCTTTCGTTCCCGTGGCGAATACGGCGCGAATATCGGCTGCGTCGAAAATGCGCGCAAGGTCGTTCGGTTGCGCGTCGCGAATGCTCGCATCGCTCGCGCCCTCGATTTCGCATGATGCGAGCACGTCCCAAAGTGCAATGTGGTGGCGCAGCAGCATATCGCGCTTCTCCTCGATGGTTCGAGGCGCCGGCTCGTCGAAAATCGCGGTGATCACGCGCCAGAAGCGATTCTGAGGGTGCCCGTAGTAAAAGCCCTGTTCGCGCGATGCGGGCGAGGGCATGGTGCCCAACAGCAGCACGCGGCTGCGGCTATCGAACACGGGTTGGATTTCATGGGTGACGGTTGTTGCGTCCATTGTGGCCCCTTCGCGTGGGTATTTCGTTCGAAGCTATCATACGTCTCGCGGCGCCGCTTAGGCGCAGATAGTAAGAATCGTTAGAGCCCCGCTATTGTTATGGGCGCTCGCCTATATGAAGGCTCGATTGTTTCAGGCGTGGCTCGGTGGCGACGGGTTTTTCTTGGCGGGGCGATGGCTGGCCGTCGTCGACTGGGGTTCGTCGTTGTCGGCAGCAAAGGCGGCCTTCCTTCATGGCGCTATGGCGGCGCCGTGAGTTCGCGCGTGCTTGGCTTCGCTGTTGCGCTTGATGCCGTAAGTGTATTTTTCCTTAAATTGATATCATATAGGTAGCATATCCTTGCCACCGGTCGAACGCGGTGCTACTATGCGCTCGCGAAAATAACGAAGGGGGTCGCATGAAACGACGCGTGATTCATATTGACGAAGAGAAGTGCACGGGCTGCGGTTTGTGCGTGCATGCGTGCCACGAGGGCGCGATTGGCTTGGTGGGCGGCAAGGCGCGCCTTTTGCGCGACGATTATTGCGATGGGCTGGGCGATTGCTTGCCTGCGTGCCCCGAAAATGCCATCGAATTCATCGAGCGCGAGGCTGCGGCCTACGATGAGGCAGCCGTGATTGCCGAGAAAATGCGTCGTGCACAGGCCGAGGTTCATGCAGGCATGCCCGCGGGCGGCTGTCCTGGTTCCATGGCGAAAACGATTGTGCGCGAAGCCGAGTCGGGTGCGGTGTCAGAAAGCGGCCAAGCTGCTCCTGCCCATGGCGTGAACGGCGCTTCGAATGCGTCTTCGTTCGAAAATCCGTTTCCGGCGCCTGCGGGCGGCGTTTCAACGGTGGTGAACGTGCCTGCGCGCCTGTCGAACTGGCCTGTGCAAATAAAGCTCGCGCCTGTGAACGCTCCGTATTTCCAAGGCTGCGATTTGCTTGTGGCCGCCGATTGCACGGCGTTCGCCTATGGCGCCTTCCACGAAGACTTCTTGAAGGGTCGCGTATGCCTTATTGGCTGCCCGAAGCTCGATGGCGTCGACTATACCGAAAAGCTTGCGCAGATTATCGCTGAGAACAACGTGCGAAGCGTTCGCGTCGCACGCATGCAGGTGCCGTGCTGCGGCGGCCTTGAGCAGGCCGTGCGCCGCGCAGTAGCAATCGCGGGTTCTCAGAATGGCGCTAGTGCTGCTGGCGCCGGCATTACTGGCGGTGCTGCTGGCGCCGTTGGTGCGGTGGCGTCGAGCATCCCCGTTCAGATCGACGTAATTTCGTCTGACGGACGCATTGTCGCGGTGGGGTAGCTGGCGGCGGCTGCTTCCTCGTTGGAAATTGTAGGAATGCGAACGGCCACAAGCCACGCAAGGAACAAGGCCATCACGCCCAGAACTGTCCATGCAATGACGTTGCGCATGAAAAACGCGCTTACACCCATAACGGCATACGAAAGGCCGATCATCTGAAGTTTGCGTGCAAGTGCGATGCCGCCGCGCTCTTTGAACGGTTTGACATACGCGCCATACACGCGGGTTTTGCAAATCCAGGCATGCAGGCGCGGCGAGCTTTTCGCGAACAGGAACGTCGCCAAAAGCACGAGGGGCGTTGTGGGCAGTAGGGGAACGAATACGCCGATGCATCCAAGGGCGAGGCTTATCCAGGCGATAACGAGGAAGAAGATTCTTTTCACAGCTGGCCTTTCGGTCGGTTGCAAGGGCGCTCGTTGCGGCCCTTTCATAACGGTTAAGTTTGTTATCGGAAACAAACTTAACCAATGCTAACAAAAGAATATAAAGAATGCGACCGTTGGATGACGTATTTTTGAGAAGCGGAATACGAGTCCTAGCGCATGCGAAATGCGGGAGCTTGATTTAAGCTGCATTCCCATATATCGCTCGCAATATGAGGCCCGCCTGGAATAATGGTTTTACTCCAGGCGGGCTTTGCTGTTGTCTGATTAGAATTTCGCTCTCCCTTGGCAGCGTGCGTTTGCCCAATGAAAGCTGAATTCGTTCGACGAGGGGTCCATTCGCCCAATGACGCGCGCTGACTCGGGCGTTCAACCGCTATCGCGCGTTTTTGAGCATTTCCTTTGCGTGGGCAAGCGAGGCCTCGCTTGCGTCGCCCGAAAGCATGCGGGCGATTTCGCGAACGCGTTCGTCTTTGCCAAGCTCGCAGAGCGTGGTTTCGGGAATCGCAGCCTCGGCGGCGTTTGCTTCTTCGCTTTCGTTGGGGGCTGCCCCCGCGGTTTTCTTCACCATGAAATGGCGCTCGCCGCGTACGGCCACCTGGGCGAGGTGCGTCACCACGATCACCTGGTGCGTTTTCGCCAAATCGGCCAGCACGGCGGCCAGCGCCACCGCGACCGATCCGCCTACGCCGGCATCGACCTCGTCAAACACAAGCGTGTCGCGCGCGTCGGCCTCGCCCAGCACAACCTTGCACGCGAGCATCACGCGGCTCACCTCGCCGCCCGAGGCAATGCGCGCAAGCGGACGCGGCGTCATGCCTGTGCCGGCCCGATACATGAATTCGACCTTCGAGGCCCCTGCGCGCGTCCATTGCGCTCGCTCAAGGGGGTCGACGTGCACGATGAGCTCGGCGCCGCCCATCTCCAAACGGGCCATTTGTGCGTTCACTTGCTCGCCGAATTTCGGGGCGGCCGCGTTACGCGCGTCGTCGAACGCTTTGGCGGCCTCGACGAGCTTCGCTTCGGCGGCGGCGTGGGCGATTTCGGCCTGGGCGATCACGCGCGAGGAATCGTCGACCGACTCGATGAGCTTGGCGGCAGCATCGCGACGCTCGATAACGTCTTCCATGCGCGGCCCGAAGGCGCGCATAAGGCCTTGCAGGGTGCTTGCGCGTTCTTGCAGGCGTTCAAGGGCATGCGGGTTGTGATCGATGCCGTCGCGGTACTCGCGCAAATCGCGCGAGGCGTCTTCAAGAATATAGGACGCGTCGGTGAGCGACGAAACCAGGGGTTCGAGCGCGGCGTCGGCCGCCGTGAGCGATTCCAGCGAGGCGATAGCCGAATTCACGGCCTCGATTGCTCCTCCGTCGCCTGAAAGGCCCCAATATGCGCCGTCGCTTGCCTGGGCGAGCGCTTCGGCGTTTTCGATTCTGGGGAGTTCTGCCATAAGCTCGTCGTATTCGTCGAGCGTGGGGTTTACCTCATCGATGCGGGCGAGCGTGAAGCGCGCCTCTTCGAGCTGCGCGGCGGAGGCCTGCGAGGCTTCGCGAACGCGGGCAAGTTCTGCTGCAGCAGCCTGTTCAGCGTTGAAAGCTTCGATGTAGGCCGCTTTTGCGCTTGCAACCGCATCGCCCGCCCACGCGTCGAGCATGGCGGCGTGGTTTGCGGGCTTTAAGAGGTGTTGGTGCTCGTGCTGGCCGCATAAATCGACGGTGGCGCCCAGCTGCTCGGCAAGCTGGCGCACGGTGGACATGGAGCCGTCGATGCTCACGCGGCTGCGCCCGTCGGCGGAAACTTTGCGGCATGCGATATGGCCGTCGTCGGCGTTGTCGGCATCGGCTGACAAGAAGAAGCGGCCCTCGACCACGGCGCCCTGCGCGCCCTCACGCACGGTAGAGGCGTCGGCGCGCTCGCCCACAAGCAGCTTGATCGCCGAAAGCAGCGCGGTTTTGCCGGCGCCCGTTTCGCCCGTGACCACCGTGAGGCCCTGCGCGGGCGCGAACGTCGCTTCGCGAATAAGGGCGACATTTTGCACGTGGAGCTCGTCGAGCATGGCGAAACCTTTCTCGAATGCGCCGCCGCACGCTGCGACGGTCAGGTGCCGTTCATTATAGGCTCTTGGGGTGCGAGGTTGCGTGCGGCGCGAAAACCAAAGGGAAACGGTGAAAGTGCGCGAGCGCGGCGGCACGGCGACGAGCTCTGTGCGTGCGAAGCGGGCCATGGTCGCGTGCGAAACCTGAGCGCGGTTTCTCGCGTGGGATGAGAGCAACAAAAAAGCCCGCTCGGTTGAGCGGGCTATAGAAACAAATTGAGGCCCGGAGGGGAGCCGAGCCTCACACAAGGAGGGGATGAACGACGCTTCAGATCGCGTCGGTTCAAAATCTGCTTTGGGGAAGCAGGCAAGTAAAGGAGGGGAGCCTTTCGCTTGCAGGGCAAAAGTATACAGGTCGCTATTTGAGAAGTTGTGACCATGAAGTGTATGGTTTGTGGAACGGGACAGTTTTGAGCTTACGTTCCGAGAAATTCCATAAGCCACGCCTATATATTCTTTTTTACGAGTGAAATATATAAGCAGTGCCTATAGGAAATATTCAAGAAACCGAATGCCGTCGAAAAAAGGGACAGAATAAATAATGCGTGGCAAGAAAGCGATGAAATTGCATATATGCACGAATCGCGACTGTCTCCATGCACCAATGCGCGCCACAGCATTAAGAATTTGATTAGTAAAAACGCCCATTGCTTCTAAAAACCGCAGGTCAGCAACGCATAGTTTGGATAATAAAGCCAGCTGAGCGTCTTTTTGGCGATTTGCGGGTGTGTCTTTGCGCTACAAAGCCGATTCGGTGTGGCTGCGTGCGCTGTGACGCGTGCGCTGTGATGCGCACGATTTTCTGCAACGGCACCGTTGCGCGATTGCGATCGGCGTTTGCGCACCATTATGGTGGGCGCTTGTTGCAAAGAATCGTTTTCGTTTCGTCCCCAGGAAAAGGAAAAGGCCCGTTCGGACGAGCGGGCCTAAGAGAGAACTTGAGGCCCGGAGGGGAACCGGGCCTCACACAAGGAGGGGGTGTACGGTGCTTGATCTTGGGAGGTGCACCGGTACGTACTGCTTTGGGGTAGCAGGCAAACTGGGAAGGGGACCCCGCGTTTGCAATGCAAAAGTATAGGTACGGGTTTTCAAGAAGTTGTGAGACGGTTTTGAACGACTTGTGTACGCAGGGCACCTGTGCTCGACAAGATGTAAAAGGCCTGATGGGAGCCATAAAGCAACACCTCACATAATGAGGGTGAATTAGACATAATCTAAAAATGTGTATACGTTTGTGAAGGGCTTTTGAAGCGTCATTAAAAAGCTTCGCCGTTCGCCGCAGCAAAACGACCGTTTGCCGCAGCATCATTTTGAGCCGCTTTTTGACTTGTGAAGCGCGCTTGCGCCACTTTTCGGGAAAGCGGCCCTTGCAGGCGCTCCGTTCGCCGCGTTGCAACTATACTCAGGGCATTGCATTAGCCGCGTCGCGCGCGCTTTTGCCGTGTTTCGCGCCGCGTTCGCCACGTCCGAAAGGGGCTCTTATGGCCGATATCGAATTGCGTTTTCATAAAGACATGCTCGTGCTTTCCGCCCCGCTCGCGTTCGCGCTCGCGAACCAAGGCGTCGACATGGAAACCGAAGCTGAATATATGAGCTTGGTTGAGCCGGAAACTATGCGAGATGCGCTGCGCCTTGAATCGATGGCGGGCGCGCAGTGCTTGGTTGCCGAGACCGATATTTGCGAGGCGCGCCTGGCGCACAAGCGTATGGAAGATCGCGCTCAAGAACTTGCGCAGGCGGCTATTTCTCATGCGCGCGCGAATGCGCCGCAGCATGTGCTGTGCGAAGTTGGTCCGTGCGGGCTTCCGCTCGATGCCACGTCGGCGATGTCGATGAAGCAGTGCGCGGCGCAATATGAAGACGCGGCGCGAGCGCTTGTCGAGGGCGGCAAGGAAGCCATGGGGTCTCTTGCGGAAAGTGAAGGCGCGGGCTTCGACGCGATTTTCTTGAACGGATTGCGCAGCGCGGCCGATGTTCAGTGTGGCATCGAAGGCGTGCGCCGCGCGTATACGGGCCCGGTGTTTGCGTCGGTTGACGTGAATGAGCAAGGCGAGTTCGACGGAAAGCCGCTCGCTGAAGCGATTGAGATGCTCGCGAAGGCCGACGTGATTGGTATTCGCAGCGCTGCTGCGCCCGAGGTGATTGCGGAAGTGGTGCGCGAGATTGCCGCCGCTACGCCGAAGCCTATTTTGGTGCAGGTGAGCGTGCGCCAGGCAACCGCTGCCGAGAAGCGCCGCGCATCGCTCGGCGCACCCATTCCCGAGAATCCCTATGCGCTGCCCGATTTCATGGCCGATGCGGCTGTGACATTGCGCGCAGCGGGAGCTCAGCTCCTACGCGCGTGCGGCGAGGCGACTCCTGCATACACGGGCGCTTTGGCCGCAGGCGTTTTCGGCGCCGACAGCATTCGCTAATTGTTTGCCGGCAGGCCTATCGGGATGTGCTAAATGCTCGCAGCGTTTAGCACATTGAGCCGAGGCCGTCACAATGCGTCGAGCAACAAGGGATGTGTTAAACGCTGCGAGCATTTAGCGCATCGGGGACGTGGACGGCAACGGTCGCGCAGCGGCGGCCGCAACGGTTGTCGCGGCTTTGGCGACAGCGGCGGCGCCCGACCTGTTAAATGCTCGCAGCGTTTAACAGGTTTGAACACCACTGGTTCGGCTCGTCAAGCGCCACGCAACCTGTTTAACGCTATGAGCATTTAACAGGTTGCAACAGGTGGCAACAGGTTGAGGATATAAAAGAAAGGAAACCACTGCATGGCTTTGCTTGAGAGAAGCGATTCGTATGGCGAAATGCAGCGCGTTGTGGATTATCTCTTCAAGAACACGCCCATCGTTGAGCGGCTTGATGTGATTCTGGCGGCGGAGACGTTCGACGTGTGCGCCGACATGCGCGAAATCGTGGAGCTGCTGCCGCCGGGCGCGTATACGCGCATCGCTTTGTGCCAGCAGATGAACTCCTCGATTGCCGGTCATGGCTGGGGTTACACCTACGGCACTGTGGAGTAGGGCGGCGGCTTGGGGCGCGAGCCCTAAACTAGCAAGTGCGCTACGCCAACGGCGTCGCTGAAAAGGGGAATCCCCGTGCAGGCCTCCGCTGCAGCCCTGTCCCCGGCCCGCGCGAGCCCCGCTTCCGACCTGCGTTGCAGCCGCGCTACTGGCTCGCACGACCCCGCGCCTCTCTGTCGCGCCGCGGCTTTGCTGCATCTTTGCTTCGCTCTTGCTCCTCATTTACCAAGGTTTGCGCTCTTGCGCATTCAATGATATGGGGTGGGCCTCTCATTTTGGCTTCCAAGAAAGTTGCGCAACAGTCAAGCCTGCCATCAGGAGCGTTACCTACGGCCTATTGTGCGTAAAGTACCCTTTATGTGTGCAAGCGCGTTCTTTTGTTGCGCGGGTAGCATGGGCATATATAAAATATTTAAATTAGCGTCAAATACGCTGTGTGAGCTTTTAATGTTTGAATGTTACGAAAGAAACTGAGTATGTCGGATTATTCCAACGATGACGGTGCGCCTTTGTCTCCGCGGAAAGGCTTGCACGCCAAGCCTGAGGACCTGGGCAGCCTGGTCACCGATTCGGTCCGGTCGCTTATCACTCAGCAGCCGGGCGAGCGTGATTCGCAGAATCGAGGTTACAGCCCCCAAGGCCCCTCGCCGTTTTCGCAACAGCAGGAGCAGCACCGCTCCGAGTGGCAGCAGGAAGAAGGCCAGGGCGCCTATCGGGCCGCGGGCGCGGCTTACCAGCATCGCATGCCGAGCGTGAACCAGTTCCACGAGGGCTTTCACGCGGGCGCGGCTGACGATTTCGACACCGACTTCGATGCCGGCCCCGACGGCAACGCCTCCGAGCACGACGGCGTGCGCCGCGTGCGCAAAAAGCGGCACAAAGGCCGCCGCATCGCGCTTATCGTGTTCGCGGTGCTGTTCACACTCATCGTGGGCAGTGGCATTGCGCTCGCCGCGTATGTAAGCTCGCTCAACGCGTCGATGGGCTTCGACGATAAGCAGGAAGAAGCCGAGCTCAAAGAAGCGTTGCAGCCCGCATCGGCGAGCGAATCGGCCACCGAGGAAAGCACTGCGTTCTACATGCTCATTTTGGGTAGCGACTCGCGCGACGATGGCGAAACCGCCAGTCGAAGCGACGTGACCATGCTCGCGCGCATCGACCCCGATAAGGGCCAGGTCGACCTCATCTCTATCCCTCGCGACACTATGGTGACCATCGAGGGTCAGGGAAGGCAGAAGATCAACGCGGCGTATTCGTTCGGCGGCGCGTCGGGCGCGGTTGATGCGGTTTCGACGTTCGCGGGCGTGCCCATCACGCATTACTGCGAGGTGCACTTCGATGGCCTGCAACGCGTGGTCGACGAGCTTGGCGGCATTTGGGTTAATATTCCCGAAAGCTTCGACGTGGGGAACGGCGGCATGTCGTTCAACGCCGGCAACCAGCGCTTGAATGGCGCGCAGGCGCTTGCCTTCGCCCGCGAGCGCTACAACGTTTCGGGCGGCGACTTCGGCCGTGCCCAGGCGCAGCGCTTGGTGGTGCAGGGCATCATCAAGCAGGTGCTCGCTTCGCCCCCGGGGCAGTTGCCGGGCCTTGTGAGCTCGCTCGCGTCGAGCATCAGCACCGACTTGTCGGTTACCGACATTGTGGCCCTGACGCAGCAGTTCCAAGTGGCAGACCTCACTCTGTATTCGGCGGTGTGTCCCAGCTATTCGTTTACGGAAGGCGGCGTGAGCTACGCGTGCCCCATGTTCAACGAATGGCGCGATATGATGTGTCGAGTCGATGCGGGCCTTGACCCCAACGACACCACGGCCGAAATTCCGCAGGCCCAGTCGAGCAACTTGAAGCTGGGCGCGGCAAGCAACTCGCCGGCACCGAAAAGCTACGATGCCCTGGTGGCAAATGCGGGCCTTACCACAAACGACGTGGCTCCTGAAGAGTGACAATCGCGGCATGCCGCGCTAACGAGAAAGGCAAACGAAATATGACTCTGCTTGAGCTCTTACAGCTTTTGTGCAAGCACCTGCGGCTCGTGATCGCGCTCCCCCTGGTGTGCGCTTTGGTGATGGGCGTGTATAGCTACCTGTTCATGCCGAACGCCTACACCGCATCTACGAGCATGTACGTATTGGTGAAGGGCGATTCGACGACGAAAACGTCCATGAGCCAAGATTTGTCGGCTTCTCAGATGATCGCCAACGACGTGTCGACCCTTATAAAGAGCGACACCGTGTCGAAGCAAACCGCCGAGGCCCTGAAAATGAAGAGCCTGCGCGATTATAAAATCAGCGTGTCCAGCGAAAACACGTCGCGCGTGATTTCGCTCACGGTGACCGGTGAAGATGCAGCCAGCACGGCGATCATCGCCAACGAGCTCGCGAAAAACGTTTCGAGCGTGGCTCAGTCGGTCATGGACGTGCAAAGCGTGAACGTGATTGACGAGGCCGTTACGCCCACGTCGCCGAGCGGCCCGAACCGCCTTATGTACACGGCGGTCGCGTTTTTGGCCGGCCTGTTCGTGGCCATCGCCATTGTGGTGCTCATGGACATGCTGAACACCCGCGTGCGCGGCGCCGAAGACGTGGAAGAGCTTCTGGGCATTCCCGTTATTGGCCGCATTCCGTCGATGAAGGGAGCGAAATAACCCATGGCTCGCAAGAAGTCGCAGAACCAGCAAGCGGTTCAAAACTCCATTAAAACCCTGCTCGCCAACATTCGCTTCGCAAGTGTCGACAATCCGGTGCGCACGCTGGTGGTAACGTCTACCGTGCCTAACGAGGGCAAGTCGACCATCGCGGCGCAGTTGGCTCAGGCCATTGCCGCAGGCGGAAAAAGCGTGCTCATCGTCGAATGCGACATGCGCAGGCGTTCGCTGGCGGGCATGTTCAATGTGCACCCCGAGGTGGGCCTGCACGCGGTGCTCGCCGACGAGGAGCCGCTGAACCAGGCGATCGTGGCCCTGCCGCAGCAAGGCTTGTATTTCCTGGACGCCGAACCGCACATTCCCAACCCGCCCGACCTGCTTTCCTCGAAGCGTTTCGGCCGCTTCATTGGCATGGTGAGCCGCGAGTTCGACTACGTGCTGTTCGACACGCCGCCGGTTGGCGCGTTCATCGACGCCGCCATTCTTTCTTCGCTGGTCGACGGCACGGTGCTCGTGGTGCGCGACAACTTCACGAAGCGCGACCAGGTGCGAGCCGCATACGAGCAGCTGCGCAAGGCCGACGCCAACGTGATTGGCGCCGTTCTTAACGATTGCGAAGTTGAGAGCAGCGAGTACTACTACGCGTACTACAACAAAGATGGCAAGCGCATGAAGCACGGCGATTCTTCGCCCGCCGCCGCGCAAGACACGTTCGACATGGATTCGTCGATTGTGGTGCCGCAGAACCCTCGCGGTTCAAGGCTCTAAACCGAAATGATGTGCGCCCGCGCCGTATGGTGCGGGCGTTGTTGTGTTAGGGTGATTGCTCGGTGGGGAAAAGAAGAGGCCCTGCCAAAATGCGTTCGCACCAATGCAGAAAGGAAGCGCCCGTGCGCGATATCCATTGCCATATTTTGCCGGGCGTCGACGATGGCGCGCGCGATTTGGACGAAAGCCTGGCGATGCTCGAAGCCGCTAAACAGGCGGGCGTTACGAGCATCGTGTGCACGCCGCATTGCCGCGACCCGTATTTCGACTACGACGCCATGTGGGATGCGTACGAATTGCTCGTGGCTCACGCTGACGGCTTTCCGCTGCAAATGGGCTTCGAGGTAAACCACCGCAAGCTCATGGAGCTGGGTATGCAATGGGCCGAATACCTGCATTTTGACGGCAGTAACGAATTTCTGCTCGAGCTTTCGAGCCACTGCACCGCGCGCGACTTCGAGGAATATGAACGTACGATTTACGAGCTGCAGGGCAAGGGTTACGACGTGATTATCGCGCACCCCGAGCGCTATAAGGCCATTCAGAAAGATGTGAGCATCGCCGAGCGTTTAGTGCGCATGGGTTGCAAGCTGCAGGCGTCGGCCGATTTCGTTGCCGGCGGGCGTTTTGGTAAAGAAAAGAAACCCGCGAAGAAACTGTTCGATGAAATGCTGTATCGCTATATCGCAAGCGATGCGCACCGTGTTGAGCATTACCAATATTTGGCGAAGGCGAAAGCTGCGTATCGTTGTCGCGGTGCCCACGTGAAGTAGGAGACAGAAGCAGTCCATTGAGATTATTATGGCTCGTGTGCAGTGTCCCGTTCGCCCGATATAGTGCTAAAAGCATTCTTCCGACATCGGGCTTTTGGCGTGCGCACGACGATCGCTCGATGCAAATGCGGCACCCACGCCAAATAGTTGCGCAACATTCAAAACAAGTCGCATGTTGTGCAGCAAACCAATGCTCAGAAGGTGCTGCCAGCAGTTGTATCGGTGAAGAATCGACGTTAAATTGTAACTTTAACCTACAAATTGCTTTACATAGATGCAGACAATAGACAAAATTATACAAGACGGTGTGCCCCCCCCCTTTTTTTTTGCAAGGGGTTGCACCGAATGGCGTTACAAATGGGCCAATAGTCATTGGCTTTTTTTGCGCCCAATTACGGGCTGTAACGTATACACCCTATCAAGCGTGCAATCGGGCTTATAGGACAAATAATGTGTCTGATTTTGGGCGTTGGCGCAGGCCAGCGCC
>OLPG01000586.1_pt1 | contig 35102 bp, 33 predicted proteins | sample 1672311 | NCBI WGS metagenome assembly OLPG01 (sample SAMEA3136670, study PRJEB25190) | human gut metagenome | biome: human gut; feature: human-associated habitat; material: faeces | place: Austria | collected 2013 | reverse complement strand
AATTTATCCGCACCATCATCGCAACCTGCGACTATGTAAAAGCGAAAAAACGCAGTAAAAAGAACATGTATCTCAGCTTTGACGAGTGGAATGTATGGTATCATTCCAATGATGCTGACAACGATATCACAGAGAACCATCCATGGCAGGTGGCACCGCCGCTTCTTGAGGACATCTACAACTTCGAGGATGCCCTGCTGGTAGGTCTGATGCTGATCGTTCTCATCCGTCATTCCGACAGAGTAAAAGTAGCATGCCTTGCACAGCTCATCAATGTTATCGCACCGATCATGACAGATCCGAATGGCGGCGGTTCCTGGAAACAGACAATTTTCTATCCATTCATGCATGCATCCAAATATGGCCGTGGTGTTGCACTCCAGCCGGTCATCTCTTCCACAGAGCATGAGACAAGCGGACATGGAAGCATCACAGATATCGAAGCAGTTGCTGTTTACAATGAAGAAAAAGAAGAAGTTACAATCTTCGCAGTAAACAGAAACCTGAAAGAAGACGTTGTGCTCAACACAGACGTAAGAAGTTTCGAAGGCTACAGAGTTGCCGAGCATATCGTACTTGAAAGCGATGACCTGAAAGTAGTCAATGCATTCGGACAGGAAAACGTAAAACCAAAAACAACAGAGCAGACAACCATGGACAATGGCGAACTGACAAGTATGCTTCATAAAGCATCCTGGAACGTGATCCGTCTTGTAAAGGATAATAAATAAGAATTATAGAATCCCCTTTAAGTGGACCTGGTAAATAACCAAAATCTGCTTAAGGGGGATTTTTAATGGTTGTTTTAAAGGCGGGGAATACTGAAAATAATTTTTATATATTTTAAAGTCTATTTGATCAGAAAAGGCTGAAGCGTCTGTATCGTATATTCATGCAGCGCTTCTTTTTTGCTTCTGTCAATCTGCAGATAATGAGCGTAAAGCACATCCAGAACCAGCAGGATCGGAAACTGTGGGGAAATGATATTTCCATATTCCAGATGCTCCATACTCGCAAAGATCAGTGTTTCATCGCAGAATTCCTGATAGGATTTGTCCTGCCTTGCAGTCATAAGAAGGGTATAGGCACCTCTCTGATGAGCGGCTTTCAGAGAAGAAATAATATCAGCCGTCTGTCCGCTGACACTGATTCCGATCACCAGACAGCTCTCATCCAGAAGTACAGAATTTACTTTCATAATGTGGCTGTCCGTAACCGCCTCAATATTCAGCCCAATGCGCATAAAACGCAGCTTCATTTCCTGCGCGACAAGTCCGGAACTGCCTCTTCCATAGACATACACCCTTGGCCTGGACACAAGCAGTTTGGTGATACGTGCAATTTGTGCTTTGTCCAGAAGCGCATTTGCCTTATTCAGAAGTTCCTGATAAGTATTAAACTCAGAAATTTCGAAGTTCGGAACATTCTCCTCTGTTTCCGGAGTAAGGCTCTGCTTATATTCATAAATAAACTCCCGATATCCGTGAAAACCACATTTCTGGGCAAAACGGGAAAGAGAAGCCTCCGATACATAAAGGATTCCCGAAATATGTCTGGAGGAAAGGTCTTCTTCCTCTGTATTGTGCATAAAGAAATCTGCGATCGTTCGTTCCAGTGGTGTAAATGTATGGTAATAAGATTCAATTAATGGAATAATTTTTCGTTTGCTTAATGACATGAGCTGGCATATCCTTTCTGTATGTTTTAACTGAAAGCAGGGTATCGGTGTATCAATCTGAAATATTACTTCTATTATAATACCTTGAAATTGCTTTCTCAACCTGAGATGTAAATAATTTCGCTGTAATATAAAAAATAAGAAAGTAATTTCAAAAACAAAGAAAAACAGATGCTCAAAAATAACGGAAAGAACAGGGAATGAAAGAAGATTCTAAAACCATGACATTTATTGAAAATAAATTCACCCCGAATTATAATGAGTTCAACTAAAAAACAGATAGCAGAACGGACAGAAAGACAACGCTGAAAACGCAGTTATTTTTTGCTGAAACGCAGACATGGGGTAGTGCGGACAGTAACAAATCTGTCGGAACGTGTTATAATGAAAAGGAGAAAAACAATGATTATTTATGCAGGAAAAGATTACAATGACGTGAGCAGAAAAGCAGCCAACATTATGTCTGCCCAGATTATTATGAAACCGGACGCAGTTCTTGGTCTGGCTACAGGTTCCACACCGGTGGGAATGTACAAACAGTTAATTGAATGGTATAAAAAAGGTGACCTGGACTTCGCCAAAGTTACTTCTGTAAACCTTGACGAATACAAAGGACTTTCCGGAGACAACGACCAGAGCTACCGTTACTTCATGAACACAAACCTGTTTGACCACGTAAATATCGACAAAACAAAAACTTATGTACCGAACGGACTGGAAGAAGACAGCGAAAAAGCATGCGCAGATTACAATGCGATCATCCGCAGCGTAGGCGGCGTAGACATGCAGCTTCTGGGAATCGGCGGAAACGGACATATCGGATTTAACGAGCCGGGAGAAGCTTTTGAAAAAGAAACTCACTGTGTAAACCTTACAGAAAGTACAATTAAAGCAAATGCAAGATTCTTCGCAAGCATGGATGAAGTTCCGAAACAGGCTTACACAATGGGAATTAAAAGTATCATGTCAGCAAAGAAAATCCTCCTGATCGCAACCGGAGAAGCAAAAGCAGATGCACTTTACAAATCTCTGTACGGACCGATCACCCCGAATGTACCGGCATCTATTCTACAGCTTCATCCGGATGTAACCGTTGTAGCAGACGAAGCAGCATTAAAACTGATCCGTGAAAAAGGACTTCTGTAAAAATAATCTTCAGAATTAGCATCACAAAAGGAGCGAAGAAGAAATGATTATTAAAAATGGAAACGTATTTCAGGAAGATGGAAGCTATAAAGTAACAGATTTATATATAGAAAATGGCAGGATCGCAGCTTCCGAAGACGAAGTAACAGATAAAACCCAACTGGATGCAGCAGGTCTGAAAGTGCTGCCTGGACTGGTAGACATTCACAGCCACGGTGCAGTCAGACATGATTTTTCAGATGCAGATGTGGATGGACTGAAAATCATTCTTCAGTATGAAAAATCACAGGGAATCACTTCCTACTGCCCGACATCCATGACCCTTCCGAAAGAAGAACTGCTGAAAATTTTCCAGACAGCAAAAGATGTAAAACAGGACGAAACCTGCGCAAGAATCGTTGGCATCAACATGGAGGGACCTTTCCTTGACCCGTCCAAAAAGGGAGCCCATGTGGAAGGCTATATTCGTAAACCGGACATTGAATTTTTCAGAGAATGCAATGAGGCAGCAGGCGGACTGATCAAACTGGTAACTCTCGCTCCGAATATGGAAGGCTCAGAAGAATTTATCAGGGAGTTACATAATGAGGTAGTCATTTCCATCGGACATACAGCAGCAGACTATAACTGTGCTGCAGAAGCCATGAAACAGGGTGCCCTTCATGTCACACATTTATACAATGCCATGAATCCGATGGGACACAGAGAACCGGGAGTGATCGGAGCAGCGGCAGATAATGAAAACTGCATGGTAGAGCTGATCGGAGACGGAATCCATATCCATCCGGCAACTGTCCGCAACACTTTCCGCCTTTTCGGAGACAGCAGAGTCGTTCTCATCAGTGATTCCATGATGGCAACAGGCATGGAAAACGGAATCTACGAACTGGGCGGCCAGGAAGTAACCATGAAAGACCGCAAAGCAACACTGGCAGACGGAACCATTGCCGGTTCAGCGACCTGTCTCTTCGGATGCATGAAGAGTGTCATTTCCATGGGAGTACCGGAAAGAGAAGCCATCCTTGCCGCAACAGCAAACCCGGCGAGAAGTATTGGAATTTATGATGAAGTAGGTTCTCTGACCCCTGGAAAACGGGCAGATATTGTTCTGACGGATGCAGAACTTAATATTGTGAAAGTACTGTAGAGATTACAGAAACACAGGTAAAAGTCTGGAAGATATGACAATAGATTAATAAAAATAATAATTATTTTTAAATATTATTAATATTGAAAATTATTTTCTCTGTGTTATAATGAGCCCATAAATGAGGACAGTATTAAAAGTTACGAAATCGATAATAGAGAGAAAGAAAAGAGGGAGAAGACATGACAAAAAAAGAGCTTCTGGATGCAATTCATGGGCAGATGATCATTTCCTGTCAGGCTGTAAAAGGCGAACCATTATATGTGGAAGAGAAATCCATTATGTATTTAATGGCACGCGCTGCGAAACAGGCAGGCACACCTGCAATCCGTACCAGCAGCATCCGTGATGTCATCGCGATCAAAGAAGAAACAGGACTTCCTGTCATTGGTCTGGTTAAGATTCAGTATCCTGGATATGAAGGATATATCACACCTACCATGAAAGAAGTTGATGACCTGGTAGCAGCAGGTTCTGATGTTGTGGCACTGGACTGCACACTTCGTAAACGTGGAGATGGCACAACTGTCAATGAGTTTATCGCCCAGATTAAAGAGAAATATCCGGACATTATCCTGATGGCAGATATTTCCAATTATGAAGAAGGTGTCAACGCATGGAAATGTGGCGTAGATATCGTAGGAACAACCATGAGTGGTTATACCGACTACACATCCAAAAAGGACGAGCCGGATTACGAACTGATGGAAAGACTTGCAAAAGATATTGACATTCCGGTTATCGGTGAAGGAAAGATCCACTACCCAGATCAGGCTGTAAAAGCACTTCAGACAGGTGCATGGGCAATCGTAGTAGGCGGAGCAATCACACGTCCTCTGGAAATTGCACAGCGCTTCCAGAATGCGATCAAAGAAAGCAAATAAATCGGATAAAAAACAATGAAAATTCTCCCCGGATCTGGATTTCGGATAAAACAGAGGGAGAAAGAATTACGGAAAATAAAACATCAAAGGGGATGTAACAGATAAACCTTTCAGGAATATCTGCTGCATCCCCTTTTTGTATCCACATAACGGAAAATGACAGAAAGAAAACGTCTGTTTTTTATAAAAGTTTATTTGCAATCGCATGAGCTGTTGCAGAACGTGCAGCAGAACGAGCTTCCGGCTTATGACAGCAGAATCCGTAGAACATACAGTCAATAAGAAATAACTGACCTACTTTTGCTGCAACGGAACCGGACTGTAAAGGACTTTCATTACAGCCACACTGCAATACAACAGTGGCAAACTCTGCTCCCGCTGATTTCGGAAAATGAGTGACCAGGATTACGGGAACCCCACGCTGGGAAGCAATGCTTAAAGTATCACACATATCTTTGGTAGAACCGGAGTAAGAGAAAAACAAAATCGCATCCTTGGAATCTGCCAGAGAAACTGCACTTGCCTGCATATGAGAATCGCTGATATGTATAAAGTTAGGAGCAGCAGTTGAAAAACGGGCCCATGCTTCCATTGCCATGACCATACTTCCGCCCTGTCCGAAACAGTAAATACGGCGTGCTTTCGAGAGAATCGATACTGCCTGAGTCATTGTTTTTTCATCAAAAAGTTCATAACTTTCATTCAGAGAAATAATGTTGGCAGCATGTACTTTGGCAGCTATGGTAGCAATAGAATCTTCCGAAGATACAGGTTCAGCGGAATTGCCGGAATCTCCTAAGTCGGTCGTGCGGTCAGCCTGTGCTAATGCCAGTTTAAATGCATTATAACCGGAAAGGCCAAGACCACGGCAGAAACGGGTTATGGTAGCTTCAGATACATCGCAGTTTTCGGCAAGAGATGTAATGGAAAGATACTGTGTCTCTGCTGTATGAGAAAATACATAATCTGCCAGCTTTTTTCCGGATTTGGTAAGAGAATGGTATTGTTCCGTTATGGAATCAAGAATATTGTCTGCCATGAGAAAACCTCCGTTAGAATGATAAAAATATTATAAAACAAGATTTTATGGGATGCAAGGTGATATCTTTTTAAAACAGGCACAAATTTTCATAAAAATATTAAAATGAAAATTATTTTTATGAAAAGTGCACAAAAAATAAAAATTATTTTCATCTATTAATTAGATTGAAAAATTATTTCGAAATTGATATACTCAGTCCAGATAAAAACGAGAAAGAAATTCAAAAAGGCAAACATAAGAGAAAAGGAGATCAGACATATGAAAAACAAAGTGACAGCGTTATTACTGGCAGCAACAATGGCTATTTCAGGAACAGCAGGAGCATTTACCGTATCAGCAGCAGAAGCAGCAGACGGCGGAACTTTAAAATTATCTGTAACTACAGGTGATGGTTCCACTTCTGATGATAAGATTCCAACACCATGGTACAACAGACTTCTGGCAACAAACTTAATGTTCCGTTCCTTATTCCTGGCAGACAGCAATCTGACAAATGCACAGCCGGATCTGGCAGATTCCTATGAAATCAGCGATGATAAACTGACTTATACCATCACACTGAAAGATGGTCTGAAATGGTCAGATGGTGAAGATCTGACAGCAGAAGATGTAAAATTCTCTATTGAGACAGCATTGAAAGCAGCAACTATCAACTCTATTTATACTTCTGCATTTAAAAATATTTCAGACATGAGCGTAGACGGAAATACAATTACATTAACGCTTTCTTCCCCATACGCATCCATGATCGATGTACTTGCACAGTTTGCAATTTTACCGGAACACTGCCTGAAAGATGCAGATCCTCTGAAACTGGAATCTGATGCATTCTGGACAGATCCGGTATGCTCCGGTATGTATACTCTTGATGAGCTGAATGTAGGCAACTACTTCACATTAAAGAGAAATGAAAATTACGAAGGGGAAGCACCTAAGATTGCCAATGTAACCTGCTACTTTGTATCTGACTATATCACAGCAGCGCAGGCCGGAAATGCTGATTATGTATACGGAAATGCAGCAGATATGGTAGAAGCACTGGAAGGTATGGATAATTATACAGAGCATGAAGTTGATGTATTGTTCTATAAATATTTCATCTTTAACATGAAAGGTGCAGATGGAAACGTAAACGAAGCAATGGATAATGTTGAAGTTCGTAAAGCACTGGTAGAAGCTATTGACCGTGCAACACTGGCAACTTTATATCCGACTGCAAAAGTTCTCAACAGTGGTGTGCCGAATGATAACGAAGCATACAACGGATTTGAATATACCTTTGATGCTGAAAAAGCAAAATCAGATCTGGAAGCAGCAGGATACGATATGAGCCGTACCTTAAAAATCTGCTACTATAACAACGACCAGACTTCCATTGACCTGATCAACACTGTTGTATATTATCTGGAACAGACCGGAATTACTGTTGAAGCGACATTGTCCAATGATGGAACAACAGACCTGTTTACAACCCGTGACTATGATATCGGATTCAAAGGAAAGAGTGCATTTTCCATCGATGAATGGTACACAGAATATATGAGTACAGATGGACTGTTTGCAAATATCTTTGGCGGTGGTACAGAGTTTGATGATCTGGTAGCTGATCTGTTCAAGGCAACAGAAGAAGAGGAAAGAAATACCGTTCTGAAAGAACTTCAGGATAAAGAGCAGGAAATGGTTTACAAAGTTCCGGCATTCACAGTAGGTACTTATGTATTCATAAGTGACAATGTAAAGATTCCGGACGGCGTAGAATTCTGTAATCCACTTTACATGAGTGATATTGATTTTGCAGAGTGGGAAATAGCTGAATAATTACTGTTCCGGCAAAAGAGCAGTGATGCTGGATAACAAGTGATCCAAAGGGGGAGAACCTTTCATGTTTCTCCCCTTTATCATTCAGAAAGATAAGTGCAGATGAGGTGATATAGTGTTCAAATATATTGTAAAAAAAATTCTTATGATGATTCCGATGCTGCTGCTGATCAGCTTTATTGTATATTTCGGTCTTCAGCTTACAGGAATCGACCCGATCAACTTTATGGTAAGCCCGGAAATGCTTTCTTCCAATAAAGAAAATGTAGAAGCACTGAGACAGTCTCTTGGATTAAATGATCCGATGATCGTTCAGTATTTTCGCTGGCTTGGCAACTGTCTCCATGGAGACTTCGGATATTCTCTGAAAGAAGGAAGCTCCATCGCTTCTATTATCGCAGTAAGACTTCCATATACTTTTGAACTTGCAGGATATTCTCTGATTTTTTCCGCAATCATTGGTGTTGGAATTGGTATCATTTCCGCAGTGCGCCAGAATGGTATCATTGATTATGTGGGACGTGTTCTGGCAGTGCTTGGACAGGCAATTCCACAGTTCCTTGTAGGAATTATTCTGATCCAGATTTTCTGTATTAAACTGGGCTGGTTCCCGTCAAGCAACCGTGTCAGTCCGGATGCCACAAATGCAGCACTGGATGCGTTTCAGCATTTATTTTTACCGGTACTGACTCTGACAATCGGTATGGTTGCCGTACTGATGCGTTATGCCAGAAATACCATGCTTGATGTACTGAACAGTGATTATATTAAAACCGCACGTTCCAAAGGAATCCCGGAATGGAAAGTATATCTGAAACATGGATTCAGAAATGCCATGAAACCGGTTCTGGTTATTCTGGTATTCCGTATTCCGATGCTGGTAGGCGGTTCCGTTGTCATTGAAAGTGTATTCTCCTATCCGGGAATCGGACTTACCATGACCAATGCGATTGTTTCCGGTGACTATCCGGTGGTACTGGTAACTACCCTGATTATTGCAGCAGCCATGCTGATCTGTTCTTTCATGGTAGATGTACTGAATGCCCTGTTAGACCCACGTGTACGTCTTGGCGAATAAAGAAGGAGGAGAAAATGATGAGTCAGTCAGCAGTAGATATGAAAAAAGAGAAAAAGACCGCAGCTTCTTCTCTCTTTAAAAAGAATGTAAAGAAATTTATGAATAATAAACTGGCCCTTCTGGGACTGCTGGTTATTGTTATTATGACCGTAGCCTGTATTATAGGCGCAATTGCAGGTGTAGATTATGCCACTCCGCATCTTCCGGATATGAAGAAAGCACCGGGAAACGGATATCTGTTCGGAACAGATACTATGGGACGTGACCTGTTTGCCCGTGTTCTGATCGGAGGCTGTTATTCTATTCTGATCGGTGTTTTCTGTGCAGTGCTTAGTTCTGTGATCGGAGCAATCCTTGGTGCGATCGCAGGATATTTCGGAGGAAAAACAGATACAGCAATTATCCGTATTTCTGAGATTTTTCAGGCATTTCCGCAGCTCGTACTGGTTATGATGCTGGTTGCCATTGTAAATAAACGAGGACTTGGAAATTTACTATTCATCTTTGTATTTACCGGATGGATGACCACATTCCGTATGGTACGAAATGAGTTTGTATCCATTAAAGGAGAGACTTATGTAAAGGTATGTGAAGCATTTGGCATGAGCCGTATGAACATTATGTTCAAACAGATTCTTCCGAATGTAATGAGCCCGATCATTGTTTCCACTACAACAAACGTAGCATTTTTCATTCTTCAGGAGGCAGCCCTTTCCTTTATCGGACTTGGTGTTGCGGACAGTACACCTACTTGGGGAAATATTCTCAATGCTGCGAAATCAGTATCTGTCGTAACAAACCAGTGGTGGATATGGGTATTCCCGGGACTTGCCATTACTTTATTTGTTCTTGCAATCAATTTCCTGGGTGATGGTATCCGAGATGTCATGGATGCCAAACAGCAGTAAGGAGGAGCTTCATGGATAACCAGAAAATCATATTAAACGTTGAAAATCTTAACACAACGTTTGTATCTGATAAAAAAGAAATTAAAATCGTAAAAAATGTTTCCTTTCAGGTAAAACGAGGAAAAACACTTGCTGTTGTAGGAGAATCCGGATGCGGAAAGAGTGTGACCATGAATTCCATCATGCGTTTTACCGGAAAGAATGCAATCGTAAAAGCAGACAGTATTCAGTATAATGCGCTGCATGATGGAAAGGTGACAGAGTATCATCTTGAAAGTATCACTAAACCGAACGGACCGGAAATGAGAGCATTAAGAGGACCGGACTTATCTATGGTTTTTCAGGATCCGATGTCAAGTCTGAACCCTGTTTATAAAGTGGGTGATCAGGTAGCAGAAGGACTTTTACAGCATAACAAAGGAATGAAAAAAGCAGAAGCAAGAGAAAAAGTTCTGGAAATGTTCCGCAAACTGGGAATCCCGGACCCGGAAGAGCGTATTGACTGCTATCCTCATCAGTTCTCCGGTGGCATGAAGCAACGTGTGGTAATTGCCATTGCCATGATCTGTAATCCAGAACTGATCATCTGCGATGAACCGACAACTGCACTGGATGTAACCATTCAGGCACAGATTATGGAACTGCTCAAATCCCTTCAGGTAAATGAAGGAAAGTCCATTATCCTGATTACACATAACATGGGTCTTGTGGCAGAAATGGCAGATGAAGTCTGTGTTATGTACATGGGTCGTGTTGTAGAATTTGGAAGTCTGGAGGATATCTTTGATCATACCAGTCATCCTTACACAAAAGCACTTTTACGTAGTGTGCCGGTACTTGGTCTTGGAGATGATCAGAAACTGGAGACAATTCCGGGAGTTACTCCAAACCCGGCTGATCTGAAAGAAGGATGTGAGTTTGCAGACCGTTGTTCTGAGTGTATGGAAAAATGCCGTAAAGGAAAAATTCCGGCATTTGAAGTCAGCCCGGGACATAAAGTCCGCTGCCTGAAATTTGATTCTTATCCGGAGGTGAAATAAGATGGAAACGGAAAAGAAGGAAGTAATTTTTAAAATCAAAAATCTGAAAACCTGGTTTCCTATTACAAAAGGATTCATGAAAAAAGTAGTAGGAAATGTAAAGGCTGTGGACGATGTCAGCATTGAGGTTTATAAAGGTGAGACGCTGGGAATCGTAGGAGAATCCGGCTGTGGAAAATCAACTTTTGGAAAGACCGTTATGATGTTGGAGAAACCGACAGGCGGCGAGGTTTTATTTAACTATAACGGTGAGTATAAAGACATTACAAAATTCAACAAAGATGAAATGTTTGAGTTCAGAAAAAAAGTACAGATGGTTTTCCAGGACCCGTATTCAGCATTGAATCCGCAGAAAAAGATATATACTTCTTTTGAAGAACCTTTAAAAACACACGGCGTAGATTTCGTAGAAGAGCGAGAAAAGATCATGAACCGTGTATTAAAAATGGTTAATATCCAGCCAGATTACCTGATGCGTTTTCCACATGAATTTTCAGGCGGACAGCGTCAACGTCTGTGTATTGCGAGAGCACTGGAAGTAACACCGGAAGTTCTGATCTGTGATGAACCGGTATCCGCACTGGATGTTTCTATTCAGGCGCAGGTGTTAAACCTGATGAAAGAAATTCAGAAGGAATTAAATCTTACTTATCTGTTTATTGCACATGATCTTTCTGTCGTTCAGTATATGTCAGATCGTATTATGGTTATGTATCTTGGAAAGATTGTGGAAGTGGCAGATTCCAAAGCTTTATATGATGAGCCGCTTCATCCGTATACAAAAGCATTGCTTTCTGCGATTCCGGTGGCAGATATTCATCACAAAAAGAAACGCCAGGTACTGGAAGGAGAGGTACCAAGTCCTATTCACAAACCAAGTGGCTGTGCGTTCCACAACAGATGCCCTTACTGTATGGACATTTGTAAAAAAGAAGATCCTGTTCTTCGTTACCATGGAGCTGACGGACACATGACTGCATGTCATTTATATGATGGAAGTGAGGTAAAAGCATGATTTATACAGATTTAAATAATCTTGAACGTTATCTTGGGATGGGAAAACATCTGGATACAGCAATTCATTATATTAAGGAACATTCACTGAATGATCTGAAAAAGGGACGCAATGAAGTTGACGGAGATTTTGCATTTATCAACTGCTTTGAATATGAAACATTACCAGAGGAAAAAACAGCTTTCGAAGCACATGAGAAATATGCAGATATCCATATGGTGATTTCCGGAGAAGAAAAAATGGGAGTCAGTGATATGTCTCTGATGACAGTAACTGCTAAAGATGAAGAAACAGATTCCATCGAATGCCATGGTCCGGTGGAACATTACATGGATCTGACACCGGGAAAGGTACTGATCGTATTTCCGGAAGATGCACATAAAGTAAAAATTATGAAAGACCAGATTTCACAGGTAAGAAAAGCAGTTGGAAAAGTACTGGTCACAGAGTAAATAAAATTGTTTATTCAAATTGGACAGAGGAAAAAATCATCTGTCCGTGCGAATATAGTAAGATCAAAATAAAAAAGAATATCAAAAAGGGAATATGGAAGATAACAGGAGGACTAAGAAAATGAAAGATATTACAAAATATCAGGGAATTATTCCGGCTTTTTATGCGTGCTATGATGACAATGGAGAAATCAGCCCGGAGAGAGTAGAAGCTCTTACCAGACATCTGATTGCAAAAGGCGTGAAAGGTGTTTATGTAGGTGGTTCTTCCGGTGAGTGTATTTATCAGAGCGTTGCAGACAGAAAACTGGTTCTGGAACATGTAATGAAAGCAGCAGAAGGAAAGCTGACAGTGATCGCACATGTGGCATGCAACAATACGACTGACAGTAAAGAACTGGCAGCACATGCAGAATCACTGGGCGTTGACGCAATTGCTGCAATTCCTCCGATTTATTTCCATCTGCCGGAGTATGCGATCGCAGAATACTGGAATGATATTTCCAGTGCGGCACCGAATACAGACTTTGTAATTTATAATATTCCTCAGCTTGCAGGAGTAGCATTGACTATGCCTCTTTTCCGCGAAATGAGAAAGAATCCAAGAGTAGCAGCAGTGAAAAACAGTTCCATGCCTGTACAGGATATCCAGATGTTTAAAATGGAAGGTGGAGAAGGTTTTGTTGTATTTAACGGTCCGGATGAACAGTTAGTGTCAGGTCTTGCCATGGGCGCTGATGGAGGAATCGGCGGTACTTATGCAGTAATGCCGGAACTTTATTTAAAAATCAAAGAGCTGACAGATGCCGGAAAAGTAAAAGAAGCCAGCGAAATCCAGTATGCAGCAGATGCGATCATTTATGCAATGTGTGAATGCCATGGAAATTTATATGCGGTTATGAAAGAAATCCTTCGAATCCGTGAAAACCTGAACATTGGCGGCGTAAGAAAACCATTACCGGAAATCATCCCGGAGGATATGGAACAGATTAAGAAATGTGCCGGCATGATTGACGAAGCGATAAAAAAATACTGTTAATGAAGAATCGTAACTGTTTAGTAATTTTACAGTTACCCAAACTCACAAAAAGGATGGGCTTAATCTATGAAAACATTTCTGAGTGCTGACAGGAGATTTCTGAATCCTCAGGCAATGGAAAATGTGGAACTGAAAGTAGCAGTTCCGGCAAAAGATACAGAAAATAATCCGTTATTCACTCAGGATATGCCCTGGGAAATCAGGATTGATAATGGATATCCCAATGTAATTTATGACCGCAGAGAACAGATTTTTCACTGCTATTATACGTTATTTACAGAGGATAAAGATACAGAAGGCACTACTTTGCAGGAGCGTACACAGAGAAATTACAGACCGAGAATGGATCGTGTAACTTCTCTGGCATACGCCCGGAGCAAAGATGGAATCCACTGGAAAAAACCTTCATTGGGTCTTGTAGACTGGCGTGGAAGCAAAGAAAATAATCTTCTGTTCCGATATGCGCATGGAACAGGGGTTATGCTTGATGAGCGGGATAAGAATGCCGGACGTAGATTTAAAATGGTGACCAAAGTGGATATTCCGGGACATGGAGCGCATATGGCGGTCGGTTTCTCTGAGGATGGAATCCACTGGGGAGAACTGATTCCCTGGCCGGAGTATAATCCACAGGCAGACAGTCATAATTTTCCATTTTGGAATGAAGAAGAGCAATGCTATATGTTGGTTTCCCGCATATGGAAAGACGGAATCCGTGTGACGACCATCAGTCACAGCCAGGATTTTATCCACTGGAGTGAACCCGTAGAAACACTTCGGGGGCGAGGATATGAAAACCAGATTTATTCGATGCCTGTATTTAAAACACATGGATTATATCTGGGTCTGGCTTCGCTGATCCATGAGGGTGACAGAAACGAGAAAAATTTCGACTGTGTGGATTGTGAACTTACCTGGTCTGCGGATGGTAAAAAATTTGATTTTGCAGCAATGGATCAGGCGGTTATTCCAAGAGGTGACGGGCATTATCCGGATGGAGAATTTGATAATTCCTGTATCTATGCATCATCACCTGTGACAGATGGACAGAAAGTATGGATTTACTACATGGGTGGAAATGGACAGCATACAAATTTCCGGGAATCTTCGTTGGGAAGAGCATACTGGGAAGCAGATAAATTTGCCTGCTGGACAGAGAAAAACGAGGGAATGGAGAGCATTCTGACTACGACTACTCTGACCTTAGGTGGAAATTATATAGAAGTGCTGGCAGATGAAGCTGATGCAGAGAAAGACTGGAAGCTTATGGCTTCAGTACATCCGGTCTGGACAGAAAATGCTTATGAAGGACTGGGAATGGAAGATGCTGTGACAGAAAAATCCGGTCGCTGGATTCGTATTTCATGGAAAGGGAAAAAACTTCCGGATAAAAGTGGATGTATTCGATTTCAATTTAAAAATCTGAAAATCTGGGCTGTTCGTGGAGAGCTGGAATATAAAGGCCATCGTCTCTGGGAAGGTGCAGATATGGAAAATGAAGGAATGTAAATAAAAAGTTAATATCCTGACAGATAAGAGGCATTTGAGTTTCATACCTGTCAGGATATTTTTTATGTTTATAAGTTTTACGGAGAGGATATATTTAAACTCTCCGCAGTGGAGAAACCAAGAGCTATAATCGAACCATTTCAAAGTTTCTGTGAAGCAAGATAATAAGCTCCCAGAAGCCCCGCAGAGTTTCCGAGTTCTGCGCTGGAAATCTGTACATGTGCAAAACTGGACATAACCATCTGTGGGATTCGCGCGTGAATCTGTTCCAGAATGTAAGGCTGGACCATGATGCCGCCGCCGAGAACTACGCAGGAAGGGTTAAAAATATGGATCAGGGTTGCAAGACCAAGCACGATCTCATCAATCCATTTATTTACGACTGCTTTAATTTCCGGGCGTTCCAGATTGGTGAAAATCTGGCGGCCGTTGGTAAGAGACGGGTCTACAGCGGAAACCATTTTTACCAGGGCAGTAGCGGAAGCGTAACGTTCATAACATCCGTCAAACGGGTCTGTACCGGTGAGCTTTTCTTCTGCGTGTGTGATGATGGCACCAAATTCTCCTGCTGAGAAGGAAGAACCGTGGTAAACCTGTTTATTTTCAATAATCGCACCACCGACACCGGTTCCATAGGTGAGGCAGAGGAAAGAATCTCTTCCTTTTCCTGCACCGAAGATGGCTTCTCCGAGTGCTGCGCTGTTGACATCATTTTCTACTGCGACAGGAACATGGAAACGCTCCTGAAGGATTTTCTGAAACTGTGTACCTGTGTAATCCGGGATGTTGCTGTTGGCATAAATGATATACCCTTCTTCCGGGTTGACCTGACCGGCGGTGCTGATGCCGATGGCATCAAATGGGAGGGACTGCTCTGCGAGAGTGCAGATGGTTTCGAGGATGTGAGGGCCGCCTTTATAAGCTTCAGTAGGACATTCACTGGTTTCCATAAGGTGTCCGTCCTGACAGATTCCATATTTGATTGCGGTTCCGCCGATGTCAAAAACTAAAATTTTCATAGGGTACTCCTTTCGGTTTTTTGATAGTGGGATTGTGATAAATGGAACAGTTGTTTTAAAATTAGTATAGCATATAGGGGAGATGAAGTCATTACAAAATGAAAAGAAATTTCTATTTTAATGAATAAATAAAATAATTTTCTTAAACATGAGGAAAAAGGAGAAGGCTTATTTTGCAGGAAACGGACTGATGCTGGACTGTTCCCGAAATGCGGTATTTACTGTGGAGAAAGTAAAAGCAATGATCCGCATTCTGGCAAAGCTGGGCCTGAACCGGCTGTTACTTTATACAGAAGACACGTATGAAGTGCCGGAGCTTCCGTATTTTGGCGTTTACAGAGGAAGATACAGCAGAGAAGAAATCATTTGGATATGAACTGATTGATCTGAGAATGGGTGGTGTGATCACCCGTCTGGACAGCACCAGATGCAGACTCCACAACTATGTGGAAGGTAAGATTTCCCGACTGGAAGAACTGGAAACAGAGAGGATTCCGTACTTTGCAGAAGGAGAACCTGCAATCGAAAATCACTGGCAGAGAGCAGCCAGCGGGGCAGATTTTACGGACACAATCTGAGAAAAACAAAAGATTGTGTTTATAGTGTAATAGCCTAAACAGTGATAGAAAAAGTAACAGAATGGAAAAAATCGCCGGGCACAGTCCTGCATTATTGTTGGAAAATGTGCGGATCATGTACTTAGAAATTTCAATAATGTGATCAGCGTTTACATTGAAGCTCCCCGTCATGCCTGTGTGGACAGAATCTGCAAAAGGCTGAATGTAATACCGAAACGGGCAGAAGAACTGATCAAAAAAACAGATAAATACAGGTATGAATATTACAAATGTTATGCAGGTGGTGACTGGAGAAATCCGATCAATTACGACTTCACATTAAACAGCGACAGGATTGGCTGGGAGCGCTGCGTGAAGGGAGTGACACCGGTGTGTCAGAATTCACATAGAATATGGCATGTACTTTTTTTGTACAATTTTTGATTAAAAGAAGGGCGTTTTGATAGAAATAAATATCAAAACGCCCTTCTTTTTAATTTTACACAGAGTTTTGCCGGAAATCTGAAGAGAAGCAAAGTCATCGAGGAAGAACAATGAACATCAAGAAAATTTTAAAACCTGTTTTGTCGATTGTGCTTGCTCTGGTGCTCGGAGCAGCCGTGATCGCGATGGTGGGAGAGAATCCGCTGAGTGTTTACAGATCTATGCTGCTTGGAGCGTTCGGAAGCAAAATGAGCATACAGAAGGATTCCTGCTGGAAACCTGCCCGCATTATCTGGAGTTTACAGATGAAAAACTGAAAGGGGAACAGGGGGCGTTATATACCATGACGCCGCCTCTGCGCAAACAGAAAGATACGGATCTGCGGTGTGGACGGGATTCAGACAAGGATGCTGTATCTCTTTTCCGAAGGCGTGAAGAAACGCGGACTGTCCATGAAAAGATTTGTGGAACTCACATCAGAAAATGCAGCAAGATTTTACCACAGATATCCTCAGAAAGGCTGTATTCAGCCGGGAAGTGATGCGGATCTTGTACTGATCACAGAAAAAGAAAATACCAAAATTCATGTAAAAAACAGAAAAAGCAACCTGGATTACACCATTTATGAGGGAAAACAGTTAGAAGGTAAAATTCAGATAGTAATCAAGTCTGGACAAACCGTATATAAGAATGGTAAGCTGAATGCAGAAAAAGGTTCAGGAAAATATCTGGTATAGTTATTTGGAAAATAATGTACCAGGATAAAAGAAAGGAACAGGCGGATAAAATGAATTATTTTGACTGTCATGTAGATACACTGACTGAAATTTTAAAACCAGGAGATACACTGGATGAAAATTCCTGCGATCTGGATCTGAAAAGAGTGGGAAACTTTGTAGAGAATTACACACAGATTTTTGCAATCTGGAAAGATGCGGTGAAGCTGGACAAAGAGGAACCGGACAGGGATTTTTTTCGTCTTTATGACCGTGCTATGGCATATCTTGCAGAAGAAAACCGCAAGATCGCTCTGTGCCTGACCGGAGAAGAAATGGAAAAAGCACACAGGCAGAGAAAAGCAGCGGCATTTTTATCTATTGAGGATTTATCCATTATGGGTAAATATGTAGAAAAGATCCGGGAAATGGGATTTCGCTTCGCAATGCTGACCTGGAATTATGAAAATGAATATGCCTGCGGAGCAGCCGCAGATCAGGCCAAGGGTCTGACTGCCAGAGGAAAAGAAATGGTAAAAGTCCTGACGGATCAGGGAATCGTGATGGATATTTCCCATCTGTCAGATCAGGGAGTGGAAGATCTGTTTCAACTGACAGACAGACCGGTCATGGCTTCTCACTCTGATATCAGAGAAGTGTGGGATGCGCCGAGAAACCTTCAGAAAGTACATCTGAAAGAGCTGATCTCCAGAAAAGGAATCATAGGAATGAATTTCTTCGCACCGTTCGTTGGTGAGAAACCACAGATATCTGACCTTCTGAAACATATGGATGCAGTGCTGGAAATGGGCGGAGAAGACTGCCTTGCCATTGGAAGCGATTTCGACGGCTGCGACGGACTCTTCCCGGCACACATAGAAGGTGTCCAGTCTATGCCATTTCTGAGAAAAGAACTTCTGAAACACGGTTTTACAGAAGAACTGACAGAAAAGATTTTCTATAAAAACGCACACAGATTTGTAATGGAAAATGTAAAATAAAACAGAGTAGAAAAATAATGAATCACAGGAGTTGTTCTGTGATGAATTAATTCGTTTATGAGGTATTGGGAGTAAAATATTTTTCGTTCCGGATATCGCATAAACATATACATAAGTGACTTGGAAAGGAAAGAAATACAAATGAAATTAGTGATCGTACGACACGGGGACCCGGATTATTCCATTGATTCTCTGACAGAAAAAGGATGGAAAGAAGTGGAATATCTGTCGGAGAGATTGGCGAAACTTGATGTAAAAGAGTTTTATGTTTCCCCTCTTGGAAGAGCAAGAGACACCGCCTCTCTTACCTTAAAAAAGATGAACCGGACAGCAACAGAATGTGACTGGTTACAGGAATTTAATGTCCTGATCGACCGCCCGGACATCACGGACAGAAAGAAAATCCTGTGGGACTGGCTGCCACAGGACTGGACACAGGACGAGAGATTTTATCAGTATGATCACTGGTTTGAAAACGAAAGATTACAGAAATCAGACGCCAAAGGCTATTATGATTATGTAACCGGAAAATTTGATCAACTTCTGGCTGAGCATGGATATGTCCGTGAAGGACACTATTACAGAGTTACAAAGGCAAACGATGACACACTGGTATTCTTCTGCCATTTCGGACTGGAATGTGTACTTCTCAGTCATCTGATGAGCGTATCTCCTATGGTACTCTGGCATGGACTGTGTGCGGCGCCAAGCTCTGTGACAACCGTAAACACAGAAGAAAGACGGGAAGGAATCGCAAGCTTCCGTGTCAGTGCATTTGGAGACATTTCCCATTTATATGTACATGATGAACCACCTGCATTTGCTGCAAGATTCTGTGAAATGTACAGCAATGAGGATGAACGTCATTAAGTATAAGCAGTATGTGAAATGATCCGCCTGGTTGTGTGCTGTACATAGTCTGTTGTTTCTATTAGGACAAAGGATTTTTATGCCTGCTTATAGTGACGCAACGGGCGTTACCGGATAATAAATAAATGCTTATATAGTCAGAAAGGAAATAAGAAATATTGATATCAAAGACAATGAAAACAATTCTGCATACACTGTCGTATGGAAATATAGAAGTGGATTCTTCCAGAAAACTGGCAGATCTAAAACAACTGGATGCTATGCGGATTTTTGTAAAAAAGCTGGATGCGAAAGTTTATAACGGAGATCATGCCGTGCCGATCCGCCTGTATTTCCCGACAGAGGAAGCAATGCAGGCAGGGATTGTAGAGGGCAATACATTTCCAATCCTGCTGTTTTTTCATGGCGGTGGCTGGGTAACGGAAAGCGTGGAAAATTATGACCGTGTCTGCTCCAGAATGGCACAGGCAACAGCACATATTGTAGTTTCCGTAGAATACAGGCTTGCTCCGGAACACAAATTCCCGGTTCCCCTGGAGGACTGCTATGCGGCAGCAAAAGCTCTCTACTCGAATGAGCTGATCTTAAATACAGACCCTGAGAAAATCACGATCGTGGGTGACAGTGCAGGTGGAAACCTGACAGCAGCCGTATGCCTGATGGCAAGAGACAGAGGCGACTTCACACCCAAACGCCAGATTCTCATCTATCCGGCACTTGGAAACTGTTATACAGAAGAATCTCCTTATCCATCCGTACACGAAAATGGAAGCGATTATCTCCTGACAGCAGTAAAAATGGAAGATTATCTTACCTTATACCAGAGAACCGAAGAGGACAGACAAAATCCATATTTTGCTCCGATTCTGGAAAATAATCTGAAAGATTTACCGGAAACTCTGGTCCTCACAGCAGAATATGACCCTCTCAGGGATGAAGGGGAAGCATATGCAAAGAACCTGGAAGAAGCCGGAAATCATGTAGAACTCCACAGGATTCGTGGTGCCTTCCATGGATTTTTCGCGCTGGGAATCAAGTTTCTGCATGTGCAGGAGAGTTTTAAATATATCAACGAATTTTTGAACAAGAGTTATGAAAAGATACTCTGATTACACTTTCTGTTTATTCAGACAGCAGTTATAGAGGGCAGGGCAGTTTTCTGTTTTATCTATGAGGGAGTATCAAAGATATAAAATATGCGAGATGAAAAAGAAAGCAGGGAAACTATGGATACAGGATATTCGAAATGGAGAAAACTGGATAATGCGGCACTGGCATTTCCTCTGGTGACAGGAAAAGACGATACCAGAGTCTTTCGGTTCTACTGTCAGCTAAAAGAAAAGGTTGACGGGGAAATCCTGCAAAGAGCACTGGATCAGGCAATGGAAAAATATCCGCTGTTTCAGGCAGTTCTGAGAAAAGGTCTGTTCTGGTTTTATCTGGAGCACAGAAGTCTGAGAGCCGTTGTAAAACAGGAGACAGAGCCGCCATGCAGCCGTTTGTATATTCCGGATAAAAAATCCCTTTTGTTTCAGGTCAGCTATGATAAAAACAGAATCAATTTTGAAGTATTTCATGCACTGACAGATGGTACAGGAGCTATGCATTTTCTCCAGGAACTGGTACAGAATTACCTGATCCTTGCACATCCGGAAAGCAATCTTCCATGGATAGAAAATGCAGAAGAAATCACGCACGGAGACAAAGAAGAAGACAGCTTTTCCCAGTATTATTCCTCAGATATACCGAAGGACAAAGAAAAGAAAAAAGCAGCGGTAAAGCTGAAAGGGGAGAAGCTGGTTCATTCAGATATGCACATTACAGAAGTGGTTCTTTCTGTAAAAGATATCCACCAGAGAGCCCGTTCCTATGGTGTCTCCATCACGATCCTGCTGACCGCCATGATGCTGTGTTCCATTCGGGAAGAAGTACCGAAGAATCAGCAGAAACGCCCCGTAGCTTTGATGATCCCGGTAAATCTGAGAAACTATTTTCCATCTCAGTCCATGACCAACTTCTTTGGATGGATCGAGGTTGGTTATACTTTTTCAGATACAACAACTTTTGAAGAAGTTCTGGCAAATGTGAAACGGCAGTTTGAACAGGAACTGGCAAAAGAAAAAATCGCCATGCATATGAGCGGATATGTGCGCATCGAAAAGAATCCACTGGTACGTGTTGTACCGCTGGAAATCAAGAAATACTTTCTGATGGTCGGAGCAAACCTGGGAAGCAGAAGCATCACAGCAGTTTATTCCAACATTGGAATTATCCGCTTTCCGGAAGAGTATAAAGAATATATTCAGCATTTCGGAATTTTTGCAAGCACCAATTCTCTTCAGATGTGTTCCTGCTCTTACGGAGATGAGATGGTTCTGGGATTCACCTCCAAGATACCGGATGACAGCATCCAGAGAAATTTCCAGAGAATGCTGAGTGAAGAAAACGTTTCACACAGAGAATTAAAAAATGAATTTCCAGGATATGGAGAGAGACAGAAACTGGAGAAAAAAGAAAACCAGAAAGTGGTTCAGACCTTTAGTTTTCTGTGTCTTGCGATTGCGGTAATCTGCGGAATGATCAATTTCATGACAGCCGGATCACTGGACTGGTTCTGGTTTGCAGGAGCAGGCTGTGCCTGTGCGTGGCTGGTAGTTATGGTAGCATATTTTAAACGTAGGAATATCCTGAAAAACGAAATGTGGCAGCTCCTGATTCTGTCAGTGATTGCCATTTTATGGGACCGTTTTACCGGCTGGCGAGGCTGGTCCGTAGAGTTTGTTCTTCCTTTCGGAGCGCTGGCAGTCCAGTTTTCCATTCCTGTGATCGCAAAAGTAAACCGCCTGGAACGGGAAGAATACCTGTTTTATCTTGTCCAGGCATGCGTTGCCGGACTGATCCCAATGATCCTTGTGTGGACCGGAATCGTAAAATTTGTTTATCCATCTGTGATCTGCGCAGGCATCAGCTTCCTGACACTGGCAGCATTATTTATCTTCTGCAAGAAGGATACATTACGGGAATTTCATAAGAAACTCAGGATGTAATGGTACTATGAATACTGTTCAGAGCATCCGCTTATAAAATAAAAAGCCATCTCCTGACAGCAATTGAGACGATCAATACTGCCTGAAGATGGCTTTTTTATATTTAGAAAGATAATAACTATGGCGAAAAATTATCTCTCTGATTCAGGATAAAAACCATGTAAAATCAATAAAAGATTAATATAAGATCAGCATAAAAGTAAAAGCAATATCTTATGTTAAAGTTAAAAATATTTTACCCATACGATCACTATATTAGATAAAAATCATTATGCATAATTAATATAAAAAACGATATCAAAATAAGAATATACGCTAAAATTATTCATCAAAAATAGTGACAATTTCCCCATCCAGAATACGATTTGTATTCTTAACAGCACAGAAATTTCCACACATACTGCATGTATCTTCTTTCTCCGGTTTGGCTTCTGCGCGGTAACGTCTTGCTTTCTCAGGGTCCATGCTGAGTTTGAACATTTCTTCCCAGTCGAGACGCTTTCTTGCCTCACTCATCTTATAATCCCAGTCAGCAGCACCAGGAACACCTTTGGCAATATCAGCAGCATGAGCTGCGATTTTGGCAGCGATAATTCCTTCTTTTACATCGGCTGCATTCGGCAGACGAAGGTGCTCGGCAGGAGTTACATAACACAGAAATGCGGCACCGGAATATGCGGCAATGGCACCGCCAATCGCAGAAGTAATGTGATCATATCCAGGAGCAACATCGGTAACCAGTGGTCCAAGTACATAGAAAGGAGCGCCATGACACAGTGTTTTCTGAATCTCCATATTGGCTGCGATCTGATTCATCGGCATATGTCCCGGTCCCTCGATCATAACCTGAACATCCTTTTCCCACGCACGCTTGGTAAGCTCTCCGAGAGTAATAAGCTCCTCAATCTGCGCAGTATCAGTGGCATCAGCCAGACATCCCGGACGGCAGGCATCTCCAAGACTTAAAGTGATATCATACTCTCTGCAAATATCCAGAATCTCATCAAAATGCTCATAGAACGGGTTCTCTTTTCCGGTCATTTCCATCCATGCAAACATGATGGAACCACCTCTGGAAACAATATTCATGAGCCGTTTATTCTGTTTAAAACGTGCTGCAGTTGCACGGTTCATGCCACAGTGAATGGTCATAAAATCAACACCATCCTCTGCGTGCATACGCACAATATCAATCCATTCTTCAGAGGTGATTTTACCAAGAGCCTTGTGATAATATACCACTGCATCATAAATCGGAACAGTACCGATCATTGCCGGACATTCTGCGGTAAGTTTACGGCGGAAACTTCTGGTATCACCGTAAGAGCTGAGATCCATGATCGCTTCTGCACCCATTTCTACTGCGGAATGTACTTTTTCATATTCCATATCAACGTCTTTCCAGTCTCTGGAAACACCTAAATTTACGTTAATTTTTGTGGTCAGTTTCGCACCGACACCACTTGGACTGATGGATTTATGATTCTTATTACATGGGATAATTACCTGTCCCTTTGCAATCAGTTCACGTAATTCTTCTACATCAAAATGCTCTTTTTCTGCTACAATTTCCATCTGTGGTGTGATGATTCCCTGACGCGCTGCGTCCATCTGTGTTGTATAATGTGTCATTTTTTCCTCCTTGCCCTGCACTGTGGGCTGCTGATTACTGTATTTTTTCAGAGATAACAGGCAGATAAAATTATCCATTTTACTGCCAGCATATAGCTTTTATAATCAAATACAGTAACAATAAATGAACTGCGCCTCCTGCATATAGCAGGGACTTGCACCTGCGCATATTCGTAAGTTTCAGTTAAATATTGTGTTCCATAATTCTTTTTTTACTGTTTTATAAAGCGCAATAAATAAACTCTTTCGATTTAACAGAGAGTGGTGCCCCCGGTCTGTCGTAACAATATAATTAAGAAAATGGGGTACTGGTATGATAATAGATGAACGTGAAAATCCCCGAAAATTATTAATTCAGAATTCCTCCAAAGGTTGAATATCATCTGAAATTTTGCGGATAAAAAAGGAAAAACTGCAATACGCCAACAAGCATATTGCAGTCCGGAAGAACTATAACTTTCCCTACGTTGGCATTATCCAAATCAGGTTATGGGTTAAAGCGATACAGCTTACTCTCAGCCTGTTTACACAAGCTCCCCTTGTCTTAATTTCCAACATTATAACACTCTGATGTGAGAAAGTCAATATATATTATATATTTTTAATTACAATTTTAATATACAAAACGTTTTAATAATCATTAAATGTTTGGCTGGCAAATATAAAAAAACAATAGAAAAAAGCGCCTTATTTTGTTATAAGAAGTATCTATGCAGAGGTATAAAAAGAAGAAATATATAATATTTATAGAAGAAATTATACTTTTTCAGTCTTGCATTTGTGTATATAAAATTTAAATATATTATAATATTTTATAAAAATAATAGGAACGCATGTTTGTGCAACAAAGTATTGACAATGACATACTTGAAAAGATATTATGTTATATAATGGGAGGGAGACAAAATGAAAAAAACAATATCAATAAGTATTAGACTTAGTGAGGAAGAACTGAACAAATTTAAGCAGGCTGCCAGACTGGAATCATATGCTTCATATAGTGAATTTATTCGAAGAACGGCATTGATAGAAGCAGATAATGTTTTAAGAAAAAAGCATGGTAGTGAGGGTAAAGAGTAGAAAAACAGGATATAAAAGATACATATAATAGCGATTTTTGAGGTACATGTGAGTTTCCTGTTGTAAATGGATTAATAATAGTAAAGAAATAAGAGGTAATTTATAAAAATGAATGAAATTTTAAATGGAGACAGCGTTAAATTGATAAAAACGTTATCTGACAATAGTGTACATTTGATATTGAGTGATATTCCTTATGGAATTAGTTTTGAAGATTGGGATGTACTACATAGTAATACTAATTCGGCTTTACTTGGAAGCAGTCCGGCGCAGGAAAAAGCTGGAAGTGTTTTTAAAAAACGTGGAAAACCTTTGAATGGTTGGTCTGAAGCTGATAAAAAAATACCCAAACAATATTATGAATGGTGTTCAGAATGGGCACCAGATTGGTTGAGAGTGCTGAAACCTGGGGGATCGGTGTTTGTATTTGCAGGAAGAAGGCTGGCACACAGATGCATTGCAGCAATGGAAGATGCTGGTTTTATTTATAAGGATATGATCAGTTGGGAAAAAGAGACAGCACCACATAGAGCTCAGCGAGTTAGTCTGGTATATAAAAGAAGAGGAGATTCTGCAAATGAGAAATATTGGGAAGGATGGAGGCTTGGAAATCTCAGGCCATTATTCGAGCCCATTTTGTGGTTTATGAAACCTTATAAAATAGGCGGAACATTGGCTGATAATATAGCAGAATACGGGGTTGGTGCATATAACTGTATAGATTGGAATGACTACAATCCTTTAACCGCTAATATGATAAAAGTTGAGAGTGATAAAAATGATCATGGTAAACATCCGACGCAAAAACCAGTATCATTAATGGAAGCTTTAATAAAATTAACAACACAGAAAAATCAGATAGTGTTAGATCCGTTTTGCGGAAGTGGTTCTACTCTTGTAGCAGCTCGAAGGTTGGGACGAAATTATATAGGAATTGAGATTTCGGAAAAATTTTGTGAAATTGCCAGAAGACGTGTTTTAGATGAATCCGGAGTATCTGGAACTCAGGATAATACAGAAGATGGACGGCAATTGACACTAGCAGATTGGAAATGAGAAAGAAATAAGTTTTATTGTAGAATGTGGTTTTTGATATAATAACTTTGTTTACTTATAGACTTAGATCGTAAAGGTGAAACAGTATGAAAGATGAAAATGCATTTTATGTAAAAAATATAGTTGATAATGAAATTTCGGAAAACACTAAGCGTGTAGATACCGCTAAGATTGTAGAGAAAGTACAAAAAAATATCATAGAGTTATCTGATAAAGATTTTATAGAAGTAATGATTGGATGTTTTATACCAGATGTGTATAGAGATCAGGGGAAAAAAGAAAAATTATATACTAAAATATCAGAACTTTTAGTCGGTGAATGGTGGAGACGGATGGGCGGTACCTATAAGTTGCCAACAAAGAAATCTGGGACAGAAGATGTGGAAATGATATTAAACGATTGCTCTATTGTTTGCGATGCGAAAATATTCAGACTGGGAAGAAGTCAGAAAGCACCAAATGTCAAAGATTTCTTAAAACTGGCCAGTGTTGCGAAGTGGATGGAAAATTTAAAAGATAAATATGAAAAAAATAATAAACTTCAAAAAGTTTTGGGTGGTCTGGTAACATATCCTTCATTGCATGAGTGGGAAAAAGACAGCGAAGTGTATCAGGAATGTTCCAATTCAAAAGTAAGAGTAATCATGTTACCATACGAAATTCTTGCTTTGTTATTGGAGAGAAAAGAAACATTTATTTTGAATGAGTTTTTGAATTTATGGAATTATGATATTGTTGATATGAAAGAGTCTAAGAATAAGGATGATTATTGGAAAATAGTAACTCCATTTCTGTGCGAATTATTAGACATAGATGAAAAGACTTATGGAAAAACAATAGAAGGATATCGAAAACAAATATTATGTGCAAAAAAGATGTATAAAAAATTAATAGAAGATGACATAGAAGAGAAGCGAAAAGCAATAGAAGAAGATATTAATTCATTTTCCGATACAGAGGAATTAAAAAATTATGTTTATAAAAGATTGGAAGAATTTGAAAATCAGAAAAATAAAATGTATCTGTCAAGAATTGATAAATACCGAAAATATAGCTAAGGGAAAAGGTTAAGCATGTAGTAATATGGAAAAGGCAGTCGTTTTGGATTTTCGACTGCCTTTGTATGATTAGAAGAAAGTTACTGTAATCATTTTTAAGTTTCGATCAGGAAAGGGACATCGAGTATGGATTAGATGCAGAAGTCCAGTTCTTTCCATTTACCTTTTTATTGGCAATAACATTGATGCGGTATTTGGTATTCTTTTTCATATTGGTTAATGTAAAGGTATTTGAAGTGGTAGTGATTACCTTTTTGAGGGAACTGCTTCCCGGATACTGAATGTAAACAGAGTAACTGTTTGCACCGGAAACTTTTTTCCATTTTACACTCATTGTAGTACTGGTATTACCTGCTTTCTGAAGGATGACTCCCTTGGCAATATACCTCGTAGCAGGAGTTGGACTTACAAAACGTTTATTATTGAGTGTAAGATAAGGATAGATTTTTACCTGATAGAAAGTATTTTTGACAGTCGGTAAAGTAAAGGAATACCGTGTATTAAAATACCTTATATTCTTTTTCTGAGTTGCAGAACTCTGATACATGACCTTATATCCGGTAATGGAATTAGCAGGATTTAATACCTGCATATTGAATGTATATCCGTTTGGCGTTTCATATGAAGTTTTTATTTTGGCACCGGCATAAAGAGTGGTGCAGTCAACTACTCTGCTGGAAAGAACAGAACCGGCAGAATTAAGGGCGGAAACTTTTACTGTATAGGCTTTCCCTGTCGCCAGCTTATTGATCGTAACCCGCGTACCCGACACATATCCTAACAGTTTAAAGGAAGATGAGCCAAAGTTACTGTTGCTGATGGCATATTTAGCAGCCCCGGAAACTGCATTCCACTGAAGAGTAACAGAAGAAACTGTAGCAGCAGACTGACGGATGCCGGACTGTGCAGTCAGATAAGTGGCGCCGGCCGCCTGAGCATCCCCGGAATCAACAGCAGGAAGTTCAGAATCTTCATCAGCAGACTGTACAGCACTCTGCTCAACAGGCTGCAGCAGAGCAGTGGCAGCAAACGCAGAAGATGCACCGGAAAAGGTAAGAATTGTACTAAGTGCCAGACTTACAAACAATTTTTTAAAACTTTTTGTTTTCATAAAGGACCCTCCTTTAAAACTTTTTTCCCTCTTTACTGGTGAGGGATTGACAACATATTGGATAATAAAAAAGCTCCGTTTCTGTTACAGTAATTATAACATAACGAAGCCTTATATTTGTAATTTATTTATTCTGAAATGAACGAATGCTTACGGCTTTTTGTCGGACAATAGTGCTATTCATCCCAGCCGTCATACATACGGATATTCACCTGAATATTTCTCACAACATCCCCTTCCAGCAGATCCAGGTCAGATTCATCAGAAATTGGCGGAAGATCCATTTCATCCTCCATCACTTCTGCATAAATCCAGTTATAAGCTGCTTCATTGGCATTATCAATAGCATCATCCAGAGTATCCCCCTCTGCCTCACAACATGCCAGATCCGGGAAAAAAGCCTTATATCTGCCATCCCCATTTTTGCGGAAAACCGCAGGATATATAAATTTCATGATAAAATCCTCCTTGTTGTTATAAACAAAAATGATATCGTTACTGTCACAGATAGATGGTCTGCCTCGTGGTTATTGTTCACTCTGTGGTTACTGTTCACTCCGTTCTCAGTAACACGCTTCGCGATGCAGGAAAGATGAACCTCCTTGTGCAAAGCCCAAGGAGTATCGTTTGCTCCGCAAACTTAATTTATGCTAATCGCATAAATTCGCGCTGTATGTCTCGGGATTTTGGCATGTTCATGCCAAAACACCTCGCGGGATAGTGGCGTGTGAACAGTAACACTCTGTGCACAGTAATTATCATATTTCTTTATTATGGTTTACGTTTATACTATGGATAGTATATAATACATTCATACATTCATCAAGAGATAAAAGGAGCTTCTAAAAATGCTGACAATAGAAATGGACAATTTTGACCTGGGGCAGATCTGCCGTTCCGGGCAGTGCTTCCGTATGGAACAGACAGGAGAAAACAGTTACCGGGTGATCGCGGGAGATAAATATCTGGAACTGACTCAGGAAAAAGGAATCGTCAATTTCTTCTGTCCGGAAGAAGATTTCATTTCTTTCTGGATCAGATATTTTGATTTGGACTGTGACTATCAGCAGTACATAGAAAGAATCAACCCCAGAGACAGATATCTGACAGAAGCAGTCAAACTGGGAAACGGAATCCGGATCCTGCAGCAGGATTTATGGGAAATGATCATCACATTCCTGATCTCCCAGCAGAACAATATTACAAGAATCAAACGCTGCATTGAAAATATCAGCAGAGAATTCGGTGAGAAAAAAATAAGCAGCAACGGAATAGAATATTATGCATTTCCAACTCCCCAGTCACTCTCACAGGCAGGCGAAGAACAGCTCAAAGCCTGCAATCTGGGATACCGTGCCAAATACGTTCTGGACACTGCCAGAAAAACAGCATCCGGAGAAATCTCTCTGAATGAAATCCGAGACATGAAATACAAAGATGCCCGCAGAGAACTTCTGAACCTGTACGGAGTAGGAGAAAAAGTTGCAGACTGCATCTGCCTTTTCGGACTGCACCAGTTAGATGCATTTCCAATCGATACTCATATCCGTCAGGCACTGGACGCACATTATAAAAGAGGATTTCCGAACAGACGGTATAAAGGCTGCCGTGGCATTATCCAACAGTACATATTCTATTACGAACTCATCAAGACCAATTACTGACTGAAGAATGTCCGACAAATCAGAACCAATAACTGAAAGGTCAGACAGATATTTTTCAAGTCAGGCGGATAAAATCATCCGCTTTGCTACGTGGCTCTATACCAAACAACTGCTCCGCAGTTTATCAGGAATGATTGAATCAAAAATGGAGCCTGATTCGCTGATTTGGTTTTATAAAACAGATAATGGATAACAGGAAATAGATAACATATGAGGAACCACACATATTATATGGAAAGAGAGGAAGAACATTATGGAAATTGGGGCAATGTTAGACGAATTAAGAGAAAAAGCATTGAAAGACCATCAGATCTGGCAGAAACTGATGGACACCAGAAAATCAGAACATCCACTGGCAGCCTTCTGCGCCAAATGCCGGGAACTCGGATATGAAATTTACGAGATGGATCTGATCACAGCAGGAGAAGAATTCTATGCTACCATGCGCAGAAGCACAAATGGCGGCGGAGAAAATTCCCCCAAACTGGAAGGAGAAGACGACTTTTACGAACTCTTTTTCGCCAGTCTGGAACAAAATCACTGACAGATGACCGGATAAAATCATCTGATTTATTATATGTATATGATTAAATGAAAGAAGTTCCTGCCTGCTGTCTGTCAGAAACAGCAAACAGGAACTTTTTATTCTATATCAGTCTATAGCGATCCTCTAAAATAACGCATTTTAATCCAGTCCATCAGAGGGTGAAATCCTGCGTCAGATATCTTTGCCGTGCGTCAGCACGCCTGCAGATATCTTCCTTGTCTTTCACCCTCTGCTGAACTGTCTTAAATGCATTATTTACGAGGATTGCTATAGTCCATTTCTGGCGCAGATATCATTTAGGCAGCATCTGTCACAGTATGGCTTTGTACGGGCAGTACAGACATCACGTCCGTGATTAACCAGACGGTGACAGAGATCATTGCCCTCTTCCGGCGGAACAATCTTCCATAATTCCATTTCCACCTTCTTAGGCTCTTTGATATTATCAACCAGACCAATGCGGTTAGAAAGACGGATACAATGCGTATCAGTAACAATCGCCGGTTTTCCAAACACATCTCCCATGATCAGGTTAGCACTCTTTCTTCCCACACCCGGAAGCTTCAGCAGCGCATTAAAATCATCCGGAACATTGTCATGATACTGATCATGAAGAACCTTCATACAGGCACTGATATCCCTTGCCTTACTCTTTCCAAGTCCACAGGGACGCACAATCGCCTCAATATCTGCCACATCCGCACTGGCAAGAGTCTCCACAGTAGGATATTTCGCATACAGATCCTGAACAACTACATTCACTCTTGCATCCGTACACTGAGCCGCCAGACGGACACTCACCAGCAGCTTCCACGCATTATCATAATCCAGAGTACAGTCCGCATCTGGATATTCTTTCTTTAAACGATCAATAACTTCAAGGACCAGTTCTTTTTTCGTCATATGTGTAAATCTCCATTTCTTTTTAAAGTCATTTATAAAATTAATTGCGAAGCAATTTTGATTTTGTTTTTTTACCAATATACAGCCTGGGAGGGGAAGATGTGTGCGGGCGCATTTGAAGGTTCCTGATAATTCTTGGTATTCGGGAATCTGCGTTATGAGCAGACCGTCTCACTGTTTGAGCGAAGTTTGCAACGGAGCGAGTTTGAGAGGGCTGCTCATGGTTTTAGCAGATTTCCGAATGCCTTAGAATTACAGGGTTCTGAAACTAAGCCCACACACATCTTCCCCTCCCGGGCGTCCCTCCTTCATTTTTTCTATCATATCACAAACAATACTCCCTTGCATTTCTTATTTTTGTATATTAAAATAAAAACAGCCGTTGTATTTACAACAAATAACAGAAAAAATTATAGAAGCCATAACAAAAACCATCCGAAAGGAATCAAATGATAAACACAGATTTTTTATGCAAATCCCGTTTATTTCAGGGCTTTACAAAAGAAGAAATCCAAAGCCTTCTGGACTGTCTGAACGCCACTGTAAAAACATGGAAAAAAGGCGAATACATTTTCCACGCCGGCGAAATAACCGAACACTTCGGAATGATCCTGGAAGGAACCGTTCAGGTAGTCAGCGACGACTACTGGGGAGAACGCCAGATCCTTGCGGGATTCAGAAAAGGCCAGCTTTTTGGCGAAGCATATGCCTGCATGGAAAAAACACCACTGATGGTCAGCGCACTCGCAGTAGAAGAAACCCAGGTTCTGATGCTGAATGCACACCGCGTCTTGCAAACCTGCACTTCCGCCTGCGACTTCCACCGCAGACTGGTAGAAAATCTGGTTGCTATTCTGGCAAAAAAGAACTTAACACTCACCAGAAAAATCGACCAGGTCAGCAAAAAAACCATCCGCGGAAAAGTACTCGCCTATCTTTCCAGCGAAGCAGCACAACAGAACAGCAGTGACATCACAATTCCATTTAACAGACAGCAGCTCGCAGAATATCTGGCAGTTGACAGAAGCGCACTCTCTGCGGAACTCTCAAAGATGCAAAAAGAAGGCATGATTCAGTATAAAAAGAATCATTTTATTCTGAACAAAGAGATAGAGTAAAAAACAGACAAAAGAACAGATAAAAGAGACATATAAACAACAAGAGGAAAAGAGAAACAATGAAAGTACGAATGTATAATGTAGGTTTCGGAGACTGCTTCTGCCTCCGGGACAGAAAAAAAAGCCTGTTGGTAGACTTCGGAACCAACAACAGCAGAATAGAAGGCCGCCCGAGAAGAGAAATATTTGACGTGATCATCTCAGACCTGTCCACCATCAACTGTAAAAACCTGTTACTGACACATTTTCACATGGATCACTTATCCGGCCTGCTCTACATGATGAAAAACAGAGACAGCTCCTTCGACTTCGGAAAAATCTATCTGCCGGACGTATTTTCCCGCGAAGAAATGAGCCGAACCCTGGTATTATTACTTCTTGCAGACCTGCTGAAAGAATCCGGCCTCCCAAGCCGTCAGGTCAGCCTGTTTGCACTGGTAGATGCACTTCTGGAAAACAAACAGAATGTAGAACTCTTAAGCAGAGGAAAACTTTTCGAAAACAAATACCAGGCACTCTGGCCGGACACAGATGTGATCCAACAGGAAGCAGATACCGTCTACAACGAACTCAGCCAGAACGAAAAATTCACAGAAGTAATGGAGGTTCTGCTGACCTTTGCGGAAAGACTGCGCAGGATTATCTGGTCCATGACAGAAGAAGGAAAAGCACAGTCCGAAGAAGAACAGGAAAAAATTTCCCTGGCATATGTCTACGACAGAGAGTTTCGAAGAATCAAAGCCATTCCGGAATTTAAAGAACTTCTTAACTTCCTGAATACAAACAAAGTAAACCTCAGGCAGTTCAAACATAAAATCAGCATCGTATTCCAGAATGCCCATGACGGTGAACTGAATCTGCTGTTTACCGGAGATGTCCAGCCGGAACACATGAAGATGATCGCAGAAAACTATGACGGAAATCTGCCATTATATGAACATTACTGGTGCATCAAAGTTCCACATCACGGAACCCAGGGACATTACTTTGACTTCTCACAGTATGAACCGGAAAATATGCTGATCTCTAATGGAATCCACTTTGCAAACAGCAAAAAAGAATCCAAAGAACTGAGAACATCACCACTTTACGGAGGACTGTTCTATATTCCGGATACACATATGTACTGCTCAAACTGTGATTGCTGCGACTGCTACGAAAATGGCTGTTCCTGCAAAGAAGCAGATGTGATTTCCCCGGCTTATTATAAAGACATCTGATATTTTTTTACGCTTACAGTCCTTACGGTCGGGCAGCTGCCTGCCATCTGCTTTGCGGTATATTTCATTGTCATAAAATAAAGAATATTCCAATATTCCGGATAAAGAAAAACAAAAACAGCAGACATCTGTACATTCCAGCGAATATACAATGCCTGCTGTTGATTTTTTATATGATTGATACCGTTATGAAATTATTTTGCCGGTGTCAGGTGCCAGATATCATTATTGTACTGCTCGATTGTTCTGTCAGATGAGAAGAATCCGGCTTTTGCAATGTTAACCAGCATCTTCTGAGCCCATGCTTTTCTGTCAGCATAATCAGCTAATGCCTGATCTTTCTTTTCAACATAATCGTTGAAGTCAAGCAGAGTCATGAACCAGTCTTTGCTTACCAGTTCGTGATGCAGTCTTTCCAGATTTTCCTTATGACCAAGTGCCAGCATCTTCTTGCTTACGATAAAGTCAACACATTCTTTGATATGCTCATCTTTCTCATAGATATCTTTAGAGCAGTAGTCTGCTTTTTCATAATGCTCGATTACTTTCTCACTGGATTCACCAAAGATATAGATATTATCTTTTCCAACCAGTTCACTGATCTCTACGTTAGCACCGTCCATAGTTCCCAGAGTAACAGCACCGTTCAGCATGAACTTCATGTTACCTGTACCACTTGCCTCTTTGGAAGCAAGGGAAATCTGCTCGGAGATATCGCATGCCGGGAATAATTTCTCTGCTGCGGATACATTGTAGTTCTCAACCATAACAAGTTTCATATATGGTGCAACTTCCGGATCGTCTTTGATCAGATCCTGGAGTGTGAGCAGAAGATGAATGATATCCTTTGCGATCACATAAGCAGGAGCAGCTTTTGCACCAAAGATAAAGGTTACAGGCTGAGTCGGTTTTTTGCCGCCTTTGATCTCCAGATATTTACTGATGATGTACAGAGCATTTAACTGCTGACGTTTGTACTCATGAAGACGTTTAATCTGGATATCATAAATGCTGTTCTCGTCAATCTCGATACCTGTATTGGACAGGACAAAGTCTTTCAGAGTTTTCTTGGCTTCTGTCTTGATCTCAAGAAGCTTATTCAGAACTGCCTCATCATCTTTATATTTCAGAAGATTTTCCAGAGCATTTGCATTTGTTTTGAACTCATCACCGATCAGCTCTGTGATGTAGTCAGTCAGTGGATGATTGCAGTGCATTAACCAGCGGCGGAAGGTGATGCCGTTTGTCTTGTTGTTGAATTTCTCCGGATAAATATCATAGAAAGCTTTCAGCTCGCTTGTTT
>OLPG01000573.1_pt1 | contig 35576 bp, 31 predicted proteins | sample 1672311 | NCBI WGS metagenome assembly OLPG01 (sample SAMEA3136670, study PRJEB25190) | human gut metagenome | biome: human gut; feature: human-associated habitat; material: faeces | place: Austria | collected 2013 | reverse complement strand
TACTGTAATGCCCAATTGATAGATTCTTTAACTGCCTCTAATTCTGCAGCAACATTTCTAAGGGAAATAAATTCTTCCCCTAATTCTTTTGTAAATGCTTTGTATAAGATATCCCGGTTGCCATCATGACTGAATATAATCGACCCAAACGCAGATTTTTCTTGTGTCACATCATAACTGCCATCCACAAAAGCGATAATCTCGTTTTTATCCAAAGCTGCTATAGCTTTTTGGACTTGAGAATTAAGATCATCCTTTGAAAGGGTCGTAGTATCTTCTGTAGCTGAGCCATCGTTATTTGTTTCACACATATATCGTTCAGCTTCTTCTAACGATGGAAAAGATTTATATTTTGCACCAGAAACGCCTTCTGTTTGTGCTTTGCATTCATCCCATGTGCCATATATCCCAGGAATTTTCCCGACTTGAACCGCATAATATTTCTTTTTAGCCATAATCTTCCCCCTAACCTTTAACAATTTATTATACATCTAAAAAACGAATTTTTCAATATATTTTTGATGAATACTTTTGAATTAGAAGATTTCCCCTACAAAATTATAAACAATCCTGACTTCCTGCACCTTCTGACCATCAACTTTTCTGACTTCACCTACCAGAATCCGGCTGATCAGACGGTTTAATACCGCTTCATCCAACTCCTGAATGGTGGCATACTGACGGATCTCCCGGATAAAGGTGCGTACTTCACTTTCCTGAGCATCGGACTGCTGAAGCATTCGCAACAGTTCCTGCAAACGGCGCTGATTGTTTTCCTGCTCCTGTTCCATGGTGGCAGTCAGTTTTACAAACTTCCGTTCAAAAAAGGATACCCTTTGCTTTATCGGTATAAAGGTTCAGGAACATCTCGTCGATTTCACGGTTTCTAACTTCCAGTCGCTCACGCTCTTTCTGCATCTGAGAGGCATCTGCCATATATCTGTGTTCCATTCGGCTGCTCAGCCGCTGATAAAAAGCATCCGCATCTTTGAGTGCAGTCTTTGCCATCTCCTGAATATCTTTCAGCACAAGGTTGTATAAATCTCTGGCTTCGATTTTTTGGCTGGTACAGGCGTTCTTACCCAACCTGTTGTAGGTCTGGCAAATGTAATACGACTTATCAATCGGTTCCCGCTGTTCGCCGGTAAAACGGTTTTTTCCGGTTCTGCCCACCTTTTCATACCGCACCTGCATGGACTTTCCGCAGGTGGCACAGTAAATAATACCGTGGAACAAGTTGTAGAACGGGCAGGCGTTCCCCTGCATAATTGGTGGTCTGCGGTCAATCAGCTCCTGAACCTTATCCCATTCTTCCGGGGAAACGATGGCTTCATGACAGTTTTCAATGATTTCCCATTCCTCACGAGGAATGATGTCATAGGTGTTGGAGCGAATCCCTTTCTGGTGCGTCCGAAAAACCAGATGAGCACCTTTATAAAAGGGATTTCGCAGGATATGGCTGATTCTGGAACCGGCCCAATAGTAATAATTTTCTTGACGCTCTGTGTTGGACTTCACATGGGTGACGGGGATTTTTCTTCCATCAGCTTTTTGGAAATCCTCATGCACCCCAGCCCATCCAGCGCATAGTCATAAATCTTGCGGATAATCGGTGCTGTCTTTGGATCAATGATGAGATGCCCTTTGTCCTCCGGATCACGCATTAAGCCCAACGGCGGTGTCCCTCCACAGAATTTTCCCTGTCTGGAACGGATTGTGATACCACTCAAAACCTTCTTGGATATGTCCCGGCTATACATGTCATTTAGGATATTCTTAAAGGGCGTGATGTCCATTTCCCGACGGGTCAGACTGTCCACTCCATCCGTAATGGCGATATACCGAACATTGTGATTGGGGAAGAAGATTTCAATATAGCTGCCGGCTTCAATATAATTTCTTCCCAGTCTGGACAGGTCTTTTGTAATGACGCAACCAATTTTACCAGCTTCAATATCAGCGATCATGCGCTGAAAGGCAGGACGATTAAAATTGCGACCTGTGTAACCATCATCCACATAATACTCATGCTGAAACATTCCATTTTTCTCTGCAAAGTCCCGAAGCATGATTTTTTGATTGCTGATGCTCATGCTCTCGTTATCACCACCATCATCCAAAGAAATGCGGCAATAGAGAGCTGTGATTTTCTGGTTTTCTTGTTTTTTCCTGTTCATAGTAACCTCCTTCTATGAACAGGGACACGATAGCTATATTATACCATGTCCCTGTTACAAACTCAAATAGTCTTTAAGCAGCTTTCTGTTTCGTGATTTTCCAGCCATTTTTCAAACTGTTCACAAGTCTGGCGCTCAATTACCTGTTCAAAGGCTTCCTGCATGGTTTTCTCGCCGGAAAACTCCCGCACTACGATAAACTGCACTTTTTTATTTTTGCTTTTCTCCATAGGCTACCTCCATAGAAAATGCCAGACAAAGGATACTGGCAACGAAGTCCGGCAATAGACCTCAAAAAAACCTGTAAACAATCGTCTGGCTTGTGATTCTTACTTTTCATTTTTTCTTATAAAATATCGTTGTTTTCGTTGCCAGAAACATAGATAGATCATAAAAGCCCTTTATTCACGGACTTTTTCTATATCAAAACCATAGATTTACCAACAACGACCCCGGCAACCAACTGGCAACCATCTCGGCAACAGACCGTCATTGTCAGGCGATCCACTCCTGCGGAAGTTCCAGCTGGCGGCATTCTTCCTCACTCAGTTCCACAAATCCACCTTCGTTGCCGGAAGTATCCCGTTCCCAGCCCTTTTGTCTGCCATATCCAGCGAACATCCGGGGATTGGAAAAAGGCTTCCAACCGGTCACGACCGTATTCATGATCTCATTGATATTGTGGAGCTGCCACCGCTTCGGCTCATCAAAGGTGTGCCCCAGAGCCTCCTTGAACAGTTGTTTTGAGCAGACCATGTTTCCGGTGTAGTGTTCCAGAAAACCCTGTATCTGTCCGGCTTCGGTGTCCTCCGGCATGAAGTTCTTCTGCACCTCCACCAATTGGTGCTGAATAGTCTTGCTAAATTTCATGGAATACTTTCCGCTGCGGTAAATACTCATGGCTTCTGCCCACACCTGCAAAAGATAAGCTCTGGAAGCGTCCTCGTCCTCCAAAATGTGAACCTCCGCATTCTCCGGGTAAATCATGATTGGGAGAAAGCGCCGGTTCCCGGCTCGATCCAGCGGCAGAAAGTCCAGCGTATTCGAGGAACCACCGAACACACACTGCCGAAGCCGGTCTTTAGGCTGAGATTCATAAGGTGTCCGGTAGGTTTCCTTCTGTCGGCTAATAAAGGAACGGATTTCTTCAATGCTCTTTGCACTGCTGGTGGCAAGCATCTCTGACATCTCGATGATCCAGTGACCTTGCAGCTTTTGGAATACCCGGTCATCATCCAACTTCTTCAAGTCATCAGAGAACCATTCGTCCCGGATCGCCAGCAGTCGGAAGAAGGTGGACTTCCCGGCACCCTGACCGCCCACCAAACAAAGCATTTCCTCATATTTGGAACCGGGACGGAATACCCGGCGTATAGCACCCAGCAGGAAATGTTTCAGCATTTCTTCCACATAGTCACTTTCATCAGCACCAAGAAAATGGTGCAGACAGGCTCGGATGCGTGGTGTACCGTCCCAGACAAGGCTGTTCAGCACATCCTGAATTGGATGGTAACAATTTTCGTTTGCTACGATAGAAAGGGCAGCCGTGATCTTTTTCTCACTGGTCAGCTCATAGTTTCTCTCAAAATAGAGGAGAAGATATTTCACATCAGTATCCGTCAGAGCGCTGGTATTCCTGCGCCAGCCCAAGTCCTGTACAATGTCTACCCGGTCTGTCAGGAGATTAAGCCGGATGGCATCCCGCAGGAGTGGATCGCAGCAGAACACAATCCGGCAGTTGTCGATGGTGTTGGCTGTTTTTCCCTTTTCGGTAACAGAAAGGCTCTGCCGCACCTCATCAACGCTCTGTTCCGTCGCTATGGCTTCGGCTGCGCTCATCACAGCCTGCTGGGTGGCTGGCGATAAACTCTGATATTCGCTGTTCAATTTTCCTCACCTCTTTTCCATACTCAGCAACTACAAAAGCTCGTTCTTCTATGCTGTCAGACAGAAGAAGATCCAACAGATATTCGATATATGGCTGCCTGTGCAGAGCCTCCACAAACAAAGGATTCCAGTCTTTCTCCGGCTGTTTGGGCGCATATTCTTCTTTCCATCGTTCCAGCAAACGCAGGTAGTCGCACAGCACCCGAAAGCATTTCTGCTCTGCCTGCCGGTATCGCATTTCCTCGCTGATTTTTCTTTTGATCACTCTCTTTTGTGGTGGATCGTGGCCTTTGCGATCAAAGCTGATTGAGAAGTCCTCTGCCAGCTTTAGGGCAGCTTCTTTACTGCTTAGTCCAAAAAGACGGGAAGTGAAATCAATCACATCTCCATCTGCCTGACAGGCAAAACAACGGAACCGTCTGTCCACCTTCATGCCGGGATGCCTGTCATCGTGAAACGGGCAACAAGCCATCCCGTTGCGTCCTACTGAAATTCCATAAGCGAAAGCAGCCTGCCTTGTTGTGACAGACTGTTTTACTGCTTCAAATACATTCAAATTTCGCACCTCCAATCCAAAATAAAAGGCACTCAATTTCTTTCAAAATCAGATGCCTGTCAAAGTTCCATATTCTGTTTTTTCTGTTTCTCCTGTGCCTGCTTTTCACCGTCTTTTTTCCGTTGTTCCTCCATTCCCCGGCGTAGAGATTCCAAAATGGAAGGCTTTGTCTGTTTTTTGATTTCTTATGTGACAGCCTTCTTCTTATCCGCATGAAGCAGCGTAGCCTTCATTTTTTCCAGTGTGGACTGCATCGCTTTTCGGATTCTGCGTACCACACCATCAGCCTTGCCACCGCATAGTCCCGTTCCTTTTTCGGCGCTTTTCGCTCCGGGGATTGCAGCCATACTTTGGTGTCCTCGATCATATCAATATCTTCCTGATGGGTCATGGTTTTTACCTCGTCTGTTACCAATTCCACCGCCTTGTCATAAGCAACGCTGGACACCTCATCAATCAGGCTGTCCACATCCTCAATTTTCAGAGTCAGTTCCTCCAGCTTCAGTTCCTGCTGGACAAGTTTTTCTTTTTGCTTCATCAGGATATAATCCTGCTTTTCCAAATACGTCCGCCCACCATAGGATGGCTCCTGCTCCAGATGCACCCCATGCTTGCGGCTGATGTCAAAAAGCATTGTCCGGCATACTGCATCAAAAGTCTGTTTTCGATTATTGTGTTTGCCCTTGGACTTACTCGGATCAGGCAATTCAACCCCCAGTTTCTCCAGCGCCTTTTCCTGCTGGGGACACAGCTCCCCATACCGGTTTTTACAGTCAAACACATGGCGTTCATGGATGTGGGGTGTGCCCTCATCCAGATGCAGTGCCCAGTCCAGAATGTGGATATGGGAACCAAATCGCCGTTCAAACTCCTCGTAAAATTCGCTGACAATGAGTGCCAGAGTACCCGGTGGAATGGATTCTTCCATGGTGCCGATCTGGTAGATACTTTCCTCTGGGCAGGTCTTGTTATTTTTCAAAAGATCATCTACAGTGCGGTTGCGCTCAATGTGCCGGGTTTTCTCGTTCCGGGCATTCTGGGCATCCACATGGTCGGAATAATGCTCATAGTAATACATCCTCTCAATTTCCTCAAAACTGAAATCCGGTTGCTCAGGACTTTCCCGAAAGTCGTGGGTTGTAAAGTCCCGGTGACAGTCCCAGTACACATTTTGTCTGGCACGCTCAGCGTCAATGTGTTCGCTGTTTTCCACATCGAACCGACGGTCATTGTACCGGGGATTGTAAGTGCCATGCTTCCCAGATCGTCCATTGTGTCTTGTTAATTTCAAACATTTTTCCTCCTTCCTGCAAAGATGTTCCGGGCTGGGGAGGGCGGCAAAGCCGCCAGACCTGCGAAGTTTTGCGTCAGGTAATACCCAGTACAAGTTGACGCAGGCATCAACTTTCCCTGGGCAAGGCGTTTCACCCTTGACCCGATGAGGCTGGCTGCCCTCAACCCGCCAATGGGCATTGCCCCTTGACCCCAGCAGTGCGCTGCCGCCCCTGCACCCCGGCACAAAGGGCTGGCTGCCCTCTGTACTCCCGCACCGGCGAAGCTGGCCTTCACCGCAGAAGCGGTTTTTGCCAGTTTCACCGGCTCCGTATCCGTACATTTACGCCCATAGGCGAGAAGTGGATACAGAATACGCCTGCGGAAATTGCCGATCAAAACAGCGGGTGCAGACCCGATATTTTTTCGTAAATCGCCCTCATTTTAAGCGATTTTTTCTTCTGTCTGTATGACCTGAAAGCCATGCTCTTTTGCGCACTCCCTTGCAGCTGCCAGCCGTTCTTCGCTGTACGGCGGCACCAGCCGGATCGAAAGTCGTGACTTGTCCATCACATAGGTCACGCTACCTTCCGGCGTACTGCGTTCCAAGCGGCACAGCAGAGGGTACTTCCGGCTGAAATCCTCCAGTCTGCGTTTCAAGCTGGCATTGAAGGTGTAGATACTGGCAATCGTCTCGCCCTCATTCCAGTTGATGATGGTTTCTTTTTCATATTTAGACAGCTTCCTCATACAGTTCCTCCTCATAATCGGTGTTTGCTTTCAGCGCACGCAGACTGCGTCTAATCCGGCGGTATTCGTCCATCTCCATACGCAGATGATGGTAAAAGGCTTCGTACCACCTTTCCTCTGTCTCTGTCTCAATTTTACGAGCAAGATGAAGCATCTGGCTTTTCGCCTCCGGGTCAACAGTCAATGCTGTCAGCCATTTCAGCCTTGTCACTGTGTTGTGATGGCTGGGGCAGGCGTAAGCGTAAAGAATTTTCTTTTCCTTCATATTCAGTTTCATAATGATCTACCTCCATTCATTTGATGCGGTATGTTCCGCATCGTTTATTTTTCTGTCTGCCGGTCTGTCTGCAAAATATTCCTGCCCGGATTCTCTCCCAGCGTATTGTCCTCTTTGGTGCGCTCTTATCGTGGCGTCACTTCCCCGGAGGTCGTCCCCCTTGCAGTCGGTCATTCATTTTTCAAGGTTCTATGTCTCCTGACAAGAACCAGTTTACCGAAAAAAGGGGGCTGCTCCCGTATGTCCAAGACGTTGGAATAGCGCACAAAAACCGCATATTTCCACGCTCTCGGAAATGTGCTATAATGAAAAACAAAAACCGATGGCAAGGAGGTGCTTTGATGTACACAAAACTGTCAATCCCGGAACGGCTCAAAGACCTGCGAGTGGTGGATAAGCACCTGACGCTGGAACAGCTGGCAGAACAGACCGGCCTGTCTAAGTCGGCACTGGGGAAATATGAGAGCGATGACTACAAAGACATCAGCCCATTTGCGATTGCGACACTGGCAAAGTTTTACGGAGTGTCCACTGATTATCTGATGGGCGTGTCAGAAAATAAAAATCACCCAAACACGGAGCTTCAAGCTCTGCATCTGAGTGACGCTATGGTGGAACTTTTGAGCAGCGGAAAGATCAACAACCGCCTGCTTTGTGAACTGGCGACTCATCCAAATTTTTTGCGGCTGATGGTTGATATGGAAATCTTTATTGACCAGATCGCTGATATGCGGGTGAACCAGATGAATCTGATTCTGGAAGCTACCCGGCAGACCATTCTTAAAGAACACGCACCTGGAGAAAATGATCTGTATATGCGGACGCTGGAATTGGGTCAGGTACAGGAGAACGATTTTTACAGCCATATCCTTCATGATGATCTGGACAGCATTGTCCGGGATATACGGGAAGCCCATTTGAAAGACAAGACCACAGCCGACCCACAGCCAACACTGGATGAGGTCAAAGAGAATTTTGAACAGGCCATACAGATGGGAACCGACACAGAAGCTATGATCCATGAGTTCTGTGATAAAATGCAGATTCCTTTTGAGAAAATTTCATCCGAGGACTTTTCGGCTTTTCTGCGGATACTGAGCCTGTCCAAACTGCTTAAAAACCCAAACAATATGCGGGGAAAAGCCAAGTCACAGCCGTATTATATGCCAAAAAAGAAAAAGCGCAGGTAGCAAAAAGGCCATCCACTATAAAAGTGAATGGCCTCAGTTTTTCCACCTTCTCAGACGAAAATCATCTCAGACCGAATGACTTCCTCTGCCCGGTGGCGTATGCTGTTCATGCGACCGACCCATGCAAGCTGGTCTTTTGCTTTCAATTCCTCCGTGACTCCCTCTGTTTCTTTTATCTGGGCAATGGTACAATCCAGACGGTTCTGTACCTGCTCATCCAGATCGGCAAGATATGTCCACAGCTTTCCAGACAGAAGCAATTCATTGTACCGATCAGGACAATACTCTTGCAGATATTCCCTGTGCATCCGTCCCCATCGTCCGATGGGGCGGCTCTCCTCCGGCAGCTGTAAGTCTGGAATATAGTAGTCTCCGACCAGAACATAGTCCAGACCGTTACTGTCATCATGGATATGCTTTTTCAATTTCTCCATAGCGACCTCCTGTTTTCGTTTTATCCGAATCCAGTTGATCGTGTCCCTGTTCATCTGTTATTCAAGGCAACTGAACTCGTCACCATGAATTATGGCATATCCGTAAAAATCATGGAAAACCGGCTAGAGCAGCAGCGAGAACGAGCAAAGCGTTCACACACTGGAACGCTGACCGCTCCTATTTTTACCTGCCAACTCCGCAAAATTTATCCACAAAAAGCGCCCGGACGGTTGAAAAATTCAGCCGTCCGGGCGCAGTCATTTTGCCGTTTTGGGGTCATTTTGGGGTCAAAGTTACCAGCTTGTTACCACTTTTGCCATAATGTAGAAAAAAGCTCGTTGAAACTTGTCGTTTCAACGAGCTTTTGTTGGTTGCGGAGACAGGACTTGAACCTGCGACCTCCGGGTTATGAGAAATCTAAAATTTGTGCGTTACAGTGCGGTTTTGTTAGGTTTAGTGGTATTGCGTACCATGGAGCAAAATGGATTTTGTCCCATGTGTACAAAAGGGTGCTATACGGTGCTGACCCGTTCCAAACCCTTTTGGGGGCAGTTTTGGGGGCAAGTTGGTGAGACGGGTTCTCGCCAACACCGTTCAAATCAAATGCGCAGCTTTGGTCTCATTGCAAAATTAGTGGAATACTAACATCACGGGGTTCTCACACAGGAAAAGCCCAAAGAATCAGTATATAAGTTTTACTCTCCGGCAAGAAGTTGTACGCAAACCAACTCTACACCATCCCCGCACACCGCCCCTGTCGCCGCGAGAAACACGCCTGTTTGGGCGCGTTCGCACCGCATCGACACAGTGCCTGTCCAGCCAAATACCGCCCCAAATTTCCCGCCTTTGGGGCTTTCTTACCCAAGAACGGCTTTTCCTGCGCAGGCTTTGCCCAGACGGGTTTCACCTGTACAGGAAAAGTCTGCACAAATAAATACTAAATAAATAAAATACTAAAAAAGCAAATACGAATCCTATCTTATCTGCAAAACATACAAATCCGGGCTTTGCCGCCGGAATCTTGCCGTGATGCGTACAACTTAATACCGGAGAGTACAACTTACGATTGCACTTAGGCACTTCCGTGCGGTATAATTTTCCTATCAGCCACACCGGTTTCATACTGTTGCGTAAGACGCAGAAAAATCCTGCTCGTAAGGCGACGGTTTCCGTGGCATCGACATAAACAAAAAGTGTCCGCGCAGTGGGCGCTCAGTGAAATCTTTCTTGTTTTAAGGCGATACCGCATAATTCTAAGTGTCGCAGCCGCCGGAACGGTGCTTAAGCCGTAAGGCGGGAATTGTGCGGTATTGCCTAGATAAAAGGAGCTTTTATGAGAACCGTAGATCTTCTCTTTTTTATGGGGCAAAGTAATATGGCGGGGCGCGGGGAAGCCGCCCTTGCCCCTGTTGTCGCCCCCGGCATGGGGTACGAATACCGCGCCGTCACCGACCCCGACACACTGCACCCGCTGGAAGAACCCTTCGGTGTGAACGAGAACGACCCCGCCGGTGTGTATGAACCGGGCATGAAAACGGGGGCGATGGTGTCGTCCTTCGTCAATGCCTGCACCGCCCAAACCGGTGTGCCGGTGGTGGGCGTGTCCTGCGCCAAGGGCGGCTCTGCCATTGCCAAGTGGTTGCCCGGCACACCGTACTATCAGGATGCCGTGCGCCGCGCCCGCAAGGCGCGCGCCTTTTTGCAGGCAAACGGCTATATCATCCGCCACAGCGCCATGGTCTGGTGCCAGGGTTGCACCGACGGCGACCTGCACACCCCCAAGGATGTTTACAAAGCCGACACCGAGCGCGTTCTGCACAGCTTTATGCAGGACGCAGGCGCGCAAACCTGCTTTTTGATCCAAATCGGCAACCAGCGCGATGAGCCGGAGCTGTACCTGCCCATGCAGCAGGCGCAGGAGGAACTGGCCTCCGAACAGGGCGACATCGTGCTGGTCAGCCGTCAATTCAAGACCTTCGCCGCAAAAGGGTTGATGAAGGATCGCTTCCACTACCTACAGCCCGCCTACAACGCTGTAGGCACCGAAGCCGGCAGAAACGCAGCGGCCTATTGGAATCGCTGACAAAATACGAAAAAAACCAACCGCAAAACGGTTGGGCACTTTTTTTACTTTTACACAGTGTCGGTCATCCTGCGCAGATACCGCACATCGGCGGTGTCGGCGGGCAGAATAACCTCATCGCGCAGCAGCGGTGCTGCGGGCGCACGGTTCGCCAGAAAGGCGCGAATGGCAGAATAATCCATATCGCCCTCGCCCAGCGGCAGCAGCGTTTTGCTGCCGTCCGCCTCGATGCGGCAGTCCTTGACGTGTACGGCACCGAGCTGACTGCCGATGACCTCCAGCCAGCGGCTCCAGTGGGCAGTCTGGTACGCTTTGTCCTGCCCGTCCTTGGCACAGAACAGGTTGACGGGGTCAAAAATAACCTTGCAGTGCTGTATATCAGCGGCAGTGTCCAACACGGTGCGCAGCAGCTCCGGTGTACAGAGGGGGTGTACGTCCACAGATTCCACGGCAAAAACGACGTTCAGGCGGGCGGCTTCCTCGGTGATGCGGGCGATGCTGTCCAGCATCAGCGGGCGGCGGACAGCCTTTTCCTCGTCTGTGCAGGCACCCCATGCCGTTTCGCTGCCCACCATTTTGGCACCCAGCAGCTTTGCGCAGCCCAGTGTGCGCTTTACGGTATCGACAGCGGTGCGGCGGGTGTCCGCATCGGGGGCAGACAAATCCTGATAGCAGCTCAGCACCGAAATTTCCACGTCCTGTGCGGCAAACGCCGTTCGAATCTCTGCAAGCTGTTTATCGGTGATGTGGGAAAAATCCTCAATGCCTGCAATGGCGCGCGGCATGGCAAGCTGGGCGGCGTTGTACCCTTTGGCACGCAACGTGGCAGCAAGCGCGGTGGCGGGCAGCTTGCCGTAGTCATGGGCGCGGCATCCGATCCTTGTCATGGTTCAGTCCTCCGTTCCCGCAATGCGGGGCAAAAATACAAAGTTGTGGCTGCTGTCCGGGTGGGCCTTCTGCTCCGGCGTAAAACGTGCAAAGTGGCTTTCGGGATCGGCGGCGATCCATGCGTCCAGCTCGGGGCTGTGCGCGCCCGGCTGATGCTTGATGTTCACATTGGTGCGCGGCTCCTCAAGGTAGGAGAAAAGCACCCCCTCCTGCACACAGATGAGATGCCAGCGGTCCCCCTCGACCAGCCCCTCGGTGACAATGCGCAGGTGATGCTCCATATAGCTGCACCAGCTGTCGGGCGGCAGCAGCGCAATGCGCCCGCGGCGGCGCTGCGGGCAGCGGCCCTGCTGCCAGTCGGCGGCGGTGGTGGGTACATCGTGGTAAAAATACGGCTGCATGGCGGCCCATGGGCGGGGTGCTGCCTCACCCAGGGCGGGCGGCCACGGCAGCAGCGCCGCGTCCAGCGCGGGGCAAAGCCCCTGCGGCGTGAACGGGCGGTTCAGCCCCTCGGCATAAAAAAACAGGTGGTTTTCATACCGGAAAAGGCTTGCGGTCAGGATCCGCCCCTCCGCCTGTGCTTTTTGCAGCGCAGCGGAAAAGTCGGCAAAAACGGCCTCACCGGCTTCCCCGCCCAAAACGGCATGAAAGGAGCCGCGGCAGACGGCGGCATCGGCCAGCGATGCAGGCAGCGTGCAGGGCATAACATTTCTCTCCTTTATCTTGTGATTATTCTTTATTGTACAATGCCCGGGCAGCAAAAGATATGCGGCATAGTGCAGTATTCTTTGTGATAATTGCACTTTACATACCCCTGCTTCTGTGCTATGCTGAAGGAAGAATATAGGGCAATACCGCATAATTCTAAGTGCCGATACGGCGAGCGAGGTGCGGCAGCTGCTAAGCCAAAAGCGCAGATAATACTGGATGTCTTATCGAGCATTTTGGCAACGCAGATGCCGTGCCGCAGCCGCCGGAGCGGTGCTTAAGCCGTCAGGCGGGAATTGTGCGGTGTTGCCATAGACAAAAAATAAGGAGCAGGAGCGATGGACTACAGTATCTTACGCTACGGCGCTGTGGCAGACGGTGTGACCAACTGCGCGGCAGCCATCCAACAGGCGGTCGATGCAGCCGCAGCAGCGGGCGGCGGGCGCGTTATCGTGCCGGCCGGGCGCTTTTTGAGCGGCTCCGTGCTGCTGAAGGACAATGTGGAGCTGCATCTGGAGAGCGGCGCGGTGCTTATCAGCAGCCTGAACCCCGCCGATATTACCCCGTTCCCTCAGGGCGGGGACGGCACCGACCCTGACGACACCGCCGACGGCTGGGAGGGCGGCTTCTTTTTGGGGGCCAGCCACGCCAAAAATGTGACCATCAGCGGCATGGGCACGATCTACGGTCAGGGCGACAAGGTGTTTTTGGACAAGGATGTGGACAACGGCTTCCACGAATGCCCGAAATTCTGCGAGGCATTCCGCCCGCGCATGATGCTGTTTGAGGCAGTCGAAAACTTTACCGTGCGCGATGTGACCCTGCAGGACGCGGCGTTCTGGACGCTGCACATGGCGGGCTGCCGGCATGTGCGCATCCAGAACATCATGATTTTAAACGATGACCGCGGCGCCAACAATGACGGTATCGACCCCGATTGCTGCCGGGATGTCGTCATCTCCAACTGCATTGTGCGCACCGGCGATGACGCCATCGTGGTCAAATCCACCGGGCCGATGTCCCGCCGCTACGGTGCAAGCGAGAATGTGGCCATCACGGGCTGCATCTTACATTCCCGCGATTCTGCGCTGAAAATCGGAACCGAGACCCACGGTGTGATCCGCAATGTGACGCTGAGCGACTGCGTCATTGACGACTGCTCCCGCGCGGTGGGCGTCTGGGTGCGGGACGGCGGCACGGTGGAGGACATCCATGTCCACCATCTGACCGGCTGCACCCGCCGCTACGCCGACTCCTACCAGCTGCCCGGTGCGCCGGGCTGGTGGGGCAAGGGCGAGCCGGTGTTTGTCAGCGCCACACCGCGCAAGGGCAAGACCGGCCCGGCAGGCGTGATCCGCCGTGTCAGCTTTGACCATTTGTACCTGACAAGTGAAAGCTGCGCCTTTGCGGCCGGCGAGCCGGACAGCGAAATTCAGGACCTGCGCATCAGCGAGATGCACCTGACGCTGCAGCACCGCGGCACCCAGCCCGGCGGCCTGTTTGACGAGCAGCCCTCGGCCCGGCACATCTACCCGCACGCCATCCCGGCGCTGTACGCCCGCTGCGTGGACGGCCTGACCGTCAAGGACAGCACGGTGCGCTTTGTCGGTGAGAACGAGGCATGGGACGGCAGCGTAGCCGAGCTGGAGCATTGCCGCCGCGCAAAGCTGGAGCTGGAAAAGCTTGTATAACAAAAGGAGCGTATACAAATGGAGCATATGGCATGGAAGGGCCGCATCAAGCCCGGCTGCAAGGCAGAATATCAGCGCCGCCACGCGGAAATCTGGCCCGAGATGGTCAAGGTGCTGAAGGATGCAGGCATCTGCAATTACAGCATTTTCTACTGCAACGATGAGCTGTTCGGCTATTACGAGTGCGAAAAGGGTGTTGCCTACGCCGAAAAGGTACAGGCCGAAAGCCCGGTCGTTGACCGCTGGAACGACTACATGAAGGACATTCTGGAGCTGGAAATGGACCCCGTCACCGGTGCCCAGCCCAAGCTGGAGCAGGTGTTCCGGCTGGATTGAGAAAGGGCAAAACATCGATATGCAGGCAAAAGCCCCCGCTGCTTATGGCAGCGGGGGCTTTTGCCCTGTCAGACAATTTACAGTGCGCCGTCCGAGCGGACGTTGTCGTAGTTCAGCACACCGGCGAAGAAGGCCAGTGCCAGACCCTGACCCCAGCCCTGAATCCAGTCGCGGCTGATGCCGCGGTAGCCGTCGGCGTCCTTCATGACCGCCGTGCCGCCCGAGACATTCAGCACACGGCCGTCCGGGCTGACGTTGGCCAGCATACCGGGGATGGCCTTGTTGATGTACTTGATGTGCAGGGGGTTTCCCTTGGTGATCATGGCGGCGCCGATACCGGCGCTCGCGCTGACCTCCTCATAAGAGGCGGCATCGTCCACGATCGTGCGCCACAGGCCGTTCTCGGTCTGGTAAAGCTTGAGCGCGGCCAGTTGGTCGTTCAGGCTGCCGACCACATCCAAAAACTTGGGGTAGAGGTAGCACTGCGGCAGCCGCACGCCGACCTGCGCCATCGTGTAGGCCGCCCATGCATTGGCGCGCCCCCACTTGATGCCCGACATATGGTCGCCGGTGATGTTGTTGTAGCCGTGGTAGTACAGCCCGCTCTCGGGGTCCTGCAGGTACTTGATGTGCCAGTAATACTGGTTCAGCGCATCATCGATCAGGGCCTCGTCCTTCAAAAGCACGCCCATCCGCAGCAGGAAGAAGGCCGCCATAAAGAGCGTATCCGCCCACGCCTGCTCGGGGAAGTCGTTGTTGACCGAGACGGTGTGCTGCAGAACATGATCCCCGAAGCGCAGCGCTTCTTTTTCCAGATACTCGACCTTGCTTTTGGCGATGTCCAGATACTTTTCATCGCCGGTATGCTCATACAGGGTGATCAGGCAGTGCCCCATTGAGCAGGTGTTGACCGTCCAGCTCGGCAGGCCCAGCTCGATATACTCGTCCACGCGGTCCTTGACCAGCTGCAGGTAGCGCTCGTTTTTGGTGACCTCATATGCCTCGCAGATGCCGTAGTAGGCCACGCCGCAGGGCCAGTCCCATGTCATGTCCATCCGCATCGTGCGGTCCACGATCTTGTCGATGGTAGCCTCAATTTGGGCCTTGTCAAAAATCAGGTTTGCCATTGCTCTCTCCTTTTTAAATTGCGAATCCGCTTATACCAGCGCCACTGTCTTTCCGGCGGGGATCTCATAGTGGCGGCCGTCCACCTCGACCCAGATGGACTGGGCGTTGGGGTTGCAGACCTTATCGCCCGCGGCGGTGTACTGCAGGCGGGCGGCATCGGCCATGTAGTCCACGATCTCGATGTTGGTGGCGTACCAGGTGTCCTCGCGCCCGCCGGCCAGCTGGCAGAACTGCTCCATCAGGGCCCAGTCCTCCTCGGTGCGGAACTCAAAGCTGTGGCCCCAGACATACATCATGTAGAGATACTGCGTCTTGTACAGCTCGACAAAGCGCTTGCCGTCCTCCAGCAGGTTGTGGGTGTGGTGGCAGGTGGCTTTCCATGTCATAAAATCGTGGGGCATCGCAAAGTCGTGGGTGTCACCCACCACGCGGGCGTAGCGGATGCCCAGCGCGGGCAGCAGGGCGGCGATCTCCGGTGTCCAGCTGCCGTTGGGGTAGGCAAGGCCGCGCACGGGGTAGCCCATGACGCCCTCAAGCTGCATACGATCGGCCAGCACCTGCCGGGCGGTCTGGTCCAGCGGGCTGCGGGAGATGGTGGGGTGGTGGTAGGTATGGCAGGCGACCTCATGGCCCTTGTACAGCTCGACCCACTCGCTCTCCGGGATGCGCTCGGGGCGGGGCAGGCCGCCGTTCAGATTGAAGGTGCCCCGGATGCCGTAGCGGTTGAACAGCTCGACAAGGCGGCGGTCCTCCAAACGGCCGTCATCATAGCTCATCGTCAGCACCTTATGCTTGCCGCCGGGGAAGCAGGTATAAATGACCTTCGGTTCGGTGTAGTTCATAAACAAAACCTTCTTTTTTGTCAAAATTTATTTGAAATTCGCCCGCAGCACATCCAGTGCCGGGGTGGTATCCTGCAAAAGCTGCTGCACAAAGGCCTGTGCCGTGCGGCAGGCGCCGGCGTTTTGCTGGTGGGCGTTGTCCTGCTTTGCGCCCACCCACATATAGCGGGCCTTGCAGCGCTCAGCGCCAAAGGCGGTGTTGGCGGCGGCGGTAGCGGCGCCAAGGTCGATAAACGGCGCGCCGACCTCGGCGGCAAAGGCGCGCATCGCCTCGCGGTAGGCGGCAAACGAGGGGTGGCAGACGCCGCTTTCGTCAAACTCGCGCATTGCCACAGGGGAGGCAAAGAGGCACACCGCGCCGTGCCTGCGGGCAGCGTCCCAGAAGGGGCGCAGGCTCTCGCCGAAGGCATCTGCCGATACATAGCGCTCAGCTTTGTTGTGGTTGGCATCGTTGTGGCCGAAGCTGACCACCAGCAGATCACCGGGGCGGATATGCGCGGCAATGTCGTCCAGCCGCCCTTCCTCACGGAAGGTCTTGCTGCTGCGGCCCGCCATGGCGCAGTTGTCAATGACAAGGCCCGGCAGCTCGTAGCGCATCTCCTGCGGGAAGGGGCAGTCCGCGCGGTGGGCGGTTTGGCATACAGCGTCACCGTGCGCCAGCGTGTGCAGCACCTCGCCCCAGCCTGTCACCGGTTTATCGCCGGGGGCGTAGCTCTGCATGATGGAATCGCCCACCATCCAGAGGGTGGGCTTGGCGTTCAGCTGCGGCAGCACGTTGGCAAAATCCATGTCGCCTGCATAGTAGAAGGACGGGTAGCACGGCTGGTTGTAGCAGTTGTTCTGCCATGCCACGCCGCAGCGGTACTGTGCATCGTGCATCAGGGTAAACAGCTTGTGGGGGGTAAGATCGGTGGTGGTGTAGATGCGGATAGCGGTGTCGTCCGCCGTGCGCACCAGCAGTTCCTCGCGGAAATCACCCAGCACATCGGCCACCAAACAGGGGTTGCCCTTGGTGCCGTTGTTGGTGGCGGTGCCGACGGGCTGCAGCATGACGCCATGGGTCAGATCGTTAATGACGCCGTATTGATCGCCGTGCAGATAGTCCGCACCATCGGTGATCTGGGTCGAAAGATCGCCTGCCCAGTAGATCTTCATGTTGGTGCCGGGGGTGGGCAGCTCCAGCGTGCGCCCGTTTACATCGTACACATCCTTGACCCAGACCTGCAGGCCGCGGGTGTTCGGGTCGATCTTGCCGATCATGCAGCGGCCCAGATCCTCCTCGGCATATTCGCCAAAGCGGACATCGCCGGTCTCGGCATCGCGCAGTGCCCAGCCGTAGGGGGCGCGCTCGCCCTCCTCATAAACATTGAAGATCTCCAGACCGGGGCTGTCAGGGTCGATGTCGGCCACATGCATCGCATCGCCGTGGCCGAACTTGGCGCGGGTTCTGCCGTCCGGCAGGGTGCCGTATTTGGAGTAGAGCAGGCTTCCGTCATGGTCGATGGCTGCTGCGCCGTACACAATTTCCATGCAGCCGTCCCCATCAATGTCAGCAGTCGAAATACTGTGGTTGCCCTGCCCGGCCAGAATGCCGTACACAGGGTCGGTGCCGACAGCGAGATGGCAGCCGCTGTCGTTGAAGGGGTTCGCCATCGGCACAAAGCCGGAGTCGATACCCCATACCTTGTGAAAGTGATTCTCAAAAAAGTCGTAGGCCGCCAGCGTGGCGCGGGTGTAGTAACCGCGGCAGGCGATCAGATAGGGGCGCTCGCCGTCCAGATAAGCCACCCCGGCGTTAAAGCGGTCCACGCGGTTGCACGGCTCGATGCGGGGCATTGCATAATCGCCCCACAAAAGGCCGTCATCCACGCGGGGGTAGGGGTAGTCGATCGTGTCCAGCTCGGCACCGTCCCCGCCGAACATCGTCAGGTACTCGGGGCCGTCAAAGACAAAGCCCTCGAATTTTCGCAGCTCGTTTTTGGGGCTGCGGCTCGGCGCGTACACATCAAGGAAATAGTCGGCCAGCGCAAGGGCATCAGCCTCGCACAGGGGGTAGGCGTACTGCGGCGCAAGGCCGAAGCACTGCTCCACCGTGGCGGGCCAGCGGCCGTTTACGACCTCGGGGTGGGTGTGCCAGCGGCGGAACACCTCGGCCATATGCAGACGGTAATCCTGCGCCGAGCAGACGTAGTTGTCCGCGTGGCTGTACCCGGCGTCCAGATCCTTCTGCGGCATCGTGATATACCGGCGGGACAGCACGGTGCCGTCCGGTGCAAAGCGGGTCATCACAGTGCCGGGCGCGGTCTTGACAGCCATCTCGGCCCTGCCGTCGCCGTTGAAATCGTACACCATAAACTGGGTGTAGTGCGCCCCGGCGCGGATATTCTGTCCCATATCCAGCCGCCAGACCAGCGTGCCGTCCAGCTTATAGCAGTCGATAAAGCACCGCCCGGTGTAGCCCTTGATCGACACATCGTGGGAATTGTCAGGATCCCACTTTACAAAATACTCGTACTCGCCGTCATTGTCAATATCACCCACACTCATATCGTTGGCATGGTAGGCAAAAGGCTCCCCGGCCGGGGTCACGCCGTCCGCCGGCTTTTGAAGCGGAAGCTCATAGTACCCCTTCTGCCACGGCTTTACACCCCTGCAGGCGGGTCCTTCTACGCCGTTTACCAGCGGGGCCACGGCGTAGCTATCCCCGCTTGTGCCCTGCGCGTCAAGATAGTTTGTGCTGTCGGTCACGGTGGCCAGCCTGACCCCGTTTTTATAGAGCACAAAGTCGGTGCCGGTCAGGCCGGTGGCGTTGTGGCCGGTGACCTCGCTTTTAAAGAGCCGCCAGCTGATAAACACACCGGTGTTTGCCGTGACAGCCACCAGTCCGCGGGACAGCGCCTCCAGCTGCTGCTGCAGCACGCGGCCCACGGGGGTCTGCACGGGTGTGCTTTCCTCCAGCAGGGCTCCGTTTTCTGCCAGCGCCTGCACCTTGATGTAATAGGGGATATGCGTCGAGCGGCAGAAGGTGAAAAGGCTTTCCCCGCTCTCGCCTGCCGTTTTGAACCGCACGGTCTCGCCAGGGCGGTCGCTCCACAAAATGCGGTAGCGGGCGGCCCCGGCCACCGGCTGCCAGCTAAGGGTGGTTTGGGCAGCCGTCTGGCTGCGCACAGAGATTTGCATGGACTTTCCCTCCATCATAAAAGAGCGCCGCAACATCCGCTGCGGCGCTCACATTCAATTAGGCTTTATCTGCTGCGTACAGGGCGTTGACTTCCTCAATGACCTGCGTGCCGCCGCGGGCATTCCACTGGTCGAAGGCAGCCTGCAGACCGGCCTCGTCGATCTGGCCGCAGATATACTGGGTGCGGGCGTCGTCCAGAATTTGGACAAGGTCGTTGCCGCACTCGGCGTAGGTGTCGGACTGGGTCAGGTAGCCCAGCGCGGGGTTGAACACGGCATACTGCACGTTGTTGGCAATGCTCTCCTCGTAAGCCAGCTGATAGTCAGCCTTTTCCAGCTGGTAATCGGGGTTCTGCTCGGTCAGGTAGGGGACATAGGGCACAGCCTGATTCAAACCTGCATTCGGGCAGTTGGTGGTGTCGTACTTGCCGTTGGGAACGACCTTGCCGTCGGCGTTGATGTCATAGCAGATGTCCTTCAGGCCGTAGTCGGCCAGCGCCATCATTTCGGGGTCGCACATCTTGTCAAGGAAGTGCAGGCAGGCCTTGACATCCTCCTCGGTCTTGGCGCCGGACTTGGTGATGAGGTAGAAGCCGTTGTAGCCGGTGGTGGCAAGGGTGTGGCCGTTGATGGGGCCGACAGAGGTCATGGTGGCGATTTTGGAGGCATCGTTTACATCGGCAATGGCATTGTCCTCAAAGTATTTCCAGATGCGCTTGGTGCCGTCCATCGTGTCGACAAAGACGCCGGTGACGCCCTTCTGGCTGTCGACCTGGAAGTTGGCAGTGTCTACGGTTGCCCAGTCGGGGCGAACCAGACCGTCTGCGTAGATCTTGCGCATCCAGTCAAGGGCTTCCTTATATTCAGCGGTCTGGTGTACGGGAACCAGCTTGCCGTCCTGCTCGACCCAGCCGTTGCCGCAGCCGAACCATGTCTGGATAATATCCCACGGGCCGGTGTATTTGCACATTTCCAGACCGTAGGTGTCGTTGGCACCGTTGCCGTCCGGATCGTCATAGGTGAACTTATAGAGCATGTCATAGACATCCTCGACCGTCTTGGGGGCCTCGGTGATGCCCACGGCCTCGGCCCAGTCGGTGCGGTAGCCCAGACCGTTACGGCCGATGGCGCGGGAGCGGGGGATGCCGATGATCTGGCCGTCCACGGTCAGGCCCTTCAGAACATCGGGGCTGATCTGGGACAGGTTGGGGTAGGCCTCGCTGTCCTGCAGGTACTCGGTCAGATCCCAGAAGGCGCCGCGCTTGGCAGCATCGGCTGCATTGGCGTTCTGGTCCAGCGTCTTGGTTGCGGTCAGGATCATCGGCATGTTGTCCTTGTCCATCAGGGTCAGGCCGAACTTCTCGCTGTAGGTGTCGTTGGCCTCGGTGCGCCACTCGACATGGGTACCGGTGTAGGCCTCGTACTTGGCGATGACCTCATCGGAATGTTCATTGCTCAGCACATGGCCGGTGAAGTCGGGGATCATAAAGCTGACGGTGGGGGTGCCGGAGGCAGCGCTGTCCGCAGAGGAAGCAGCGTCGGAAGCGGAGGTGCTGCCGGAGGCGGAGCCGCCGCAGCCTGCGAGCATGGCGGCGGACATCGCCAGCGCCATAGAGAGGGCAAGTGCCTTTTTCATTTTCGTTTTTCTCCTTTTTGTATAAAAGTGGTTGTATTGCTTGGTATCAGCCCTTGACCGAGCCGACCATGACACCTTGGGTAAAGAACTTCTGCACAAACGGATAGATGCAGAGGATCGGCAGGGTGGACAGCACCGTGGTGGCCATCTTGACAGCCTTGATGGGCGGCATACCGGCCGCGCCCCAGTCAAAGGTGGAATCCTCGGCTACCTGGGTGGTCAGGAACACCAGACGCCGCAGCACGATGGTGATGACCTCCATGTCGGAGTTGTTGATGTACAGCATCGCTTGGAAGTAGCTGTTCCAGTGGCTGACCGCGTAGAACAGGCTGACCGAGGCCAGCACCGGCGCGGACAGCGGCAGGATGATGCGCACGAAGGTGATCAGATCGTTGGAGCCGTCAATGATGGCGGCCTCCTCCAGCTCCATGGGGATGCCCTGGAAGTAGTTCTTGATGATGATCATGTTGAAGGCGCTCATCGCCGTGGGCAGCCAGAGCGCCCAGTAGGTGTTGCCCAGATGCAGCACATTGACCACCATAATGTAGGCGGGGACCATGCCGCCGGTGAACAGCATCGTGACGATGACCATATTGATAAAGCCGTTGCGGCCCTTGAGGTAGGGGCGGGACAGCGGGTAGGCGATCGTGCAGGAGACGAACATATTGATCAGCGTGCCGATCACGGTGACGATCACCGAATTTTTCAGTCCGCGGAACACATCGCCCTGCTTGAGGATGTACTGGTAGGCGTTCAGCGATACATCCTGCGGGATCAGGAAGAAGGGACGCTCGGTCAGCTCGCGCTCGGTCGCAAAGGAGCCGGCCACCACATAGATGAAGGGCAGCACACAGGCCAGCGCCACCAGCGCAATGATGACATACAAAAGAACCTGTACAGCCTGATCGCCGGGGGTGCGGGCCTCCAGCGTGCCGGTGGCGCGCACCTCGTCTTTCTTATGGGTAAAGGGCATTGTCATTGTAGCACAGCTCCCTTCTTTAGTACAGGCCGGACTCGCCGCACAGCTTGGCGATCTTGTTGGCGGTGACGACCATCAGCATACTGATGGTGGACTTGAACAGGCCGGTGGCGGTCGCCAGCGAGTACTGGCCGCCCGTGATGCCCTTGGTGTAGACATAGGTGTCAAACACATCGGAGGCTGCGCGGTTCATCGAGTTCTGCATCAGGAAGATCTGCTCGTAGCTGGTGTTCAGAAGCTGGCCGACCTTCATGATCAGCATCAGGACAATGGTGCCGCGGATGGCGGGCAGCGTGACATGCCACATCAGCTGCCAACGGCCTGCGCCGTCAATCTTGGCAGCCTCATACAGCTGCACATCCACGCTGGACAGTGCCGCCAGATAGATGATGGTGCCGTAGCCGGTCTCCTTCCAGATATTCTGGCCGACGATCAGCGCGGGAAAGAGCTTGGGGTCGCTGAGCAGGTCGGGCGCATTCGCGCCGAAGATCTGGGTCAGCACATGGTAGATGGCGCCGTCCGTGGTGGAGAACATCTGGAAAGTCAGCGCCGCCACAATGACGATGGAGACAAAGTGGGGGATGTAGACCAGCGTCTGCGCTGTGCGCTTGAACCATTTGCAGCGCAGCTCATTTAAGATCAGCGCCAGAATGATGGGGGCCGGGAAGGCGAAGAAAAGGTTGGCCAGCGAGATAGACAGCGTATTGCGGAACAGCGTCCAGAAGTCCGGGCCGGTGAAGAGCTTTTTAAAGTACTTCAGCCCGACAAAGGGGCTGCCGAACACAGATTCCAGAATCGTGTCACCGTTGAAAGGGCTGAAATCGGTAAATGCCATATACAGGCCCGTCATCGGCAGGTAATTGAAGATGATCATGTAGAGCAGCGCCGGCAGCATCATGATATATAACCAGTAATGCTGCATGAACGCCTTGCGCCATGTGTTGTGGCCCAGCTGTTTCTGGGCGCGGGCATTGGCCTTGCTCTGCTTGACCGCAGCGGTTTGTGCCATAAGCGTTTCCTCCTTGCTTTGTGTTCTCATCAGCCGGCGGCCGCGGTGCTTTGGTCAGGATCGCGGGCCCTCGTCATCCGGCGGCGGCTGTTTCGTTGCTTCCATTGTATCCCCTGCTCTGCGGATTTGGCTACAATCAAAAACATGCGAAAATTTTCATTATATTTCACGATGCAGCGCAATTATCAATGCGAATGACACACAAAACAATCCTTATATCTACCGGCACTATCGTTTGCTGTTTCGGGTTGAAATTGTGAATATTTTATACATGGTGCCTGCCTGTTTTGTGCATTTTGACAAAGAGCGTTCTTGACCCTGCTGCAGCCTTACGGCTGCGGAATCTTTACCGCACAGCCTTGCCCTGACTGCCCCGCTTTGCCGGCGGGGTTGGGTCACTCCGCCCTGCTGCCGGCAAACAGGTCCTGTTTCCATATCTTGATATTTATCGCTGCACCGCGCTTTCCAAACCTTCTGCCCATCAAATGACACTTGTTTTTCGCCGCGGCAGCGCGTATGATAAAGATAAGATCGCGGGTCTGCAACTGTATACAGCACATCTGACAGGGAGAAAACGCTATGTCTACACTGCAAGGCGAAAGCTTTTATTTCCACCACGGCTGGCACTTTTTGCGGGCAGATACCTTCCCCATGGCAAAGGCCGTTGACGCCCACCGGGACGCTGAGGGGCACGCCTTTTACGAGGCCGGCTACCGGGAAACCGGCTGGCAGCCCGTCACGCTGCCCCACACCTTCAATGATGAGGATCTGTTCCGTGACCGCATTCAGGACGGCGGCAGCGGCCAGCGCCGCACGGCGGCCTTCTACCGCAACATCCTCACCATTCCGGCGCGGCACAAAAACCACAAGGTACTGCTTGCGTTTGAGGGGCTGCGCCAGACCTGCTACCTCTATGTAAACGGTACGCTGGCCGGCTACTATGAGGCCGGCGTTGCGCCGTTCGGCTTTGACATTACCCCCTATGTGCGGTACGATGCGCCGAACCTCATCGCCATTGCGACCGACAACACCGCCACCCGCAATGCGCCGTTCTGCATTGCCGAGACCCCCAACAAGCCCGATGCTGTCCCCGGCAGCTATCTCTTTCCGCAGGAGCAGGCCGTCCCCGCCGACCGCGTGGGCGTCCCCTTTTTCTGGAACTGCAACGACTTCAATCCCTCGGTCGGCGGCATCACCCGCCCCGTGCAGGTGTTTTTCAAGCCCGATGTCTATCTGACGCTGCCGCTCTACTCCAATTTGCAGACCAAGGGCCTCTATGTCTACGGCCGGAATTTTGATTTGGACAACGCCACGGCGGATATTCGGGTCGAGGCCGAGATCCGCAACGAGGGCAAGGTCCCTGTTTCCGCCCAGCTGCGCATCACGCTGCGCCGCCCGGACGGCAGCGTTGCCGCCATCTTTGACGGCGTCCCGGCCACCGCAGCCCCCACGGGCCGCGCCGTCCCACCGCTGAGCATCACCCCGGCGGACGCCTATATCCCCGATGAGGCTGTGCCCGGGCATTACCGCCCTGTGGAGGACGAAAGCCTGCCCGCACCGACCGCTACGGATTCCATGGCGGTCACTGTGCTGCACGCCGGGGCCGACACCCTGCCGCTGCGCTTCTGGAGCATCGACGACCCCTACCTCTACACCGTGGAGGCCGAGCTGTTTGTAAACGGCGAAAAGACCGATGCCCAGCAGCTGACGACCGGCTTCCGCGCCGTAAGCTACGACAAGGACCGGGGCCTGCGCATCAACGGCGCGGTGCAGTGGCTGCGCGGCTACGCCCAGCGCGCCGCCAACGAGTGGGCGGCCATCGGCATTGCGCCCGAGTGGCTGCACGATGAGGACGCTGCCCTCATCCGCGAGAGCAACGCCAACCACATCCGCTTTATGCATGTGGCGGGCAGCCCCGCCGATGTCCGCGCGTTTGACCGCCGCGGCATCGTCTGCACCCAGCCTGCCGGTGACAAGGAGAAGGAGAGCTTCGGCCGCCAGTGGGACCAGCGCGTAGAGCTGATGCGCGATGTCATCATCGCCTTCCGCAACCACCCGTCCATTCTGTTCTGGGAGGCCGGCAACAACTCGATCTCCCGCGAGCACATGCGGGAGATGCGGCTGCTCAAGCAGCGGCTGGACCCCCACGGCGGGCGTTTTATGGGCTGCCGCACCCTGAACACCGAGGAGGCCGTCAACGAGAGCGAGTATGTCGGCACGATGCTGAACCGCCACGCCGCCCGCTTTTTGTCGCAGCACGGCCCCGTCACCGAGACCGAGTACAGCCGCGAGGAGGCCCCCCGCCGCATCTGGGACGACTTCACCCCGCCGGATTTCGACTACCGCAACCGCTGGGTCGGCAAGGGCGGCAAAAAAGCTGTTGGGTACGACTTCTACGATCTGACCAGTGAAGATTTCGCGCTTGAAAACGCGCGCGGCTACGCCGAGTTTTTCAACGATCGGATGGGCGGTGCCTCCGGCAAGAACTACTACAGCGCCTGTGCGGCGCTCTGCTGGACGGACTCTGCCCAGCATGGCCGCCAGTCCTACAGCGAAAACGCCCGCATGAGCGGCCGCGTCGATCCCTGCCGAACCAAAAAGCAGAGCTTTGACTGCTTCCGCGTTATGCAGAGCGAGGCCCCCGCCGTCAAGATCATCGGCCACTGGAACTACCCCGCCCCCACCGCTGCCAACTATCGCTATGAAGAAAAGCGCTTTAACGGCACCTACTGGGAGGGCACCGGCGTCTGGCACACCCGCGACCCGCACCATAAGACGGTGTATGTGGTGGCAAGCTACCCTGTTGCCGCGGTCGAGCTGCTCGTCAACGGACACCGTGTCGGTCGGTGCGACAAGCCGCAAAACACCTTTGTGTTCGCCTTCCCCGGTGTGGATGTGACCCAATCCGGCTGGGTCGAGGCCGTGGGCTACGGCTATGACGGCACCCCCGCCGCGTCCGACCGACTGGAAACCGCCGACAGCCCCGCCGCCCTGCGGCTGACGCTGCATACCGCACCGGGCGGCCTTGCTGCCGACGGGGCCGACATCGCCTATGTCGATATTGCCGTGCAGGACAGCGCCGGGCGGGTCTGCCCGCTCTGCGATGCGCGCATCGACTTCACCTTGGACGGCCCCGCGCAGTTTTTGGGCGGCTACAACAGCGGCCGCTTTGCAGGCTACGGCCATGACGACAGCGTCATCCACCAAAAACATGTCTATGCTGAGTGCGGCACCAACCGTGTATTTCTGCGTGCGGGCACAGCGCCCGGCACCATCCGCCTGACCGCCGTGATGGGCAGCCTCCGCAATGTCATCACGCTGCAGAGCAAGCCTGCCGACCTCGCACCGCTGACAGCCGCACCGCTGCCCTGCCGCCTGCCGGACTATGCCGCCTGTGCGCCGCAGCACCGCGATGCGTTCGTCCCCATCCCGCAGGCCGATGCAGCGAAATACCAGCCGGAGGACAAGTGCTACACCAAGATCCTCGTCAACGGGCAGGAGCCGGACACCCGCGGCGTGCGCAGCGTCAACGAGAACGGCCGCGTCTGGGGCGCGGTGCTCTGCATTTTGGAGCGGCTGCAGACGGTCATCCCCGATGCCTTCCGCTATGATTGGAACGCCGCCGGGGGCTGCCTGACGCTGCACAGCGGCGGGCACACCGTGACAGCGCAGGTCGGCGTCACCCACCTGCTGGTTGACGGCAAAGAAAACCTGATGGACGGCCAGCCCTATCTGACCGCCGAGGGCGCGCTGGTCATGGAGGTCAACGCCCTGATCCCCCACATCACCGCCACCCGCACCCAGTACGATGACAAGGTCAATGTACTGCGCATAGAAACCGAATAACAGCAAAGACCGCACCCGAAACGCATCGGGTACGGTCTTGCTGTCGGTGAGGGAAATCCCCCTCACTTCTTCTCGTTCTGGTAATCCTTGCGGTATTTGCCGGGGGTCATGCCGACCTTTTTGCTGAAAAATCGGATGAAATTCTGCACATTGGAATAGTTCAGCGTCTCGGCGATCTGCACGACCGTCATGTCGCTGGTCAGCAGCAGTTCCTTGGCCATCTCCAGCTTTTCATTGTTGGCCAGATCGCTGAAGCTGGTATCCTTCTCGGTGCGCAGCACCTTCCAGATATAACTCGGGTTATAGTTCAGCCGGTCGGCGCACTCGTTCAGCGTAATGTCGCCGCGCGTCTGCTTGATCAGCGCCAGCACATTCTTGACCAGCTCGCTGGAGCTGCTCTGGCGGAACTCAGTCAGCAGGTCCATAACAGGCACGGCCACCTCGTCCATCAGGAAATTCTGCATCTGGTCGGCGGTGTAGATCTTGCTGATCGTCTCAAACAGGTTGGCCTGCCGGTCTGCCAGCACCTGGTTGACCGAAAGCCCGGCGTTTTCCGCCACGGCCAGCATGGCCGCCACCAGCCGCTGGATGTAAAACTGCCGCTCATACCCGCGGATGTTCTTTTCCAGCATTTTGGCGGTAAATCGCTCCAGCAGGTGGCGCACCTCCTTGGCCTTGCAGGCGGTTACAGCTGCCGTGATCTCATGCTCCAGCAGCGTATCATAGCCGTTGCGGGCGCACTGCTCGTCGGGCGGCTGGTAGTACAGCATCTGCCCGCCCGCGTCGGGGGCATCGGCGCCCGGCAGGCGCAGGGCCTCCCATGCCTCCTGCGCGGCCAGCTGCATGTGGTGCAGCTTGTGGAAGGGGCGGCTGACGCCCGCGCGGCAGCTGACCCCCAGCGCGGTGCGGATGCTGCGCGCCGCCGCCGTATATACCACGCGGCAGGCCTCGTTCAGATCAGCCTCCTCGCCGCCCACGACCAGCAGCAGGGTAAAGTTCAGCATTACGGGCTGGAACGCGCAGCGGCGCAGCAGCTCGGTGGGCATCGTCTGTATGGCGGTCAGCAGCATCGTCTCCCGCACCGGGCCGGAGGTGCCCGCCGGGGTATCCAGCGCCAGCGCGATCAGCCGATACGCGGGGCAGACTGCCAGCCCCAGCTCCTGCATCGTGTGGCCGGCGGCCTCATCGGTGACCTCGCTGCGGATCAGATTTTCCACAAAGCTCTGCTGCAGGCGGCGGTTTTGCTGCTGCATCAGGCTTTGCATCGCCTGCTTGTCCCGGGCCACCTGCTTGACACCGGCGGCCAGATAGGCAAACTCCTCCTCATCGCTGCCGGGCTGGCCGAACACACCGCTAGCCGCGTGCATCAGATCATCCACAGGGGCGTACAGCACACTGGTCGAGCGGCGGCAGATCAGCAGCACCGCCACCAGTCCCCCGGCCAGCACAAAAGCGATCAGAATCACCATGCCGGCGGTAGCCGCCAGCGTGCGCTGCGGCAGCGCCGCATAGTAGGTCAGCCCGTTCACGCCCATCTTGCCGCTGTTCAGCCGCCAGCCCCCCAGCACGCAGCCGCCCTCGGCGGGGGTGTCGGCGTCCAGCAGGGCGGTCAGCGCAGCAGAGGTGCTCAGCACCGTCTTGCCGGTGAAATCCCGCGCGGCGATGCTGTAGCCGCCGGTCTGCCAGCTCTCGGTCATCTCATACAGCGGCGAAAGATCCAGCTTGACGATCAGCACCGCATAGCTGCCCGTGCGGTAGGAGCTGCTGCGCAGCACGAGCAGCTCGCCGGTCAGATCCACCGTGTTCAGCGGTGTGTCTGCCAGCGCGGGGGTGGGCTGGTCAGTGCGGTTGACCCACATCATGGCGGCATGCTGCTCCGCCCATTCGCTCAGCAGGTGGGCGACCTCATCCCGGTTGGCGGCATCAGCCAGCCGGTACATGCCGTCGTTGCTTAAAATCCACCCGTTGCGCAGGTTGATGTAGGTATACCCCTCGACATATTTATCCACCAGATTGCCGCCGCGCATGGCGGTCTGCATATCGCGCACAAGGGTGTACTCGCTGTACGGCGGCACAGTTTTTTGGCACAGGGTCTGGTAATTGTCCGTGCTGACGACCGCGCTGTAGTAGGCGCGCAGGTTGCTCAGCGCAATTTCCATCTGCGTCTCGACATTCTCCCGCACCGAGGCCAGCAGGGCATCGCTGCGCGTGACGGTCTGCCGGTAGTACACCACGCTGGACAGCACACCCAACAGCAGCAGCGGGGCGGTGACAAGGGTCACGAGATAGAAAAAAATACGGTTCTGATAAGCAGAGTATCTGTGCTTGTCGCGCGTGCTGTTCTGTCTTGTCAGAGGCTTCCGCATACAAATTTTACTCCCTTTTTACTGAATTTGATTTTAACGATAGCACATTTTGCGCCGCAGTGGCAAGCCCTTTTGCGGCAAATCTTGCTGTCAATGTTACCGATTTTGTCCATCTTTGTTTGTGGAACCTGCACAAAACGGTGAAAAAGCACGCCCTCCCACCGCCGCAAAGGGCGTGATTGTTTTTTACACCGCGCCGCCGAAATTGTTCGCCGCATCGTTTATATTCATCCAAAAATCAAAGGATAATGATTGTTGCGGTCGCTGCGGTTTGCGCGTACAATGTAAGTAAGAAATTCTGCCAAGGGAGTGGGGCTATGCCGTCTTACCGAAAATCCGCACAAGTTGATATGACCCACGGCTCGGTGCTGGGGCGCGCGGCGCTGTTTGCGCTGCCCATCTGCGCGGGCAATATTTTGCAGCTTTTGTACAGCACGGTGGACACGCTGGTCATCGGCAATTTTTGCGATACCACCGCGCTGGCCTCGGTGGCAACAAGCTCCCAGCCGCTGGAAATTCTGCTCTGCGTCTTTGTGGGCATCGGCTCCGGCATTTCCATTCTGGTGTCGCAGGCAGTCGGGTGCGGCGACCATGACCAGCTGCAAAAGCTCGTGCGCACCTCGGTCTGGCTGCTGTTTGCAGCATCGCTGCCGCTGACCGTCATCGGGTTCCTGCTGGGTCCGTGGATGCTGTGGCTGATGCAGGTCCCGGCGGACGCCATGCCGGGGGCGGTGCTGTATCTGCGCATCACGATGCTGGGTATTCTGGGAAACATGGGCTATAACTTCAACGCCGGTCTTTTGCGCGGCATAGGCAACAGCTCGTCCTCGCTGCTGCTGCTGTTTATCAGCTGTGCGGCGAATATTGTGCTGGATCTTGTGCTTACCGGCGCGCTCGGCCTTGGCATCGGCGGCGTGGCGGCAGCCACGGCGATTGCACTGTTTTTGTCGTGGATATGCAGCATTTTTTACATTCGCCGCCGCTGCACAGAGCTTGCGCTGCCTGTTTTGCCCTGCGGCTTTGATGCCGGAGCCCTGCGCCAGATCGTGCGCATCGGTCTGCCGCTGGGGCTGAACTCGGCGCTGTACTCCATCGGTCACGTCTTTTTGCAGGCGCTGTACAACCTGCAGGGGTCGGTTTTTGTGGCGGGCTGCTCGGTGGCGGGCAAGGTCGGCGGGCTGGCCAACATCACGGTCACCTCGCTGTCGCAGGCAACCTCGGTGTTTGCGGGGCAAAATCTCGGCGCACAGGACTACCGCCGCCTGCGCAAGGGCGGGTGGATGATCCCGGCGGCGTCGGGGCTGCTTTCGCTGGCGGGCGGGCTGCTTATGGCAGCGTGCTGCCGCCCGCTGCTGCTGCTTTTTACGCAGGACGAAGCCGTACTGACCTTTGCTGTGCGGTATATCCGCATTGTGCTGCCGTTCCAGTGGTGCTATGCAGCCTTCAACGCGATTATGAGCTTTGCCAACGGTATGGGCGAGATCCGCTATGCCACCATCGTCAACATCATTTTGCTGTGGGGCGTGCGCATCCCGTCGTCCTACCTGCTGGCGTGGCTGGGCTACGGCGGCTACGCCATGGCGGGGGTGCCGCTCAGCTTTGTGGCGGGACTGTTGGCGATGCTGTTTTATTATAAGTCCCACGCATGGGCGGACATCCGCGCCCATGCCGAGGCACAGGAGAGCGCAAAATGAAATTTCTTGACCAACTGCAAAACCCGCCCAGAGAATTTACCGCCATCCCCTTTTGGTTTTTGAACGGCGATCTGACCGATGCCGAGCTGCGCCGCCAGCTGGCGGACTTTGCCGCCCACGGCATTTACGGCGTGGTGCTGCACCCGCGCATGGGGCTTAGCCCCGACATCACCTATCTGGGTGAACGCTACTTTGCCCATATCCGCACGGCAGTGCAGACCGCCGCCGCGCTGGATATGAAAATCGTTTTGTATGACGAGGGAATGTACCCCTCCGGCTCGGCGTGCGGGCTTGTGGTAAAAGACCACCCCGAACTGGCCAGCGAGGGCGTCACGCTGACCCAAACCGTTTTGCCGGGGGACGAGCTGCTGGCGCAGACAGAAAACGGCGCGCTGGTCGTTCGCAAAAGCGGCGGTACGATGCGCGGCTTGCATTGGGGCGAGGATGACGGCGAGAAAAACGCCCCGCTGACGGCGGACATCTTGAACCCTGAAGCGGTCCACCGCTTTGTGCAGCTGACGCACGAGGCGTACTACCGCGAGGTAAAGGAATACTTCGGGTCAACGATCATCGGCTTTTTCACCGATGAGCCGAGCATTTTGGGGCGCAACGTCAGCGGCATGTTCCCGTGGACGCACGGCTTTGCCGAGATTTTCCGCCGCGCGGGCGGCAACGCCGCCAACCTCGCCGCCCTGTTTGACGGCAGGGAAAACGACGATACAAGGCTGTATCACAAGCTGCTTTTGCAGCGCGAGGGCGAGGTCTACTACGGCACGCTCTCACGCTGGTGCGAGGCGCACGGCATCGGCCTGATGGGACACCCCCACCAGAGCGATGATATAGAAGTTGAAAAATACTTCGCCGTTCCGGGGCAGGATCTGGTGCTGCGCTGGCTCGCCCCCGAAAAGGACGGCTTGGCGGGCATCGACTCCACGATGGGCAAGTGCAGCGCTGACGCCGCGCGGCTGATGCACCGCCGCCGCAACGCCAACGAGTGCTTCGGCGCCTGCAACAAGGATGACAACCCGTGGCAGCTTTCGGGCGGCGACATCAAATGGTACACCGACTGGCTGGCGGTGCGCGGGGTCAACCTGTTTATCCCACACGCCTTTTATTACAGCATCTGCGGCAAGCGCAAGGACGAGCGCCCGCCCGATGTCGGTCCCCACAGCATCTGGTGGGTACATTACGAGGCATGGAGCACCTACTGGCGGCGGCTGTCCTGGCTGATGACCGACATTGACCTGCACGCGGAGGTTGCCGTGCTTTGCCGCAACCGCGACCTTTGCCCCGACACCGTGCGCCCGCTGTTTGAACGGCAGATCGGTTTTCAGTACATTCCCGAAAGCTATTTTCCCGCCTGCACAGTCGAGGACGGCGCGCTTTGCTTACACGGACACCGCTACACCGCCGTGCTGGGGGACAAGGCGCTGTTCCCGGACGCCGCGCATCCGGAGGTCTCGGCGCTCGAGCCGGACTGCCGCTGCGACCCGCCGCAGCCCATGCTGCGCTGCGCCTCTTTTAATAAGGAAGGGCGCGCCTGCTGGCTGCTGGTCAACGAGGGCAACACCCCCATCAAGACCCGACTGACCCTGCCGGTGGACGCCCCGCTTTGCCGCTGCGACTTGTGGAACGGCCAGCCCTGCGCCTGCCCGGCCGAGCATACCGCCAAGGGAGCCTGCCTTCCGCTGGAGCTGCCCGCGCGCGGCAGCCTGCTGCTGTTCACCTGCACCACGCAGGAAACCAAAATCCTGCCTTTGCCGCCCACCTATCTGTCACTGCCCGTGCCGGACTTTATCCTTGTGGAAGAGGACGCAGCCCGTGCCGCCAAGACCTACCGCGCCGTGCTGCAGGTCGCGGCGGCAGATATCGAAGCCGCCACGCCGCTGCTGACGCTGCGCGGACAGGAAATGGCGGAGTTGACCGTAAACGGTCAACCGGCGGGCGTCTCCTTCTGGCAGCCGCACAAATTCCCTCTGGCGGGGCTTTTGACCCCCGGCGAAAACACCCTGACGCTGACCCTGACCGGCAGCCCGGCCAACCGCTACGGCAAGCACCCGGTGCCCTACGGGCTGGAAAGATAAACCGTTTTTTATTCAACAGGAGGTATTTTTATGTCTGTCTGCACACCCAAATCCTTTGACCTGACCGGCAAGGTCGCCCTGATCACCGGCGCATCCTACGGCATCGGCTTTGCCATTGCTACCGCCATGGCGAACTGCGGCGCCACCATCGTTTTCAACGACATCAAGCAGGAGCTGGTGGACAAGGGGCTGGCTGCCTACAAGGAGGCCGGTATCGAGGCCCACGGCTATGTCTGCGACGTCACCAACGAGGACGCCGTCAATGAGATGGTCAAGAAAATTACCGCCGAAGTCGGCCACATCAATGTGCTGGTCAACAACGCCGGTATCATCAAGCGCATCCCGATGATCGAGATGACCGCTGCCCAGTTCCGTCAGGTCATTGATGTTGACCTGAACGCCCCCTTCATCGTTGCCAAGGCGGTCATTCCCGATATGATCGAGCAGGGCGGCGGCAAGATCATCAACATCTGCTCCATGATGAGCGAGCTGGGCCGCGAGACTGTCTCCGCCTACGCCGCTGCCAAGGGCGGTCTGAAGATGCTGACCAAGAACATTGCCTCCGAGTACGGCAAGTACAACATCCAGTGCAACGGCATCGGACCCGGCTACATCGCCACCCCGCAGACCGCACCCCTGCGTGAGATCCAGCCCGACGGCAGCCGTCATCCCTTCGACCAGTTCATCGTTGCCAAGACCCCCGCAGGCCGCTGGGGCGAGGCAGAGGATCTGGGCGGACCTGCTGTCTTCCTGGCATCTGAGGCTTCTGACTTTGTCAATGGCCTGATCCTGTACGTCGATGGCGGCATTCTGGCTTACATCGGTAAGCAGCCCCAGTAATGGCTGAGGATATCCCAAAGGACTGAGCACGGCGGCAGCCGGGCAGGCATTGCCTGCTGGCTGCCGCTTTTTGTGTTTGTATGGGAAAGGATGTTGTGTTATAATGGAAAAACAGCATAAAGACGCAGTATGGGTGCCCCATGCCGAGATCGAGCCGGAGGTGTGCGGCAAGGGCGTAAAGCGCCGCATTCTGGCCTATAGCAAGGATGCCATGTGCGTGGAAAATACCTTTGAAACCGGCGGTGTGGGTGCCATGCACTGCCACCCGCACACGCAGGTCACCTACATCGTCTCCGGCCGCTACCGCTTTACCATCGGCGACGAGACCCGCGAGGTGGGCCCCGGCGACACCCTGCTCAAGCAGGACGGCGTGATGCACGGCTGTGTGTGTCTGGAAGGCGGCGTGATGCTGGACTTCTTTACCCCCATGCGCGAGGACTTTGTATAACACCTGCATCTGCAGGAGAAGATCATAAAAGGAGAAGAAACTACTATGAAGATTGCACTCATCAACGAGAACAGTCAGGCCGCCAAGAATGGCATCATTGAAGCCGCCCTGAAAAAGGTGGTGGAGCCCATGGGCCACGAGGTGGTCAACTACGGCATGTACGCCGCCGACGATGCTGCACAGCTGACCTATGTGCAGTGCGGCATTCTGGCTGCCATCCTGCTGAACAGCGGCGCAGCCGATTACGTCATCACCGGCTGCGGTACCGGCGAGGGTGCCATGCTGGCCCTGAACAGCTTCCCCGGCGTGATCTGCGGACATGTGGAGGACCCTGTGGATGCCTACACCTTTGCCCACGTGAACGACGGCAACGCCGTTGCCATGCCGTTTGCCAAGGGCTTCGGCTGGGGCGGTGAGCTGAACCTTGAGTACTGCTTCGAGAAACTGTTCGGCTTCGGCCACGGTCAGGGCTACCCCAAGGAGCGCGTGGAGCCTGAGCAGCGCAACAAGAAGATCCTGGACGGCGTGCGTGCCGCTACCTTCAAGCCGCTGATCGAGTGCCTGAAGAGCATCGATCAGGACCTGCTGAAGGGCGCTGTGGCCGGTGCAAAGTTCAGCGAGCTGTTCTTTGCTTCCTGCAAGGATGAGGAGCTGGCAGCATACGTCAAGACCCTGCTGTAAGGGGATGCCGCTATGGGATGGCTTTATCATCTGAACACCGTTGTCACGGAAGTTCTGGAAGGATTTCTGGTGACGGCGGTGCCCATGATCGCGGGTCTGGCCGAAGTGATCGGACTGTTCATCATCATTACCAGTCTGGCCAAGGCGACCTACCACTATATCCGGACGATATTCTTCAACGATCATCATGATTTCCACCACGAGATGAGCAGCGGCCTGACCACGGCGCTGGAGTTCCTGATGTCGGCGGAGATCGCCAAGACCTTCCTTTTGCAGAATCTGGAGTCGGTGGTGCCGCTGGCTGCCACCTTTGCGCTGCGTGCCATGATGAGCCTGATGCTGCACTGGGAAATGCAGGGCGGACACCGCTCCGGTCACAAAAAAGCAGAAAACGACACAGAAGCGGAAAAGAATGACTAGTGCGCAGCTGAAAACAGAGTTTTGCCAAACTTTTGCCGTGATAACTTTCTTTGCGTTGTGAAAAACGTAAAACCTTGACATGAGCCCTTGACACTTTTGCACAAAGGGACTATACTCTTGCCATCGAAAGCAAAGGCGCTGACGGAAGTGATTCCGCCAGCGCCTTTTGTGTT
>OLPG01000559.1_pt1 | contig 35828 bp, 31 predicted proteins | sample 1672311 | NCBI WGS metagenome assembly OLPG01 (sample SAMEA3136670, study PRJEB25190) | human gut metagenome | biome: human gut; feature: human-associated habitat; material: faeces | place: Austria | collected 2013 | reverse complement strand
TTTCATTTAATACAAATCTGTTTGCCATAATTAAATCTCCTCTTTTCTAACTACACATATTTTAGTATCATGTGAAAATAAAAACAAGTTACACATAAGGCTATGTGTAACATTTCACAAGTTTTATTTAAAATATTTTTATAATATGTCATAATAATAAACATGGAGGAATATCATGAAATATTATGCTGTAAAAAAAGGAAAACATCCAGGTATTTATACTACTTGGAAAGATTGTCAAAAAGAAATCGATCATTTTAAAGATGCTAAATTTAAAAGTTTTGATGCTAAAAAAGAAGCTTTAGCCTATTTAAAACAAAAGAATCAAAAAAGCTCATTCCCTTTAAAACAAGAAACATCAAATCAAAGAAAACAAAATGAAGATAAAATATCATTAAGCAAAGATCAATATAAGGCTTATCAACAATTATTATCTGGAAATAATATTTTTTTAACAGGTGGCGCAGGTACTGGTAAATCTTTTGTTTTACAACTTTTTATTAATGAAATGGAAAAACAAAATAAAAATGTTATTGTTTGTGCTCCTACCGGTATTGCTGCTATTAATATTCAAGGTGTTACCATCCATCGTTGTTTTCAAGTATCTCCAGAGCCTCAAGTAGTTAAACATATTAAAAAAGTTCCTCAAGTGGTAAAAGAAAGTGACATTATTGTTATTGATGAAATTAGTATGTGTCGTATTGATCTATTTGATTTTGTTGTAAGAACAATTATGAAAGCAGAAGAAAACTCATTATCTCGTAAACAAATCGTCGTTGTTGGAGACTTTTTCCAACTACCTCCTGTTACTACAGATAATGATTTAGAAGTATTAAAAGAAATTTATGAAAATTATCATAAAGGTTATGCTTTTGAATCAACAAACTGGCAAGATTTAAATTTTCAAACAATTGAATTAAAACAAGTCATACGACAAAAGAATCCTGAATTTATTCATGAACTGAATAAAGCACGTATTGGTGATTATTCATGTGTTCATTATTTTAATACGCATTGTCAAAAGACTCTTTTTGAAAATGGTATTATTCTTACAGCAACTAATAGAAAAGCTGAACAAATCAATCATGATAGACTTTCTAAAATACCTTACAAAGCTAAAGTCTATCATTCAAGAATTGTTGGTGATGTTAAAAATTCTGATAAACCTACTCTAGATGAACTTCATTTAAAAATTGGTGCTCGTGTGATGGTTTTAATTAACGATACAGAACAAAATCTTTATCAAAATGGTTCATTTGGAAAAGTTTATAAATTAGAAGATGAAAGTGTTACCGTTCTCTTAGATACAAATAAAACACTTGTAACCTTTGGTTATCATGAATGGGCCATAGAAAACTATGTACTTTCTAAAAGAAAAGAAGGAGATATTGAAGATAATCATTTATCTAAAGAAAAAGTAGGTGCTTTTTATCAAATTCCTTTAAAACTTGCTTACGCTATTACAATGCATAAAAGCCAAGGTCAAACTTATGATCAAGTCAATCTTATTCCTTATTCATTTGATAATGGCCAACTCTATGTTGCCTTAAGTCGTGTTAAATCTATTGAAGGACTTTGTTTAATTAATCAATTAAGACAAGAAAATCTTATTTGTAGTCAGGAAGTAAAAGACTTTTATCATATTGGTTCATCTAAATCAAAAGACAAGCTAATCTATGAGTTAGGTAAAAAAGTTTTAAATAGTCATTTAACTTATCCAAAGGAAATACAAGATTTAATTGATTATATTCATAAAATAGATCGTTAAAATATTTTTAAATATGAAATCAATCAAAAAAAGCGTCATTATATTAATAGTTGTCGCTTTAATTTTTTTAATAACTTTATCCAATAAAAGACATATATTACTTGTATCATTAGAAAAATATTATTTATACATTTTTTCCTAGATAATCTCTTTCTATATCTTTACAAAACCACCCAAAATAATATCCATTAACTTCACAATATTTTTTACTTTTTTTAAAAACTTTTCATCTTCTATTTTAAAATTTAGATTCCAATACTTTTATTATTTGAAGACATACTTTCATATTTCTTTATAAGTTTATTAATAGTTTTTTCATTTTACCATTCATATATACAGGTGAAATTTTCACCTGTATAAAATCAAACTTATAGAAATATTCAATAGTTTACTTTATATAAATATAATCCACCTGATTTTTTTCTATTTATTTCTACATAAAGAATAAATTGTAACTCCATATCATTCTTCCTCACTTAAATCAATTATACCAATAAAATCAATAGCTTCAATATTAAATAGTGAACCTTCTATCATTCCTTCTTTACATAATTTAGATAGCAAATAATATTCGTTTCTTTTCCATGAATAGATTTGATGATTCATTGATAAAAATTCTATAAACTGCTTATTTTAATAAATCCATTGATCCTATATTATATGTTGTAAAACATAATTGTCCTTCTCCATAATTCATTAGATATTCTAATAAGACATATAATAAACATCTTGTAAATTAGTATCTAACTCATCAATAAAAATAATTCCTCCTAATGCCATTTCTTTTACATAAACAAATAGCTGAATGAGTTTTTTAATACTAATACTTTCAAATTAAAAAGAAATATCATAACCATTACATTTCTTAACAAGATTACAAATATAAAAGTCTTCATCTTCCTTTTTATCTATGATTATCTCTTTTAAATCATTTTTAAAAATTTTAATAAAATTTTCTAAATATTTTACTGCTTTTTGATAATCTTTTTTATTTTTTACACTCTTACTCGTTTTGCCATCAAATAATTTCTTTGTATATTCTTTTTGACATAAGTCAAAAAATCTAATTCAGATAAATTTTCTTCACCATACATTGAATAATATTTATTAATAAAATAATTTGTATAAATATCTTGTTGATCAAAGCAAACTGCAATGTTGTTTGCAAAATAGAGAAGAATAGATATATTTTGATTTAATAAACAACTTATTTTATCCTTTGGAAAAACATATAGCCAAAGTGTCAAATCATTCTATAAATTCTTTGTTTTATCAATAATCAACTTATAAAAATCAAATTTACCTTGATCTATTTCTCTATTTTTGACATCGTAAACAAGTTCTGGCTAATTTTTAGGGTTTTATTTCAAGCCTTTCTCTTGTTGTCATATTAAAAATATTCTCACTTAGCAAAGTATGAGTATATGTAACCATAAAATAAATTTCTTTGACATTTCTGTTTAAAATCAACTGTGCTGTTTCATTAATTTTTCTATAAAATGTAGTTTTAATATCACTTTGAAAAATATCAAACGTATAAGTATCATCATTATATATCGTCATCTTAACAGGCATCAAATCAGCAGTTTGAAATATTAAATTCATATATACAAATTTTTCAAAATAATCATCATTACTGATTTTAAAAAAACTAACAAAACTAGATAACAGTTTACGCTGTAACCCTTCACTATTTATTCCAAATGATACTGCTAATCTTTGTCCTCGTGAAAATATATTTTTATTTGGATAAAATATATAATCATTAATTGTTAGCATATCATATGGTTTACTACTAAACTGTATATTATTTATTTTTTCTATTAGTATTTCGCAAAGTTTACATTTGTCTCCTATGTTATTATACATTAAGTTTAAAAAATCTTTCATTTGATTTATTCCTTCAATGCATCGTAACAGAATATTTATCTCTTCATTTTTTTATTTGTTTCAAAAAATGTAAATTTTGCTAAAAAAATACTTCGATTGGATTCTTTTTTGTAAGTTCATGTCTAATAGAATCAATTAAAGTTTCTAACTTTATATCATTTTCTACAATAAATACATTAGAATAGATATATTCACTTTTATTTGGATAATAAACTGTAATTTCTATTCTTTTTTGTAATGAAAATGGTAATTCTTTTGTTATTCTATTTCTTGATTCTACAAACCAATGATCCGTTAAATATTCTCTTAAATATTGTTCATATAATGATAAATATTCAATGTGTGTAAAGGACTTTTTCATAACGAAAGTAATATTTCTATATTCAGAAAAAATTTATCAAGATTTGATATATTATCAAAAAATCTTTTTCTTTATCAAATGCTTCCAAGCTACTTAATGCGCTATAAAACTTTTGAAACGCTGGCTATAAAATACCTGTCATAAACTATCCTAGTATATTGCAACTAATTTATCTTAGTAGTCATTTACAATATACGTTCCTTTCTATTAATTCTATTTATATGTGATTGATTATAATTTTTTCAGCCTTATGTCTTGAGTACTTCTAAAAGTAACATACCATACCTCATTACTTAAATCATTATTCAATATAATAATTTAACCTAAATAAATTATTTATTGCCTTTCGTATATTTATGTCACTTATACCATAATATCTTAATTGCATTGCATATATTATATATTCCAAATAAATTAAATCTAATAGAGAAAAACCTATAAAATCCTTATTCAAATTTCCGTGTGCAAAATTATTTCTTTGATTAGCCAAACGATCACCCATTTTAGAATAATCTAAGATTTCATTATTAAGTTCATATAGATTTTTTCCAAAATTTCCTATAGCATCATCGAAATCATTTCCTGTTTTTATTATTTTACTTTGTAAATTGTCAGAACTAATTAAATTTTTTAAAAACTTATACTTTTTCTTTAACTTTCCTTTACTTTTATTTATTAGATCTTCAATTGCCTCCATCGCTTCATTTTCAATTTGAATTGTATTACTATCTTTAGGAATACCATCAGGATACATTCTTTTAAACTCCCATTCAAAAGCTGCCATAATCATTATAAATCGTGATGCGTCAATTAAACGTCCAGATTTATATGTTTCAGGCAAATGGCGTAAATATAACAAATTATCAGCAATATCTGCCAGAATCTTGCCTTCATATCCCACAATTAGCGATTGTGATATGTATCGTTTTTCTTTTAATGAATTCAAGTCACAAGAATGTAATTCATCAATGATATGCAATGTAGCAAATTTTAAATATTTAACATTTTCATAAGGAGCATATAAATCAACATTAGGTAAATAAACGTCTCTTCTATAGCATAAAAATTGTATAAATTGTTTAGCAATATAAAAAAGCCTTAATATAAATTTATAATCATTTGTTTTTTCAAAATCAAAAATCAATGCTGAATTTATAGACAATGGGCTATCAATAAGTGTATTACATGTATTTGTTGTTATATAAAAATGAGACTTTACTTTTATTTTATTTACTACAAATTCTTGTTCTTTCGTAAGTGTTGTATTAAATTCTTTTGTTATTAATGATACTTTCCCCATTTTTTCGTAAATAAATTGATATGCCTGATTGATTGGATAAATACAATTAATTTCCTGACTTTTAAAAGTAACCCTATTTATATAATTTATTCCTCTGTCACATAAAATATACCCTATCAATTTAACAACCAAAACAGAATTATAATTATCAATTCGTGTATCTTTTTATGTAATAAAAATTATTATTTTATTATTTTCATTACATTTTCCTATTAAATACGATTCTTTCATTATTGGTATATTATCTGTAAGGAGCCCTCTTACAATTTGTTTTTTTAACCAATCTCTATCAATTTTTTCTACAGGTGGAATTAATCTTAACTCTTTCCTATCAAAAACAAACTCAAAATCAACATCTTTGTAACATAACTGTCCCGTATATATGGATAAATCTTTTATCATACTATTTCCTCATTTCAAATCACAAAATAATTACCTACTAAAATTCTATTAAATTATCTTTTTATATATAATAAATCACTTACTTCCTCATAACATTCATGAAGAAAACGATACATCATATTCTGTATTTTTTTGCAGTCTTGATTACTTATCGAAATTCAACACCAAATTATAAATATCATCTATATTATCAATAACTAGTTCCTAATTTTAAAAATAAATTCTGAAAATTATTATCATTCCCGTAATAATAAACAACCAAATAAATACAATTATTATCGATAAAATATTTGTTCTTTTTCTTATAGAATTAAAATCATCGTCAAAAACATTTCCTATTTCATCAGGAAATAGCCTATCATATTGCTTTTTTAATTGCTCATTTACTTTAACAAGTTGGTTCATTTTAAAAGCATTCAATGCAATAGACACAATTACTGAAATGTAAGAACCAAACAATATTAGATATACTACTTTTTTCATATCACCAACAAAAATTTCTTTCAAATTATTATTTCCTGCTATATTAAGTATTACTACCGTAAAAATAAAACCGAAAATTGCAGTAATATCTTTTGTAAAATCACCAATATAGCTCTTAATTATATCGGAACATTTATCACAATTTTCCATGATTAATTTTGCATATTTCTCTTTTAAATAAAAATATTTATCAACATTTTTCTTTAATGATAATGTATAATTTGCTTTACATGCTGCTAACACACTATTATTAAATATTCCATTAAAAACAGTCGTTATAATAGTTTTTGTAAAATATAATTTTTCAAAATAATTGTCCTTTTCCTGATATACCCAATTATATATATCATAGCATTTACAATTAGTATAAGTATATTTTATACCATTAATCATATAATACGTATTATCTTTATCATCAAATACACAATCAGTTAAATAGACTAGTGATAACAATTCGGTAATTTTATTAAATTTTTTCTTAATTTCTTTAAATTCTTCCATTTCATTAATTGTTACTATTTTAAAATCTTCTGGTAAAAGCTTAAAATCACTAACACTTGTACTAGTTCTATAATTAAATTCTTTATCAATTGCATTTATTTTTTCAAGACGATTATATTTATCAATTTTTCGAATATTTCCTATAGAAATATTTTGAGTTTTTAATATTTCTTGATTACAATTAAATATTAAATATTGAGCATTTTTTAATAAAATATTGAAACTCTCCATTAATTTCAAATAAGATTGTGTATCTAAAAATTCAATAAATGATTTTATATCATAAACATTAACAATTTTTTTAAAATTATGATAAACAGGATTTTTTTCTATATTAATAGTTATTTTTTCAATATATTCCATATCTATTATATCAATATCTTCTTCCTTTAAAATTTTAAAATCTTCATCATTAGAATCTACAACTAACTTTATGCTATCATTATCTAATTTTAATTTTAAAAGATTTATAATATCTTGCTTATCAATAATGTAATCAATATCTTTTACAACAATATTTACCTTTGTTAACGTTTCATTTACACTATAATTAGGTTTTTTATTAATGAAAAAGATATTACTTTTTAGCATTTTTACTCTTCCTTCCTCTTAAAAGCATTAAACGTATCAGGTTCTGTTACTTTAATTTTTATGTACATTTCATCATTTTCAATTACTGATGAAATAGTTTCTTTTATATTTTCAATTTGATTTTTTCTGTTCAAAACTAATTCAACACCGGAAATAACGTCATATGTTTGTTTTATTTTTGCAGAAATAACATCTGGATTTGTAGTAAATTGTGTATCAAATTTTTTTGTTTTAGGTAATGATTCTAATTTAGCCTTTAATCTTTCAACATCATCTTTTGACATATCAGTTCCAACGTAACCATCCATTATTTCATCTAACATATCATAATAATTAATTGTTCTCTTTTCTTTCTTAAAATATCCATAAAAAGCATTAAATAATATTGGATGATCAGCAGGATATTGCTTTTTAACATTTATATTTAAACATTTTCTTATTTCATTAAAAGACGTTTTCGTATTATATTCATCTGTACTAGCTTCAGATAACTCAAGAAATTCTCCACTCCAATATTTTGCATTATTATTCACATAAACTTCAGCATCTTCGAATTCTATACAATCTTCATCATTTACACTAAATATAAGTCTACATGACTTATATACTTTTGTATTTTTTATTTGTATTCCTATAGTTTTTATAAAATCCAATTCACTATAAAATTCAGCATGTTCAAACTTTGAAAGGTAATATTCATAGCGTTCCTTTTCTTCATTATAAACAATTGCTTGTAACAAACTTCCCCTTTGGATTCTATTTCCAATTGTTTTTTGTTGTCTATCATCCAAAAATAATTCAATTTCCAATAGATGATATGCAATTTTATATGCATATTTATTAAAAGAATTTATATCTAGTTCATTTTTATATATTTTTTTGCAAACTTCTTTTGCAGTTTTTAAAACCAATGTATCTTGTGATTTTTCTATATATTTCTTTAAATTTTCTTGCATATTAATCTGTTGAAGCATTCTACTTAGTGCCTCTTCAAAATCATTTTTATGATCCCTATAATTAACACTTCCTTGATCCAAATCAATACTATGAATACTACTAAATTTAATTTCCATTTTATTTTCCCCTCGTAACTAGAAATAATATATCTTTTTAAATAAAATTAGCTAAAAATAGACTTAATGGCTTTATCAAACAATTCCTTTTCATATGCATCTAATAATGTCTTAATATCATTCAAATGTCCTAAAATATAGCTTTTACTCAACACTATATCCATTGATATTAATTTTACATTATAATCCTCAATTCTTTTTATTGCATCAACTGGAAATCCAAATTCAACTAACTGTTCTCCAAAATAGCTTTTCACTCCTGTTTCAAAAAAACGTGTAACTTTTGATAATGAAAAATTATTCAAACTTTTTTCTTTAATTGAAGATGCATATACAAAGATGGTTTCAAACAACGTTAGAATTTTAGGTATTTTATGCTCAATAATTTCCTTTTGGTTTTTGAATGCATCCATATATGCTCTATCAATACTTTTGTTTTTTGCTTTCTCATCTTTATTATTTTCATTTTTTTGAGCATTATTAATTTCATATTGTAACAATCCGTGAAAACCCTGAGTACAATATGTATGACATATTGCCTTATATATACGAGCAATTTTTTCTTCAAGTAACCCTGCTTGAGAAAAAATATCAAGTACTGTATTCATAGCACTATAATCAGTAAATTGTTTCAATATATCATGAAAACCTATTTTTTTATAAAATTTATCATATAGTTCTCTATCTTCTATTAAAAAACACAGTAACTTTTCTTGATATTCTTTTCTTATTAATCTGTTTTTTTCATAAACATCATTTGGTAATTTATAACCTCTTTGTTCGTCCATTCTTTTTTTCTTAAGAATTTTATTGTCAAAAGAGAGATCCTCATATTCTGCATTATCTATATCTATAGGATCCAAAATTTGTTCATCATATGTTGAAAAATTAAGTTCCAAATCCTCAGCTTCTTCGAATTTTTTCAACTCTTTATCAACTAAAAAATATCTTCCAACAAAATTATGATAATACCTTCCTGCTCTTCCAATAATATTTTTAAAATCAAATACTGTTAAATCGCTACCACCTTTTTTGTGATTTAATATAACCATATTCTTTGCGTTTGTATTAACCCCTTCAACAATTGTTGATGTACAGAATAATAAATCAAATACTCCTTCGTTAAATAAATCAAGAACTTCCTTTTGAATATACTTAGGCATTTTTCCATGATGCATTCCAAAACCCATCTGTAATATTTTTATAAAACTCCATTCTTCAATAGAATTATTGATATTATAATTTCTTTTAAGATGTTCAATAAAAATATTAAATCTATTATTTTCTATAATTTTACCTTTATGACTTTTCGCTAACTTAGTAGCATATTCGTTTGCTTTAGAAGGTGTTGTACAGTACAACATCGTTGCTCCATATCCTCTTCTTTCAATATAGTCAACTACATCACAAATTCGATCATTTACTTTACTTCTTAATTCAAAAGAACTAGGCTTCTCTAAATATGTTAAATCATCATAATCCTCATCAATTGTCTTGCCATATGCTTTTACTTGTATTCGTTTTGTGGGCTCAAAATCGATTTCTTTGATTTTAATTTTATTTGCTTCAATGTATCTATTCATCCCAACTCCGAATTTATCTTTTTTTATATTAGGACCAGCTAAATAATAATCATCTACCCTCTTAGAAAGAATGTATAAACATATACGAAAAGTTTTAGCTCTTGCTTCATCTAAAAAAGTTTTATTCGTATATGTATATGGATTATTTTTCTGAATTTTTTCATAACTATCATTCATCTCATCATTAAAATAATCTTCATCAATTTTATACATTTCATCATAAAAGAAAAAATCTATCTTAACATCTGGATAGTTTGCTAGTAACTGCATTGCCCTTTCAGGAGTAAATACAAAAATATTTCGCTCATGAATATTTATTTCGCTATCAATAGATTTAATAACGTTGTATCCCATTTCTTTTTCTTTATTTAATTCTTCCATATTTTGTGCATTTTCTCGTAATAGCGCTACTGTTGGAAATACAAGTAATACATTATTATATCTTTCTTTATTCAAAAATAATATTTCTCTCATAATAAAAGTTTTTCCGTATGAAGTAGGAGCACTAACTAACATTCTTTTTTTATTCAATGATTGATAAAAATCAATGATACCTTGTTGACTTTTATCAAGAATATTATTAATTCTAACTTTAGACTTATACCTATTAACAATACTTTCATTACGCAAATATGTTAATTCTGATGAATTTTGTTTCATCGAAACATCATTTCTATAAAATCCATTTTGCACATTATAGCCAAAAATACGCATCTTATGTGAAGCGGTATACAATAATTCTCTAATAAGCGGATCTTTTTTTAGATTATTATTTTCAGAAATTACACATACTAAATCTCGTAATTTCTTTTTAGTATCTATATCTTCTTCGTTATAATTATTTATTGCATCTAAAAGTAAATTAACGTAATCCTGCATAGAATCCTTCATCTCCTCGTAAAGCGTCAATATCTTCTATTGGAAATATAATGAAAATTAATGTCGGGTCTATTCCTTCAAAATCAAAAGATTTTTCAAAATGTTTTTTTGCCCATTCAATTTCAGATTTCATTTTTTTCTCCAAATTTTCAATATCTTCATACACTTTTTTTCTGTTATACGCTAAAAGACACGGTATACATATATCTATATTTTGTATTTTCAAATAATCTATTAGTATTTTTGATCGTTTATCATCACTTTCATCAATATTTCGCATATTCAATTTACTTAACAAACTTAAAATTTGTTGTGCTTCTTCTGTAAGCCCAACAGGTTTATCAGCTAAAAAATATATTTGATCCGCCATATATAAATTTGTAAATTTATTTTTTAAATCATCTAAAATTCCATTTTTGCAATACTGCATACTTCCCAATTTGGCTTGTCCCAACCAAATTGTTATTTTTCCGTTTGTATTAGTAAAATAAGTTAAATCATAACCCTTTATTTCATTATTATCATTTTGTCGAAATATTGTCCTAACAGCCATTTTATATGAATTTGGCATCATAGTTTGTATAATTGCATCTAATAAAACTTCACTTGGCAACCCATCCTGATTAGCTTGGCGTTCAGGTAATCGATTTTTATATGTATACTTAACAGCATTTTCTAAATTTGAAAAAAGTTTATTTTCAAAATTAGTTACTATCTCATCTTCTCCATAACAATAAAATACAATATTTTTCCTCATTAACTTACCAAGACTTTTATGACATTGGTGATTACATTTATTTTCACATTTTTCCTTGCAATTATGGCTTAATGGTTGAAAAAAATTTATTTCATTTACTTTATCATATATTGCAATCTCTTGTTTAAAATCATCACATATGTATTTACTATATAATTTTTGATATTTTTTTGATATAGACACTGTATTCACCTCCATAATTGCACTATCTTTACATAAGCACTTTACAATTTAAATTGAAATCTACTGTTAACTTACAAAATATTTTTTATTTCTATGAACATAATATATTAAATATAAATATATATTTATTTTATATTATAAGTTAGACACCTTATTTTTGCTGTTTAAATAAAATAATAACCCGTAACTAAAGTTACAATATGATATAATTTATCATTTAATAACTTTATCATTCTATTTTTTTAATATGTATACTCACTTTAAAAATAAATCTGTATAAATGTTATTAAATATTGTTTCTAAATTTGATTTTTGAATTTGTGATAGTGAATCCAAATAAACAATACATAAATTTTTAGTTGCTCTAGTTACAGCAACATAAAGTAAATTGCGTGCTTTTTCTGTTTTTTCATCATCTTCTTCACACGTTTCTAAAATATTTTCAAACAAACTAGAAAAAGAAATTCTACTTCTTCCAAAACTTTGGTTCATAAATATAACTACATTATCAAATTCTTTTCCCTTTGTACTATGGTACGTATGATATTCAACATTTTCATTACTAATATCATTTACGAAGTTATACCAATTATTATAAACACTTATATTCATTTCAAGAAAAGAATTAACTTGATCTATCTTATCTTGGCTTATTTCTTCATCACTTTTATATAAAGTATTACAAATATAATTTATCAAATCGTCATATGATCCAATATCTTCGATAAAAATCGAATCAATAACTTTTCTAATGTTTTTATCACTATTTCTTAAATCAAAAAAATCCTGTAAGTATTCTTTTAAGTTTTCACCATTTAAACCTTTCATATCATCTATCATTTTCTTTATGGTATTATATGGATAATTATAATTAATCAATATATTGCTTAATAAAGTATTTTCATTTGCTAATTTGTATTTAAATTCTAAGATTCTATATAATAAATTCTGTATTGGCCCTAATTTTTTTATATCATTACTCATTGTTTCTTGGGATAACCTTGTATAATTTGATTTTTTATAATAATCTGAGTTTTTAAAAAATTCATAAAACTCTTTAAATCCACTACTTTCTGCAACGATTTCATTTTTTAGTTCAAAACAATGCAATTTATTGTCCTTTGAAATCTTCCATCTAGTACATAAATAGTTAATAACATCTTCTCGTGAATTATTAATATTATAAAAAATAATCTCACTCTTTGGAAAATTACTATAGATAGATTTTTGTTTAATAGAATCATTTCTTATTTCATTTGCAACATTAATTATTTCAGGCGAACATCGTCTATTATATTCCTTTTTTATATATTCAAAATTCAGTAAATAATTATAAATATTTTTTCCAATGCCTTTTTCATATATATTTTGCTTTGTATCTCCATAATATCCTAAAACAAATGGATGCGATAATTGCTTAGAATAGTCTAATATTTTATTAAAAAAGCTAACAACTTCTTCTGCAGTATCTTGATATTCATCAATCAAAACAAATGGATTTTTATCACAAATTATTTGTTTTAATATATCACTTTTATCAAGAATCCTATTCGCATATTCTAATAAAGTATCATGACTAATATACATTTTATCTAATCTATCATAATTGAATCGAGCATCATATTTCACTTGTGTATATCCTGTTTTTTCTTCATCAATATAGGAAATTGTCTTTTCATAACTATCTATCTTTATTAAATTATCTGCTATATTGATAAATGCATTTTTTGTCTTTAACACATTTTCATTTAAAATGCCCCATTTCCTAACTTCATCAAATAATTCATCTTTTTTTGATCCTTTAATCTTATAATATTCTTTTTTGTTATTACCTAATATGTTTTTTATATTATCTTTTTCACTTTGTTCTAAACTACCATATTCTTTCATACTTTCTAAATCGTTTTTACATATTTTAATTATATCTTCTAAATTATTTCTATGATACTTTACTAATAATTGCTGATATGGCGATATTGTTTCCCAAATATATTCATGTATTGTTGAGACATCTACTATCTGCGTATTTCCTAATCTTTCTTTTATCTCATCTGCAGCAACATTCGTATAAGTAATACAAATTACCTTTTGATTATTAAATTTCAATTTGCGTTCATTTGTCACTACAATATATTTTAAAGTTTCAATGAGCGAATATGTTTTTCCAGCCCCTGCCCCAGAATCAAAAATCCAACTTCTTTCATTATCAATACACTCTTTAATTTTTTCAATTGTTTGAATTTCTTTTTTTCTATCTTCTTCAGAAATATCTAAGTTATCATAGTTCATCTTTTTCACCCAATTTTTCTTTAATAAAATCTAATCCATCTGTAATATACTTTGGAAGTTCAATTCCATGTTGATCATTTGTTATAACTTCATAAAGAATTTCATTTGCAAATTCACTTTTAGCTTTAGATTTAGACAATCTCATTTGTATTTCATATGATCTTTTTTCCATATTTTCTTCAACACATTTAGTTAAATTTCCATTAACTCTTGTTATTACTTTTTTTAATGAATCATTATTACAATTTGTAAGTATCAGTGCTTCTTCAAAACTTGTAGCATAATATCCTTGTATTTCGTCTTTTTGGCATGTAACCATTAAATTGTCCTTTTTATAATAAACACCATCTATTATTTCTTTTGCTGTTTTATCTTCATAATAGTGCTTAATACAACCATTTGTGCTCTTTCTATTTTCTAAATCAGGATAAGTCATTTGTAGATATTTCTTTTCATGTCCATCTTGATCTTTATTCTTTTCAAAATTTTCTCTTTTAAAATCAATATCTGTAATTATTAATGCTGGAATATTTAAAATTTTTATTAATTTCTCATATTTTTGTGCATATGCTCCATTGAGTAAAAAGATGCTAATATAGTATTTGTTATAATCCTCATTTTCTTTCATCACATGTTTCAATAATACATATTCTGTAATACCTTCAACAAATATAACAGCATCGGAGAAAAACATTTCTGAAACACCAAACTTAATATGTTTTTTTAAATATTGAAAATTCTTTTTATCATTATTTCCCTGAATTATTTGATCATTTAAAGCTACATTCTTTGAATTATTATTTTCAGTTGTAATATAATTTATATCATTAAAAGAATTTCCTTCATGAATTTTACTATTTAAGATATGTGCTGAATGCGTTGTTATAATTATTTGACTATTTACATTTTTATGCCCTTCACTTAGTAAAGAAGATACCATTCTATTAATATGTCTAATAAATAGTTCTTGCATTTGAGGATGCATATAAGTTTCGGGTTCTTCAATTGCTATTAAATTAATTTGACTATTAAATTTACTAGTTGGATATTTATCTATATATGTAATAATGTCAGCAACAATCATCATAAGATTCGTATAACCTAATCCAAACTGATTTTCAGGAATGAATTTTTCTTTTTCTATGTATTCATATTTAACAATATCGCTTATTAAATTATTGAAGTTCATATCTACTTTTAATAATATTTGACATTTTTTTGATGATAGCATTGATTTTAAAGATTTATTAATGGATTCCGAATAATTTTCTTTTAAATATTCCGTTAATTGTTTATTGATTTCATCTATTTTTTTATCGATATCATCCATTTTTTTATTTTCATCTATTAAATGATTATATCGATAATCTACTATTTTTGAAAAAGACCTTGATAAACAATCATTACTTGTAATATTATTTGCTGAAATGGCTTCTATATTTATTAACTTCTTTAAAATATTATTCTTTACTAAATCCTTATTCGAATTATAATACGTATATTTAAAAGTCGTGTTATTTATTAATTCTAAAAATTTAGCAAACTCTTGGTTTTCATCATAATCTTTTTCTAAAACGTCCTTTACTTTTTGACGATATATTCCTTCATCTGCTACTTCCCATTTTACTTCAATAATTAACTCATTAAAATCTAAACCTCCTATTGTTAATAAAGGAATAATATTTGTTAGTAAATCATTACTAGCCATATCTACTTGAATTGTCAATTCAAACTCAATAACAGGCGAAATCATTTTATCTTTATTATCATTATACCCATTCAATAATTCTCTTAAGTAATCAAAATTAAAATCTTCTGCTTTTAAATCAATACCATTTATAACTCTTTTCAAAGCTTCAATAACTGTTGTTTTTCCACCATTATTTTGTCCTATAATCAATGTTGTTTTAGGAGCAATATTTACATCTTCACCATAGTCACTTGTTAATGCAAAATTTATTTCATTATTATTCTCTGTAAATTTTCTGAAATTTGTTAATTTAAATTTTTTTAGGTTCATATTTAACCTCCTAATCTTTTACATATATTTGCTCTTATTTCTATAAAAAAATAAATAGATAACACATATTATTATACAACTTGTGTTATCTATTTACTGTTTTCGTTCACGAACGGCTACTTTTCGTGCGTGAATGACATATATTTACTTTTATTTACAACTTTTTCTTAATATTCTATTACTTATCAATATACCTATTAAAAAACCTAAACTATTATGAATAATATCATCAAACTCAAATAACCCTCTACATAAAACTAATTGCAATAACTCAATAGAAAAAGAAATACAACAACCTATCAATAACCCTACCTTCCAATCTATCTTTTTACCATATGCTAATGGTAAAAAGATCCCAATTGGTAAAAGCATAACAATATTTAATATATTTTCCAATAACAAATCATATCTAGAAGCAGTTCCCAATCTCCCTATAGGATGAATAATCTCTTTCCATGACCAAAATACCTCTAGTTGATATTTTCTAGTACTTGGTAATCTAGAAAATACTGTTGATCCATAAACATGTAAAAGATAAATAATAAATAAGATACTAAAACACATTTGTGTTTTAGTTATCTTATTCTTTTTATAATATCTTTCTAATATGATAAAACTGATAATCATTACAATAATTACAGTTATTAATTCTATTTTACTCCATTTAGGATAATGAGAAATAATGGTTTGAAATATATCCAATGCTTTAACTACTAATATACTGTATATTTATACAATATACTTTTTCCTTTCTACCAACCTTGGTCATTATTTGTATCTTATTATTGTACAAGATACAAATAATGTAAACATAAAATTTAGATCAAATAGCAAAAAAGCAGCCCAAAATTTAAGGCTGCTAGTTTATTTTATTCATTAACAATACTTTGTTTGTAATTACTATTCCTATTAAAAAACCTAAACTATTATGAATAATATCATCAACATCAAACATTCCTCTACATAAAACCAATTGCATCAACTCAATAGAAAAAGAAATACAAAAACCTATCAATAAACCTACCTTCCAATTTATCTTTTTACCATATACTAATGGTAAAAAGATACCTAAAGGTAAAAGCATAATAACATTTAATATATTCTCCAAGAACAATTCATATTTTGGATATGTCGTATTCATTGAATTTAATATTTCTTTCCATGACCAAAATACTTCTAACTTACATATTCTTTTACTTGGTAATCTAGAAAAAACAGTAGATCCATAAACATGTAATAAATAGATAGTAAATAAAATACAAAAAAACATTTGTATTTTATTTATTTTATCTTTTTTATAAAATCTTTCTAAAATAATAAAACTTATAATCATTACTATAACTACAGCAATTAATTCTATTTTACTCCAATGAGGATAATGAGAAATAACCGTTTGATATATATCCAATGCTTTAACTACTAATATATATTGCATAAGTATACAATATACTTTTTCCTTTCTATCAACCTTAGTTATTAGTTATTATTGTACAAGATACAAATAATATAAACATACTTTTTATAAAATCATCTATATTCTTTTCTTCTTTTTACTTTATTCAGTATTATTTTAACCATACTTCTATTAAAAATAAGAAAATACACACTTACTATAACCAAAGCAAAAATTGTAATGATATCATTTCTTAAAAAGTAAACTATATTTGAAAAAATAAACACAATAAATATAATCAAGATATCTTTTTTCTTAAATTTAATATCCATATTTCTATTTATATCTTTATATCTATATATTAATAAATAAATCATTGATGCTATTGTAGATACAGGTGATGCAAAAATTCCAATGAATCTAATTAATAATAAATCTATAATTAAATTAATAATTCCTGCAACCATTACTGATGAAGAAATTTTCTTAGTTTCTTTTTTCCCAATATATATTATCCCATATAAAGTTTGAGCAATATTTAAAATACTACTGAATATTAATAAAGGAACATACATATATGCTGCCGAAAAATTAGACCCTATTAAAAAATTAAAAAATAAAGAGATAAGCAATATCAGCATTGCCCCTGCAAATGCAAAGAAATTAAAAACTAAATTTGTCATATTTGATATATACTTATCACTATCTTCATCATTAATATGTATCGAAACAGATTCTGTCCACGATAAATTAAAAATTGCAAATACATTTACTACAATAGTAGAAAACTTGTTTGCTACTGCTAAAATACCATTTGCTGCTGTACCTAAAAATATTGAAACTATCGTTCTATCAGAAACTGAAATAATCCACCATGATAATCCATTAGGAACAAGAGGCAAAGAATAGGATAACAATTTTTTTATTGTTTTTTTATTTAAATAATTTATTTTAAAATTAGAATAAACCTTATTCTTTATTAATATGTATATTGATCCTAAAATTTGAGAAATAATTGTTGCAAGTAACATTCCAGATACACCCATATTTAAATACATAATAAAAAAGACATTTAAAGCTACCGTCATAATTCCGCTAATTGAACTACTAATTGCATATGATAGATTATCACCAATTCCTCTTGCAATTTGTAACATAATTGAAAGAATCGCACTAGCAATTACTCCAAATAAAAATAATAATTTATACTTAAAATCAATTACAGAAGTAAAAAATAAAAATATTAAAACAAAAATTACGCTAGTAATCATTGCAGTCACTATACTATTGGTAATTATTTCATCTATACCATCTTTGTTTTCCCTAGTATCTATTAAATACCTAAATAATGCAGATTCTATTTGTAATGTAATAACCGGAGCAACTAAAGTAATATATGTAATTAATAAATCAACTGTACCATACTCCTCTGTTGATAAATATGTGGTATACATTGGAAGTAAAGCATAAGATATTAATTGTGTACATACTTTTCCAAATAAAATAATAAGTGTATTTTTCAATAATTGTATATTTCTACTCATACTATCTTTTTATTACTTTCTTCAATTTTGATAAAATATTCTTTGACTCTAAATAATCTTTTATAGTGTTTCTAATAATAATATAATTTCTTTTTCCTATATATTTATTTGCAACATACTCATATCCATTTTCTAAATAATCATTCCAAAACAACTCATTATTTTTAGGCTTAACTGATGAAAAAAATAAATTGTATTGTAATGCATCTTGTATTTTTTTATCATGCATTATAACTTGTTTATATAAATAGTTATCAACAAAACATTTCCCATTATTTGTATTTATAAACACTAAATTAACACCTTTATCATCATTAAACGGAAATTCATGAGGATCAATTCCCCAAAAATCTCCCAAAGTTATATCACTAACTCTCTTTGGTGAGGTATATTTACATGAATAACAAGTATTCTTAAAACCATAATTAAAGAAAAAAATTCTATTAAAACAATAATTCCAATAACTGTTCAATTTCTTTGAACCATCAATAAATGTAATACTTTGTTTTGAATAATGCCATCCATAGACTTTATCTCTAAAATTATAATTTGATATTTTCTTATTAAAATCTTTTTCAATACAATTAAAATGACTATTCAACAGTTTTGGACTAGGTGTTCCATGACAAATCAAATCACAAGTAAGCAGATTTTCATAATCTTTCCTTAAATACATTTTTAATCCATTTACTTGACATGGAGTGCCAATAAACAACACTTCTTTATTGTTTTTCAAATCTTCTAAAAGTAATTTAAAAACATTTTTTAAATTACTTTGAACATACTTGCTTCCTTGTAGTTTATATAGCTCATCCATACTTTCAACTCTTATATGACATACTTTATTATTTTTATCAAATGCTGCACCATAAACAACACCATGTATTTCTAAAATTTTTTTAGATAATTCATATGCAACACCTCCAGAAGAACTTTTATTTAAAACATCTGTATCAAGACTTCTAGATGCAAATATATTTTGAGGTAAAGTCAATTTTTCTTCTTGAAAATGCAAAACCTGACATACTCTATCACACATATTACAATTAATACAATCCTTTTCATTTATACTTGGAATATAAAATCCTCGTTCATTTTGTATCATTTTTATGCAACTTTTAGGACAAATACTTTCACAAGCAGAGCATCCATAACATTTATCATCAAAATTAAAATCAATCATAATTAAATATTTCCCCTCTCATCCCTATTAAGAGCATTTAATATAAAATCTAAGGATTTTTTTCTTTCTTTAGTTAATTGTTTATCGGCTTTTTCCCAATTAATTTTCTCATTTAAAATTTTATAATATCCTTCATCTACTATTAAATGATTATTTAATTCTAATGTATTTAATAATGTTTCCATTCTTGAATTGTATCCACCATTTCCATATGTAACAAATTGTTTTTGATATTGTATTGAGAATACTGTTCCATGAAATGAACTTGTAAAAATATATGATGCATTGTGAAATAAATATAAAAATTCTCTTGGGCCACATACTGGTCTAAGAGAATTAAACTTCTTATCTAATTTTTTTCCAATACTTATTATTTGTAATCCTGTTTTCTTATAAAAATCATATAAATCATCTTCTAATTTTTGGTTATTTCCCAAATAATATATTAGAATATATTTTTTTGGTACATCTACTTTATTTTCTAATAATTTCCAATCTTTACAATTTAATAATAGTGTTGGATCCAAAACAAGACTAACTTCTTTTCCTGATAGTTTACAAGTGGCATCAATCATTTGACTTTCACGAACAGAAATATAATCAAAGTTATGCAAATCATTCCAATATATTTTTAAATAATTGTCCCATAAATGAATATTTCCTGCACTTGCTGCATAAGAAATTTTTCTTCCATTAAAATCTTCTAATAAAAAAGCATTAAAATCCTTAAAAATAGCATTAGGATTCCAAATTTGATCACTACCGACAATCATTACATCATATTCTTCTTCAACTATTTTTAATTCTTCTTTGGAAGTACATTCTTGTGATAAAGACAAATAATTATTCCAAAAATCTTCAAACAAAGAATAAACTGCTTTATTATATCCATATCTAACAATTTTTCCCAATCTTGTTTTTAGCGATTGTCTACCATAAAAAACTCTATAATCGTAATAACTATATATATCGATATTATTATAATTTATGATATTTATATCATAATTTAAATTTGAAATACATTTTTGTAATGCATATGCTTGTAATACACCTCCATAGTTTGTGGTTCTATGAAATGTCAATGTACCTATTTTCATTATCTTCCTCCATAATTATATTTTTTAATTTTACTATTTTTAACTTTATCCATATCTTTCTTAAGCTAAATCCTTTTATTTTTTTTATATAATAGTTTTTTCTTTGGGTTTTAGATTTTCTTAAATGATCCGCACTAAATATTCTTTTTGGTATAAAACCTTGAGGTGTTATATAGATTCTATTATTTAAATCTTCTTTAGTGTAGTTAATATTCATAAATCTTTTTTGCAAATGAATATACATAATTTCATTTAATTTTATTTCATTATTTTCAATATATTGTTGATATAACTTTCCTTTTTCCCAAAAAAATAATTGATTTTCTTTATTTTCTACGGTACAAATTGAAGATATTACAAAATCATTATATTGTGGTAAAATATCAGCAAATTTATTTCTTATATATTGTTTTATATTACATTTATTACAAATAATCGGCATAATTACTTCATCAAAGAAACATGGTTCTTTATAATTTAAAACTTTTTCTACTGGAATTCCATTTTCTAATTTAGTCTTATATAAATTATTAATTTCATCATTGTTCTTATATAGTATAAAATGGCCTAAATATTGTATTTTATCATATTTCAAAAGTATTTCTTTAGAAATCAAATTAAAAATATTTCCAAATATCAAATCCACATCACAATGTCCCCAAAAATCAGTTTCTTTTAAATAATCTTCAAATATTTTCCCATACAATGGTTTATAATCACACAATTTATATGGTGAAGAAACTTCAATATTAAAATCTATTTTATTTTTTGCAAGATTTATAAACTCTTCAAATGTCATATAATAACATTTTATATTACTTTCTTGAATATTCATTTTTTTATCAGAAAAAATTAAAAACGTAATATTTGAATTATATCTACAACTCTCTAAAAAAAAATCAAAATAATCTGGTAATTTTCCAAAAAAAGGAATTATAATTTTTATATTCATCTTTCTTATTCCTCTCTATTTTTTTATGACATTAAATCTTGGTATCTTCACATAATCGATTCCAATAAAAATTAAAATTATCATCATCTTACATCTATGCCTTATAGCCGTACCATAATTAGATGTAGCAACTGCAAACATAGCTAACAAACAAAGTAAAACAATAAATAAATAAACAATAAATCTATTATTTTCTTCTTTTTTCTTTATAATTTTCCATATTTTTTTTATCACAGGTATGCTTAGCCAAATATATAATACAGCATCAAATAAACCGAATATATCCATTATATTTCTTACCATCCATACAAAAGGTGTGTATAAAAAATATAAAATTCTTATTGGTATAAATAAAATAATTAATACTGGATTTTTAAAATTTATATTTTGCAAATATGCTGCTCTTCCATTAGCAGATAATGAAGATAGATTTGATAATTTTTGAGCATTCATCCCATCTCCACCAATTGCAAATTTTTCAGTTCCAATTCCATTTGTTAATAAATATACAAATACAAATACCGTAACAATTGCTAATAATAATTTTAATAAGACTGCTATATTCGATTTACTTTTTCTAGAGATTATGATAGCGATATTTAACATAAACATCGCCATCATAGAAGAATGTAATATTATTCCCGGAATTAAAAAACACACTGATAAAAATAAATATGTTACTTTTCCAGAAATGTAATACTCATATGCCATTTTTATATAAATTAATGTAAAGAATAATAAAAGTGTTTCTCTCGATGCAAATGGACACGAAAATCTTATTAAATTAGGAAATAGTGCTATTATCCATAATCCTTTTTTTGCAATATTTTTGTCATATAATTCTTCTAAAATATCATATGATAAATAACAACAGTAAATACTTAATGACAAATTTAGAACTCTTACGGGCATCATACAACTACCAAAAAATCTAATTGGAAAACTTATTATCCATGAATAAAAATAGGCGTTTAAAGGAATGTTTTTAAACACAGATAAAAATGGTAAATTAACATATTGCATCGCATTATATAAATATCCATCCCAATCACCATCGCCTGAATATGAATAAATAATACAAATTAACACTCTAAAAATAATTGCTATTAAAATAGGAATTGTAATATTATCATTTTTAAATCCTTTAACTGATAAAAAAATCATTAAACAAGCCAATAATAAAAATCCATTTGAAAAATCATTATTGCTAAGACATGTATAAAAAAAAGAAATAACTATAAAAATGATTGCTAGACATGCCATGCAAATAGCAGACATTTGCTTATTTAAGTATTTATTCATCATATAATTCCTTTATTAAATGTAAATATTCTCTAGTTGAAAAATCTATAGTAAATTCTTTTGATCTTTCTTTTAATAAATTAATATCATAAATATTATTTATAACTTTATCTATTGAATTTGCTAACGCTTTTGAATTTTCACAAGGACAAATATCTCCAAATAAATTTGATTTTTCATTCATCATTATTTCTCTTGGCCCACCACTTTGACAATCAGTTGTAACAACTGGTATCCCATTTGCCATTGCTTCAATAAGAACATTTCCAAATGCTTCTTGCTTTGAAGATAAAATAAGTGCATCACTTTTTTTTATAAATTCATAAACATTACTTGTATATCCATAAAAGTCAATATCATCATCACAATTTAATAAATTTGCATAATTTTCTAATTCATCTTTTAAAGGACCATCTCCTAAAATTATCAATTTTACTTTATTTTTCTTCTTAACCATAGAAAATGCCTGTATAAGATTTTCAAAATCTTTTTCAGGTACAAGCCTACCTATAGATATTAAAATTTTATATCCTCTCTTTTTTAAATCGAAAAAGCGATGATTTAATTCAGGATTTTGTTCAAGTAAAACTCCTTCATCAATAATTGGATGGTATATTCTTCTTACATTATGTTCTAATAATTTATAGTTATTTATTAAATCTTTTTTCGCATTTTCATGAGCAGGTACAATAAAATTTGAGTAACAAAATAAGTGTTTGTTCAAATAATAAACTAATATATGATATAAAGTTCCATCTTTTAAAAGTGATATCTTATTATCAACCATAACAATTGAATTGAATACGTATTTTTTCTTTTTCAAATATGACAAAACTGTACCAGATAAACCTGGTGCTGAAATGACACATATATTAGGATTTTGCTTTATATATTTTTTTATATTTCGTAGTGAAAACAAGACTTTTAAATCACCTCGTAATTTTATTTTTTTAAAATCTATTATATTACAATTCTTTGGAATATTATTTAACATTTCTCCCGTAGCATCAGCTATTAAAAAATCAACATCATATCCATAATTTAAAAATCCTTTAGATAAATTTATCATAATTCTTTGTACTCCACCATTTAAAGCACTTGGCATTAACAAAGCAACTTTCATATTTTTCTCCTTTTTTATTTTAATACTTCTTTATAAATATTTTTCATAATTGGTTTTATATTTTCTATCAAATATGTCTTTATACTACTTTTAACTTTTTCCTTCATTATTTGGTTTTTCTTATTTTGATATTTTACTTTTTTTATCAATTCACATAATTGATCTATATTATTTGGTTCAAACATATATCCTGTGACATTGTGTGTTATCAAATCCTCATTTCCTCGAATATTAGAACATATAATTAACTTTCCTCGGCTCATTGCCTCCATTAATGCAACAGGCAACCCTTCTTGAAGAGAAGGAAAGATAAAACAATCCGCCATATCAAGTAATAAATCAATGTCCTTTCTAAAACCTAATAGCTTAATATTTTCATTCATATTATTTTTATCTATAAATTCTTGTAATGTATTTTTTAAATTTCCCCTACCACAAATAAAGCAATATATATCTTTATCATCTAGCTTTTTTAATGCTTTTAATAATACCATTTGATTTTTTCTTGGAATTAATTCACCAACAGATAAAATTATAAACTTTCTATCTTCTACAACATTTAGGTTCTTTTTTATTCTCTGTATTTCTCCTAATTCATTTTTTTCATTTTTTAAATCCACTCCAACTCCAGGAACATATTCTATATTTTTACATTTTTTAAATTTATTTTTTGCTAAATTGTAATCTTCCTTATTTATTGTAATTAGAACATCTGTATACTTAGAAAAATACTTTTCTACTGGATAATAAACTAACCAATTTAATAAGGGTGCTCCTTTATAAAAATGAAATCCATGTGCAGTATAAATTATTTTTGTATTAATTTTATTTTTTAAATTTTTATATACTAATCGTGGTAAAACACCACCCATAGGGGTATGGCAATGAATGATATCAAAATTTTCTTCTAACATTAATTTTTTCAATATTTTATATGTTTTAATATTTTCTTTTTTAAATGGATTTCGTTCGAATGGCATATCATGAAAATAATCGCAATAAGGTATTACACAATCTTCTGGATTTTCATAATCATTTCTTGCCGCCACATGAGTTTCATATCCCATCTCTTTTAACATTTTCAAATAAGGAATGTGAAATACATTAATGTGTGTTTTTACTACAGTCGCTACAAATAATACTTTTTTCATTACTTAGCACCATCCCCTGTAAACACTGTTTTTATTGTTAAATAAAAGATTTTAAAATATATTTTAAAACCTCTTTGCTCAATATATTCATTATCTTTAATCCATTTTTCTTTAGGTGTTACATTATATCCACCATTTACTTGTGCCCAACCTGATAATCCTGGAGTTACCATTAATCTTGTTACAAAACCCGGATTTTCTAAATTAAATCGTTGTGTAAGCGTTGGCACTTCTGGTCTAGGACCAATAAGTGACATTCTTCCAAATAACACATCTATTAATTGTGGTAATTCATCTACTCTATGTTTTCTTATAAATCTTCCAATCTTAGTAATTCGTGGATCATCATCTTCAGCCCATTTTTGACCATTTGCTTCAGCATCTATTCTCATTGATCTTAATTTATGTATTTTTATGAGTTTCCCATTCTTCCCAACTCTTACTTGTGAAAAAATAGGATTTCCTTCAGAATCAATTCTTATAATAATTGAAAATATAATAATCAAAATTATAGCTGGAATTAATGCAACTAAAGAAAAAAGAATGTCTATCATTCTTCTAAAAAATTCATATCCATATTTTGGTTTATAATTTATCGTATATTTATATTTCTCTATTTCTTCTTTAAATATCTGTTCAAAATCATTTTTTTGCAAAGAAGATTCTTGATTCAAATTAACTATTTCCATATTCCCCAACTCCCTTATTGATCTTTATATATTTCTTTAAAACACTTTTGACATAATTGACCTGCACCAATTACATAAAACTGTCTATTTTGTATTGGTTCATCTTTTTTAACTTCTGTTTCTTGATGACATACAACACATTTTTCATATTCTATTTTTTTCATCTATATCCTCTCCCTTCATTTTTAGATAAAAAAAAGAATATAGTTTACCTATCTAATAAGCATTTATATTAGACTAAATAAACTATATTCAAATAATCAATATAGGCGGCTACCCCTACTCTATATATTCCTATTTTGCATTTCTAAACCTGCTTTTATTTTCCTATTTAAAAATTTAATATTTAAGATTGCTAAATGATCTTTAGGGATGATAGCAGTAATATGTTCTTGAAGGTTCATCAATGGACCTTCAGTAAGTATTAATCTTCCATCTTCTTTATATCCTTTAGATATCTTTAATATATAATGTTTATTAAGTAATAAATGTAGGAGATGTATTTCATCTTTTGTAAGTGCAGATACCTCATCTTTTTTTAATTCTTTAATGACACCATCTTTTTGTTCATACATTAAAGTAAGCATTGTATCAAATTCTATTTGATCTTTACTTGTTTTAATAAAGAGATATCCAGGAAACATAGGGTTAATGATGACTTTATCTTTTGATCTGATATATTTTTCATATCTTGGGATAAAAGCCTCTACATCTTTTTGATTGTTAAATACATAATAAAGCTTCTCTATTTTCAAACTCTGACAATATAAAACATAATAATGAATATCTAAATCCTCTTCTACTTCCATAAATTTTCCTTTTTATCCTACATATATAAAAAAGCAAAAAGCTAAGCTTCTTTATAACCATAGATTATACTAATCCACGACACCACTATAGCATAATCATTTTTCAAAAGAAACATTTTTCTCCTTTTTTTGACATAAAAAAATAAAGTAATGTCGTTGAGTAAAAAATACTGCAGTTCAGTAAAAATATGAGTTTAAAAATAAGATTTATTTCTTATTATCGATAATCGATATAATTAGCTATATAAACAGTTTTTGTACCGAAATACAAAAACTTTTGTAGATATGATGCTTATCTACACTTTAATTTTACAACAAAAGAAGTCTCTATTATATGATTGATCAATCTAATCGGAATTGATGATCAAGTCAAATTAAAATTACTGATTAGGAACGCTATAATAATCGCTATTATAAAGCTATATTAATCTAATGAAATAAATTTACTAACAAAAAACATAAAATATTAAAACAAATAAAAAAAGAAAAATGAAAACTAAACATCTTTCTCATTTTCCTCTTAAAAAATACTATATGCTTTTATTATTCATCAAAATTTTTATCAAATATTTCATTCTGATTTTCTTCTTTTAAATTTATATTTAAACTTGTAAAGATTTTTATCTACCTTATCTTAATTTTTCACTATAAGAAATTATAGATTTAATTTATTAATGATTATGTACCATTTTTTCAGCTATTTATTTTCTAATATTTTCGTAAAAAATGGATTAAATCCCGTTTTATCTTCAGATGATAGTTCAATATAACAATCAGGATTTAAAATTATCGTTTTTGGAATTTCATCATCAAAAATAAATATTTGAAAGTCTTCTTTTTTTACTGTTTTATAAAATTCGTTAATAACATCACCTATTGCTATGGAATTATCTTTATCAAAAGGTTTTGAAATATGATCTATAAATATCGCAGGAACTATTGGATATTTCTTTATTTCTAAAAATATTTTAAAAAAACCAAAATAGCCACATAACTGCATTAAAGTTTGCCTTGCCATACTACCTATAAAATAATTCAATTCTTTTGGATCACTGTCCTCTTTAACATTTGTATTTTTTACTATTGGTTGTAAAACATTTCCTTGTTTTATATATTGAATTCTAAAGCCCTTTTGTAATATATCATCATTTACAATCGAAGATATTCCACTAGCAGATTTATACAAACTTGTTATATATTGCGATATGCCTCTTATCATTGAATCATTATCATCATTTTGAAACATCTTAATTTCTCTCTTTATTGCTTGTATTTGCTTTTTTAATTCTAATATAATTTCTTCATTGTCTGAAACATCAATTTCTAAATATTCATCTAACAAAGTAATATATTTCATTTTTTTATCATAAGATTGAAATTTAAATTGATTATCGTATTTTTTTATTTCTATTTTTAATTGTTCTCTTTGCCTTTTTAATGATTCAACAGTTTTTTCTTTTAACTTATATTGACTAAATGAAATAGTAGTATCTAAATCATTTACTAAATCTTTAATAGGCACTAATAAATATGAAAAGTTTTCTTTATATTTTATTAATCCTTCCAATTTCTCTATTAAATATTTTCTATTTTCATTTTCTTTTTTTATTTTTTTCATTCCATCAGAAAAAAGCTCATTCATTTTAATTTGTTCAGAAATATTACTATACATCATTGATAATTCATCTATTGATTTATATACAGTTGCCTTTTTTGAATTATTTAATTTTTTTAAATTTTCAACTTCCTTTTTTACTTCCTTCTTATTTTTACCATTGAACTGAATTCCTACTCCTAAGTTTTGAAGATTATCATTTATTTGTTGAAATAAAAATTCATTTCTTTGTGATTTTTTTTCTTCTTTTCTTAATTGCTTTTGTTTAACTAATAATTCATCTTGTAACTTAAATATTTTTTCTAAATTATCATTAAAAATAAAATTTAATATAGGCATTAATTTAACTGAATACTTAATCTCTGAACATTTATCTAAAAAATTATATATTTTACCTTGTCCCTTTTCACCTAGAAAGTTAAACATCATAAAGGATCTATATGTTAATTCTTCTTGTGTGAATGCACGAATTTTTTTTAAAAACTCACTATCATTTGCAAATATTGATTCTAATCTTTCTTTATAAATATCTAATATAAGTACCTCTTTAGGCTTTTCACCATAATAATATATATAATTTTTATTAATATCCTCTGTTCTATGCAAGACATATGATATTCCATCTATATATATCTCCATCGTAGCATATTGCAATGTTCCTTTAAACCAAGGCTTTTGAAAAACATCGTCTGAAGATCCTAACATATAATCCATAAATTTATAAAACTCTGTTTTCCCTGTACTATTACTTCCTCTGATGTAATTTACTCCGCAACTAAAATCATATGTATATTTATTATCATTAAAATCATATAATATTAAATTATTAATTTTAAACATTATTTATCACCTCTTTTAAAAACTGTTTGTCAGTCATATTTTCACTTTTTTCAATAGCTTTTTTTATAAAAGTTGTTTCTATATTGTTTGCAATTTTTTTATCAATAGTATACTTTTCTTTATATAGATAACCATTTTTATAAGAAATAAATTGATTTTCTATAAGAATATGTACTGCTTCTATTATAAATTCAATACTATTACAATAATCTGTAAAAGAACCAGAAATCAATGAAATAGCTTTAAAAACAACATTATTTTTACTATTACTTCTATACATTGATTGTATATAATTTTTTTCGTTTTTTATTATAAATGAAAAAAAGATTATTTTATTCAATGAAAGTTTATTATGGTTATCTAATATATTTAAAATTATATCAATATATAGACTTGTTTGTATTGTTTCTAAATATAAATCATTTTTGCTCATTACTTTCATCCTCCCATGAAATTTGTTTTTCAACTTCTTCTTCTCTTGTTAGATATACACCGCTCCCCATCTTTAACTCAGCACTATCAGCATAGCTATTTCCTTGTTCATAAAATTTAAAAAATCTGTTTTCCGGTTTATCATTTTGATCTATTTGTAATTTTGTTTTTATCATTCTAAAATTAAAATAAGATGTTTCTTCTATATTATTAATTATTAAATATTTTCCTGATTCTAAATTTCTAATCTTTATAAAACATTTCCCGACACAAATTATCTATTATCAAATCTTTTGGTAATTTGCAGCTTTTTAATTGAAAATATTCCCTAGAATTTGAAATCATTAATTTATTAAACTCAGAATTGTTTTTTTTAAATAATGCATAATCAGGTGTAAAATGCTCATCTGTTATATCTTCAGATACTTTTTCAATTATTTTAATAAAAGAATCGTAATCTAAAATATATGGCTTTTTTAAACTAATTTGTTCTAATATTTCATATGTAACAATCTCCAAAAATCTACATATTCTTCTTTCATATGTCTTATCAATAATAGCAGCTTTTCTAAAAATAGTTTTATATTTTATATATATTTCTTTATCAATATCTTTTATATTTTCAAAATGATATTTATTTTTTATATTATTACAGTCTTCTAAAAAAAGATTCTTGTCATTTTTGTAATTATTTTTTATTTTTGATATTAATGCATTTTTTTTCATATTAGATTCTTTTACTTTATTATATAAATCTTCAAAAGATATTGTAGACATCATATCTTGATTACCGTAATCATAATCAGTTACTAAATAATACCCGTCTATTTTTTTGTCTTTAAGAAGTAACCAATTATATAATACTTTTTCTAAAACTGATAATGTTACATTTGTTTTTTTTACCTGTACTGCAATTGATTTATTTTCTTGATGTAATAATGCATCTTGATTGTCCAAATCATTATCTTTAACTTTTTTAAAAGCTATATCATCAATTGTTTCAAATTCTATTTTTTCATTTTCATTTAATGTCGCACTCTTTAATATAAATACTTTCATTTGATAAGAAAAGCCGGCCAAACTATTTATTCCGCTATCATTTTCCATTAAATCATCCCCTATTCTTAAATTAAACACCTTTATTTATAATCCAAATAGATAACACTTTTATTATATAACTCGCTCCTTCTATTTCCCATTTTCGTTCACGAACGGCTACTTTTCGTACGTGAATGTCATGTTTTATGTGCGTTTTTTTGCATAAAAAAGTGTTACCTAGATAACTAAGTAACACTTCTAAATATTATATTTATTTACTAATCGATAGCATTAGCTGCTTTATATGCTGTTCTAATAGCACTTGCTATATCAGCAGTTCTTTCACCAGAACAATCACCTACATATACATGAGAAATTGTAATAGATGAATCATCAAAGATATTTTTCTTTGATCCTAAAGCATTAATAATTGTATCTGCTTTGATTTGATCATTTGCTGTATAGACAATATTGTTTTCAATATGATCTACTTTTGTATTTACTAATTGCTTAACATTATGATCTGCAAAGTCTTTCATCATTAATGGTAAAACAGTTGTAGATTCACCAGCAGCAATTTTATCCATCATTTCAACAATTGTCACTTGATGACCTTTGTTTGCTAGATATTCAGCAGTTTCAGCACCTACTAAACCTCCACCAATAACCACACAATCACCAGTAACTTCTTGTCCGTTTAAAACATCCCAGCTAGAAACAATATTGCTGTTATCATGAGGAATTGGCATTTCCATATTATGTGCCCCTACAGCAATAATAGCATAATCATAACTATTGATATCTTTTGCTTCTTCATTTAAATGAATATCTACATTTAATGTAGGTAATACTTTTTGATAATATTCAACACTTCTTAAGATTTCATTTTTTCTTGGTGGAACAGAGGCAATATTGATTTGTCCTCCTAAATGATCTGCTTTTTCAAATAAAGTCACTGTATGTCCTTTAACAGCAGCAACTCTTGCTGCTTCTAAACCAGCAATTCCTCCACCAATAACAACAACTTTTTGAGGATTATTTGTTGGTTTAATTGAAACAGTTGCTTCATTTCCATTTTCAGCATTTAAAACACATGAAATATATTGTCTATTTTGAATTGCATCAACGCATCCTTTATTACAGTTTAAACATTCTCGAATGCATTCACCTTTTTTCACTTTTAAAGCAATATCAGGATCAGTTAATAAAGAACGTCCATAACCAATCATATCAGCGTCTCCATCATTTAAGATCTTTTCACCAGCTTCTACACTTACTACTCTACCTACTGTTGCTACTGGAATAGAAACAACTTCTTTAACTTTTCTAGCAACTGGTAATGTCCAATTATAAGGAACATCTCCCATTGGCGGAATCGTATCACCCATATTTCCTGTATGGTTGGCTTGAGCTACTTGAATCATGTCAACGCCTACTTCTTCTAGTTTTTTCGCAAAAGCAATTCCTTCAGCTTCTTTTAAACCACCTTTACCTCTCAAACTTCCATCTTTATTTAAAGTAATAATTGGAAGTTTATATTCAATTGTTAAATCAGGTGCAGCTTCTTTAATTGCTTTAACAACTTCTAAAGCATAACGAATTCTATTTTCAAAAGAACCACCATATGCATCACTTCGATGATTTAATACTTCAGAACATAAAGAACCTAACAAACGATCGCCATGAACTTCAATCGCATCAATACCAGCAAGCATTGCTTTATGCGCACAACTCGCAATACTTTCTTTAATTTGATTTAATTGTTCAACTGTTGCTTCATTTACAAAATGTTGCATATCATGATGTAATTTAGCATAAGCATCTTTCGTAAGCTTTTGTGCTAATTCAGTTTGTTTTACAGCCTCTTCTTCATTTCCTTCAGCTTTTGCTTTAGCCGCATTTTGACGAGCTATTCCTGCTTCCATAATCATTTTTCCAACACCAGGAACATCATATTCTGGATGGAAGATTTGTAAAGCCACTTTACAATCATATTGATGTAATGTATCCGCAAGTTTTTTAAAGGCTGGTATTTGTTCTTCACTATAAAGTTTTGGTGTTGGTGATGCTGTACGTACAGGAGCTACGTCACCAATAACAACATAAGAAGCTCCACCTTTCGCTAATCTTTCATAAAAACTTAAACTTCTTTGACCAATAGATCCATCTCTTTCTTCATACCCTGTTGTAAGAGGTGGAAACATAATTCTGTTTTTTAATGTCATTTTCCCTACTTGGATTGGTTCTAATAGTTTCATATTATTATATCTCCTTTGTTATTTGATATGCATTTGTAATAGCATCTTTTAATGTTCCTACTTTTTGACAATCACCAATTAAATGCGCATTTTCAATTGGTGAAGCAACTGGATTATAACCAACTGCAAAAACTAATGTATCAACATCATCTAGAACATATTCTTGATGATTCTTTTCATATTTAATAGTATTTTCATCAACATAAGTGATCTTAGAATTTAATTCAATCTTCACACCTTTTTCCATCATACGTCTTGTAAGCAATGATTTCGTTGCTCCAGATTCCCCTGTCATTAATCCTTTAGTCATTTCAATTAAAGTAATATCTCTATTTGTAGGGAATAAATCATTAATCAATGGTGCTAAATAATCTGCTGTTTCACAACCAACAGAACCACCACCAATGATTACGATCTTTCTACCTGGGAATTTTTTACCAGATAAAATATCATCAGCCGTCATTGTTTGTTTAAAGACTTTATAAGGTTCGATTTCTTTAGGTGTTGCGCCTACTGTTGTAATCACTTCATAATCTTTAAATTCATTTTCAATCATTTCTTTAGTCACAGTTGTATTTAAACGAACATCAACACCTATTAATTGGCTCTTCATATATTTAACTACTTTAGTAATTTCTTGTTTACCAATAGGCACACAAGCAATATTTAATTGACCACCTAAACGATCACTTTGTTCACATAAAACAACTTCATGTCCACGTTTTTTAGCGACATAAGCAGCTTCCATTCCTGCTGGTCCACCACCAACAACAAGTACTTTTTTCTTAACAGGAGCTTCATCAATTTCTTCTTTTTCAACAGCTGGATTGACTGTACAACTAATTGGTTTACCAAACATAATTCCTGTTAAACATCTTCCACAACCAATACATGGTCTAATTTCATCTATTTTTCCTGCTTTTGCTTTGTTCGCAAATTCACTATCACATAAATTAGGACGACCAATCATACACGCATCACAAACACCATTAGCGATTAACTCATCTGCTACCCAAGGTTCGTTGATACGCGAAACTGTTGCCACTGGAATAGATACATGTTTTTTAATTTCTTCACTTGCATGTTTATGTGGTGCCGGAGCTGTTCCACTTGCTGGCATTGAACTTCCTTTTTTAATGGTATTTCCTCCAGAAACATGAATAAAGTCAACGGTTGCTTTTTCTAATTGTTTAGAGACATAGATCATATCATTAAGTGTTAAACCACCATCACTGTATTCATCTCCTGAAATACGCACATCAATGATAAAATCTCTACCACATTGTTTTCTTACTTCTTCAATAACTTCTAAAGTTAAACGTAATCTTCCATGAATATCTCCACCATATTCATCTGTTCTTTTATTATATAAAGGTGTTAAAAATCCTCCTAATAAACCATGTGCATGAGCAGCTTGGATTTCTACACCATCTCCCCCTGCTTTTTTAAAACGTAAAGCAGCTTCACCAAATTGTTTAACAATTACTTTTAATTCTTCTTTTGTTACTTCTCGAGGGGCACTTTTAGCATAATATGGTCCTACATTAGAAGGAGCTATCAATTGTGGTGTCCCAGGAATTGGAAAAGCCATATAAGCTGGATGAAAGAGTTGTGATAAGATTTTAGTATCATATTGATGTACTGCATCTACAAGTTTTTTCCATCCAGGAATATAAGAATCATCATAGATTGACATATCTCCTGGTAAATATGTATATGTAGGTTCTACAGTTGTAACTTCAGTTACAATAAGTCCTACTCCACCTTTTGCTCTAGCTGCATAGTGCTTTACTAACGCATCTGTTACATAACCTTTATCTGCAAGATTAGTTGATAAAGGTGGCATAAAAATACGATTTTTTACTGTTGTATTTCCTATTTTAATAGGTGTAAATAAATGTTCATAAGTATTCATAATACATCTCCTTTTTCCTCATGTTTATTTTATCACAAGCATTTCCCAAAAACGTTATCATTTCTAGCTATTTGCATCTATTTTTTGTCATCAAAAATAAAAGCAAGGACAAAATATCGTCCTTACCAGCAAATACCATTAAGCTTCAAAATATTTTTTTATTTCTAAAACTTCATCTTCAAAAACTTTTAACAATTCAACTGCTTTTGAAAACGAAATACTTAAGCTATTCATCAAATTTGTTATTAATTCAATATTTTTCTTTCTTCTTTCCAATTTTTGTCCTTGTACTAATCCTTGTTCAAGCCCAATAGAATGTCCTTTTTCTATATTTTCTCTGGCTATCATTTCTCCTAAATTACACATCTTTTTAACCTCCTTCTCTATTTCTTCAAATCCATATTCTT
>OLPG01000556.1_pt1 | contig 35873 bp, 25 predicted proteins | sample 1672311 | NCBI WGS metagenome assembly OLPG01 (sample SAMEA3136670, study PRJEB25190) | human gut metagenome | biome: human gut; feature: human-associated habitat; material: faeces | place: Austria | collected 2013 | reverse complement strand
GTTTGCTTCCTCCCCGCCCTAAAGGACGGGGTCTCCGCAAACCAAAAACGATGACACGGCCCCGAAGCCACTGCAAGGTTTTACAGTCACCGCGCCCGTTCAGATTCTGGAACACAACACCGGATGCTGGTGGGAGAGAACAATCACGGCACGAATCAGAGACGGCTCAACCATTCCCGTCGTGTTGGATCACGTGTATTGGAATTGGATCACCGGCACACCCATGCACATTCATCTCGACGGCATTCAACGCATCCGGGTCATCGAAGACAAGCATCATCAAAGAGAGGAAAACAATTGAGCGTGAACCAACCGTTGACGGACAGCGAAGCCAAGAAAATTTTCATAAACGGCGCGGAGGACTTCTATTCACTGTCGGCAAACCCGCAATTCTCCAACGTAGCCGAACTGTTTGACGCCTGGCTTACCGAGCATGATCGCCAACTGCTGGCCAAAACGGAAACCGAAGCAGGGAAACGAATCTCCAGCGAACTCAAACTCGAACATGCAAGCGACGCCCACGCCCGAACGGAACCATCCCGCGCATACATTCAAGGATGCAAGGCCGCGAGAAGCCTGCTCGAGGACGCCATCCGAGACATGACGCAAGAACAGGGGACGCTATGAGTTTCACCGAGAAGAAATTCGTCGCAATCCACTGCGACGAATGCGATGAACAATACGACCCCGAAGACGGCAGCGCTTATTACACAGACAAAGACGACGCAGACGATGACGCCAGTTCCGACGGATGGCAATTGGATGGAGACGAAAACCACTACTGTCCGCAACACTGGCATCTGACCTGCAGCAAATGCGGGAAAACAGCAATGGGAAACCATGACGAACTCATTGAAAACGGATGGGACTGCGCCACAGACGAGTGGCTGTGCCCGGAATGTCATTAAGGAGAAAATTTGAGCAAATTCTACGAACCATTAAAAACAATCGTCGAAAAGGATGATTGGAAGATCGTCGAGGAGAACGAACACACTCTGGCCTGTTCCTGTAACGGGTTGAACGGCTGGGCTATCAGCGGCATGAGTGTGGTGGAATATTCGCAACGACGTTTGGCTTTCTTCCGGGACAATAGGCTGATCGGTGAAATCAAACTGTATGACCTTGACCTGGCGGGACGAGTCGTTGATGAATACATGACCGGCGGGTTCACTCCGACCATGTTCATTTCCTTGGATACGACGATGGAACAGTGGTGCCAGCAAATCGAAGACGCCTATGCAGGAGTGCTGACTGGACTTGAAGAGGAGGAAGATGCTGATGCCGGAAGCCAATGAGAGCATTGAACCGTTCACTCTGCTGGGTGGAATCCTGTATCTAAACGAGTTCGAACTGTTGCCGGGACTGTCGGCTGACGCTTGCCGGAATATCGGACGACTGCGGCGTAAAGCCGTATCCGCTCATCTGGTAGGTGACAGGAAAACGGTTGTCTCCTGTGCCAGACAGATCAACCGTGTGGTCGAAGCAGACAAGCGACGCCGAGAACGACTCTCCTCCAACACCGGTTTGTCAAGGGTTCGCCCGCCTCTAAGGCGGGTGGTGAATTGACATAATCCTATGCTATACTGGCATTCAGTCGTACCTATCAGAAGCGAGGTGTTTGCAGTGAAACTAGAATCAAATCATCATTCGGTGTTCCTCATGCATTATCATCTCGTGCTCGTCGTGAAATACCGTCGCAAAGTCTTTGATGACGAGATATCGAACCGGGCTAGGGAGATTTTCGAGTACATCGCGCCCAAGTACGGCATCACGTTGGAGGAATGGAATCATGACGTGGACCACGTGCATGTCCTGTTCCGCGCCCAGCCGAAGACCGAACTGTCGAAGTTCATCAACGCTTACAAGAGCGCCAGCAGCCGTCTGCTTAAACAGGAGTTCCCCGGAATCAGACGCAAGCTTTGGAAGGAGTATTTCTGGAGCCGTAGCTTCTGCCTGCTCACAACTGGCGGCGCTCCTATTGAAGTGATACGGAAGTACATTGAGAACCAAGGTGAGAAAGGGGTGGAATAAGCATGAGAACCCATACGGCGGTCAGATTCCGCGCCTATCCGACCGAAGAACAGGCACGGCAGGTAAACCGTACCATCGGTTGCGTCAGGTTCGTATACAATCTCATGCTCGAAACCCGCATCGCCCACTACCAGACCACTTGGGAGTCATGCTATCCCACCCCAGCCTTGTACAAGGACACGTATCCGTTCCTGCGCGAGGTGGATAGCTTCGCTCTTTGCAACGCGCAACTCGCATTGGAGAAGGCGTACAAGAGGTTCTTCGAGGACAGGAAAACAGGTTTTCCGAAGTACAAGTCGAAACGTCGGGGCAGGAAGACATACACGACGAATCTGTCCCACGGCAACATCGAATTGGATGACAAGGCAAGGAGGTTGAAACTACCCAAGCTCGGATGGTTGGCGGTCCGCCAACACAAGCGTATCCCCGACGATTGGAAACTGAAATCCGTCACCGTGGAGCATTGCCCTTCCGGAAGATACACCGCGACAATCCTTTTCGAGTATGAGACCCAAATACCCGAAAAAGTGAAGCCGGTGAAGACTGTCGGATTGGACTACGCGTCTCACGGCCTGTATGTTTCCAGTGACGGGGAGCACGCCGAATATCCGGGATACTATCGAAAAATGCAGGACAAGCTCGCCAGAGAGCAATGCAAGCTTTCCCATATGGTCAAAGGTTCCGCCAACTGGCGTAAACAGTGCAAGCGGGTCGCCCGACTGTATGAGAAGACCGCCAATCAAAGACGCGACTACCAGCATAAGAAAGCCAACAGGATTGTCGCATCATACGATATGGTCGGCGTGGAGGCTCTGAGCATGAAAAGCATGATGAGGAAACCCGAGCCGAAACCAGACCCCGAACGTCAGAGACATTATCTTCCCAATGGTCGCAAAGCCAGAAAAGGTTTGGCTAAAAGCACGTCGGACAACGGGTACGGCATGTTCTGCACCATGTTGGAATACAAGCTCGCCCGTCAAGGCAAACGGTTGGTTCATGTGGACAAATGGTATCCGTCCAGCCAACTATGCCACGACTGCGGTTACAAGAATCCTCTGGTCAAGGATTTAAGCGTCCGCGAATGGGCGTGCCCATCATGTGGAGTGTTGCATGACCGTGACGTGAACGCCGCCCGGAATATTCGGGATGAGGCAATGAGAATCATCGAGTAGCACGACTCATAAATCGTGCGAACCACAGGGCATGTGGGGATAGCCTGTCGATACTGAACCCACTGGGGTTCTTGAGCAGGAAGCCCCCGCCTCTACAGGCGGGGGAGAATGTCACGAAAGGTCGGCCGACACCGAAACAGAAACCGGCACAAAAGAAGAAGAACACTGGTTCCGGATACGATGCCGAATACCGGCGCTTCAGGGAACAGTTCATGCGTGATGTGACCGATCCGAAGAAAATCCGTGAAGCAGACCGTCTCGCATTCTTCAGTGGCACGCAAATCATTCTTGAAAACTAGCAAAAGGAAAGAATCTTGAAACATCCAATCCTTATCAGCCTCAGCATCATGCTGGCCGCAATCATCGCAGTCGCCTTCCATCTGGCAAAAGACCCTGTCTGACCATGCCCCGATATCACAGTCGAGCCGAACGAGCAGCCGACCTGCTCCAGTCGCGTCGTTCCACGGTGGAATCCGTCGCCAAGCAGACCGGTTTGCCCGTCGATATCGTTCGCCAGATCAACGAGCCTATCGCCAAACGTCTGGCGGAGCAGGATGCGGTGGATGCCGCGGAACGTAGCATGAGGAAAGCCGAAGCGAAGATAATGCGCGAACAGTATCCGTGCCCGCTTTGCTCCACTGGTCATGCGGAACCGCATGACTGCGACACGTTCCTTCCCCTCGGGTTCATACACGGTGGCGAACGTGACGGACAAATGGACGGCTTCTGGTGCCACCCGTACTTCTGCTCCTGTTCGAACCAACGGTGCATCGCCTGTAATATTTTCCCCAGCAAAAGCAGAGAGGAAGCCGTCGAACGGTTCTGCGCCGGAGACTTCGCCCACGAAGACGATTTCATCGAACTGAAAACCGGCAAACGTTACCACTATTCGCAATACGGCATCGAACAGCAGATCCTCCGGTACCTAGCACATTGGAGCGCGGAGCAGGTCAAAAGGCTCGGCTTCGACCCGAAGCTCGTGGACACCCTGGCCATGCAACGGACATTGGATCGCATGGGCAGCAAATACGTTGACGTGTTCGACACGACGCTGCTCTGCCCCAACTGCGGAATGAAAGGCGAATACCGGAAAGCCATCAGTCCGATCACGCACACGAAGACATGGTGGCGGGTTGGCTGTCCTTATTGCAAAACCAGAACCCGATACTCGTTCCCCAGCCAGAAAGAAGCCTCGGAAGCATTCGAGACAGGCAAGTTGGAGAAGAAGCCAGCAATACTACAGGAAGGAAAACGTTGAGCAATTTCTACAAGGCGGGCGCAGCCGCAATGACCTCGAACAAGGACGATTGGGAAACACCTCAAGCCTTGTTCGACCAGTTGAATGAGGAATTTCACTTCACTCTCGATGCCGCCTCAAACGACCAGAACGCGAAGTGCGAACATCACTACACGGCTGAAAACAGCGGTCTCGAGCGTTCATGGGGGGGGAGAGACAGTATTCTGCAATCCTCCCTACGGGCGGAACATCGGTGATTGGATACGCAAAGCCTCACAGGAAGCCAGCAAACCTGACACTCTCGTAGTCCTATTGGTTCCCGCACGCACTGACACCCGCTGGTTCCAGAACCATATCCTGCACCGTGCGGAAGTCCGGTTTCTGCCCGGACGTTTGAAGTATGAGGTGAATGGTCAGGCCGGTGAAGCGGCGCCATTCCCCAGCATGATCGTGGTCATGAGAACAGGAGAACGTTAGTCGATGCGCTCCACCGACGACCTGGTGAACATATCAGGCTTCAGCTGGCTGTATAGTCAGTCGAAGCCCCATTGAAGCCAGTACTTTAGAGATGGTTTGGAACGAGGGATTACCCTCGGCACTGAGGCTTCGGTACAGGCTTTCTCTGGACACGTTCGCCTCTTTGGCAATGCTGGACATTCCTCGTGCTTTTGCTACTTTTCCGAGTGCGGTTTGGAACATTTCAGGATCATTGTATTCTGCTACGGCATTGAGGTAGCGGGCGATGTCGTCTTCGGTTTCAAGGAATTCGCTGGTGTCGTAGTCTTGGTATTTCTTTGTCATTTTTTCTCCTCCTATTCGGAGTATTCCCTGAATAGTTTCTTGGCTTTTTTGATATCTGCCTGTTGTTTTCTTTTATCTCCGCCGATGAGCAGCAGATAGATTTCTGATCCGCTTCTTGCGTAGTAGATCCGGTATCCGGGTCCGAAGTGAAAGCGCATCTCGTATATGGAGTCTCCTACGGGTTTGGTATCTCCCAGGAGGGAGCCTTTTAGCTCGCAGTAGTCAAGGTGTGCTTCGATTTTGGCTTTTGCGTCTCTGTCTTTTAGTTTGCGTAGCCATTCAAGGAATTCGCTCGTCCTCTTGAATCTCAACATACCAATACTGTAGCCTACAGGCTACAGTTCGTCAAATCAACAAGAAAAAAGAAGGAAGACGCCCCGCCGTGGGGAGCGTCAACTCAATGGCACGCAGCCATGCTTGACCTCCTGATTAGGCGTTGAGCGGTGTGCCGCAGTTGGGGCAGAAGTTGGTTTGTCCGTTCAATGGCTGACCGCATTTGGGGCAGTTGTTCGTTATTGCCGGCTGGGGGATAGGGGCTGGGACGGGTGAGGTCACAGGCATCGGCACAGTGTTCGTCACCGGCGCTGCTGGCGCAGGAGCCTGTTGTTTGACTGCCGAGGTGAACAGTCTGACGACACGTGGCGGAATATTGTCCACCGGCAGCAGGCTCAGGGATTGGATTTCCGCAACCAACTGTCCAGGCGTCACGACACGAACATTGCCCGGCCAGACGGCTTCGCTGACATCCGGGTTGCCGTTATGTCCGCCCGGTACCATGCAGACCATCCATTGGGCCGCCACGTGATAGGTTTCGAGCGTGGACGCCCAATTATCGCGTTGGGTTGCCATGTTCTCGCTCATCTTGACCACGGGTGTTCCATCCGAGCCTTTGACGAGGGCTCGACGGCTGATGCTCATGCGCACCAGGTTTCGTGGATCCAAGTTCACGTATTTGGTGTCGCTGCCGCCCTTGTAGTTCTTCGCGTCCACGAACCAGGCATGCACCTGCTGTTGCGGGTCTATGCCGACCAGCACGCAGTCGATGTCCGCGTTGATGGGCTGGCGGTTCTCGTTGAGCCCGTACAGGGACCAGAAGGAGATGACGTTGAGCCGCATGTAGGCGATGATTCTGGCCAATGCGGATTCGCCCTGCTGGCCGGCCTGTACGGCCGTGTTCCCGAAAGCGGAATAGTCCAAGCCGGAACCCGGATCGCCGTACAGTTTCCCGAGCTGGCGTTCCTGTTGCAGGTTCGCGTTGAGACTGGCTTCATACAACGGGTCGGGGGAGCCGCCGTTGTCGTGGTCTATCATGAACCAGCCATAATAGGAGTCCTCGTTGCTCATGGCGGCCACCAGCCCGTATCGGGGCGCGAATCCCTTTAATTCCGTGTTCGGATCCAACGTGAGCTGATTGTTCGGGGATGGGGTTTCCTCCCCGCGTGGGAAGGTGATTCCCCACCAGAGGGTTCCTGCCACCACGGTCACGATGAAACCTATGAAGAGTTCCATGAAGGCGGAGCCTCCTGTCGCGGAAGATCCGACTCCGGCAAAAGGCCGCAGCGCATAATCCGCGCCCAATGAGGCAATGACCGCGAACACCAGTCCGGCCACCGCGGTCAACACGCGTTCCTTCATGGTTTTGCAGAACATCACGCGGACTATGACAGCGATGACGGTGACGATCAGCGCCAGTATTCCTATGCCGTTCAACTCCTGGAAAAACGGGTCAAGATGTCCCATGGCTTATATCTCCTCTCTTCAGTCGTGTATCGGTTGGCGGTATTCCAAAATCCGACGGTAGTCCTCCAAAAGGAATACCGTGACATCCATCTCGCAGGACATCTGATAGATCTCGCCATCATATTCCCGTTCGGCCTGCACATAGTCCGCCGGGTCGATCAGGAACATGGCGGTTTCACGGCGCACACGCCATTCGGCATGGCTTTTCCCGTATTCCGCATGCGAATCATCGGCGTGCAGCCAGTGGAACAATTCATGGGTGAGAGAGCATCGTTTCTGCACGTCGGTCATATGCTCGTCGATGATTATGGTCTGGATAGCCTCACAGTAGAGGCCTGAAGTGTCATCGTCAAGCGTGGCTTCGATGACGTGGACTGGCTGGGTTTCCACGGCATCGAGCATCTGCTCGTAGGTCATGCCACGGTCGATGGGCATGTGGCGGTCGAATGGTGCGGCCGTCAACACGGTTGAATATCCTCCTATCGAATCGGTTCGAGAAGAGGATACTCTGACAGAACAGGGGCAAGCAGTCGTCACTAGCGGCCGTCACCGCCTTCCATTTCCGCGAGCTTATGCGGATCCTTGTTCGCCGCCAAGGACACGTCACCCCTACGTAGTTTCTCCAAAACGATACGCTTGCGCTCCTCATCGGTGAGGGAGTCCGGCCCAGGGGCATCCTCACCTGCGTTCCCGGATTCGATTTCGGTTGACGGGCAATGTTTCCGTATTGGCCGTCTTTCTTCGTCGTTGACGAGTGGCGGGGATGACGATCCGTCGAGGATTTGAACGATATCATCACCATCCATGACCGCGACGAACTGATACGAGGAGATCGAGTCGGCTCCCGTGGCTTCGGGGTGCGAATGGTCGGCTTTGAAATCGACATATGAAGTCAGCTGGCCGAATGTCATCCTCCAAAGCTCGCACATGCGTTCGAGGTCGGCTATACGCCATTCCTGCTCGTCGTTTACCCGTTCTCGGACGTATTTTTCGCTGCGTTTGATTCCACGCGCCAACGCACGGTTGGATAAACGACGTATGCCCATCTGGGATTTGACGCCGATGTTGATTCGTCGAGCGAATTCGCTGACCTCGATTTTCGTTGCCATGTCTCTATTCTACAGCTTTTGCGTCTATTTAATGCGTCACACCGACACGCCGATACTATTTGCGCCTACATGGACGCACCTGTATAACCTTAATTGCGCCCACATAGACGCAACGGATACATAGGAGACCTTTTCAGAAAATGACAAACCGCAAGGAAACACCATCAAAAACCGGAAAAGCGATCCGCGACCGGATAAACGCGATTATCGGAATCAACCGACATTCGAACTACGACGTCGCCCGCATCATCGACAAATCCGAACGCTACGTGCGTGTCCACCGCAAGGGCGATCTCGAATGGAGCCTGGGGGATGTTGAACGATACGGGGCGGCCACCGGCTACACGCCAGGCGAAATCATGGCGGACGCGTTCACGATAAAGCCGGCCATGAACGAGCGGTAGCACTGGTCCATCGCTAAGGAACTTATATGAGGCAATATGCTCTAATACATCGGGCCATCCTAGACGATCCGAGCTGGCGATGCCTGACACGTTCGCAGCAGAACCTGTATCTCCTGCTGCTGCTGAAACTTTCGACCAATCTCTGCGGCGTCGTTGACTGGCGTCCTAAAAAGCTTGCCGTCAACGCTTCGGATATGACTGTCGAGACGATAGAAGCCGATGCCGTCGTCTTGGAGAAGAAACTCTATATCGTACGAGACGAGGACACCGATGAAGTGCTGATACGTTCCTTCTTGCGAAACGACGCGCCTCTCAAAAGCAGCAAGACAGCCATCGCTGTTCGCTCTAGCTACACGGATACAGCTTCGTCGAAACTGCGTGGAGTCATCGTTTTCGAATTGCAGCGGCTGTACAAGGAGCAGCGTGACTGGCAGGGATGGGATCAGGTTAGGGACCTGCTTGACCTGCCATCAATCGACCCCCGGAGAATTGTGTCAGGAGGTGAAGAAGCGGTATCCGACGCTCTCAAACGGTATCAGGAAAGCTCTTTCTCTCCCCTACGGGATACCTCATTCGATACCCCATCAGATGGGATATCTCAAGGGGTATCGGATACCCCATCAGATGGGATATCTCAAGGGGTATCGGATACCCCATCAGATGGGGCATCTCAAGGGGTATCGGATACCCAATCCGATTCATATTCTCCCCTTATACCTAATACCTTATACCTAATACCTAATTCCTCTATCCGTGCAAAAAACGAAAAATCGGCGGACAAGTCCGCCTCAGAGCCTGAAAACGAGAACGCTTCTTTCGAAGCTTCTCAGAGTTCCAGCAGGGTCGAGGAAACCTCTCCGGTTCAGAAGAAACCTTCCGCGGTTTCTTCGAAGAAGAGAAAAGTTCCGAAAAAAGAGAAGAAGCCCACGGCCCGTCAGACCGTGTTGGCCCCGGACTGGAAGCCCTCGCCCGAACTGCGCATCGCCACGGCCAAGGCGGGAGTCAACCTGATCCGCGAAGTCACCCTGTTCGTCGCCTACTACACGCAGGAGAAACCCGAACACCGCAGCGCCAACTGGGATGCCACATACAGGCGTTGGCTCGAACGGGACATCCAAAACCTGAAAATGGGGCGCGACCCCAACAACATCGCGCTACACCCGGAGAACCTGCCGGTGAACGGCAGGCTGCCGAAGAGCATGCTGAACGACATGCACAACGAGGAACTACAGGCGCGGGCCGCCGCCTGGGACGAAGCCCATCCGCAAGAGGAGGAATTCGATGAACTTTAACGAAGCTCTGCAGGTGCTGCGCCGCATCAACGTACATCACGGGAACGCGCCAATCAGCGACGCGCAGGCCCAATGCTTCTACGAGGAGCTGGCCAGATCGGTGTCGTTCGACGAGGCCAACGCCGCGGTACGGGAATTCTACGCATTGCATCCTCACGGCGAATGGATGACGGTGGGGGATATCAACCTCGCCGTGAGAAGGAAACGACGGCAGTCGATGCCATCGGAGGCGACCATCACCCGGCTGATGGAGGAGAACCAGATTTCCGACCCCGACGAGATGTGGCAGTTCCGACGCTCTCTGCTCAAATCATTGGGCCGTGGCCGCCCCGCCACGCAGGCGGTGCAGCGTGCGTTGGAATTGTCCCGTCACCCGATGCTGGGCGGCCCGAGGGACGGGGCGACGAAAAGCCTGCCGCAGACACGGCCGGGGGGAAACCCCGATCCACGCGATCCGGCCCCGGTCACGACCGTCGTCCAAAGCATCATCGGCGGACTCTCGGCTCGGCCGCATCGGGCGGAATAGCCCCCGGCCATCGCAAGAACATCGAATCAAAAAAACGCCATCAGAAAAAACCGATTGGAGAAAAAAACAAATGGCAGACATCACCACACAAACAATCCGAGACACCTTCTTGGACAACCTTCCCGAAAACGTGACGCGCGAGGAGGGGGAGGAGTTCTGGAACGCATGGCTGGACAGGCAGCGCGAAGGGCATGAACCGGACATGCCGACACCTCCGGTCGGATTCCAGTACGCACCGGGCGAAGTGGACGAATTCGACTACGGCGAACCGGACTTGGAAGACGAGCAGCTGACTGAGGACCAGAAGCGAGACATGCTGGGACTGGTGCATGATTATGCGATGAACACGTCGGAACTGGCACGCACCATGCTGGACTGCCAGCATTTCGACGACCCGCAGGTCCGGGAGCTCGTACGCCAGACGTTCAAGGATCTCGAATGCGCCGGAAGCCACGTGTCTGACGCTTTGAAGCTGATGGGTTGGACTGCGGACGATGCGACGGTTGGCTGAAGTTTCTTCCGTTGCCGTCGATGCCGGGCCATGTGGCAACGGAAGAAAATCGGTTATTTTCAATAAAAAACCGGTTAATTACAAACCCTGAGGTTACAGTGGGAACTGTTTGAGAAAACTCAGGCAAGGAGAACCCTCGAAATGACCAAACGTAACAGCAGCGGTCTGCGCAATGCGGGCACCATCGCCACCGTCGCGGCATTGACCCTCGGCATGGCGGGGCCCGGCGTCATGACGGCCACCGCCGACGAAAACACCGCGAACGGCAACACCGGCAACAACGCCGCCCAAGCCACGCAGGAAGTCAAATACACGACCACCGTGGCAGGCACGCCAGTCGACTTCACGAAGGACGGCAAAGGCGATTACACGGCAACCGTCCCCAAGGTCAAAGGCAAGTTCCAAAACCAGGTGATCGTGTCCGGCACAGACAAGTCCCAGATCACTCTGACCACCAGCCAGAAACCTACGGACGGGAAAATCACCGGCCCCGTCGTCTACACCAGTGCCGCCGATTCCGCGCCCAAGTTCACGTTGGTCGTCACGGATTATGAAATCGTCGACAAAATCGTCGACGACCAGCCGACCCAACCATGGAACGCCACCGTTGACGGCAAGAAGACATACCCCCTCGGCGTGAAAGGCGACACCGCATCCGCGGTCCTGGACCAAAGCGCCTCCTACCCGGGCAACATCACCGTCACCAACGGAGCAACCACCATCACGCTGACACCCGGCTACCAGAACGTCACCGTGGAATCCGGCGACAAGCTGGGCCAGCTGAACGTATCCGGCACCGCCGTCTACAAGCAGGCCGCCGACGCGACGAAGAACACTCCAGCATTCGACGTGACACTGCCGTTCGCCTACACCTCGGGCAACCCGGTGACCGTGGACGGCACCGAAACGGAACTCACCAAGTCTGATGACGGAAAATACCATGCGGATTACGCCGGTCCGACATTGGACGAATCCAACAAGCCCAGCACGGACACGGTGACCCTCACCGGCATCAAGACCACACTGCCCATCCAATGGGGCAAAGACGTGCAGGTTGTCGACAAGGGAACCGGCGACACCGCCAGCAAGTTCGTACGCCTCACCGGAACAGCTTCCGGCGAAGTCACCATCCAGGATGATGCCAGCAAGAAAAGCGTCACCGTGCCGGTGGAAGTGGATGTCACCGCGGATCGAGCCCAGGACAAGAGCTTCACCGGCCTGACCGTGACCCGCACCAACGCCAAAGGCGAAACCACCGTATACGACGGGGCCAAAGACTTCAATGCGAAATTCAACCCCAGCACCCACGAATACACGCTGACCCTACCGGCCGATGCGGTCGGCGACAGCTACACGCTGGGTCTCACCCACGGTGTCGACGCCCAGGCATCCAAGCCGACGCTCGCGCTCGGAGAGGGAGCCTCCCGCATGCTCAAGGTGAACGTGAACGGAGCCGACTACACGGTTAACGTGAAATTCCAGCCGGCCGACCTGAAAGCAGATTCCCCTGCGAAACTCACCGGACTGTACGTGAACAAGACCGGCGAGAACACGAAGGGCCAGCTCATCGACAACTGGGATCCGAACCGACTCGACTACGTGCTCGCACTGGGGGAGAAGGATCCAAGCCCGTATGTGCTGCCCGAAGCGCCTGACGGAGTCACCATCAAGGGCGGCAACATCACGCAGAACGCGCAATCCACCCGCCAGGAATGGATCGTCACCGACACCGCAACCGGCGTAAGCCGCACCTACAGCCTGACAGTGACCAGGCCGGTGAAAACCGCCGTCACCGAATTCAAGCCGGCAGACCCAGCGAAGCAGGATTCCACGGTGGACCCGGAAAGCCAGCAGGACACCAATCTTGCATCGCACGGCTACACCGGCAAGGACGGCAAATACGTCGTATCAGACAAGGGTTCCTACGAGATTCCCGAGGGTGGAACATTCGCCTATGAGCCGAAGAACGGGCAATCCGCGACCGTCACCGTCGCACATGAGGGCATGACCTACACGTACACGGTCAACGTGCTCGCGCCGGACGGTTCGACCTTCGCGCAACACACGTACACCGTCACCTACATCACGGCGGCCACGCACAAGGCGCAGCTCACCGGCATCCTCGTGGACGGTACGGCCGTCAAGGGCTTCGACCCGGCCAGACACGAGTACAACGCATCCGTGAACGATCCGGACGAATGGATGGTCTCCCCGCAGTACGACAAGGCAAGCGGCATGACCGTCAGCACCGAGAAGAAGGGTGCGGACGCCACCATTACTGTCACATCCGGTGACGGATTGGTCAAGACCACCTACAAGGTGCATGTCACCCGCAAACCATTCGGCGGCAACGGGAACAACGCGCTCGGACTCGCCTCCACAGGCGTCGGCGGCGGAACCGTAGCGTTCCTGTCGATGGCGTTGATGGCTATGGGAGCGGTTCTCGGACTCGTTGCACGTCGGCGCCAGCGCGGACGCAGCTTCTAATAGCAACGGCTTGCGACCTGATGCGGTCGCAAGCCTTCCATTATTTTTTCTGACTCGGCGTGAAATGTCGGGCAAAAAACAAGAAAAGGAAAGAACATGATGAAACAAAAACGGATTGTCGCCGTAGCACTTGGCCTGGCCCTGTCCGTAAGCCCCATGATCGTGTTGCCCACCGCTTTCGCGGATCAGGTATCGGGGAACCCGTCCTCGTCGATTTCGGCCCGTTCGACGGCTCCGAATCCGCTCGACAAGTTCAGCACCGAAGAGAAGGCGTTCCTCAACAATCACAAGGACAAGATCGCATCCGCCCTGGGCATCGACGGGTTCGACCCATCCACCACCGACTATTACGGAGTCAAGGAATCGGCACTCGACACGGTCGCAGGCAAGATCCCCACCTCGAACACGGGACTGCTGAAGCCGATGGGCGCGCCGCTCGAGATCGACACGAACGCCACCGGCTGGCTCGTCGACGGAAAGATCGCGAAGGACAAGCCGTCCTCCGGCGACATGGCATACCGGGTCACGATCAAGGGCAAGAGCGGCGGCACCGTCGCATACACGCTGCACACCGCCTCACAGGATGCGAGCAGCAAAGCCGATCCGGGCGAGCTGAAGGGCGTGACCGCCACCGCCAATGGCACCGCCGTCACGGACTTCAATCCGGTGAAGGACGGCACATACACCGTGCCCGACGACGCGGAGGTGAAGATCGGCGACGTGCCCGACGGATGGAAGCTCGACCATAAGGCGGATTCGAAGACCGGCACGCTCACCTTCACCTGCACGAAGGATGATGTGACCGTCACCTGGACGTTCAAGTACGATGACGGAACCACCACGCCGAGCACCGGGGACAAGGCCGATCCAAGCGAACTGGCGGGGGTGACCGCCACGGCCGACGGGAAACCGGTCGACGGGTTCGCCCCGACGAAGACCGGCACATGGACCGTTCCCGACGGCGCGGAGGTGAAACTCTCCGGCCTGCCCGACGGTTGGGCGAGCTATAAGAATCTTGACGCGAAACCCGGCACCCTGTCCTACGACATCAAGAAGGGCGACGTCACCGTCGTCACGTGGACGTTCACATACGATTCCACGACCGATCCGGACAAGCCCGCCACGGGCGCGGACGCATTGAAGGGCGTGACCGCGACCGTCGACGGGAAACCGCTCCCGAGCTTCGACCCGACGAAATCCGGCACCTACAGGGTCGCCACGGGCGCCGAGGTGAAGATCTCGAACGTCCCGTCCGATTGGAAGCTTGACAAGACCGCATCCGATTCGAAGCTGGTGTTCGCCGCTTCCAAGGACGGCACGACCGTCACTTGGACGTTCGAATACCAAGGCAAGGATGATGGCGGAGCCACCACCAACCCTGGTGACAATGCCGGAAACAAAAGCCAGAACAACAATGACGGCACGACTTCCAAGCCGACGGTGAACGGCGCGAACCCGCTCGCCTCCACCGGCGTGGGAATCGGCTGGGTTGGCTGGCTCATCGGCATCCTCGCTATCATCGGCGGAGCATTGGGAATCACGGTCGCTGTCCGCAAGCCGAAGGGCAAGGCCACAGACGAGACCCCGGCCCCGGAAGCCGATGACAGCGAAGCGTCATCCGATCAGCCGCTAAACTCCTGACCACCCATCGAAGGTTTGGCAGGAGAAGCAAATACCCTCCCCTGCCAAACCCCACGTTGAATCTTGATGCCATGCGGGACCCTCCTGCAAACCGGCTCCTATAGCATGACATCAACAAGGGATGCCGAAAGGCATCCCTATTTTTTTTATTCAAAAACTTTGGTAAATACCGAGAAAATGTTGGAATCAACCGATTTTGCATGTATGTTGAAGGAAACGAAGACGACCATTCCCATCAGCCGTACGCCGAAACCGATAAGCGGGTTCGGTCTGAAGCCGGGCAGATACAGGCCGTCCGCGGTGAAAGTCGCCGGATTTGACCCGTTGGATGCCAACCATGCCGCATCTACCGGTGTGGGGTCGTTTCCCGTCCTCGACAGGACGTGCAAACGAGGAAAGGAAAACACTGGAATGAAAGACAACCAAACGACACGGCGCATGCCAATGATCGTGACGGCAATGGCCTGCGCGACCGCGAGCATGCTGGCCGGCCTAGCACTGGCCCCATCCGCAATGGCAGCCGACACGACCATCACACTGCAAGGCGCGAACGGGGCAAGCCTGGCCGGACACACGTTCAACGTCTACCAGATAGGCACATACACCGGAGTGGTGCTGAAAGGCAACCAGATCTCCAGCCTCGGAATCCAAGGCACCACCGAATCCAACGCATGGGCGGATGACGCCATCACCATCGCCAACGGCTACGACAAGGACACGTCCGACGACATCACCAAGGTCGGCGGATACGATGCCGCAGGCAGCATCGCCGCCATCGACATGGCCAAGCAGGCCAAGCAGCTGAGCAACATCCAAGCCGCCCTCAACGCCTCCAGCAGGAAGCCGGCCACCGTCACGGGCGGAGCCGACCTGACCACGCAGGATGCCACCCTGAACATCACCGTGCCGAAAGAAGGCCTCTACTACATCACCGACTCCGCAGGCAGCCCGATCATCATCGGCACAAAATCCGGTGCAGGCACCGCCATGAGCGGCGCCCCCGGCCGAACCCTCGGCGTCGCGGTCATCAAGTCGAAGAGCGTGACAACCGACAAGAAGGTCGTCGTGGACCGTGACGGCCGACAGGTCTCCAAGCAGGGTGATGCCGCCGACCCGGTGGCCGTGACCGTGGGTGATACCGTCACCCACACCATCGACGTGACCGTTCCGAACACGGCCGTCAAATTCAAGCTCGCCGACGCCCCTGCCGGACAGGAATACGTGAAAGGTAGCCTGAAGGTGGCTTTGAGCGGGACTGCCACCGACGTGACCGCCGATACCGTCATCTACGACGGCGAAACCCAGCACGGCGCGAAAGCCCTGCCAGGTGACGCCACTCTCAAGAAGGAAAACGGAACCCCGGCCGACCCGGATATCACCGTTCCGGCCGGAGGCTGGGCTCTGAACGCCACCAAGCTCATCACCACGCAGGGCGGCAAGAAGATCACCATCACCTACCAGAGCGTCGTCACCAAGGCCACGGCCGAGAAACCATCCGAAAACTCGGTTTCCGGCACCGCCATCTTCAAGGACGGAGCCCACTACACCGTCGTCACCAATGGCGACAAGGTTGACCTGAAATCCTACGATTTCACCCTCAAGAAGGTGAGCGCAGCCGACGTGAACACGCTCGTGGATGGAGCTGAATTCCAGATCCAACGCGGAGACAAATACCTGAAGCTGGATACGACGACCGGCGAATGGTCCGAAGCCGCCGACCAGGCTTCCGCGACCACATTCACCACCGGTGACTCCAACAACGACGGCAAGGTCGACCATAAGGACAATGCCGCGCAAAAGGGTCTTATCGCATTCAAGGGTCTCGGCTACGGCACCTATACGGTGACCGAAACCAAGGAGCCCGCCGGCTATGCCTCCTATGCGAAGCCGAGCTTCACCGTCACCATCGACGATGCAGGCACCGCCATCAGGTTCGCCGGCAAGGATCAGCCGGGCCTGACCACCGGTATCGACAACAACACGGTCCAAGTCAAGAACATCACCAACCTGACCCAATTGCCGCAGACCGGTGGAGCCTTGGCCTTCGCCTTCTGGCTGGCAGTCTCCTGCCCATTGTGGGGCAGTGGAATCGTCCTCGCCGAACGCAGCCTGAAGAACCGTCGCAAGGCAGTCAATCTGGCCGGCAACGGTCTCGCCTGATCCAAGAGAGACCATGACGCGGGACGTGCGTCGGAAAACGAAAACCCGTCGAACGTCCCGCTCAATACCTTTTTTCCAAAACCATGCCGAACATGAGATTCAGGGGAAGAGAAAACACAATGCACAGCATATTGAAACGTTCCGCCGCACTGATCGCATCCGCGGCCACGCTTCTCGGCGGAGGCATGCTCATGGCGGGCACCGCGCAGGCGGACGGGATCGGCCTGCCGGTCATGACCATCCATCCGGCCGCGAGCACATCGTATCCGAAGGAGCTGGTCAACGGCGATTTCCAGACGTTCGGCAACCAGATCGTCGACAAACGTTCCGGCGGCTGGCAGTACCTCTCGTTCGTCGACGGCAACGGCATGGCCATGGAAGGCTCGAGCGAGCGACCATGGGCGAAGGTGGACGGCTGGGATGCCGTGAAATTCGGCTGGAAATCCAATGATTCCGTCAGCGGGCACAGCGGGATCGTGGAAGTCCAACGCTTTAGGACGGCCGTCAAAGGCAGCACGGGCAACGTGTGGGGCGAGATCGCGGCCGCCACGCAGGGCAAATACCTCTACCAGGACATCGACACGGCGAACACATCCGACGCCATGTACACGGTCCGTCTGAAGCACGCCAGCCGCAACAAGGACGCCAGGGACAGCATGCAGGTGCTCGTCGGCGCGCCCGGCCGGGAGAAGCCGGTCACGATGCGCCGCACCATCGCCAATGCGGGCGACAAGGCCGGCGAGGAATCCACCACGATCACGTCCACGGGAACCGGCCAGGACGACCAGTGGGACACGTACGAGGGCACGGTCCTCGTCCCCAGGGGACAGGATGTCACACGGTTCACGTTCAAAAGCGTGGCCGATTCGAACAGTGCCGGCCGTCCCGACAGCGCGGAAGGCAACCTGATCGACGATGTCGTGTTCACCAAGGCCTACCAGCTCACGTACGACGCGAACGGAGGCGTGAAAACCTGGACCAGCCAGATCGACTACACGACAGGCGGTGAAACCCGGGGCAAGGTGAAGACCGTGCGGGATTCGCCCGCACCGCCTGCAGGCCAAGAGAAGATCGTCAACGGCGACTTCGAATACTCGGGGACCGGGGCGGGCCTGTCCGACTCCCCGTTTAACTACGTGAGCCTGAGCCGGAAATCCTACTATTACAAGGATTCCAGGAACGTCAACCACCGTGTCGCCCTGCCCGCCGGATTCGACGCGAAACGGTTCGCATGGAAAAGCGACCAGACCGGCAAGGATCTAGGCAACCCGCCCTACGAACAGGCCGGCGACGTGCAGGTGTGGAACAGGTACGACGGCTCCAACCATTACGCCGAACTCACGGCCGCCCAGGCCGGATCGGCCATCTACCAGGACATCGACACCGAATCCGACAGTGACGTGCAGTACATCGTCAGCCTCAGGCACGCGAGCCTGAACGCCAGCCACCTGGACAGCATGCAGGTGCTCATCGGCGCTCCCGGCCACGAGACCCCGGTAACCATGACCCGCGTGACCGCCAACGGGCACGGCGACAAGGTTGGCGAATCCTCCGACACGATCGCCACCAGGGTGTCCAACCCGAAACCCGCGGACAGGGAGGACTCCGACCATACGGGCCAATGGGAGACGTACACGGGAACCGTGACCGTGCCCGCTGGGCGGCCGGTCACCCGGTTCACGTTCCGCAACGTGTCGTCGAAGAGCGCATGGAACGGCAACCTCATCGACGACATCGCGTTCACGAAAGCCCGCAGGCTCGACTATGACGCGAACGGGGGAACCAAAGCGCAGGCCAGCCAGATCGGCTACAGGACCGACGCGACCCAAGGCGCGGTGGAGACCGTCGCATCCAAGACCCTTCCCACCGAACTGGTGAACGGTTCGTTCGATTATCTGCTGGATGGCGGTTGGGATACTATCAGCCCGGTAGGTCGTGGCGGATACGCTGATGACCGTGGTTGGGGCAGGTTCACAAGTGTGGACACCGCTAGCGGCGAATACATCCAGAACGCCGGACAGAATCCGGCAACATTCGATTCCACCGGCAAGTGGGTGAAGTGGCCCGGTTTCGATGCCGCGAAGTTCGGCTGGGCTTCGGACCAAAAGGGCGGACAGCCGCAAGGCGGAGTCGGGTTGACCGACCGGCCCAATGCGGTCGAATTGCAGCAGGATTCCGTGACAGGCAACACGTATGCGGAGATCGTCGGCTCGGAGACGGGCAAGGCGATCCTACAGAAGATCGACACGCAGCATGATTCGGACACCGTATACACGGTGCGTTTCGACCACGCGAGCCTGTCCAAGGAGCACGCGGACTCGATGCAGGTTTTGGTCAACGGCAAGCCCGTGACCATGACCCGCGTCACCAGCAACAAGGCGGGTGACGAACAGGGTTGGACCGGTACGAGCATCACCACGCACGCGACCAACACCAACCGTTTCCAGCATGACGGCCAGTGGGCGACCTACGAGGGCAAGGTCACGATCCCGGCGAACACGCCTGTCAGCACGTTCACTTTCAAAGCCCTGAACGCCGTGGACCCGACCAAGGGCAACCTGATCGACAATCTGACGTTCAAGATCGCATACAGGCTGAGCTACGACTCGAACGGCGGCACGAAGGCGAAGGCCAGCCAGATCAGTTCCATGACCGAGGGCAAGGCGTCCGAGACCGACGGCAAGGTGAGGACGGTGGCGGACGAGAACGTCCGGTACGGTTCCCTCGCTAATGGCGATTTCTCCTACCCCTCGTTCTCCGATATTCAGGAGAACGAGCAGGGAACCGATGCCGATCTGCGCACGTTCCTCAAATCGGATGACGGCACGCTTTGGTACAACATGTCCGTCACCGATCTTTCCAAGTACGGAAAGATCGGGCAGATCCCCGGTTTCGACTCTTCCAGGTTCGCATGGTCCAGTACCGAGAACGGTTCAAGGGTCGAATTGCAGCAGGATCGCAACACCAAGAACACGTATGCGGAGATCGTCGCCCAACAGGACAACACCAGCATCTACCAGAACGTGCCCACCTGCAACGGCGGAGTACTGTACAAGATCCGGCTCAAGCACGCCAGCCGCCAATCCTCCCATGCCGACAGGATGCAGGTCCTCGTGGGCTCCGACACGGACCACGCGACGCCTGTGGAGATGACCCGCGTCACCTCTAACGGCCATGGCGACAAGGTGGGCGGGAAGTCCACGATCATCACCACAAAGGTATCCAACACCGATCCCCGAGACCATGGCAGCCAGTGGGAGACGTACGAAGGCTATTACCAGGTGCCCGAAGGACAGAAGAACACGGTATTCATGTTCAAGAGCCTCGAAGGGTTCAAAGAGGTTGAGACACTGCCCGGCAACAACGTCGGCAATCTCGTGGACGACATCGAGTTCTCCCGTTCCTACAAGTTGACCTATGACAAGAACGCGTCCGACGCGACCGGCAAGGTCCCGTCGAATCAGCGCGGCAAGGAGAACGCCGTCGAGCCCGCCGAATCGAAGACTACCGGAAACGTGAAGACGGTGGCGGATAATACGTCGAATCTGCCGGACCATCTGGTGAACGGCACGTTCGATTATCGCGGCAACGAGATCATCAACGAGAACCAGAGGGTCTACGGCCAGCACGACACAACCTACCTCGCCATAATCAGCGCGAAGACCGGCGTCATCGGCAACCCGCTGCACAGCAAGCTCGACAATTGGGATTCCGGCAAGTTCGGCTGGAAATCCAACGACGACACCGCCGGTGCCGACACCGTCGAGGTGCAGCGCCGCAACCACACCCCGTATCCGACCAACGCGGGCAACGTGTGGGGCGAGATCGCCGCAGCCAAGCGAGGCAAGTACATCTACCAGGACATCGCCACCACGCCCGGCGTCGTGTACAAGTGGAGCCTCAAGCACGCGTCCCGCAACGCGGACCAGGACGACAGCATGCAGGTCATGATCGGCGAACCCGGCAAGACCGTCGCACAGCAGGCGACCCGCACCACATCCAACGGGTCGGACAAGACCGGCAGCGCCGGCACCACGATCACCACGCACGGCACCGCGCAGGACGGCAGATGGGAGACCTATACCGGCGACTACCTCGCCACCTCGACCACGACCCGCTTCACGTTCAGGAGCGTCAGGGACTCCAACGGTCAGGGCCTCGACTTCACCGCCGAAGGCAACTGCGTCGACGACCTAAGCTTCGACAAGGCGTACAAGCTCTCTTACGACAAGAATTCTTCGGACGCGACCGGCAGCGTGCCATCCAATCAATACGGCAAGGAGAACACCGTACAGCCCGCCAAGTCCAAGACCACGGGCAGTGTCGGACTCGCGGCTGACAAAACCGCTTCCGGCCTGACGGTGCATGATCTGAAGAAGAACGACAAGGGCAAGGTGCCCTCCAATTCGAAGGCGGATTCCACGCAGCCGGCCGCGTTCAAGGCTCCGGACGCCAAGGTGGAGACCATCGCCTCCAGGGCCGCGGGCGACGAGCTGGCCGTGAACGGCGGGTTCGACACCCCGAAGTGGACGATCGCCAAGGAGGGGCAGGGCCTGCCCTGGGTGTATGTGAAGCCCAATGCGGGCACGATCCGCTCCTACGCGCAGGCCATGGCCGGACAGACGGGCGTGAAGGCCGGCGGCCTGACCGCCGCCACGTTCGCCTGGCAGGATCTCGATGCCATCGGCAGCAACCAGAACTTCGAACTGCATCGCGAGAAGGACGGGAACACGGCCGCCGACGTGCATGCGGGCCGTACCGTCGCCCAGACCGTGAACACGACGCCCGGCGCCAGCTACACGTTCAGCATCCGCCACTCCGGCCGCTCCAAAGGCAACGCGGGCGGCGTGACCCTGCTCACCGGCCCCGACAAGGATCATCTCACCCCAGTCAAACTGACCCGCACCACGGTCTCCAAGACCGGCCAGAAGTACGGGGACAAGACCGGCGATGTGGGAACCGTCGCCTACACGCACTCCGATTCCGCGGACGCCACGGAAGGCTCCCACGATCCGTGGGACCATTCCGACGACTGGGAATCCTACGAGGGCACGGTCATCATCCCCGCCGGACAATCCCGCACGATGATTGCCTACAGGGGCGTCTCCAAGGACGGGAAACTGACGGCATCCGCCAATGACAGCATCATCGACGACCTGAGCTTCCGCCTCGCCTACAAGCTCTCCTATGATGCCAACGGCGGGACCAAGAAGAGCACGTCGCAGATCGGCTCCAAGACCGATGGCACCGTGAAGGCCATCGCCAACACTTCCGACAGTCTGCCGGCCGAACTGGTCAACGGCTCGTTCGACTATCCGGCCGGCCTGATCGCCGGCGCCTCCACCAAATACCCGTGGGACGACTGGACCGTCGTCGACCCGATCAACGGCAGATACGCGCGGCACATCGGCGTCGATAAGGACCTCTGGGCTCCAATCACGGGATGGGACGCCTCCAAATTCGCATGGAAGTCAACCCAGACCAAGGGAACCAACTGGCAGCAGATCGCACAGGGAGTCGAACTACAGAAGGACTCCAAGACCGGCAACCAGTACGCGGAACTCGTCGCGGGACAGGCGGGCACCGCCCTCTACCAGGACATCGCCACCATCCCGGGCGTGTCCTACCGCTGGGAGTTGAAACACGCCAGCCTCGACAGGACCCACCTCGACGGGATGAGCGTCATGATCGGCGAACCCGGCAAGGAATCCGCCCAAGACGCGACGCGAACCACCGTCAACGGCAACGGCGACCAGCCGGGCGACGTCGGCAAGGTCATCTCCACGAAGGTGCGCAACAAAGCCGAACTGGGCGGCAGCTCGAACCATTCCAGCCGTAACCATGACGGGCAGTGGGAGACCTACACCGGCACGTACATCGCCACCGGGACGGTCACCCGCTTCACCTTCAAATCGGTAAGCTCCAGCAACAACGTCAACGGCAACATCCTCGACGATCTGAGCTTCACCAAGGCCTACAGGCTCGGCTACGACGCGAACGGCGGGGCCAAGACGAACGCCAGCAAGATCAGCGCATCCTCGAACGGCACGGTCCGACTCGCCGCGACCAGGACGTCCGTCCCATCCCATGCCCTGGAGGACACGGACGTGCCCGCCGACTACCGGAGCTTCACGTTCGACACCACCAGAACCAGACTGGCCGACGCCCGGTTCGACGGGAACTGGACCACCACCCGGGACGAGGCCGGCGGCAGCATCCACTGGCCGACCAGACTCGGCGCATCCGCCACCCTGCCGAATACGGGCACGTGGACGGATCCGGACGGTGTCGAACACCGGATCAACGCGACCATTGCGCTGAAACAGTGGAATGGCGGCAACATCGGACAGTTGAACAGGTTCGACGGGAACGGGAAGATCGTCGGCGACGGCCTGTTCTGGATCAACGTCGTCTACGACAACACCAAGGTGCCCGCCAGCGTGCGCAAGGCTCTGGGCGGCATCGACACGTCGAAACGCGTCGGCTGCCAGTGGACCGTCAGCTTCACGTACGAGGACGGCACGCCCGTGCCCTCCACGTTCAAAGGCGTCACCGGATTCAACGACCTGGACGGATTCGACGCGCGGCCGGACCTGAAATTCGAGGGCGTGCAGCTGCTCTCCGGATTCGACGGAGCCTACCGGACGCGGGACGCGGAACTCGCATCCTACGGGACCAACGGGTACGCGGGCATCAAGCACGATGCGGGCGACGAGTCGAACCTGAACGGCGCGCAGCAGGTCAGACACCGTCTGGCCGCCACTTGGACCGGCCCCACGTTCACCTACTCGTACGACCTTGAGAACCCGACGGAACGCACGGACGGCGTGCGCATGACGTTCGGCATGCCGGTCACCCGCACCCAGGTCCTCACCTACAAGGCGAACGGCGGAACCGGCCAGGTGCCCTCGCGCACCGAGGCCGGCAAAACCGAAACCGCCGCCTCCAGGATGAACGGCACGGTCAGGCTTGCGGCCGACAGGGACACCGAACCGGAGTCCGGAACCACCACCGACGATCGCAAGGTGCTGACCGACACGATCGCCAGACAGGATGATGGGACCAGTCAGCGGACGATCACCCGATCCGACGGCAGCGTGCAGGTGCAGACCATCGCCGACACGGGCGCCGTATCCGGCTGCCAGGTGTACTATCCGGCCGGCGCCAAGATCACCCTGGCGACCGCGAAAGCCGACTCCGACTGCTGGGATTCCAGCCAGATCAGCAAGACCAACCGCACGTTCTACGGGTGGAGCGCGAACACGGACGCCAACGACAAGGACGTGCCCGTCGCCGACACCATGGACCGCGCCACCCTGGATGCGAACGCGGAAACCCAGATCACCATGCCGGCCAGAGCGAAGACCGTATACGCGTTGTGGGCCATCAACCCGACGCTCACGTATAACGTGAACGCGCCGGCCACCACGAAGGCCCCGGACGCTCCGGCCAGCATAACCGTGCCCTATAACACGGCGGCCGACGACAAGTCAGGCTGGACCGTGGGCGACACCGGCAAGATCACCGGCTACTCGTTCGACGGCTGGTACACCAGTCCGACGGGCGGCGACAAGTACGACTGGTCCACGAAGCTCACCAATGATGTGACCATGTACGCGCATTGGACCGCGAACGGCTACACGGTGAAGTACGACGCGGGCGGCGGCAAGGGCACCATGGGCGACCAGAAGTTCACGTTCGACGTGCCTCAGAACCTGAGCCCGAACGCTTTCACGCGCGACGGGTACACGTTCACGGGTTGGAAGCGCGCCGACACCGGCGACGCATATCAGGATGGCCAGCAGGTCGCCAACCTGACCAGCACACCCAACGGCATCGTCACCATGATCGCCCAATGGACGCCGAACCCAGCCTCCATCAACTACGATCCGAACCCGCCTACCGGCAGAACCCCGGGCGGGCAGGGCACCGCTAACTGGACCGGCCACACCGGCGACACTCAGGCCATCGGAGCGAACGGCTGGACGGTGGACGGCTACACGTTCATCGGCTGGAACACCAGCGCCGACGGCAAAGGCACGGCGTACGCGCCCGGCACCACGTGGATCGCGAACGGCACTCTGACCCTGTACGCGCAATGGACGCCCGGCCAGGCCGGCCTCACCTACGACGGCAACGGCGCGACCGGCGGTAAGACCGACCCTCAGCCGGGCAAGACCGACGAGAAGATCAACGTCCGCGACAACGGGTTCACCCGCGACGGATACACGTTCGTCACGTGGAACACCCAAGCCGGATGCAAGGGCAAGGCCGTCGACCCGGGCGACGAGTGGACGCTGCAAGGTTCCAGCACCCTGTACGCCTGCTGGGCCGGTAACGCGCAAACCCTTGCCTATCACGGCAACGGCGCGACCGGCGGCAACACGGCTGCACAATCCGGCAAGACCGGTGACGAGCTGACCACAAACGCCAATGGTTTCACCCGCGACGGATACACGTTCGTTCGTTGGGACACCGCCAAGGACGGTTCCGGCACCGCATACGGCGAAGGCAAGAACGGTGTCAGCCAGTACACGATGAAGCCTGCAGGCAACGACCTGTACGCCATCTGGAAGGCGAACCCGGCCAGCATCGTCTACCGCAACGGCTACCCGAACACCACAGGCAGCACGCCCGACACCACCGGCAGCACGGGAGACACGGTCACCGTCAGCCAGAACGGTTTCGACCGTCCCGGCTACACGTTCACCGGATGGAGCACCAGCAAGCGCGGCGATCCGAGCCTTAACCCCGGCGACAAGCACACACTGGAACCCGGCACCACCACCGTGTGGGCCCAGTGGAAGGCCAACCCCGCACACTTGGTGTACAACAGCAACATCGGCAGCATTGGCTCGGAAACCAAGACGGTGGACGGTGTCGTTGACCAGACCGTGAAGACGCTCGGCAATCCGTTCGACCGTCCCGGCTACACGTTCTCCGGATGGAACACGCAGGCCGACGGCAAGGGCAAGGCATACGATCCGGGCGCGGACTACACGCTGACCGCGAACGACAAATCCACGCCGAAGAACACCTCGGTGCTCTACGCGCAATGGACGATCAACAAGGTCACGTTGAAGTTCGACCCGAACGGCGGCGTGGGTGGATACCCATCCATCAACACGGACGCATTCGGTTCGGTCACCATCCCCAAGGATGCCAAGGAGCCGAAGGTCACACGCCCTGGCTTCCGTTTCACCGGCTGGAGCCTGAAGAAAACCCCGGACAAGGATGAGACCCTGCTGACCCCCGGCAAGGATACGGTCAGCATGCCGGCCGAAGGCGAGGTCGCCGTATACGCGCAATGGGAGCCATCCATGACCACGCTCCCGTTCACCGGCGGCAACGCTCAGATTCCGACCATCTGGCTGTGGGCCGGCCTCGCGTTCCTGATCATCGCGGCAGGAGCCTTCTCCCCGATGATCCGACTGCGCATGGGAGCCGGTAGCAAAGGTCGTCACGCCGGGACGCCGACCATTGGAAGGCATTCCCGGTGAGCATGGCCGTAGCGACATCGCGAGACGTGTGGGAGTCCATGCGTCTCGCCGTCGATGACAGGCGGGCCCGTGACAACCGGGTCCGTCTGCTCATTCGCCGTTCACGTATATACGCCACCGCCGCTCTCATCTGCGTGGCATTGGGGCTGATACTCATTGGCATGCCCCGAATCCAGCAGCTCATCGGAGATAGGGAGACCGACGCTCAGGCCCGTTCCGTCAGTCAGTCCGCATCACTGTTTCCTGAGGGTAGCCGTCAGAGCGCGATCAAATCAGCGATCGAATACAACCAGCGACTTTACGAGTCGGGACAACCTCAAATCGGCGAACCTGTTTTTGATGGAAAAGTCAAGGGAAACTTCGAGGGCGACGACGAATACCGGCGCCAACTGTCCGTCAACGGGTTGGACGCGATGGGTGAACTGCTGATTCCGAAAATCAGTGTGAATCTGCCTATCATGCACGGCGCGAGCCAGGATGTGCTCGAACATGCTGCGGGTCATCTGGCTGGCACGAGTCTGCCTGTCGGAGGCAAGAACACTCGTGCCGTGATTACCGGGCATTCGAACCTGAAGGGGGCGACCCTGTTCACCCGACTCGGGGAACTCGATGAGGGGGACCCGTTCTATATCAAGGTCATGGGCAACACGCTCGCCTACCGGGTCACCAGCAAACGCATCGTCTCACCCACGGAAACCAAGGCATTGCACGTCCATAGGGGCAAGGATGAGGTCACGCTCCTCACTTGCACTGGTCAGGGAAACACTATGCGTCTTCTGGTTACGGGGGAGCGTAACAGCATGCCTGACCAGGCTCCTTTGCCGGGGGATGCCCCGGGTGATATGAAGCAGGCTGCTCTTGTTTCCGGTGTCACTGTGGCGGGGGTGTTGGCTGTTGGTTTTTCGCTTTGTCGGGGCCGGCGTGTTTCAGGCAGGCACGTGTCTTGCTGACAAAAAAAGGAGGTAAAAGTTTGCGATAGTAAAATTTGTGCTACTATTTGTAGGTGGAAAACATACAACGCCTCCCAAGGAACACAAACCCCAAAGAGGCACGACCAAGGAAAGAAGAGATCTTTCATGAAACGCAGCAACCTCACCAAGATCGCAGTGGCAAGCACAGCCGTAATGGCCACCCTCGCCTCGCCTGCAATCGCCATGGCCGACGAAACCACAACCACAGACAACCAGACCAAGCAGGCCATCGCACAGGCGCAGGACAGCGTCGCACAGGCCCAGCAGAGCACAGTGGAAGCCAACCAGGCCATCGCACAGGCATCCCCGACCGGCGTGACCGAAGCACAGGCCAAGGCCGACGCCGCCGCAGCCGCACTGGACACCGCCAAACAGAACCTCGACAACGCCGCCGCCCAGCAGCAGACAGCCGCAAACAACCAGCAGCAGGCGCAGACGAACTACGACGATGCCAGCAAGGCCCAGCAGCAGGCCGCACAGGATGCGACCAACACGGCCGACAAGATCGCCGCCGCCCAGCAGGCCGCGAACAACGCATCCAACGCCATCAACGACGCCAACAAGGCCATGCAGCAGGCCTCCGCCGGCCAGTCGAAGGCAGAAGCCGCCAAGCAGACCGCACAGACCGCGAAGGATGAGGCCACGGCCGAATCCGCCTCCCATCAGAAGGACGCCGACAAGGCCCAGACCGATATCGATGCGGCCGACAAGCAGGCCACGGACGCGCAGAAGAAGGCCGATCAGGCGGATACCGCCATCAGTGATGCGCAGAAGAAGGCCGGCCGGGCCGACGCGGACGCGAAGCAGGCCGCGAGCGACAAGGCAGCCGCCGAGAAGGAACTGGCCGAAGCCAAGAAGCAGCAGGCCTCGACGACCGGCGACAAGACGAAGGCCGACGAGGCGGTGAACGCCGCGCAAGCCAAGCTGGATGCGGCCAAGCAGGCCGAGGCCAAGGCGCTTGAAGCCAAGCAGAAGGCCGACGCCAAGGTCGAACAGCTGTCCAAGGATGATGGAGGTCTTTCCGACCTGGCCGCAAAGCTCGAAGCGGCGAAGAAGGCCGCAGCCGATGCCGCCGCCGCCCAGCAGAAGGCGGAACAGGCGCAGAAGGATGCCGACAAGGCGGTGTCCGACTCCTCTTCCAACGCCGAGGCGAAGCAGCAGGCCGCCGCCGATGCCAAGAGCGAGGCCGACGCCAAGAAGGAAGCGGCAGACGAGGCTCAGGACAAGCTGTCTCAGGGCGCAGTGGCCTACTTTGGCGACAAGGGTGCCTCTCAGGCAGTCAAGGTTCTCACCGATCCGACCGTCACCGAGTATCTTGACGCCATTCATAATGGCGCCAAGGGTGATGCGACCACGTTGGACAACATGATCGAGGCCCTGAAGTTCATCCAGGAAGCCAATCAGCTTCGCGCGAAGGAAGGCCTGCAGCCCCTCAAGGTCAGTGACACCCTGATGGCGCAGGCCATGGCGGATGCGGATTATGCCAACAACAATGTGAACCATCCACTTCAATTCCCCGCCAGCGAAAACCTCGCCTGGGGTTACACTGATCCCTTTAAGGGCTGGTACGACACGGAGAAGTCCATGTATGAGAAGGACATGTCCGACGGTGTCTTGGATTGCAAGGCCTCGGACGGCAAGCCCGTCAAACCCTGCGCTTATGGCCATTACACCACGCTGGTCAACACCGATTTTACCCTCACCGGTTTCGGCGTCAGCCAGAACGGCAACATCACGGGTATCGGCGGAAACACCCATAGTCAGCTGTTCACCGAGAACGCTAACGGAATCGGCTCCGACGCGGGCCGCATCATGGACGTTGACGCATACCTGGCTGATTTGACTGCCTACCGTGATTCCCTGACCGGAGCCGACGCCGCATACCAGACCGCATTGTCCAAGAGCAAGCAGGCCGCACAGGACGCCTCCGATGCGGCCAAGGCGCTGGCCGCCGCCCAGCAGTCCGCGCAAAAGGCCGCTGAGGAAGCCCAGCAGGCCGCTCAGAAGGCCAAGGATTTGCAGGCTGCCGCCGACGAGGCGCAGAAAGCGTATGACGAGGCCGTGAAGGCGAACGAGGACAAGGCCAAGGCGTTGGAGGAAGCCAAGAAGGATCAGACGGCGAAGAACGAAGCGTACTCCGCCGCCCAGCAGGCCACCAAGGAAGCCCGGTCCGAAGCCGCCACCGCCACCGACGCCCAGACCGCAGCCCAGACGGCAGTGGACAAGGCGAACACGGCAGTCGCCGCCGCACAGGCGAAGATCGATACCGCCGACAAGCTGGCCCAAACCGCCGCCAAGAACAAGACGGATGCGGAAGCCGCGATCAAGCAGGCGAACACGGACAAGACGAAGGCCGCAGCCGACCTGGCCGCCGCCAAGACCGCGAAGGCCGAGGCCGAGAAGGCCAAGCAGGCCGCGCTCGACGCCAAGACCGTTTCCGACGCGAAGGTTGAAGCCGCCGACAAGCAGGTCAAGGCCGCCGACGAGGCCATCGCCAACGCCAAGGCCGCATACGCGAAGGCGAAGGACGACCTCAACACGGCCACCGGCAAGCTCAACGACGCCCAGAACACCATCAAGCGTCTGCAGAACGCCGAGGAGAACCTCAAGAAGGCGAACGCGAAGCTGACGGAAGCGCAGTCCAAGCTGGATGAGGCGAACAAGGCCAAGGATGAGGCCGACAAGGCATACGAGAAGGCCAAGGCCGACTATGACGCCAAGCTCGCCGACAAGCAGGCGTCCGACAAGGAGCTCGCCGCCGCCAAGCAGGCCGAAGCCGAAGCCCAGAAGAAGGCCGAGGAGGAAGCCAAGAAGCAGCAGGAAGCCCAGAAGAAGGCCGACCAAGCCAAGAAGGATGCCGAAGCCAAGAAGCAGAAGGCCGAACAGGCCAAGAAGCAGGCTGCAGGTGTGACGAACAATGGTCTGGCCTCCACCGGATCGGACACCACCGCAATCGCCACGCTGGCGGCGATCATGACCATCGCCGGTGCTGGCTGCGTGCTCGTGCGTGTACGTTCCGCCAAGCATGCCGATGGATGGCATGCAGTCGAGGACTGATTCTCACCGCACCAAACGTGTTTTGCCCGCCTTCGACCCGAAACAGGGGAGAGGCGGGCAAAACCGTATTCCCACATACCGAAGCAAAACGGTAGCTTCTTTTGTTACTATCAGAAAAAAGTCAGTGAATTGCGTGAAAGGGTCTGGCTATGAACGATGTAGGCCATGCGCCACTCCCAGGCGACGTGCTGCTACACCAATACCTGCAACCGAACAACATCACCATGTACCGTCTGGCGAAAGCCATGAACCTGCCACAAATCACTGTCAGTGGAATAATACGCGGGAAAAGACGCATCACCACAAGCCTCGCATACCATCTTGCCTACGTGTTGGGCACATCACCGGAATACTGGCTGGAATTGCAGATGAATTACGACATTGAAAACTACGACAAATTCGACGAAAGCGGACTGACGGTCCTCATTGATAATACGGTCGGCGACACTGTCCAATCAGAACGATGACGAGCCGAAGTATCCGCTAACGCCAGTTTCGTTCATGTTCAATTTGATGGCCTCGGTTCCGCCAATTTGTTTTCCGCTGCCGCGCATTGTACTGCTGAGAATATTCTGTGCCGGCGCTTGTCCTTGTGTTTGCTCCCTCGGAGTGGCTGAATAAGGCTCGTTTCCATTGGTTTGCGTTCATGGAATTCTTTCTAGCTGGGAGAGCGGACTTCTTATTGAGAGTGATTCTTATCTGACATAATCTACATCATCGGCTGACCACTGGAAGCGATAGGAGTAATGGTTCACGATGATTTTGTTCTCCATCATCTTCCTTCCTTCTTGTCTATGGCCTTGAGAATTTGCTTTATTTGATATGCTTTAGTGTTGCCGTTGTTGCGATAATCTTATCTACACTCGGCATACTTGGTATAGCACTAATACAAGTATTAAAAATCAAGTCTTAAACAATACTCCGCATCGTATATCGCACCCAGTTTTTCCCGTCAGAGAATGCCGTTGCAAGCCACAGCAAACTGACTTGCAACGGCGGTCCGCTATTCCCGTTGTGGTGTGTTGCCGTCGGTGTTCCCGTTACCGTCGTAGGTAAGCGGGTAGGCGGGTTGGAAGCTCACGTCGTCGATCAGGTTGCCGGAACGGACGAACTTGTCGTGGGTGGCGGAGCTTTTCGTCAAGCCCTTGAACGTGAACCGCACCTTGGTCACGCCGTCCGGCACCAGATACGTGCCCGTGTACGTCTCCCAGGGGTGGAAGTCGCGGTTCGCGTTCGCGTATGTGGTGATAGTGTCCGATGTCTCGCCGACCTTGCCGGTGCCGTTCGACGTGAGGCGGGTGGCGGGGGAGACGGTCTCGTGGCCGGCGGGTCCGACGAGCACCTGCATCGAGTCGTGGTCGATCTGTCCGGCGTAGCCGCGTGGCGCGTGCTTCAGCGTCCAGCGCATCACCTCGCCGGGTTTGGCGGACACGTCCTGGTAGATGCTGTACAGCCCGTTCTCGCTGACGATCTCGGCGAACTGCTCGCCGGTCTTCACGTCCCGTTGGATCTCCACGCTGCCGGTGTCGAACCCGTTCTGCGCCGGGGTGTCGGATTTCCATCCGAACGCGGCCGCGTTGAACCCGCTGATGGGCAGGGACTTCGTGTCCTTGTGGTTGTCGTCCTGGAAGACGCCCTTGTCGGGGATCACGTACTTCCAGTTCGCATACCGGCTGGTGATGTAATCGGTCGGCGTGCCGTCGAGCGACGGCGTCTCGAAGTCGCCGTTGACCAGATGGTCGGAATATGGGACGGTGGCGGCGGGCATGGCATACTCCGACGTGGATGCGGGCATGGCGGTGGATGCGGATTGGCCGCATGCGGCCAGTGGCGCGAGCAGCACGACGGACAACGCCAGTCCGATCAGCCTAAACGCTGCGGGGGGGAGGGACGGTGTTCATGGTTTTTCCTTTCCTTATTGTTTCTGTTGTGGTGCGCCGGCGCCGCCGTTCGCGTCGTAGGTGAGGCGGTAGGCGACGGTCGCGGGCACGGGCCATGCGTTCGACCCGTTCGTGTAGCCGCCCGCGTTGCTGTAGCGCATGCGGATGGAGGGGCCGGTGAACGTGGTGCCCAGGTAATGCTGCATGTTGTGCTTCGAGTCGGGGGCGGACGCGAGGAAGTCATCGCTGTCGGTGATGCCGCGCCACCCGTTCGTGCCGAAGCGTTCCAGGTGGGCGTCGGCACGGACATAGGCGGCGTCGAAACCATCCAGCAGCTCCCAGCCCTCGTTCGGACCTGAACCCGCACCCGGACCGTCCAGATCGGTGAATCCGGTCACGCCGCGAAACCCGGTGGGCGTGGACCCGTCATCGAGTTGGAAGTCGATGGTCATGTCGAACGAGTTGCGTTGCGTGACACCGTTGTTCCAGTGGCCGATGCCGATGAAGATTCTTCCATTGGCCGACTTGTACAGGTAGCCGTCGTTGGTGTCGTTGACGGTGAGTCGAGCGTTGATCCACTGCTTCGCGCCCGTGCCGTCCGTCCACTGGCCGATGTGACGGAACGTGACCTGTGCGCCCTTCGAGGGTTTCCAGTACACGCCGCTTTCGTTGGCGACCATGTTCGCGGTGTCGGTATGTTTTGTCCAGCCGGTCATGTCGGTCATGTCGGAAGCGGTCAGTTTCGACATATCGAAACTGAAATCACCGTACTGGGGTGGCACAGTCGGCTCCTTGATCAGGTCATACACCGGCAGCGCCTCAGTCGCGGCCACGGAACTCGCCGTATGAGCGGCGGACACCGGCATCGGCACGGCGGAGGCAGACGAGGCAACGGCTGTTCCCGATTGGCCGGTGCAGGCGGTAAGGCCGAAACACATGGACATGATGGCTATCGCTCCGATCAGCCTAAGGGCTTGCGGGGGGGGGTGCTGGTTTTCATTGCTGTCTCTTTTCTACTTGTTTTGCGGGGCGTTTCCATTCGTGTTCCCGTTCCCGTCGTAAGAGAGCGGGTACGCCTTGGCGAAGATGATGTCGTCGAGCAGGTTGCCGTCGTGGTCGGCCGCCGAATCCACGTTCCTGAACGTGAACCGAGTGATCTTGCCGGTCGCGATGTACGTGCCCTCGTATGATTCCCATTGCCCGGTGTGGTCGGTTTCCTTGTTCCAGGATTGGGCGTTCCGATGGTTCGCGACCCTGGTGGCGATGATCTTGCCGACCGGCCCGGTCTTGTCGCCGTGCCCGTTCGACGTGACCCTGACCGCATCCTGTGCGGTCTCCTTGCCGGGTGTTCCGATCATGACGCTCATTTTGTCGAGATACGCCTCGTCGAGGCTTGCGTGTCTCAGACTCCACTTGTACATGACGCCCGGTTCGGTGGCGATGTCCTGGTAGATGGCGGTGCCGGTCTGGGCGGCGGCGAGTTCCGCATAATGGTTGCCTCCGTCATAGACGGTCCAGACCTGCACGTCGTCGGGTTTCTCGTTGGCGAGCCCGGTGTTCCCCTGAGTGGAATGCCATGCGAATCCGGAGGCATCGAAACCGGAGGGCAGCGCGAATCTGGGAGGATCCGCCGGATTCGTCTTGTCCTGCGTGTCCTTGCGCGCGTAGCTGAGGTCTTTCCGGCTGATGTACACGAACAGGGAATCCCGCGCGCCCAACATACTCATGTCGGGGTAGTCGAATCCTCCGTTGACGATATGGTCGGGCAGGGTCGTGTCCGTTCGGGCCGTGGCTGTGACCTGTGGCTGCCGGATTGCGGCGTCCATGGCGGTCGTCGTGCCGGTGCAGGCCGTCAGTGATGCGAGCATGCTGGTGAGGGCGAGTGTGGTCAGTGTCCTACGGAACATGCGGGGGGTGATGTTTTTCATTGCTGTCTTCTTTCTACTTGGATTGCTTCGGCGTTATGCCGCCGGTGTTCCCGCTGCCGCTGTAATTGAGTTTGTAGGCTTTGGTGAAGATGATGTTGTCAAGCAGGTTGCCGACGTTCTGGTTCTGCGATCTGAGGTTTTTTCCGCCATTCGTATGCGCTCATTTGCGTTTTCCAATTATTGAGAATTATCTTTTCTGACATAATGTACATTATCGGCTAAAAGAGGATTTAGAATAATACCTCCTAGAAAAGTTCGTTTTGTATTGGTTTGCTGAGCCGTGCGTGGATCAGCTTGATATAGTCGGGGTCGAGTTCGCTTGCCGTGCATTGCATGTGTTCCAGCAGGCATGCCTCCAATGTGGTGCCGCTGCCGGCGAACGGCTCCAATACGAGGCCACCTTCCGGAGTGATGAGACGGACAAGCCAGCGCATGAGTTCGACCGGTTTGACCGTCGGATGGAGGATGCCGTCGACTTTCGGCCGTTCGGACGGTGAGGCTTTCGGACAATACCTGAAAACCGGGTAGAATCGACTCGCGCCGCCCATATCGTCATATTCGGCACCCGTATGGGTCATGCCCCAGCCGTCACCGGGTTTCGTGCTTGCGCGTGGTTTGCCTTTTCGACTGACGGTGACGCCGGACTGTCGGTCGAGTTCCTTGGCCGTGGATTGGTCGAACAGCATGTTCGGCGTGAAACGGGCTTCGGCCGTGTAGTCGGTGCGATCCGCTTTGTCCGCGCTGTATACATGGTTGTCTCTCGGCCCGGAGCCGAACCGTCCATGCTGGTTCTTGCCCTTCGACTCCGCCTCGTCCGCCGTGTTGCGGAATGGGACGCGGCATGCGTCGATATGCAGTGCGCCTGTCCCGTGTCCGAGCAGATTGTGGGCGAGATTCCCGTCCAACGGCTTGCGGGCCAGACAGATGGGTTCGTGCGCGGGCTTCAGCTGGCTGTACCAGCCTTTGAACGGTTTCGCCGTCTCGGATCGCGTCGGCTCCACATCCTCGCGGCGTTCCCGGTCGATCATGAGCATCGCATCCGAACCGTGTGGCATGCCGGACGCGTACACCCAGTCGATCTGGTCGCGGATTTCGAAGCCCGCATCCTCGATGGCGCATGCCAGCCGATGATAGGTGCGGCTGGCCGCGAACGCCGCCACATGCCCGCCCGGCTTCAGGACGCGCAGGATATCCTTCCACAGGTCCACGTCGAACGCGATGCCTGTGGAATCGAAGCTGCGGTTCATGAAACCGATCTCATACGGCGGGTCGGTGACGACGGAATCCACGCTGTTGTCCGGTAAGGAGGCGATGAGTCGGCGACAATCCCCCTTGTATAGGCGGAGGTTGTCGCCCAGATCTTCCAGCTCGTTGACACTCCCGTGGTTGAAACCACGGGATTCCTGCGAACTGGGCTTGCTTGGAT
>OLPG01000555.1_pt1 | contig 35897 bp, 22 predicted proteins | sample 1672311 | NCBI WGS metagenome assembly OLPG01 (sample SAMEA3136670, study PRJEB25190) | human gut metagenome | biome: human gut; feature: human-associated habitat; material: faeces | place: Austria | collected 2013 | reverse complement strand
GTGTAGCAGGTTCCAACCTTCTGATGGAATGCTACAAGAGATGGGGCGCTGATGCTACCAACATGAACTGGTCCGAGACTTACACAGCTCTCCAGCAGAACACAGTTGAAGGTGAGGAAAACCCACTTCCGGCTATCGACGCAGCAAGCGTTCAGGAAGTTCAGCCTTACTGCTCTATGTGGGATGCGATTTATGACTGTCTGTTCTTCTGCATCAACGAAGACATCTACAACGACCTGACACCAGAACAGCAGGCAGTTGTTGACGAGTGTGGACAGAAAGCAGTTGAGTACGAACGTTACATCAACCGTTCCAGCGACAACGAGATCAAAGAACGCTGGACATCCAAAAACGGCGTGACATTCACAGAGAAATCTGATATGGATATCGATTCCTTCAAGGAAGCCGTTGATGGTGTAGACGAATGGTTCGTAAACGAACTCAAGACCCAGGGCTATGACGACGCTCAGGATCTGGTTGATCTGTTTACCAAATAATCCTTACGGTTACAAAACTCCATAAAAATAAACAAACAGGGTATGAAGTTTCATCAGATTACGATGAGCTTCATACCCTGTTTTGTTTTTAATAATATAGAACGCAAAGTACTTGATATCTTCTATTTTTCACGTTATACTGAACAAGTATAATTGAACAGACCCGGATGCGAAGTTTCGACCCCTGCCCTCCAGTTTCACGAAAGGAGGGTGATGCCCGATGAACACAATGGAAGTCCTTACTTTATTGTTAGTAATTTTTACGGCATTGACTTACATAGATCAACATAAAAAGAAATAAGCATCCCACCGCCCAAAGTTGGATGCTTAATTTCTTTACTCATTAATTATACCGAGGGCAACCGGAACACGCTTCCGGTCATCTTCTAAGTAGATTATACAATGGGCACTTGAATTTTTCAAGTGCCCTTTTTTATAAAATAAAGTGGACATTCGCAATCCGCTTCGCTACTTGCTCATGAACGCAGTCACTTCGCGACCTGCGTTCAAATCTCAGATTTTCAGGTAAGACTTGATTTTCTCTTCCTGCAGCCCTTCCCCAATCACGATCAGAACCTCCTGCCCTACATGAAGCGGACGAATCGTAATTTCATTCTTGGTAGCATTTAATTCAATCCAATGCTGTCCATTTTCCTGAGTCTGAGCAGATTCTTCAGAACTCTCCCCGTCACTTACTCTCATAAATCCCTTCATACGAAATACATGCCCACATGCCGGATCAGACAAAATCTTCTCAGCAGCCTCTCTCAGTTCCTTCTCCGTCATCTTCACATTCATAAAGTACAGAGAAGTAAACGCATCCTCCGCCTCAAACTCCGGTTTCCGGTAACTTGCCATCTCATATCCACAATCCGCAATCTGGTCAAAGTCCTCTTTCGACATCTCATTCCAGTTTTTGTGGATAACATTGTTTCTAACGCCTGCTTCATCGCTGCCATCAAAATCTTTTCCAAATCTCCTGCTGCAATGCACCTTTTCCAGTGCATGATTCACATGCTCAATTGTCCCCTGAATCTCCTCCGGTGACGCATCCTGGCTCTTGCTCATCACAATGCACCCTGCATCTGCCACTTCCGAAGCCAGAATAAAATCCGCCTCATCCGACAGATCACTCTCCAGTTTCGAATCCACAATTGCGATCACATTTCCAATCTGATACCAACGGTTCAGCGGCTCCTCATGAAGAATGTCAAAAAACTCATCCACATCAAAAATCCCCGACGGCTCCACAATCACACGATTATAACCGCACATTCCCATAGCAATCAATTTCGTCTTAAATCTCCTTCTGTGGCAGTCCTTATCGCATCCCCCGGAAATCATTTCCAGTTCACAGTTATCACCCATCAAATCCTGAAGCAGCATCATATCCACATTCACTGCCCCATAATCATTCTCCAGAATCCCGATATTCTTTCCTGCATCCATCAGATACTGCGCATACTTTCTGATAAATGTCGTCTTCCCTGAACCAAGAAAACCTGTAATTAAATCTACTTTTACCATTGTTCTCTCTTTCTCCTGTATTTCATTTTTACTATAACTGTAGAATCAGGGAAGCAATGTATCCCTGATTAGTGCCAAAATAATACTCTGATTAGTGCCAATAGTGCCACAAATGGCACTAATTATATCCTCATAATACCTTTCCTATAATATACTACCAGATATTTTTTATTTGTCCTGGCAAATTTCTTCACGCATATTATAAAACACGAAATGCAGTGCCCGCAAGCACTGCATTTCTCATTAATTTTATCATTTTGATTTCGTAATCAGTTTTCTAAGCATGTCCACAGGGATCATGGTTGCTCCCAGGATGATCACAGCGATCCATCCTTTGATTCCGAATGGTACACAGGAGAACATTTCTCCAATTACCTTAAATGGTGCCAGCGGTACCAGGGCAGCGTTTACGATTGCAGCCTGTACCAGAATGATGCCAAAGAATACTTTCAGGAAACCGGTATTTTCATCCAGTCCTTTAAAAATTCCGAAACCGTCATCACGGACATTAAATCCGTTAAACAATGCACTGATGATAAACAGTACGAAGTAACCGGTCAGATGCTGTTCTTCGCTTCCGAAAAGGTTCTTAAAGAACGGAGCTTTCAGATATACGAAACTTACCACAGTCAGCCACAGTCCCATGATCAGGATCTGGGCCATCATCTGTTTGCTGATGATGCTCTCATCTCTTCTTCTCGGCTTCTCTGTCATGTATTTCTCAAGAGCCGGTTCATTACCAAGCATGATCGCTCCCAGACCATCCATTACCAGGTTAACGAACAGAAGATGAGTAACTTTCAGTGGCTCATCCACGCCAAAGAACGGTGCCAGCGCACTGACAACTACCGCTGTGACATTGATCACAAGCTGGAACTTACAGAACTTCAGGATATTGTGATAAATCGTTCTTCCATAGAGGATTGCATCCTTAATGGATTTGAAGTTATCATCCAGAATAACGATCTCACCGGCTTCCTTGGCAGCCTCGGTACCACTTCCCATGGCAAAACCAACATCTGCTCTCTTTAATGCCGGAGAGTCATTGACACCGTCACCGGTCATACCGACTACCAGATTCATTTCCTGACAGAGCCTTACCATTCTGGATTTATCGGTAGGAAGTGCTCTGGCGATCACTCTGATATTCGGAATAATCTTCTTCACTTCATCATCGCTCATCTCATTAAGCTGTGCGGAAGATAATGCTCTGTCACTTGCATTCTGCAGAAGTCCTGCATCTTTTGCAATGGCAACGGCTGTCTCCAGTCTGTCACCTGTGATCATAACAACCTGGATGCCGGCACCCTGAACCTCACGGATTGCATCTCGTGCTTCCGGACGGACATCATCACGGATTCCTACCAGACCAATGATCACTACGTCATCATTGATGCTGTTTTCCACCATCTTACTCTCAGAGTATCCGAAAGCAAGCACACGCATGGCTTTACCGGCCAGCTCATCAATCTTTCTGTCCAGAACAGCTTTGTCCATCTTCTGGATCCTGCCGTCCTGATCCATGTATAATTTCGCTTTTGCCAGAAGTCTCTCAGGAGCACCTTTGTAGAAAGTTTTTCCCAGACTTTCGATCCGCGCCTGACTGAATTTATTGGAAGAGTTAAATCCCTGATGCTCTGTTACCACACATTCCTTACTCTGATCGAGAGCATTGAACGTATCCTCTCCGATAAATTTCATCAGTGCCTGATCTGTCGCATTACCACCGATGACTCTGTGTTCTGCGTCAAACATAGACTGTGTATTTTTACCGATTGCAAGGTCTACTAGACCTTTGACTTCACTGTGTCTGCTTAACTGTGAAATCTCAATGGACTGTCCGTCTGCGGTAAAGAAATCTACCACTTCCAGTCGTCCTTTGGTGATGGTACCTGTCTTATCACTGAAAAGAATATTCAGGGAACCTGCTGTCTCGATACCTTCTGCTTTTCTTACCAGTACGTTGTGATCCAGCATCTTACTGGTGTTCTGCATCAGTACCAGTGAAATCATCAGCGGAAGACCTTCCGGAACTGCACAGACAATGATAACAACTGCCAGAGATACCGCTCTTACCAGATCCTGAATGATCACTTCGAAGCCCTGTCCGAAGTATGCCCCCGGACCACCGCCCAGGAGGATAAAACTTACAAAATACAGCACTGCGATCACTACCGCACCGATATATCCAAAAGTGGAAATCTGTTTCGCCAGCTTCGCAAGTTTGACTTTCAGCGGAGAATCCGGCTCGTCTTCCTGCATTTCCTCTGCCATCTTACCCATCATGGTTTTCAGGCCGACTTTGCGTACATCCAGAATACCTTCTCCGTCAAATACGACTGCTCCGCGGAAAAGAGAATGCTTATCTACAAATGTATCACCTGTGATGTCATCTGCAAGCTGAAATCCTTCTTCTGCTGCTGTCTTCTTACATTCCTCTGCCTCACCGTTAAGGGCTGAGTTGTCCACACGCAGAGAACCGTCCACCAGAATACCGTCTGCCGGAACCTTGTCCCCGGACTGAAGGAGAACCTTATCTCCCACTACTACATCATCCACTTCAATGATGGTAATCACACCATTTCTGTGGACCTTACATTTGTCCTTCTCCGTGTTGTCTTTCAGCTCACGGTACTTCGTGTCGCTGGCAACGCCTGTCTTGGCAGACACGAAAGCAACGATGATCACTGCCACAATGGTTCCCAGAGGCTCATAAATCTCTGCGTAGCCAAAGAAAAACATAACGATCATCAGTGCTGCGATTGCAAGCAGAATACGGATCATCGGATCACTGAAAGTTTCCTTGAATTCCTGCCAGAACGTGGTAGGTTCTGAATCCGGAATTACGTTGGAACCGTTCTGCTGCCGCGACTGTTCAACTTCTTTGTCTGTTAGTCCGTTAAATTTCATGTTGCTGCTCCCTCTTAATTTTTTTGTTTGTACTGCTTTCTTTTACCTCACTGCCATTCCCCAGATGGCAAAATCAGCAGTAGTAATATCAGTATTATAGCATAAGAACTGTGATTTTTCACTTTATTGTTACTCTTCACTCCATGCATAATAATATATTTTGTAGAATAATAGTATCTGAACAATAACTCTTTATTTACAATAACGGGAGAAGTCTTCTGCTTCTCCCTCTATGATTCTCTTATTCAGTCTTTTTTTACTGATATCTTTCAGAAAGTTCTCCCAGACCCGGATCTTTGGTGCCCTGTCCGATCGCGCCGAACTTCCATTCTCCGTTATGTCTGTAAACTTCTCCAAAGATCACAGCTGTCATATCCGGATAGCTGTCTGTCAGATTATAACGGCAGATTTCCTTTTGGGTTCTGTCATCCACCAGACGGATAAATGCATTCCGGATCATTCCAAAGTGCTGGTGTCTCTTTAAGGCATGGTAAATATTTACCACGATCACGATTTTATCATATTCCGCCGGAACATGTGCCAGATCGATCACGATCTGTTCATCGTCTCCCTCTCCGGCACCGGTCAGGTTGTCTCCCATATGTAACACAGTGCCTGTTTTGTGTTTGAGATTTCCAAAGTAAACAAGATCCTCTCTGTTCACCAGTCTGCCATTTTTCAGAAGGATCGCAGATGCATCACAGTCGATATCCTGCTTTCCTGTAAAAAGTGACAACAGTCCTTTCGGCTGCGGCGCCTCATCCCAGCCAAGTCCTACGATAACCTTTGACAGCCCTGGACTTTCCTTGGAAAGACTGACCTTCTGTCCTTTCTGTAAATTGATTGCCATACGGCACCTCCTTAATTTATACTGATTTCTCTGCTGTTTTTATATCCGTTTTTACATCCATCTTTATATCTGTTTCCGGATATTCAGCAAAAAATCTTACGATAACGGCTTCTCACAAAAAACACTTCTGGTTATTCTTACGCAACCTCAATTCCATAGTGTCCGCATAATGCAGCCAGTCCACCCTGGAAACCGCTTCCGATCGCATTGAATTTCCAGTCGCCATTGTGTTTGTAAAGTTCACCTACAACCACTGCTGTCTCGATGGAGAAATCTTCTCCCAGATCATAGCGGATCAGCTCCTGATTTGTAGCTTCGTCCACGATACGAATATAGGCATTGGAAACCTGTCCGAAGTTCTGGCGTCTTACGTCTGCATCATAGATGGTTGCTGTAAAAGCAATTCTCTCGATATTGACAGGAATCTTTGTCAGGTCGATTTCGATCTGCTCGTCATCACCCTCACCTTCACCGGTACGGTTGTCGCCCATATGCTTTACACCTTCGCTCGGATGAACCAGATTTCCGTAGAAAACGAACTCTTTTTCTGTCGGGCATTTGCCATTAGCGCCACACATAAAAGCTGCTGCATCCAGGTCGAAATCAGAACCGGAATCAAATGCATTGACATCCCAGCCAAGTCCTACCATGATATTTTTCAGTGATGGATTTCCCTTTGTTAAATCAACTTTCTGTCCTTTTGATAAATTAATAGGCATAATTTTTTCCTCCTTGGATTTATGGATTTATTATTGTTTCTTTGGCGGCATATGGTACATTCGGTTAAATTCCTGTTTAATATCCTCCAGCTTTTTCTGGTCTTCCACACGCTTTCTGCGGGCATCTTCCTGAATCTGTCTGGTTTCGTCAATTCCGTTGACAATTGTTTTCCAGGTTGTTTCCAGAGTTTCTGCCTTGATGGAACTTCCGGATGCCATACGTGCAGTCATCTTAGACTGTTCCATGGTATTCTGTGCATTTTTCAGAAGCATTTCATTTGTCTTTTCATCCAGTGCTGAGAGTGCTTCTGCCTGCATTTTCTGGCGTTTCAGCATGATTGCCTGTGCCAGTGCCTGCTTGAATACCGGAAGCGTAATGATAAATGCGGAGTTAATTTTCCGCACCAGATTCATATTGCTGAATGCCATTGTGCGGATCATCGGAATGGACTGCATTGCCACACTCTCCGCAGTTCTTAAATCCTGCGTTCTCTGCTCCAGCATCATCAGTGCCTGATTCAGAGTCGTCAATTCAAACTGAATAGACTGGTCGCCGGTTGCTTCCATATCTTCCTGCCGCTGTGCAATGTAATCTTCCAGTTCCCGGCATCCCTGCTCTCCGGCAAGAATATATTTCACCAGTTCATGATAATAGTTTACATTGGCATCAAACATTGTCTCCAGCTTACAGTTCGACTGCTTAATCTCGGATTCGTACTGCTTTAACTGAACATAAATCTTATCGATTTCTTCTCCCATAGTATGGTATTTATCCAGAATTTTATCCAGTTGTTTCTTAAATCCGCCAAACAGCTTCTCGATCATTCCCGGATTCTTATTGATTTCCTCCAAATCAAACTTGTCCATAACCTTCGCCAGAGTCGTAAGCATTTCGCTCGTCTCATCCAGCTGGGACATATTCATGCTGTTCAGAACCACGTCCGATGCTTTGGAAATCTCCTCCGCCACTTCTGCGCCAAACGATACGATCGTCTCCAGATTATTGACCTCAATCGTACTGACGATATCGTCCACTTCCTGAGAACCTGTCAGTGTTTCATTCATCTGCTGCCGGTCCGCCACAATATCATATTGCTTCACGACTTCAGGAACATTTTTCACTGCCCCACTCTGTGGTGCACTCCCTGCTCCTGCTTTACTGAAATCAAGTCCCATTCTCTCACACTCCTCCCCCAAACAGTCTTTCTATCCATGATTTAGGCTTTGCCGGTGATGAAGCGGAAACTGTCCGGAAATCCGGAACTGTAAGATCATACAGATATTCTCCTGCCTGATGTTCCTCCATCACCTTTCTGTTAAAATGTTTCTCTATATTCTGATATCCGGTAGGGATAAAGAACACAATGTCAAATCCCACCAGATTCAAAAACGCAGTTAAGATCGAATCTTCCAGGGACATTATTTTTTCCCCTGTATTGATATATACCATTTTCGGATTCTTTTTTGTAAAATCAAATTTCTGTATCAGTCTGAGGATTTCTTTCGGAAGATTCAGAACAGTCGCAATGATCGTATACTCCGTCCCATTCTCAAACGTTCCACGGATCAATTTCTCATCGATCAGAAGCTGAAGCTTGTCCAGAATGTACTCCTGAATCTCCTCCCGCAGAAAACCATAAGGATAATCCGGATGCTTCTTAATCTTCTCCCTCTGCAACCGGTGATTCCTGTAAAAACCAACCGCCGGTGCCTTCATTGGGTTCTCTTTCATCGGATCAAGAAACGGTACATTCTTTACCACTACCGTATCTTCCGTGATCAGTTCCTGAATCTTTTCCCAGTAATGAGCCACTGATCCATCCTTTACCCCGGATACCTTGGCAAAGATCACAGGCATATTCACCTTATCCTCTGTGGTACTGAAATTCGGCCGGTACTTCAAATCTTCTTTCCAGAGCATCCAGATTTCTTCATACATCGTCTGAAGGCTGACCGACACTGCTTTCTGGTACTGCTTCTCCCTGTACAGCCCGGAATTCTGGTACATCAGCGTATCCAGCTCCCGCTCCGCATGGTAGGCGGCGGTTCCCATCTGTACACTATTATTTTCCTCCGGAAATTCTTTCACAGAAAGTGATTCTTCAAAATTCAGCTCATAAAGCATTTTATCCTGAAGATTTTTCCTGAAATTTTCCTGAAGTTTCTCCGGAACTTCCCCAAATTCTACTTTATGGTTCCTGTCAGGATTTAAGATCAGTACATCTGTCGGAAGCCGGGAAAGCATTTTCAGGAAAAGACCCTCCGCCTCATTTCCACTTCCGGAAACTCTGCTTTCTGTGCTTCCACTTCCTGCAAGCCCGTTCCCTGCCATATAAATAAAACAACTGATCTCCGGCATCTTCCATGCTTGAAAAAGCTGTGCCTGATATCGTTTCAACCAGCATAGCAGGTATACTGCCTTTCCTGTCAGCTTATTCAGATTCATGTCCGGGTGAGACGCTTCCTCCTTCATTATATCTACAAACGCCTTCACCATCAGTCTCTGCAGCTCCGGTTCGCTTGCATAATGAATATTTTCGGATAAATTCATAAGCAGTTCATCTGTATTTCTGTATTTCTGCCTTCGGATTCCTGCGATTTCCTCCGGGGATGGCGGCTGAATCCTGCCATTTACGATCACGACCGGACGTCCGGCAGCTTTTAATTCCTGCCCGAACTGGTACAGCTCATTCAGATAAGTCAGCTTATCCTCCACACCATTGATCAGCAGAAAACAGTTATAAAACAGTTTCGGATCTGACGTTCCATTCAACGTTTCATTTACCGCTCCATCCGACTTTCCCTCCAACCTTCTGTTCATCACTGGAGTCCGGATATCATCCAGACCTTTTCCGGATATCCATGCGTTGGTACAGTTTAGCAACTCTGGTTTCTTTCCATACAGACGTTCTGCATTCATTTCCCGCTGTATCTGCTCACGCAGCCATTTCAGGTTAAATTCTGCCGGAAATGCTTTCATTTCAGAACCAGAAAGAGCATTTTCTGCTCCCGGTCCCATATATCTTTCCTGTCCTGTTATCTCCGTCCGTTTCAGGCTCTGTATCTGAAGTTCATCCGACAATGCAGACTTCGGGTCCAGCTCCAGATATTTTTTATCTCCGTGATACTGCAAAAGCACCACATCACATCCGGCATTCGCCAGAATGGAAATCAGCATCAGTTCATATCTGCTGATTTCTCCTTCATATAAAATCTTCGGGATTTCTTCTTCTCCCAGAAGATTTACGATCCGTTCAAATTTATAATAGAGCCAGCACATAAATTTAATGTAGGCGTTGCGGAGCATATTGTCATTTTTTCCTTCTCTTCTCAGTGAAGAAAGAGAATTATAAATCGAATCCGCCACATTCTTCCTCTGGTGAACCTTCATTCTGGGCAGCCATTTCTCCAGACTTGTGCTGATAAATTCCTGACTCAGTACAAAGTCCATACCCATGATTTCTCCATAATAGGAAAGATTCTTCTCATCCGGATTCGGAATCTTCCCCTCGATCACCACTCCCCGTCTCCGGGCAGTTTCATAATATTTCCAGATAAACTGTTCAATCTCTTCTGTATATCCGTTAATCCGATAAAAATAGATATCCTGACACGTTCCCCTGTCTGAAAGATTTTTAAAAAAATCATCCAGATTCTGTATCTTCTGATGTCTAAACATATATGTTCACCTTTTTGCTGCGAATTTCAGAACAGATAGTCTGAAATCCAAATTGTTCTGGCTAATTTACTTGGTATTGTATCATTTTTTATCTGCAAATTCAATATTTCTATATATTTTTATAGATTATTCACACAATTTTATATTTTTTTCACACATGCAGTTTCTCCCAAAACCTGTCTACATACATTTATTTGCAGATTTCTTCCATATAAACCGCATCACAACTGTAACCATAATAAATGCCGCAGAAACTCATAATTCCTGCGGCACTGCACTTACTGTTTTCATTTTTTATTCCGGTGACTGCCCATCCCTGATCATTAATATGAAAAAAACCGGAATATCCGGTCTTCTGAAAACAGCCGGATATTCCGAGTTTTATTTTTAGTTCATCAGCAGATTATTCTCAACTGATCTTTCCACTATTTCTTTTTCTTACGTGCAATCACAAATCCCACTGCCACAGCAGCCACAAACAGAATCACCATCCACATCATGATCGGTGTGTTATCTCCGGTCTTAACTCTCTGAGAGGAAGTGGAAGGATTATCTGTACCCGGTGTTACTCCCGGTGTAATTTCAGGTGTTACTCCCGGTGTGATCTCCGGTGTTACTTCCGGTGTTGGAGTTACTGTCGGTGTCGGCGTTACAGTTATCTGACTGTTGGTAATGGTAATCGTTTTCTCATTCTCCTCACCGACAAAGGAAACATTACCTTCACCGCCAACTTCATAGGCAAACGTATCTTTATCTACCGGATTTCCATCCGCATCAGACTCAAATACTCTGTATGTATGGGTCACATCCTTATCTGCCAGGTCTGTGATCTGGAAGGAAACCATAACCATCGCATTCTGCTCAAGTTCTATCGTAGTGATCGTTGTCTCATCACCGGTTTCCGGGTCAATCTCATTTACAGTTGCATAGAAAGTATCATCTGTAGTCGTCTCTTCGCCATCCAGAAGCACCTTCTTCTCGATCCAGAGCAGACGCTCCATATAGAATCCATCCGGAAGCTTAACGTATATGTTCTGTACTACCGCTTCCTGCGTGTCAAAATGATCCGCACCCGCATCAAATGTGACACTTGTTGTATCATCACCATTTACCGTGATCATACAGTTTACATCCACTCCTGTATCATCTGTGAAACTGTCATCCAGCGGTCTGGGATTTCCCTCGGCATCTGTCTCACGCACATAGTAAGTTCCAGGCGGCAGATTGGTATATTCAACCGTTCCGCTGCTCTGTCCCTGAATATGAATTGTCTGCACATCGCCATAAGGGATTGTTGCTGACTCATCCAGGAAAAGCCGTACATAATACGTCGCATCCGCTGCACAGATTTCCACGAAATCCAGCGTATCCGTATCCAGCGTATAAAGCTGCTTGGTAACGCTGAGGCTTCCTTTCTTCTCTTCCTCTTTTGTCTTTTCTGCCTTCGGAAAAGCCTGCACATCATATTCAAAAGTCAGGCCGTCACTGGTATAAGGTACGGAAACCAGCATCGGTGAAACACGACAGTAATCAAGTCCGCCCGTCTGTACCAGCAGGTAAACACCCTTTGGCAGAGAAGTAAAAGACAGATTTCCATTTCCATCTGTTGTACCGATAAGAGGCACGATACCTGCCGCTCCAACCGCATTTGCAAGAATCTTCGAAGCACTCTCCGCATCTGCGGCAGTCTTCAGGTTATTCAGATCCACACCTGTTCCTGAAAGGGAAGATGCCATATGAAAATAAGACACCGGTTCTGTATCCATATCTGCAACCTGATACAAAGCAAGCGGCACATTTGTCAGTGGTACCTGCTTCCCGTTTTCTGTAACTGCAAGGGTCAGAGACAGACTTCCTGTTGTCCGCCCGCTTCCACTGTTTTCAGAAGCTGCTGCCGCCTGTACTACTCCCAGAAGGAACAGCACTGACATAAAAATCACAGCCAAAGCCCTGAACCCTTTCTTTTTTAAAAACTTTTCTCTCATATCCTGCCCTGCCTCCATTATCTTTGCTGGTTTCTTCGCCTCTTTCGGCGTCTGATAACAACTGCGATGATGATCACCGCAAGGATTACAGCTCCTGCCGCACCTGCGATCAGCAGTCTGGTATCCATCTTCTTCGTCTGTACTTCTTTCTGCTCTTCTACCTTCTCCTCCACATACTTCGTGCGGTGACCGCGCACCAGAAGACGGTGGGTATTAATCCCATATGGAGTACAGGTAACCAGTGTACACAGATCTTTTCCCTCTATGACTTCCAGATCCGACATCTCTTCCGGAAGGACCACCCTGATCTGATCTACCTCATAGGCAAGTTTCCTGCCCAGAACATTCAGGATAAAAATATCTCCCTCCTCCATCTGGTCCAGATCCGTAAACAGCCTGGCACTTGGAAGCCCTCTGTGCCCGGAAAGCACACAGTGGGTACTCTTACCTCCCACAGGAAGAGAACTCCCCTCCAGATGCCCGATAGCAATCTGCAAGGCCCCCTCATCCGTCCCATGATAAATGGGAAGGGAACAGTCAATCTTCGGAACCTCTATATAACCCATGATCCCGGTTCCGGAAACATCCAGAAGACTCTCATATTTCTTCTTATCCTTCTTCAAAAGTTTCCAGTGGTCTGATTTCTTCAGTAAGCTCTTATTGTACTTTCTGGCTGCCTTAAGCATCTTCTTATTCTCCGAGTCATCCAGCTTCTCCACCTGCTTGCTGTATGTGGCAATGGCCCTGGACTGATGCGCCTGATTCCACAGGTTACTCACCGTGGGATAAGAAATAAATCCCAGCCCCACCAGAAAGATCAGTATAATGAATATTGTTGATATGTGTTTTCTCTTCATAATAAAATTCTATCTCTTTTTACGCGTGCTGACAAGAAGCCAAATCAACAGAACCAGCAAAATCGGAACTGCCACAAATACAGCCACAATCCTGGTATCCACCTGCATAGCTTCCGCAGTGACACGGATATTCTCGGCATCCTCCTGATTGGCAACACGGTGTCCCCTCACCAGAAGCCTGTGGGTATTAATCCCGTAAGGAGTACAGGTAACCAGTGTACACAGATCCTCGCCCTCCACAATCTTCAGATCATCAATCTCCTCCGGAAGAACAATACGGATCTGATCCACCTCATAGGTCAGTGTCTGATCCAGAGTACGGATCATAAACAGATCCCCCTCCTCCAGCTTGTCCAGATCAGAGAAAAGCTTCGCACTTGGCAGTCCCCTGTGTCCGGAAAGCACACAGTGGGTATTCACCCCACCTACAGGAAGAGAACTTCCCTCAATATGACCAACTGCAATCTGCAGAACAGCCTCATCCGTACCATGATAGATGGGAAGGGAACACTTGATGCTCGGAATCTCAATATAACTCATGATCCCCGTTCCGGAAACATCCAGAAGACTGTCATATTCCTTCTTCTCATCCTCCGCCAGCCCCAGACCATGCCCGGATTCATAAAGCTTCTCATTGTAGGCATCTGCCTCCGCCCACATCCTCTCATAGTCACTGGTATCCATCTCCTCCACAGCGTCCGAATAGGTGGCAATTGCCCTGGACTGATGAAGAGAATTCCAGTAATCACTGACTGTCGGATATAACAGCACGGAGAGACCCACGAAAAATACCACTATCAGAATAATATTGGACCAATTCTTTTTTTTCATGTGCATCTCCCTGTTGTCAAATCTTATTTGTTATCAGGGGAACAGGTAACCCTGCTCCCCCTGATATGTCACTCACTGCAATGTAAAGCAGTAAGAATCTTATTTGTTATTGTCAAACCACAATTAGTGTTTTGCACTCATACGTCTCTTAGTAATAAGAAGAACGCCTGCACCAAGCATAAGGACAACACCAACTACATAGAAGATTGTTGTACCGATGCCACCGGTTTCTGGAAGAGTAGAACCTTTTTTATCTTCAATTGTATTTGCCATGTTCTGAGAATTAGTAAGCTCTAAATCTGCCGCCCTTGTTGTTGCATTTTCCTTGTGCTTAGCTGAAATTACAATTGTAATATCAGCACACTTATTAAATCCACTAGGTGCTTCTGTTTCTCGTAATGTATAAGTTCCTGCATCTAAGCCGATAATGTTAAATTTACCATCAGTACCAGATACCATTTCTGTTGCAGTTTCTCCACTCTTAATTGGGCGATATGCTAATTTTTCAGTATCATAAATTAATCCAATTTCACCATTACTATCATATAATTTAAATTTTGCGCCTGCTAAAACAGGATGAGTTCCATCTTTATTGGTTTCAGATCCATTAACCTTGGTATTATCTACTTTATAAGTAAATACCCATACATAATCTTCTTCTGTTTTTCCTGTTCCTGTTCCATTTGGATTATTAGAATACTCAAGATCAACCTTGTTGTTATTGGTATTAATACCAGTTCCATTTGCATTACTTACAATTGCATTTTCATTTAAATGAGCATTATAAATAACCTCAATAGTTGCACCAACTTTTAAATTAATTTTATCACTAACTGCTTTAAGATTTGGAATTTCCAAAGACCAAGTCAGCCCTGCTTTATTTTCCACATTAATACCTTCAGCAAAATATTTTCCAGGTTCTTTATTTTTATCTGTTCCCTTATTAATTGTGTATGTGTTACCGCCGCAGGTAATTTTAACGCTATCAATAGACTCAAATGTAACACCAGGAGACATTGTATCGTTAAATTTTACCATGTAGCTTGTATAAGAATCATAATTATCATTTACTGGTAAAGTAGCTTTTAATTTAAACTTGAAAGTTTCATTAATTGCATGGTCAGCACTTTCTCCCCAGCCATTATCATGCCTGTCTTCAGCATCACTTGTTTCATCCCATACCTGCTTATCCACAGAAGGTTTCGCAACTTTCGCTGCTACTGTAGCGTTACCAACTATCTGAACTATATAATCAGAAATAGCATCGTCTGTCTGTCCTGATGTTGACGCATCTGTTACTAAATAATATCCTGGTGTTAAACCATCGATAACATATACATATTTTCCCTCTGAATCTAAATTTGAATCAGTTACTGTTTCTGCCACTGTTCCTAAATATCCAGGATTATCAATGAGTGTTTTTGCAAGTGCTTTTGCAGTTCTAGTCCCATCTGTCAGTTCCTTTGCAATATCTTTTGCAGTTCCTAAAGCTGTCTGTGCATCTGCTGAAACACCATTTCCCCATGCAATGTCTGAAAGAATTTTATCATTACCTTCAACATGTAACTTACCAGAAAAAATCCGATATGCTGTGTATGTATGATTTGCTTTATCGCCTTTAATAGTAAGTGAATATGTTGTTGTTCCTTCTGTAGCCATTACCGGCACGCACATAGCTATGACCATGATTGCGGTCAGTATTAAACTCATAATTTTCTTTAAATGTTTCATACTTCATTCCTCACTTTCTTTTTATAAATATTTTCTTTTTTAATTAATTTATTGAATACGTTTCAGCCTAGATAGATTCGCCTGAGCTAGGAGGCTTTAGTTTCCCCTCCTTTCTCTGCGTTTCCGCCTCATCACGTATCCACACATCAGTGATCCTGCCATTAAAGCCAGACCCACTGCTGTAAATCTGTTGGTTCCGATTCCTCCGGTTTCTGGAAGAACATAGGATTTTTTATCTGAAGTATTTGTAATCGTTACAGATTTCCCACATGAAATCTCTGCCCCTTCTGCAATTTTTATTCCATCAACAGAATACGAAGTGCTATATCCATCTACATGAGTTTCCGTAACAGTATAAGTAATATCATCGCCTGTCTCTAAATTGTTCCATTGACCTATCCATCCGTTTCTCGCATTTAAAGTAATCTGACCAATTATGGTGTCTACCTTGCCCTTGGAATCATCTCCACCTTCCTGTCTCAAAACATCCGGCCAGTTACTTTTCCATGTATTGTTCACAATAACAAAACTTTTAGTAATTGGTCCCATTTTATAAACAGGACGATCCCACGAATTTTCTGTTTTTTCCTGACTTATAGAAACGCCTTCCGGCAATATCGCATTTAATATATCACTAGTATTACCCCATGCGGTAAAGTAAAGCATTGCTCCATCTTTAATGTCAGAAATCCATTCAGCAGGAGTATCTCCTGAATTTGCCTGTAATTTAATCGTATGCCCTTTTCTTGGTGCATGCTTTGTTAATGTCACAGTTACATCCGACATTTTGCTTTTATCTGTAATGGTATTTCCAGCACTATCTTTCCAGACCTTTACAACTTTAATGCTTCCATCTTCAACATATTCCGGATTCTGAGCATTCTCACAATAATAGAAGAAGCTCTGTGTTGTACTGGAATCTCCATCAACAACTAATTTATTTACCAAGTCTTTTGAAATATCCTCAGGCAATGCAATATCCTTCTGAACATCATAAGTGATATAGAAATAATATGGTTCTCCTTTTTTTAAATATCCTGTTGGTGCTTTTGTCTCAGTCATTCGATATAAAGTGTCAGGTTCTGAAACAGTAAATGTAAGTGTTCCTTTTTCATTCGTCGTTTTTTCTTGTCCTTCCTGCTGCCAGCTTCCATCTTTATACTTTTCAAGCTTAAATTTTGCACCTGCCAACCGGTTAGACAACTGTGTCGAATATTTCACCACAGTAATTCTGTTTTTGGTATAATCAATACTACTGCTTCCTGAAGTGTTCTTATGTATCTGTGTCGAAGAATCTTCTGCTTCCCAGTTATTAGTTCCCATAAGTTTGACTTTATTTTTCACAGGATAATTTCCTTCAGCCAAATCTGATACATTTACTTCATATTGGCAAACCAGAACATATGCCTTACCATCTTCTACTTTTGTTTCAAAAATATGAGCCAGTCCTTTATCATCCTTTGTGTATTTATAAGTATCTCGCGTAGCTGCCTCACTCTGAGTCAGATTTCTGATAAACTCGGATGCAACAAAGTTACCATTACTATCTTTTACTGCACCGAACAGCGCAACACTGTCCAGTCGGATTCGATCATAGATAATTTTTTTATCCTGATTAACAGTCAGTGTATCCTCAACTGTTAAATCCCCTCCTTTATTCAGCATCGCACCATCCGGGTTTATAACTACACTATAATTAAGAAGATTAGATATCTGATTATATGAGCCAGTTTTACCTACTACTGATCGTGTAACTTTCTCTGTAAACTCCCATCCGGAAGTTCCATTATTATCTTTTACAGATGCTTTATTAACAAAATCTTTAGTTACTACATCTCCTTTGCAGAATTCACTGTCAGGATCAAGAATCGTATCATATATCAAAGTTGTCTGCTGGTAACTATCAGCATTCAATTTATAGCATTCTTCCGGAATTTCAACTGTAAGTGTTGTAGTTCCATCTGCATTCTTCATAGTTTTTACGCTGATCGTTGTACCTCCCCTGTCAACTGTATAAATTTTGGAATCATTTGTCACCAGCTTAATACTGCCTTCATCCAGAATCAATCCTGCTGGAATAATATCCTCAACTGTCAGGTTACCCCTTAATGGTTGTGTTCCTCCATTCTTGTTGAGAACAATTGTCCATTTAACAGGCTCTCCCGGTTTTAGTGTAGTAGAACCAGAATAAGAACCTGCACCACCTCCCGTTCCATATTTATACATACGATTATCATTGTTTTTAATATAATATACACTTTGGGAAGCGTTAGAAGTATCGTTTCCACCCTTTCCAGTTACGGATGCATAATTGCTAATAGCTATATAACTTTTTTCCGGAATCTTCGTAAAATCTGCAGTAGTTTCATATTCAATCCTTACCGGCCCCTGTATTCCCAAAGTGCCAAAGTTAATCCGGAATAATCCATAATTTCCATTTCCATCCGTTTCATCAAGTCTTAATATTGCATTTGCACTTCTGAGATTCTCTGAAACATCGTTATTATTTTTATCAAATATTTTCATTGATGCTAGTTGGGAATCTGTTATAGACTGCAAACGTGCATGTGCATTATCAACCCATACAGTACTACTATAATCTTTATAAACGTATCCATTCAAATCTTCTATTTCAATAGTAGATTTCCACTTTAATGTTACCGTTGTACCAGAAATGCTAGGTGAATCTACAGCCTCTTTTCTCAGAACAGAATTCGATATAGGTACCTGTGCAGAATCAGAACCATTCAGACCGCCTTCTACTGTACCAGTATTGGAAACTTCAGTTCCACCAATCGGAATAGTACCTGAATCTACTTCCGTCTGATATGTAATAATATAAGAATACTGTCCTTTTGGCAGTGTGTACTGAATCTTTTTATTTTCATCTACCGATACCCACCATTCATTTGTCTGATTTCCCTGTGCATCAATCTGTTTAATTTTAACTTGACCTCTCAAAGTCTGTCCGTTCTGGATAGTATCTGTAAATATTACCTCTTTCTTTAAATCTGCAACAGCAGAACCATTGTTAATTTCTATCACCCAGTCAATAATATTTTTTTCATTTCTGGAAACAGATCCATTCTTTTTTATTACCGTATTTTTGACAGACGTTTTTGTAGAAGATACTTGTTCCTTTGTAACATCTTCCAGCTTGATAGTATTTTCAACGTCTGTACCCTGTTTATAATCCATCGAACCAATCTTCGTATTTTTTATACGATAAGTTATCTTATAGGTTCCTTTTGAAACAGTCGTGCTGTCATTACCAATAATAATCTTTTTCTCCTGACTGCCTTCCTGTTCCGGTGGAGTAATAGTTTTAAATTCTAATGGCGATACAGCCGGATCAATTTTCAGGGAAGTATCATCATAGACAAAACCATTTCCCGTCAGGATATCCTGTATTTCAATCGGTCCTGTTACATCATTTTTTACGTCCAGACTGATTGTATAATCAATATAAGCTGTTCCGTCTTTATCATAGCTTAACTTACTTGCTTCTTTTTTAAGGGAATAATTATCTTTTCTTTCTACAGGTTCTGTTGAAGTTTCTTTCTTTACATTAATATTCCAGTTTTTCTCTCCAATCTGAATAATCTCATCCTTTCCCTCTTCGGTAAATTTTTTTGAATCCCAGTAGTAAAAGAATTCGATTTCTGCATCTACATTACCTTTTGTTCCTTCTTCATTCTCAAATTTAATATAATCTTCTTCAAATGTTATAACAATAACCCATTTTCCGTTTACCTGCTCATATTTATAATGTCCTGAAATGCCATCATTCTTATAGTCCGGATCATGCATATCATATGTATTACCTGCAAAATAGCTACAGTCTATGTTCTCCGGAAGTTCAATATAAACCTTGTTTTCATTATTTTTCAGACTTTCCGTCGGCATATCCTTAAGTTTATACTTTGCACGTACCTGATCTTTCGTGGTAAAGTTATGGGCATCTTCCCAGACATCTCCATTTCGTTTTTGAAGGCTGAAATCAGTAATATATGAAGCACCGTTCATACCAAGAGATTCAGTTGATCTTGCTTTTCTTACCAATGCATAAACAGAAAAGTGTTCTGCTTCAAAACTGATTGCATCTCCACTGATCTGTGAAGCAACTTCTTCCGGTTTTTGTTCTGTACCTGCTTCAGGAACATAGTAAATGCTATAACTGCTATCCTCTTCTGTCTCTTCAGGAATCTGAAATTCTACTGAAATGGCATTTCCATTTTCCGGTTCCCACAGATTTCCGTTTTCATCAAAAATGGAGATATCCCATGCATAAAGAATTTCCTCATTCTCCATAGAAAGATTTTCTACAGGATAAGCTTTCACTTCTGCATTTACAGGAAGCTGTCCGCTTACTGTAATCGGAGTCTGGTTTTCCATTTCTGCTGAATAAGATGAATCTGTATATAACGTAGCTGTAAACTGATTTTCCGCAAGTTCAGGAGTTGGAATTGGGGTAGGCGTTACTTCTATATTATTAGTAGCATCATCTTCCTTAACATCCTCATCCTGAGTTTTATTCTCATCCGCCTTATCATCTGCTGTATCATCCGCTTTGTTCTCCGGTTCCTGAGTCGGTTCTCCGGTCACTTCCGGTGATGCCTCCGGTTCCTGAGTCGGTTCTTCTGTCACTTCCGGTGTTACTTCCGGTGTTACTTCCGGTTCTTCAGTCGGCTCCGGTGTCGGAGTTGCCAGTGCGGGGTTCTCCGGGATGGAGACGTAGCCTTTGATAGTTTCGCTTCCTATATTATAGGTGTTGTTTCTGACTGCTTTGTCGGCGTCGCCTACGATGGCGCTCAGGGTGCTGTCGCTTACGGAGGTTACGATTCCGGTGTGGTCGGTGCTGCCGTTGCTGTCTGTGTCCAGAAGGAGCAGGTCGCCGGTTTTCGGTGTGTAGCCATCAGGAATTGTATAGTTCCATGCGCTGCAGTCGCTATTCTGAGGTACTGCGCTTGTTGGTACTCCTGCGTAGCTCAAGCAGAAGTCTGCGAACTGGGCGGACCAGTTATCGCGGTATGGATCGTTTGCCCATGCGCCGTAGCGGGTGTAGCCGTGAGTGGTCTGTCCGTCCTCTGCCACTGCGTAGTTGGCTGTGCTCTCTGTGTATCCGTTCTGGGTCTGGGCAATGGCTGCAAGGTCTGCACCCCAATTGCCTGTGAGTGCAACACTGCTTACAGTTCTCTGCCATACATTGCCGTCTTCTACATCTGCGTTCGGGTCGGAGTAGCAGGCAAGGATGTGTTTGTGTTCTTCTTTGCCGCAGACAAGTTCTTTCTTATAGCAGTCGTCTGTGTGCTGATGTCCATCGTTCTCTTCCTGTCCGCAGATGAGTTCTCTCTTGGTCTCGTAGCACTCTTCTGTGTGGTGATGGGCACCCTCTCCTTCTTCTTTGCCACAGGTGAGTTTTCTCTCGATTGTGTAGCATCCGTCGATGTCATTATGTACGTGGTCGGGATCTGCATTTGTGCAGGTCAGGACCTGTTCTTCTGTGTAGCAGTCGTCTGTGTGCTGATGTCCGTCGGATTCGGGCGTTGTACAGACAAGAACCTGTTCTTCCCGGTAACAGTCATCCGAATGTTGGTGGGCACCTTCTCCTTCTTCTTTGCCGCAAATCAGCTTCTTCTCATAGCAGTCCTCTGTATGTGTATGTTCTTCTTTTCCACAGTGAGGTGTTCCTTCTGCCGTAAGTGCCGGAAGAATCAGTGCATATACAGTACAGAAAACTACCATGCAGGCAAGGATGCTGACTATGCCTTTCCAGCGTTTATGTCTGTTATTCTTATGTTTCAGGTTTGCTGTCTGCTGAGACAGAGACTCTTTCATATTCCTCTTCCTCCCTCTTTATTATTCTGTACAGTTTTGTACTTATCAGAAAATACGGTGTCATTTCTATGAAACCGTGCCAAATGTTTCCAACGGCCATATACTGAATACAATCTTGCCGACGATCTGTTCCTCTGCCACGGGACCTACGGCTGTATTTCGGCTGTCCACAGATGTGGAACGGTGGTCTCCCATTACGAAATAACGTCCATCCGGTACCTGATAGGGGAGTTTGATGTTGCAGTCTCCCAGAGCTTTCTCTCCTTCTCTCAGGTATGGCTCATCCAGAAGCTTATCGTCTACGTAGACGTTTCCGTCTTCGTCAATATTGACCCAGCTTCCCGGTCCTGCGATAAGACGCTTCACCAGGATCTTGTTGTTATAATAGAAGGCAATTACATCGCCCTGTCTGAATTCCGAACCTTTCAGTGAAACTACGATCTGACCTTCCCGCAGTGTGGGGGTCATGGAACTTCCGTAGATCTGAAGCACCGGCAGGAGCAGTACAGCGATCAGAACTGCCGCAGCCGCCACTGTGATCAGTGTGTAAATGGTGTTTCTGAGTACCTGGAAATACCGTTTCTGATATTTCTTACGGTTTACTTCCTTTTCCAGCAGTTCCACCGAAGGCATAGAAGTGATCTCTCTTCTCTTCTTATTCTGCTTCATTCTCTGTCTCTCCGTTCTGTGAAATCTCCGACCGGATTCGGATATTCTCCAGATACTGGTCTGCTGCCTGCTGTGCAGCTTCGAATACTTTATTCAATTTCAGTGACGCCTCTGCGATGGAACCTGCTTCCTGTTCCATGATCCTGCGGTCGCTGAGCTGGTTCTTAACTGTCTCCAGTTCTTTCTGAAGTCTCTCTACTTCTCTGCTCTGTTCCAGAAGCATTTCCAGTAAATCCATACGGCTTAAACGCCGTAATTCCTTTTCCGTCATTGCTGTATAGTCCTTCCTGTCATTTCCCATGTAACAAAAGCATTACAGAATTTTAATTTTTTTGAAATAAAAAAAGTTGCAATTATCCCCCTTAAGAAATAATTGCAACCGAACTACCTTTTTCACTGAGTATGCCATCCTTCAGGCTTACTCTTTACGTTCCTTAAGGCTCCTAGCTTTGCGCCCCTGACTCTCATCAGGTTTGCCCCTCATATTTCCTATATTGTACCATATACTGTTTTACCCGTCCAGATTTTTTGCTTCGTCTATTTAAACAATTTTTTTCTTCACTTTGACGAAATTTTTCGTTAAATATATTACATTTCGTCTTTATTGTGAAAGATGAACAGCAGAAGTATGCATAGCCTGTCCGTGGATATCTGTCCCTCTGTATATCCTATGCAGCACGCACAAAAAAAGACCGCAATTATTCATATTCTGAAATAATTGCGGTCAAAACTTTCCTTAAAAAGTCCCTGATCCTCAAAATATTTTGCCGGTGTTTTATGAGAGCTCCAGCTTACCGGTATATAGCTGATAATAAGTTCCCTTTAACTTAATCAGGTCTTCATGATTGCCTCTCTCGATGATCTTACCGTGATCCAGTACGATGATGGCATCGCTGTTGCGGATAGTGGAGAGTCGATGGGCGATTACGAATACGGTACGGCCTTTCATGAGGTTATCCATACCTTTCTGTACGATACTCTCAGTACGGGTATCGATGCTTGAAGTTGCTTCATCCAGGATCAGTACCGGTGGGTTGGCTACGGCTGCTCTGGCGATGGAGAGAAGCTGGCGCTGTCCCTGGGAGAGTTCTTCGCCGTCTCCGCTTAACATGGTATCATATCCGTTTGGAAGCATCTTAATGAACTGGTCTGCGTGAGCCAGTCTTGCTGCCTCGTATACTTCCTCATCTGTGGCATCCAGTTTCCCATAGCGGATGTTTTCCTTGATGGTTCCTGTAAACAGATGGGTATCCTGAAGTACGATTCCCAGCGAACGTCTCAGGTCATCTTTCCTGATCTTGGTGATGTTGATTCCGTCGTAACGGATCTTACCTTCCTGAATATCATAGAAACGGTTGATCAGGTTGGTGATGGTTGTCTTTCCTGCACCGGTAGAACCTACGAAAGCAAGTTTCTGACCAGGTTTTGCAAAAAGACTGATGTCTTTCAGGATCACTTTATCCGGGTTATATCCGAAGGTAACGTCTTCGAAACGAACGTCACCTGTCAGTTCAGTGTAAGTAACGGAACCGTCTGCGGAATGCGGATGTTTCCATGCCCACATGCCGGTTCTCTCTTTGCATTCGGTGATATTTCCGTTTGCATCTTTTCTCGCATTGACAAGTTCTACATAACCTTCATCTTCTTCCGGTTTCTCATCAATGAGTCTAAAGATTCGTTCTGCACCCGCAAGTGCCATAACAATCGCGTTGAACTGCTGTGCCACCTGCATGAATGGCTGAGTGAAGCTCTTTGTGAACTGTAAATAGGAAGCCATAACACCAAGAGTAATGCCGCCCACACCTGTGACAGAGAGAAGTCCGCCAAGTACTGCTGTCAGTACGAACTGCAGGTTACCGATGTTACCGATCACCGGTCCCATCATGTTTCCGTATTTGTTTGCGTTTGCGGAGCTCTCGAAAAGAGCTTCGTTGAGTTTGTCAAATTCTACCTTGGATTTGTCTTCATGGTTGAAAACTTTTACAACTCTCTGACCGTTCATTCGTTCTTCCACAAATCCGGTCACATCTGCCAGAGCTACCTGCTGACGGATGAAATATTTTCCACTGTTGGAACCAATCTTATTGGTAACTTTCAGCATGACAAAGATGATCACAACTGCCAGAATGGTAAGCAGCGGGCTTAACAGCAGCATGGAAATAAAAGTAACAATAATGGTAAACAATGCCATCAATGCCTGCGGAATCGCCTGGCTGATCATCTGTCTCAGAGTATCGGTATCATTGGTATAAAGACTCATGATAGATCCGTTTGTGTTCTGGTCGAAGTAGCGGATCGGGAGAGTCTGCATATGTTCGAACATGTCATCACGGATACTCTTGAGCACACCCTGTCCGATGAAAACCATCATTCTTGTATAAATAAATGTGGCAATAACACCCAGTGCAAAAATCGTGCCAAGAACTGCCAGTGCTTTATACAGCTCTGCAAAGTTCGGATCCGTCTGTCCGATCAGCGGAATGATAAAATCATCCAGCAGGAATTTCAGGGACAGAGAGACTGCAATACTTGCCACGGAACTGACAAAGATGCAGATAAATACGATGATAAACTGTATCTTATGTGTTCCTGTCATATATTTCAAAAGTCTTTTGGCAGTTTTGATGGTGTTCTGGTCTATTTTTTTCTTCTTATTCATCGTCTCCGCCTCCTTTGACCTGTGATTCATATACTTCTCTGTAAATGTCGTTTGTTTTCAGAAGTTCTTCTGAAGTGCCTACGCCTACGATCTTACCGTCATCCAGTACAATAATCTGGTCTGCATCTTCAATAGAAGAAACTCGCTGTGCGATAATGATCTTTGTTGTATTCGGGATTTCCTCGCGGAAAGCCTTACGGATCAGGGCATCGGTTCTGGTATCTACCGCACTGGTAGAGTCATCCAGGATCAGGATCTTCGGTTTCTTAAGCAGTGCTCTGGCAATACACAGACGCTGTTTCTGACCACCGGATACGTTGTTACCGCCCTGAACGATCATGGTGTTGTAGCCATCCGGAAATTCACTGACGAATCCGTCTGCCTGAGCCAGCTTACATACACGCTGAACTTCGGCATCGCTGGCTTTCTCATCACCCCAGCGGATATTTTCATAGATACTTCCGGAGAACAGCACGTTTTTCTGAAGTACCATGGAAACCTGATCACGGAGTACTTCCAGGTTATAGTTGCGGACATCCACGCCGCCGACCTGAACATTACCGTTTGTGACATCATAAAGTCTCGGGATAAGCTGCACCAGAGTAGACTTGGCACTTCCGGTTCCACCGATGATACCTACCGTCTGGCCTGATTTAATATGAAGGTTTACATCTTTCAGGGAAAGGTTTCCGCCTTCGCCTGCATAGCTGAAGTCTACATGGTTAAAGTCAATCGAACCGTCAGCTACTGTTTTCACTGCGTCATCTTTGTCCTGCATCTCCGGAACTTCATCCAGAACTTCTGTGATACGTTCTGTGGAGGCTTCTGAAATCATCAGCATGACAAATACGAAAGTTACCATGTTCAGAGACATCAGAATCTGAAGTGCATAGACAATGATACTTGTCAGTTCACCGGTTTCCATACTGCCGAATACGATTCCTCTTCCGCCAATCACAACAATGATAATGATCACGGTATACATGGTAAACATCATAACCGGTGAGTTCCATGCAACGATCTTTTCTGCTTTGGTAAACAGTGTGTAAACGTATTTGGAAATTCCATGGAATTTCTCAATTTCGTAGTCTTCTCTTACGAAGGCTTTCACAACACGGGATGCATTTACATTTTCCTGCACGGAGTTGTTCAGGACATCATATTCATCAAATACTTTAATGAAATGTGGATGTGCCTTCTTTGCAATAAAGATGAGTGTGCCGCCCAGAAGCGGAACAACAACCAGGAACAGCATTGCAATTGGTTTGTTGATGGTCAGTGTCATGATCCATGACAGAATGATCATAAACGGTGCTCTGGCAAGGAGACGGATGCTCATCATATATGCCTGCTGTACGTTGGTGATATCTGTGGTCATACGTGTGACCAGACCTGAAGTTGAAAAGTGGTCGATATTTTTGAAGGAGAAGTCCTGTACCTTGTAAAAAATATCGTGTCGTAAGTTTTTGGCAAATCCTGCTGCCGCAACTGCCGCCATATTTCCGGCCTGTACGCCGAAGAACAGGGCAAGCATTGCCATGACAACAAGGATGACGCCACGCTGGATGATGTAGCTCATGTCACCGTTTGCAATACCTGTGTCGATGATCTTCGCCATTTCCAGCGGAATCAGAACTTCCATCAGTACTTCCAGGATTACAAGGATCGGAGCCAGTACTGACTGCTTTTTGTATTCCCGGACGGAACGTAAAAGTTTCTTGTTCATCTTTTCGATGTCCTCCTTGATTATTGATTTTTACTGTTTTTGTTTTTCTTCTCGTTTTTGTTTTTCAGTTTTATTTCTGAATTTCAACTTTGTTTTTGGATTTCAGTCTTGTTTTTGCTGCATTTCTTCCAGATTTTTGTGCATCATCCAGAGAACCTGTTTACACAGGGCCACATCTTCTTTTGAGATTCCTTTTTCCAGACAGCGTTCTGTCTCATCAATATGTTCCAGGATTGCCGGAAGGATATCTTTTGCCTTATCGGTTGGTATAATCCGTTTCAGGCGTCCGTCCTGTTTTGCACATTCTCTGTAAATAAAGCCTTTCTTTTCCATTAGCTGAAGGGTACCTGTTGCGGTTGATTTCCGTATCTGAAATTCTTCTTCGATATCCTTCTGATAAAGATCCCGGTGCAAAGTTTCCAGAAGAATAAACTTCAGCACATGTTTCTGCATTGCAGTCAGTTCATCGGATTTCATTACATCTGACGGATTATTTCTGTTTCGCACCATCTGATGAGAAAGAATACCGATCAGTCTTCCCATGTGCATATCTTCTGCTTTGATTTTCAGTTCTTCATCCACGCTTTACACCTCCTCCTTTTTGCTGATAATTTTGTTAATTAGTTAGCCTCCTAATAGTTCGTGTCCTAACTTTTTACTATTATAAAGACACATAGATGAGTTGTCAACTTCTTTTTAACCAAATCAGGTAAGTCCCCTGCTTCAATTGCGAAAAGCAATAAGCAGTGGGTGGGGACTTGCTTGTATCAGGAGGCGTGCAAGCGCCTTCTGATAAACTGCGGAGCAGTTATTTGGTTATGAGCAAGTAGCAAAGCGGATTGCGAATATCCGCTTGACATTCGGACGCCCGAAAATAATCTGGTCTGGGAGTGCAAGGCAGAAAGTAAAAAAATAAAAGCTTGTCTCCAGACATTCACCGTAATAAAGATACGCTGCTGGAATTTTAGAATTGCAACCCGCAAAAGAATATGGTAAGATAATTTCATTGAGTACAGCGATAAAATGTAAAAGTCAACAATGGATATGAGGAGGAAATATTATTATGTATATTACATGTCTTGACGTAGAAGGCGTACTGGTACCTGAAATCTGGATCGCGTTTGCAGAGGCAAGTGGAATCCCGGAATTAAAGAAAACAACCCGTGATGAGCCGGATTATGATAAGCTGATGAACTGGAGACTTGGCATTCTGAAGGAACATGGTCTTGGTCTGAAAGAGATTCAGGATGTTATCGCAAAGATTGATCCGCTTCCGGGTGCTAAAGAATTTCTGGATGAACTTCGTTCTTTCTCTCAGGTCATTCTAATCAGTGATACTTTCACACAGTTTGCAGCACCTCTGATGGAGAAACTTGGCAGACCTACTTTATTCTGCAATACACTTGAAGTTGCTGAAAATGGTGAAATCACAGGCTTTAAGATGAGAGTTGAACAGTCTAAGTTAACCACTGTAAAAGCGTTACAGTCTATCGGATTTGATACTATCGCAAGCGGTGATTCCTACAACGACCTTGGTATGATCCAGGCAAGCAAGGCTGGTTTCCTGTTCAGAAGTACAGATAAGATCAAAGCAGATTATCCGGATATCCCGGCTTATGAAGAGTATGATGAACTGCTGGCTGCTATCAAAAATGCAATGAAATAAAACGCTTCTTCGCCGCAGGATGATCCTGCCGAAGAACTTTTATATCACAGGAATATTACAGGATAAATTTTCTGTGATATAGAAAAATCTGCGGAAGATACAGGAAATCAGATAAATGTATCTTTCGCAGATTTTTATTTTACTGTAAGTCGGCTCAACAACTTTGCAGAACATTTGCAGAACAGCAGGCTGTTAAGCATTAACTATAGTTATCTTTCTTATTCTGTCACGTATGCTTTTACGAGTTCATACGTATTCTTTACTCCGTCCATATGAGAACGTTCGTAATTATGAGAGGCATATACTCCCGGGCCGATGAGGCCGTGGCGGATGTCATATCCTGCACGTAAGGTTGCTTCTACATCGGAACCGTAGTGCGGATAAACGTCGATTGCGAAATCCAGATTGTGCGCCTTTGCCGTGTTGACCAGTGCTGTGATCAGGTCGTAATTGTACGGGCCGCCGGAGTCTTTTGCACAGATGGACACCATGCGTTCTGTGCATCCAAGGTCAGCTCCCACACATCCCATATCTACAGAGATCATTTCTTCCGTGTCTGCCGGTACGAAACTTCCGCCGTGTCCTACTTCCTCATAAACAGTAAATAATAAGGAAACTTTTCGGTTCAGGGTAAGTTCTTCTTCCTTCACAGCTTTTGCAAGTCCCAGAAGAATGGCTGCGGAAAGTTTGTCATCCAGAAAACGGCTTTTAATATATCCGCTTTCTGTGATCACAGTGCGGGGATCCATGGCAATGATATCTCCAACCTGGATTCCCAGATTCTCAGCATCCTCTTTTGACTCTACATTCTCATCCAGCAGAATCTCCATGTTTTCTTCTGTCTGTTCCACTTTCTCATCTGCCACATGTGCGGAAGGCTCTGTATTCAGTACGACTCCTGTGTAAATTCTGCCGTCTCTGGTGTGAATGGTACAGTTTTCTCCGTCTGCGGTTCTCCACTGATGACCGCCCAGAGTGGTCGGGCGAAGGCGTCCGTTGTCTTTTATGGAACGTACCATTGCTCCCAGTGTGTCAATGTGGGATGCCAGAACCAGTGGATTTCCCTCTCCGCCAATCGTTACCAGCACATTTCCCTTATTGGAAAGTTCCGGCTCGTATCCCATTTCTTTTAATGTTGTCAGCAGATATTCTGCTGCCTTTTTTGTATAGCTGGACGGGCTTGGAATCGCAGTCAGATTCTTTAACTGCTCCCCGATAAATTCAAGATTTTTCTCCATTTTCCTCTTCCTTTCATGTCTGTATGATTTTTATAACATTATAATGCCAGGGGCGAAAATCTTCTGCCCCTGACCTGCTGTCTGCAAATTATGCAATATGATATTTTTCTTTAAACTGCTGTGATGTACATGGTTTGCTGTAATAATATCCCTGAATGTAATCCGGTTTCATGTGCGAAATCTCTTTCAGTTCTTCCGCTGTCTCGATTCCTTCCACGACCACCTTCAGATTCAGGCTGTGGATCATATCTATGATGTGCTCCAGCAGTTTATGTTCATATTCATTCTGTAAAGCCTGCATGGTAAAACTGCGGTCAATTTTCACCGTATTCGGGGAAAGTATTCCGATATTTTTCAGATTGGAATATCCGGTTCCGAAATCATCTATCGCAATACAGACTCCGATTTCCTTAAAGTTCCGCCACATATTCATAACATTCTGAGAAGTTTCCAGATATCCGCTCTCCGTCAGTTCCAGGATAATGCTGTCTGCGGAAAGAGAATGTCTGTCCAGAATGGTATGGAAATCTTCCACCAGCGCACTTTTCAATAACTGAATATAGGAAAGATTAATGCTGATCTTAAATTCCGAATAAAATTTCCTGCACTCTTCACACATCGTCATGGCTGTATCCATGATCCATCTTCCTACCGGAATGATCAGGCCGCATTTCTCCAGAAGCGGTACAAACTCTGCGGGTGAGATAAACTCTCCTGTGGAAGTATGGAAACGAAGCAGTGCTTCCGCTGCATACAGTTTCTGCGTTTTCAGCTCCACGATCGGCTGATAATTCAACGAAAATCCCTGATATCCAAGGGTCACTGACGTTCTCAGTTCCCTGGTGAGCTCGCGTTCTCTTAAAAATTTCTCATAGTCCGCTTCCTCATAGACATAAACCTGATTCCGTCCCAGTTCCTTGGCATAGTTTAAGGCAAACAGGGACTTCTTTTCCATCACTGTATAATCCAGCTTTTCTGTCCCGTCATTGCTCACAAGGCCACCGGAGATCGTAAACACCGCTTTATAATGCAGTGTCTCCAGCAAACGTTCAATGCTGATTCTGATCTTATTGTAAAGCTCAATTCCGTCCTGTGCAGTTCCTCCATTATCATTTACGATCAGATATTCATCCCCGATAATACGGTACACCTGCTCTCCTGACTCGAAGCATTCCTTAATGCAGTCCGCAACTCCGCGGATGATCTTATCTCCGTAAGAAGTTCCCAGTCTCTCATTCAGCTTCTTAAATTCATCAATCCCCACGCGCAGGATATATCCATGGAAAAAACCATTCCTCTTTTCCAGAAGGGCACTGAATACCTTGTCACGCAGCAGGCCACTTGTATTATCTGCCATCGGGTCCGCCCCGATCTCATTGATGCATCCGATCAGATAATACATGGTTCCATCTTCATCAAAGACCATGTCTCCCCTGCAATTGATCCAGATTGGTTTTCCCTCATGGTCCATCCACCGGTAGACCATATTGTGGTGCGTCTTTTTGCCGAAAAGAATCTGTGCAAATTCCTCCTGAAACGCTTTCCAGTCGTCCGGGCAGACAAACTTCTCATGCGTTTCCATAACCTTGTCAAATACTGAGGACGGAATCCTGAAACGTTCCACCGCCCTGCTGGAAATATAGTATACATCATTTAAAATGTCATAGGCATAAAGATAATCATTCATGCTGGAGGAATATGCTTCCCCATATTTTATCAGATCATCAAATACTATTTTCTCGTTATCCATGTAAATCCCCCCCCCGAAATTTTTTATCTTTTCTGCGATCATCGTATACTCTTTTCCCCGCATCCCATCATCCATACAGGTTCCGGCAGTATAGATTGTCTGCCAAAGCCTTACGGAATCCCCCTGATACTCTGCTCTGTTCAGCCTCACAAACCGTAATTTCAGAAGAACAAGCTATTCGAAAGCTCTTTTTATGCTGTCATAATGCAGAAATTTTCCTTCTGCTGCGAAAGCCTTGATCTCGTCAACAGTCGCAAACATATATCCGTCTGTCTCTTCTGTCTGAAGATGCAGATCACTCTCATCAATATCCATGACAAATCGGTATACATCCACAAAGTAGTTGTCACCTTCGCCCGGGTTTTCTCTCTTATATGTAAACAGGTAGCCGCCTTCTGCATTCCGGGCATCCAGTCCTGTCTCTTCTTTTACTTCACGCAGAACAGCCTCACAGGAGTCCTCTCCCGCCTGTGCAGCACCGCCGGATACTTCCCACCATCCGGGTGCCCATGCCTTTGTCATGACACGTTTGGTTATTAGAAAAGTACCATCCGGTCTGGCAATCACACCAAGCACAGTCAGATGATACTCTCCATCCTTCAGGCACCAGTCATTTCTTTTCATTGTTCGTCCTGTTGGCTTTTTATCCTTGTCATAAATATCCCAAAATTCCATTTCCTTCTGTCTCCCTGCAAAAACCGCATTACTGTTTGATTTATATATTGTGATAACTTTTTACAGTAAAAATTTTAACGGTATTTCTTCCTATTTTAGATTGCTTGTATTTATATATGATATCATTTTATACGGTTTATTGCAAACATATAGTAGGAAAGTTTTGCGCAATTTTTCTTTAGGTGAGGAGGGACGCGTGGGGAGGAATGGGGGTCCGGGGCGCATCCCTCCCCACGCTGTATACTAACGATATAACAACCTCAGAAAATATACAATAACTCCATAACATATCCATAAAAATACCCAGGATTTCTCCCGGGTATAATAATATTTAATATTTATAACAAGCACCATAAGTACTGATCATATCTCTGGTCTTTGGATGTCCATATTCTTTGGAAGAATGCAGCTCAGTAATATAGAAACCACAAATACTACGGCAACTACATTACTTGCAAATACAGACTGAACCAGTTCTGGGAAAATATCCCAGATTCCACTTTCACTTGCAGTTGTAAATCCAATTCCGATAGAAAGAGAAAGAGAAATGATCACAACGTTTCGATGAGAAAAGCCGCAGTCTGCGATCATCTGAACACCAGATGTAAGGATTGTACCAAACATCATGATCGTACATCCGCCAAGCACTGCATCCGGCAAAGATGCGAAGAAGTTTCCAACCGGCGGAAGCAGACCTGCAAGGATCATGCATGCTGCACCTGTCATAATGGTGAATCGGTTGACAACCTTTGTCATATTAACCAGCCCGACATTCTGTGAGAAAGAAGTAACAGGCGGGCAGCCGAATAATGCTGAAAATGTAGATGCATATCCATCACAGGCAAGTGAACCGGAAATTTCTTCTCCCGTAATCTCTCTGTTCAGACCGCCGGAAACCAGTGCGGAAGTATCTCCGATTGTCTCCGCTGCTGATACCAGGAAAATAATGCAGACTGAAAGAATCGCACCCGGATGAAATTCCGGTTTAAACGGCAGAAAATGCGGTAAGGAAATCAGACCGCCGGACATGATCGCACTCAGATCTACTTTACCCATAAAAATCGCAACTATATAACCCACGATCAGACCTGCCAGTACAGAAAGCTGTTTCATATATCCCTTCACTGCAATATTCCAGATCAGGCAGACAGCCAGTGTGATCGTACCAAGAATCAGGTTCTGTGCAGAACCAAAATCATCATTATAACCACCGCCAAAAGATCTGGCACCTACGGTAAACAATGAAAAACCAATGGCAGTAACAACGGATGCCGCAACAACCGGAGTAATGATCTTACGCCAGTACTTCGCCAGAAGTCCCAGAGTACCTTCCATCAGACCACCAATGATAACCGCTCCGATCACTGCCGGATAACCATAATTCGCAGCTACCGTACACAATACTGTAACAAATGTAAAGCTCACACCCATAACTACCGGAAGTCTCGAACCAATCTTCCATACCGGATAAAGCTGAACCAGTGTCGCTATACCAGCGACGAACATGGCATTCTGAAGCAGGATTGCAATCTGTGCCTGCGTCAGTGCCGGTTGTGCCGATGCCGCAATCAGCGTAATCGGCGCCAGATTGGAAACGAACATGGCCAGGATATGCTGCAATCCAAACGGAATCGCCTTTGCAACCGGCACCCTGCCGTCCAACTGATAAATGTTATTAATACTACTGTCTTTGTTCCCCATAGAAGAACCTCCTTTCCGAACGTCTTTCGTACCCCCATACGCCAAACGCTCTGCCATTTCCCCACCCAAATAAGAAAATGACTTTTTGTGTTGTCCTTCCATTATAAAACTTTCACTAAAATTTGGCAACTTATTTTATTTTTTTATTACTTTTTACTAAATAAAGTAATTTTTATCCGATACAGAAATAATTTTTTCTTAACAAATCAGACCCTCTACATTGAAATCCCCCCGTTTTTTAAGTATAATTACCTGAGAGCGTGCAAACAGTAATAAGCAGCCACGCCCCAATTTGCGGCCATCCCCCTGCCTCTTTTCCACTCAAAATCAGGAAACTGAACAACGAAAAGATGCTTCCGGGATTCCACCGCAACTATCTAAAGGAGGAATTTATTATGGCAACATGGAAAAATCTCGACACCCTTGCTTCTTATGATAAACTCAAAAATCTTAAGAACCACGTAAACATCGCAGAAGCAATGTCCGGAGAAAAAGGTGCCGAACGTGTAATGAACTACAGCACCCCAATGGCAGCCGGCTTAACCTACAACTACGCTGCCAAACAGGTAGACAAAACCGTACTCGATGCCCTGGCAGAACTCGCAGATGAAGCACAGCTCATCGACAAATTCCAGGAATTATACAACGGTGCAGTCATCAACACAGGTGAAAAACGAATGGTACTCCACCACCTTGCACGCACACAGCTCGGAGACGCAGTAGTCGTAGACGGCGTTGACAAACGTGAATTCTACGTTGCACAGCAGAAAAAAGCTGCTGATTTCGCAAACAAAGTACACGCAGGAGAGATCACAAACGAAAACGGCGAGAAATTCACAACTGTTGTACAGATCGGTATCGGCGGAAGTGACTTAGGACCTCGCGCATTATATATCGCACTTGAAAACTGGGCAAAAGCAAACAACACCTTCAAAATGGAAGCCAAATTCATCAGCAACGTAGACCCTGATGATGCAGCCGCTGTCCTTGCATCTGTTGATCTTGCTCACTCCCTCTTCATCGTTGTATCCAAATCCGGAACAACCCTTGAAACCTTAACAAACGAAGCATTCGTAAAGAACGCTCTCACAAAAGCAGGATTAAACCCATCCAGACACATGCTCGCCGTAACAAGCGAAACATCCCCACTCGCAAAGAGCGAAGACTACCTCACAGCAATCTTCATGGATGACTATATCGGCGGACGTTACTCATCCGTTTCCGGCGTAGGCGGAGCTATCCTCTCCCTCGCATTCGGACCGGAAGTATTTGCACAGATCCTCGAAGGTGCTGCAGCAGAAGACAAACTTGCCACAAACAAAAACATCCTCGAGAACCCGGATATGCTCGATGCCCTCATCGGTGTTTACGAAAGAAACGTACAGGGCTATCCTGCAACAGCAGTTTTACCATACTCTCAGGCATTAAGCCGCTTCCCTGCACACTTACAGCAGTGCGACATGGAATCCAACGGTAAATCTGTAAACCGCTTCGGTGAGCCGGTAGACTATGTAACAGGACCGGTTATCTTCGGTGAACCAGGAACCAACGGACAGCACTCCTTCTATCAGTTATTACACCAGGGAACAGACATCGTTCCGCTTCAGTTCATCGGCTTCAAAAAGAGCCAGTTAGGTGTGGACGTTGATATTGAAAACAGCACAAGCCAGCAGAAACTCTGCGCAAACGTTGCAGCTCAGATCGTAGCATTCGCATGTGGCAAAAAAGACGAAAACCTGAACAAAAACTTCAAAGGCGGCCGTCCTTCCAGCATCATCACAGGCGAAGAACTCACACCTGCATCTTTAGGTGCATTACTCGCTCACTTCGAGAACAAAATCATGTTCCAGGGCTTCGTATGGAACTTAAACAGCTTCGACCAGGAAGGTGTACAGCTCGGTAAAGTCCTTGCAAAACGCGTTCTTGCTCACGAAACTGACGGCGCACTCAAAGTATACAGCGATTTACTGAACATCTGATTTTGACTTCAGCCTGAACAGAGCAGCCTCAAAAAACAGAAAATCAAAAACAGAAAAAAACAGCTCCACGCAGTGAACTTTCAGGTTCTCCCGCATGGAGCTGTTTTATTTTACTTTATAAGTCTTTCAACTTATCTGAAACATTCTGATACATTCAAATACGTTTCTGATACGTTTTCTCCGTGAAACTTATTCCTGTGTTGTATAACCAAAGAAGAAGTATCCAAGAGGTGTATAGTACATACCCTTAATGTTGTCTTTCAGCATGTATGGCTGTGTATAGAAGTACAGAGGAGCCAGTACGCTGTCCTGATCGATCAGGATATCTTCTGCTGCATGGAATGCTTTCATACGTTCTGCCTGATCAGAAGTAGCTTTTGCTGCATCGATCTGTGCATCGTAATCCGGGT
>OLPG01000549.1_pt1 | contig 36052 bp, 29 predicted proteins | sample 1672311 | NCBI WGS metagenome assembly OLPG01 (sample SAMEA3136670, study PRJEB25190) | human gut metagenome | biome: human gut; feature: human-associated habitat; material: faeces | place: Austria | collected 2013 | reverse complement strand
CGCCTCCGGTGGCAACGCCCCCCGGTCCTCTTCGGGGCAGGGGCAGGCGGCCATCCGGAGGCGCCCGATTGGCGGCCCCTCGGGGCTTGCCCGTATCGTAGGCAATGCGCCGAATGCTCGCCACCGAAGTTCATCGGTGGCTTATCTCGGACTGTAATGGGGAGGTGTCGGTGCCTCCTGCCTATAGGCGTGATCTTGCGAATATTGGACTGGACGGCTATGTGTGGCGGTTATGAGGGTCTGCATCGTTTGGAAAGACCTTCGGGCAGGGCTGGGGCGCTTGCGACGTCCGCGCAGGCGATGTCGAAGGACCTGGGCGTCGAGTACCGCAAGAATCTCGGCGGACTGTTCGACATGGTGGACGGCCTTCGTCATCCGATTAGTTGGTCTCTTCGAATTTGGTCGGGCTCATGTAGTCCGGTGCCGAATGTCTGACACCGAAGTTTATCGGTGGTTTATCCCAGACTGCGATGGGATAAAGTGCGCTACGCTCCTCGGCCACAGGCTTTGAGGAGCGCAGCACTGGGGCAAACTTCTTTGACAATTGCCCCAGAGGCGCAACGCTATACCAATTCGTATCGCAAGGCGCGGCCTGCGCCGAGCGTTGCGATTTGCCCCTTGTCCACCATCTCTTTCAATATGCGGCCGGCCGTGGATTGGCTGACCTCGAGCAGCGCCTGCGCCTCTTTTCGGGTGATTGAGGGGTGCTCTGCCAAGAACCGCAGAATCTCATCCTCTCGAGAATGGGAAGCAGAGGGCGCCTCTGTGCTATTTGCCGCAGGCTCTTTTGCTTTCGTTGCCGTGAAGTTCACGTTGGGCAGGACGATTTTGAATGCGTTATTCGTGGCTATGATTTGCGGCTGAGTGGCCGCGCCCGCGTAAGCTCCCATGATTTTCCTCATTCCCGTGCCGTATGCCTCGATGAGCTGCAGGCGGTAGAAGACGTTGGCGAGATGCGGGTTCCGGCAGGCGGAGACGCCCATCATCAGGTCTTCCAGCTCCAAGCCGGGCAAAAGGCCGCCGACGGACACGAACTCGATCCTGTCGTCGTAGATGCTGATCAGCGTGCTGGCGTGGAAGGAGTAGTCCCTGTGTACGAGCGAATTCAGCAAGGCCTCGCGCACGGCGACCTCCGGGTAGTCCCGGGTGTCGACGCGCAGCAGCTTTTGGAAAGTGGCATGGGTCTGGTTGTGGAAGTCGATGTAGTCGTAGACCTCGCCGAGCTGCCGCATAAGGGACCCGGAGAACTCCCGGCGGTCCTTGAACACGCTCTGGTCCGTCCCCTCGAAAACGGCCGCCTTGATGGTGTGCGGGCACTGGTCGGACAGGAGCAGGCCGAGGTTCGTGTAGAGGCCGTCCGATGAGGTTATCTTCAGGGTCTGCATCTGCGGCGAGCCGAAGGGGATATTTCGGGCTTCGAATTCCCCTTTCGTCGACTCAAAGGTGAGCCCTTGGTCGAGGGAGCGCATGTCCTCGAAGCTGTCGCCGTCGGTCTCCTTGATCATCTGTCGGATGGCTGCATCGGTCGCCGGGACGGAGGAGTACCCCTGCCGAACGTAGACGCCCTCGGGGCGCAGGCCCTTCTTCGCCATGTAGTAGGGGCGGTTCGTGCCGCGCTGAACCTTGACGGCCACGACCGCCTTCCCGTCGCAGTCGAGCGTTTCGTAGCTGACGAACATGGTGGCGTCCGGTCTCACGGCGTCTCGCACCATGTTGGAGACCTGCAGGGCGCACCCGTCGGCGTCTTCGACGCCCAGTATGGTGCCGTCGTCGCCGACGCCCACGTAGACCGTTCCGCCGTTGCTGTTCGCAAAGGCGACAATCTCCTTCTTGATGCCGTCCTGCGCAACGGCCTTCAGCTCGACTGTCTCTGTTTCCTGGAATTTCATGTTGCCTGCCTTCCGATTCTTTTCTGCCCATATTCTAACCATTTAATTAACCATGGTGGTTAGAATGGCTAGAATCGAACTGAATCGAGGGGGCGGCCGGGGCTTACTTGCGCGATTGAGGGGCGCTTTGTAGGGACTTCTCGTGGTCATGCGCTCCGTCATTTCGGTTTTTGTGCTGTCGACAACTTCCGTCCTGGCTCCTGAATCTATAGCGATTTCGTTGGCGTCGACTTTTGGGCCGCGTGGATTGGGTAATCAAAAGGCAGGGATTCCCATCATCGACTTTACGCTGTCTTTTGGTCAGCCTTGCTTGAGGGTCTAACGTATGTGCAGTATAATATATCTGCACATACGTCGATAGGGGTATCATGTCTAGCTCTACTTTGACCATACGCATTGACGACGACTTGAAGCGCGGCGCTTCCGAGGTGGCCGATTACTACGGCCTCGACCTCTCATCGGTTACGCGCGCGTTTTACAAACAGATGGTGAACACGCGCCGCATCCCCCTGACCTTCGCCCCCGACGAGCCCAGCATGGAGAGTCTCGAGGCTATCCGCGAGGGTGACGCCTTCCTGTCCTCTGGCGAGAAAGGCCGCTTTGACAACGCAGCCGATCTCATCGCGGCAGCGATGGCCTGATGAGCAGGCTCACGGCGGATTTCTCCGCTGCATTCTCTCGCGACCTCAAAAAGAAGGCGAAGCGGCGCAATTGGGATTTAGCTGAGCTGCAGAAGCTCATCGACCTGGTGCTGGAGAATACCCCCGAGTCGCTGGAGACTCTCAAGCGCCGCCACAACATGCACCGCCTGAGCGGTAGCTGGGCCGGGAGGAACGAGTGCCACGTGGCGAACTCCGGCGATTGGCTGGTGATACGGTCGGCCAACGACGAGGTCGCCTTCTTCGAGCGCACTGGCGGTCACGACGAGCTGTTCAGGTAGGAGGGATTGGCCCAACGGTGCAATAATGACGGACTTTCTCGTTAGAGGGATTGGCCCAACGGTTTGGGGGCGTCTCGGTTCCCGGGAGCGCCGCCCATCCGGCAGCCGCCTATCCCCGGTAGGATTCCGTGGACAGCTAATCGCACAGCCTGGCGACCTCAGCTCCGCATTTCGCACAGCAACCCTCGATGAGCACGCAGCCGTGGCGCATGCGCAGCGTGTAGCCGGGCGCGAACTCCGTCGTGCCGCAGTTATGGCAGAACGCGTTGGCGAGCAGCAGCTTGCGGATGTGCTCGGGGATCTTCCTCCACTCCCGCAGCGCCTCGATCTTCGTGACGCCCTTGCTGCGGCGGAACTCGTCTTCCTCCATCTCCTCGGCGATGAACCTGGCGATCATCTCCTCGCTTACGCCGTCGACCCTCATCTGCCGGGCCGTCTCCTCGTATTTGTCGGCCATAGCGGCCTCCTGTCCGATTAGTGGTGCATCTGCTTAATCAGGAAAAACCTCTTCATGATTGGCCTTTCTGGACGGATGCGGAGAGGGCTCTTGCGAGGGGCTCGAGCAGGGCCGCTCGCCGTTTGTTTTCGCCGAGCTCGTCGAGCAGGCTGCCAAGCTTCGCAGAGTCGATGAGACCTTGGGCCGCGGCGTCGCGGAAGGCGCCTTCGACAAGCGACGGGTCCTCGCAGTCGAGGCACAGATCGGCAAGCGTTCTCTCGGCGCGGGTGACAGGCAGGCCGCCCATCCAGGCCATGTCGCCTTCGTCGACGTTTCTCACCCCAAAACGTGCCGACTCGATTTTTGAGTTGATGCGCTCGGGCGCGTAGATGCGGTAGGGGGAGAGGTGGAAGTCCCCGATTCCCAGGAGCCATGCGGCCGTAGAGCCACCGACGGCCACGCCGTCCCACTTAGCTTGCCGCTCCCATGAGAACGCTGTCGATGCCGTGAGCTTCCAGATCGCGGCCAGCTCGTCGGTCTCCGAGCTCGGTGCACCGGAGAGGCGATACGCGCCGTGGGCGACGCGCTCGAGGCGCCCGACCTTGCAGGCGTGGGAGAGGGCGTTCCTGCTGATGCCGAGGCGCTGTGCCTGGGCAGTGGTGAAGACGCCCTCCGATGCCGAGAGCTCGTCGACGGCTGCTATGTTGTTCGCATACTTCATGTTGCGATTGTACGAAAATTTCAGACATTTGCAACATCGAAGCGTCACACGCCGACTATGCGATAGAAGCAGGGCCAATCGAAGGGGGGGGCAACGCCGCGTTGATTCTGGCCTTATTGAAAATCTCGCCACGCGATTCACTCAGATTTGCCGTTTCGCTAAATCGCTGGGTTTGTGTATGTGCCGGCGTCGACGCGAAGAATCGTCCCATTGGGAATCTGTCCCAATGGGACGATTTGCTATCCGGTTTGAAGGCAGCTTTTCGAAGCCGGTTCATCGCCGATGACGGTTGGAATGAGCTGCAAAAGTCTGGAGATTCAAACTCTAGAAAACAGATAGTTCAGCTATCTAGTTTGAGCATTTCTGCAGGTAATCTTGTTTTTTCGTCTTGGCAAAAGGGATGTCCGTAATAGGTCCACGCCCTATGATTTCGGCGGAGTATGAACAAATCGAGGCCCGTGCTCGCTATGGTGCTAATGACATTCGTCCGGGGTTGACCGGTTGGGCCCAGATTAATGGCCGCGATGCGGTGACGGTTGAGGAGAAGGCGCGCCTGGATGGCTGTTGGCTTAGTCTTCCTGTGTTTGCCCATGCCATTGTCTGTCCTTTGTGCTGGTCGTGCGATGGAATCTGGGATCGAGGCGGCGGCTGTGGGCGTCAGAACGGTTGGCGGTTTGGCTGAGGGCATGGATTTTCGGCCTTCGTTAGCAATTGACGATGGGGAACCATGGGGAAACTTGCGGCCTCTTTCTCGCTTTAACGCGGCTGTTTCGGCAATTGCGCGGTATTCTGTTTGTGGTGTGTTGTCGCGTGATATGTGGTGCGGTCTTGTCCGATTTGGTAATCATGGCATGCCGATTCGACCGCGTTTTCGCTAAGGAGTACAGTTGATCGAGGGTGCGTTTCGTGAAAACCCGTTTGTCGGATTTGGCTGCGGTGGGTACCGGTCTTTCTGCGGATCTGAGCTTGCGCGTATAGGACCGTTCGATAGGGTGCAGGTAGTTGCGGGGCAAAATAACTGCGGCAAGTCGGCGCTTATCGATTATTTTATTAAGGTGCTCGGAGCGATTAATGCGCGCGGTGAGCTGAGGAAAGAGGACAACCCTTTTGTTCGGGCTGACGCCCCGTTGGGGTTTCGGGACTCCAACGAACAATTTCAAGCAACAATCTCTCTTTGCGTTAGCGTTGATGCTCTTGACGAAAAAATGATGCTGGATGCGCGATCGTCGAGGCAAGAGCTTTATGCGGAAAACCTGTCCAGACTCTTTCGGGGCTCTCCATATGCCGCGAACGGAGGAAGGGCTGCCTGGATAGATTTTACTTTTGAGCGAGAGAAAAATACTTTTGGATACGAAAGCGCACTTTGTGCTCAGTATTCGCAGTACGAGGCCTCGGGCGCGACGATCGATCTAACTGATGCGTCTCTATCCATCTGCAGTAGTGCCGGCGATGCGGTCCTCAATTACTCCAACGTCGTTCGTGCTGCAATGCCGTGGGACTTGCTGCCCAAGTTTCTAAAAGTCGATGCTGTCAGATCAATCGTTGATTCGGATTCGACGGGCAAGGATGGCGTCATTAATAGCGGAGTGGGACTTCCAGCCGCTCTGTTGCGTTTGAGGAACCCCGAGAGGGGTGATTTCGAGCTGTCGAGGCGACGTTGGAATAAGCTCGAAGGCTTCGTGCGCGACGTTTTGAACGACCAAGGTGCGTCGCTTTTGGTATCTCATGCTAGTCATGTCATTTCGGTCAAAACGACCGACACGGATTACCTTCCCCTTGAATCGCTTGGTACCGGGGTAACAGAGTTGCTTATCTTGGCGTCGGTTATTGCGTGCAACGTAGACAAGATAATATGTATTGAAGAGCCCGAGATACACCTACATCCAGCGCTTCAGGCGAGATTCATGGACTTCTTGCTCACGGATGAGTCGAACCGCTTCATCGTGACAACGCATTCGCCGACGATAATTAATGCCGCTGGAGTTCAAGTCGCCCATGTGAGCAAGGCGAATGGGGTATCTGCGTGTCGTCAGCTTGATGGAATGGTCGTTGCTCGCGATCTTTTGGACGACTTGGGTGCGAAGGCATCGGATTTGCTCCAGTCGAATTTTGTTGTATGGGTCGAGGGGCCTTCGGACCGCATTTATATCAACCATTGGATTGAAGAGTGGGCTGAAGGACGCGGCATTCGACTTAACGAGGGCATTCATTACAGCGTCATGTTGTACGGAGGAAAGCTCCTGAATGCGTTGGACGCAAACGCTGCCGGCTCTGACGACAGCCTGATAGCCTTGTTTCGAATCAACACTCATTTTTGCGTGCTTATGGACTCGGATAAGAAGAGCAAGAACTCTAGCCTGGGCGAGACGAAGCGGCGAATCGTGGATGAGTGTGAGGCAAGTTGCGCGATGTCTTGGGTTACTTGGGGAGCGACGATTGAGAACTACGTGCCCGAAGAAGCTTTGGCGTCCGCTATCAAGGTCGTCCATCCTGGGAAAAAGTGGAACCATGAGCTCGGCAATCGCTACGTTTGCCCGTTGAGCTTTAAGTTCAGCGGCTCGCGTTCTGGGGCGCCGAACAAGATTGCGATTGCCAGGGAGGTTTGCCAGGTCGGTTTCGAACCCCTGGGCAGGTGCCGCGAGCGGGTGGCAAAGCTTTGTAGTGCAATCTGTTCGGCGAATTGGATTGAAATTTAGGCAAGGCGAAGTTCTTAATCTGTTTAATAAGGCGTCACGGTAAATGGAGAGTCGGCGGGATTCGTGAATTCCTCGAGGGCGAGAATTAAGCCTATTTCTCGTATGCCATAAATGGGTAAAGATGGTCGTGAGCCATTATTTGTTGTCGCAAGAGAAGAGATGAATGAGGATGGGCGTTGCGATGAGATGCGGAGGAATCGGTTGGAATTGGGCGGCCCGGCTTAATGTCAAAAAACCAAAGGTTGATAGCCGCGGCAAAGGGCAGAGGGCTACGTCTGGCGACTTATTTAATCGATTGGGCTGTTTTATAGGACCATTATCAAGGGCTTTGAATCCTAAGGGCTGATTTTTTTTGAGTATAGATATCGTCTGGCTTGCGGTTTATTTCGCAATTGCGGTTTTATGCATTCCTCTCGTAAGAATCCTTGGTCCCGTTTCGATAGTCGAGTATCGTCTCGAAGAGCTTTATGACCAGCAAAATGGTGCGATGAATATCTTGTATAGAGTATTGTCGCCAATGATTTGCTGCAGTTTGCCTATGCTGGCGTGCGTGATGGCGTTTGATGCTTTGGGTCTACCGCTTCCAGCCTATCGATGGTTGCCAACTGTGCTGTATTGGCTGATTTTTCTTTCAGTGAAATATATTACTGCGAATAAGCGTCGTTCTCTTTGCGTGACGTTTACGGAGGCAATTCTTTCTTCGGCTCTAGCGATTGTTGCCGATAGATTCATTGTCGAGGGTTACACGCAGGTCGGACTTGCGATTTTCGACCAATCGAGTTTAGCGTTCCAGATGGAAATTGCACTGTTCTATGTTGCGATTGAGATTATCGTTTCCATCGGAATCCGTCGTGGGTATAAAACTAGCATCCAACCTTCTTTTGGCGGGGCTCGGAGACCGACCTATTATGGCGGCAATGTTGACGTTAGCGAGAAAAAACTTTTTTCGTACGAAAAAGATTATGGGCCTCTTCTTCCTTCTCGCTATAAGAACGATCCGCTTCTACGCTGTATGTTCTTTTCTATTATGGCTATAGAGGATTCAAACCGCCCTTCGGGTATTCGGGTGCTCGAAAGAATGGTATTTAAATTTGGTGCTGCCAAGACGACTGGAATTATGCAGCAAAAAGCGGAAAGAGCCCTTTCGGATGAAGAGAGTGTTGTTCTTGCATTCGATTACGTCGAAGGCATGTGGGATGATTTTCTGCGTAAGTTTGCAAAGTCGAGAAAGAAGGGCGGCGCTTGTTCGATCTCGTTTGCTTCTGATTGGTATTCCTACGATTATGATTCTGTAGGAAATGCCCTCATCGGGTCCTTCTCGGCTCTTTACGGAGATTATTGTGGCACCCGATTGCATGATGCTTCATGGGTGTTCAGAAATGTAAAGGCGTTTGAGGAGCGAAATTGCTATTGCCTTATGCCTAGCAAGGTGATCGCACAGGGTTCGCTGTTCCCGATGGAATCGCACTGGATTACCGCTGGCCTTGCGTTTTGGGAGGATGGTCAAAGGGTGCGAGGCATCCATGAGGAGTCGTGCTCTTTTCCCATGTATGTATGCCTCACGAGGGGCGGCAGTTCGGTAACCTCCGATTCGGTCGAATTTGCGATTGCAATGCTTAAAGACGCTGGCTGGTGCATTGATGGGGTTACATACGTCGAATCGGCTCTTTGCAAAATTGAATGCTATGGTGGTCCAGATTTAATCAAGCCTAAAATCGAAGGCTGGACATCCGTTAGCTATCCGATTGCTTCTGGACCTGAGGCCCGTAAAACTCTTAGCAATACGTTATGCATGTCTACTCGATAGTGGGTCGCATTTCGCTTTCAAATGGATTACCCATGCCAGCCTAACCGATTGGCCCATCATCCTGTTCGTCCTCTCCGTCTGCTTCTTCGCCTCGATGGCCAGGTTCGATATGTTGATGCGCCCTGTATCCCCCTTTGTCGTCGTTGTATTGCATTCTGGACGACCGGCTTCTCTGGCATGTGTGCTTGAAGGAACGATGTAGGCTAGCGCTGGGGCAAGCTCCTTTGACAATTGTCCCAGGGGCGCAACGCTGCGCAAATTCGTATCACAAGGCGCGGCTTGTGCATTTGCCCCTTGCTCAGCATCTCTTCTAATATGCGGCCGGCCGTGGATTGGCTGACCCCGAGTAGCGCCTGCGCCTCTTTTCGGGCGATCGAGGGCATTCTGCCAAGAACCGCAGGATTTCGTCCTCTCGGGAACGGGAAGCAGTGGGCGCCTCCGTGCTATTTGCCGCAGGCTCTTTTGCTTCCGTTGCCGTGAAGTTCGCGTTGGGCAGGACGATTTTGAATGCGTTGTTCGTGGCCATGATTTGCGGCTGGGGGCGCACCCGCGTAAGCTCTCATGATTTTCCTCATTCCCGTGCCATACGCTTCGATGAGTTGCAGGCGGTAGAAGACGTTGGCCAGGTGGGGGGTCCCGGCAGGCGGAGACGCCCATCATCAGGTCTTTCAGCTCAAAGCCAGGCAAAAGGTCGCCGACGGACATGAATTCGATTCTATCGTCTTAGGGGTTGATCAGCGTACTGGCGTGGAAGGAGTAGTCCCTGTGCACGAGCGAATTCAGCAAGGCCTCGCGAACGGAGGCCTCTGGGTAGTCCGTGGTGTTGGCGCGCAGCAGCTTTTGGAAAGCTGCATAGGTCTGGTTGGGTGACGGCCGGGGTGGGGTACAGCAAATGCCATGTTGTCAACTCGGGTGATTGGTTGGTTGTTTGGTCAGCACTCGAATAAAAGTTGCTTTTTCGAGCGCGCAGGGAGCTACGATGAATTATTCCGATGGTCCAGCAGGCATGTAGTCGCATTTTCTTCTCGTTAGGGTCGAGTGCGGTTTGGCACAAAAGAGGCGCCCCGCAGGGCGCCTCAATCATCTTCTCCCGATCCCGTTACTTCTTCTCGGCCTTTGCGGCGGGACGTACGGGCTTTTCGCTGTCGCGGTGCATGTTGATGTAATCCAACAGCTCGCTGCGCTTGTGAATGTTCATCTTCGCGTAAATGTGGCGAATGTGCGTCTGCGTGGTGTAGGGGCTAATCACCAGCTTGTTCGAGATGTTGTCCACCGTGTAGCCGCGCGCCACGAGCTTCAAAATCTCGCCCTCGCGCTTCGAGAGCTTGAATTCCACGATAACCGCGTCGCAAATCTCTTCGGTGTCGTTTTGCGTGGCAGGCGCCGTGGTTACGTGAATAATGTCGCCTTCGCTGCGCACGAGTGGAATAAGCGACAGCGCTACAAGGCACATAAGGAACAACGATGTGGGCTCAACGAGCGTGCTCCAAATGCCCTGAATGTCCTCGTACAGAATGGCCCAAACCTCGCCAATCGAAAAGCCCAGGCGCACAATGGCGCTCGACGCGCAAAACGCCGCAACGGGAGCCATGTAGCCCTTCGACGACATGGTGCCGAAATACGAAATCACGAACAACTCGAAAATGCCTGCCAGAATCACGGCGAGCGTGAACGCAATTGTGTCAAATTCGACGTGATTGCTCAGGAAAAAGGCAATGGCGACAATGGCCGCAACCATGAAGTAGGGAAGAAGCTTGTATGCGGCTTCGGTGCGTTTGCCAACGCGCGCGATTGACGCAATAACAAGGCACAGAATTGCCGCCAAACCCATTCCCAAGGGGTACGCCGCCGCATCTGTGAGGATATTATCTTCAGGAACTATAGCAATCGTGAAGTAGCAGGCCACGCACGCGATGCACAGCGAAACCGATATAATAAGCGTTGCGCGATTCGTCTTTTTGCGAATCGCCTTCGGCAAAAGCGTGGGGAATACAAGTCCCTCAACCGTCTTGTTTTCGTACTTATATACTGCGCCGCACGCAATGGGCAGCAGCGCCACGAACACATTCGATACAGGCGCGGGCAAAATCTCGGTCATGATCATTGCTGCAAGCATCACCGATCCGTAGACAAGCGCGAATTTGCCTACCGCGAACGTCGAGCGTTTGCGCGTGTAGAATTCGCCCCATGCGGCCCACAGAAGTGCGTTGGCCACGGCCAGCACAATGGGGAACACGACCCAAATAAAAAGGGGCAGTGTCGCCAAGGGCTTTGCAAGCGTGAACAACAGCGTGCCTGCGGCAAGCGTTCCGGCTGAAACCCATACGAGGGTAGGGTGCTCATATATATTGATGCGTCGAAGCGCCAACGGCATTACGAGGAATGCAAGCGCCGAAAACGCGAGACTCGCAAGCCAGGAATACACCATGGCGCGGCCCATGAGCGGCAAGCATACGAACACGCTTGGCGAGAACCACAGGCAATAAAACCACGCGAGTACAAGGCTCAGACCAAGATAATGGACGCCTAACGCATCCCTTTTTTCTACCGATTCCGCATCACTTCCGAAGAAGGAAACCATACTCACAGCGTTCCGCATCCTTTCCCTCGCGCAGTGCGGCATGTGCCGATTTATTAATCTGGCTTATCGATTTTTTTGTTCCAATAGGCCAGATTTATGCTGAATAGGGTAATTCACCTGGATTAAAGCTGCATCACAGTTTTTTAAGTATGCTCCAATTATCCACTAACTCGTTTGCCAGTAAAGCGTGATTCATGGTCGATGTGCGATAGCGCACTTCACGATTCGGCCACAAAATGCAACTTGTCTGATCGATGAGGCCTTTGGGGAACTGGGAGTCGGCAACAAAGCCGAACATCCGGAATAAGGCTTCATGCGATGGCACGATCCCTTGGAAGGAGGCGGAATTCGCTGGGCTTAAGGGGCCTACTTATTTGGCGTCGCGCATGCGCGACACGCGTCCCGCGAGTTCTTATGAAGTCCTTGGCTCTTTTGAACGGAGCAATTCGGAAAACGATCAAGAACTTCATAAGCAAGGAGAGGGGCGCTCGTACCAGAAAGCATTGCTTTCTTAAGGTAAACGAGAAAGGGAAAACACATGTCCATTCTTGCAAAGAGCAAGGGCGAGGTGACGTACAAGGACCTCACTGGTTTCCACAAGTGGTTCTTGATCATCCTCATTTCGATGGGTTCTTCCATCATTTACACGCCGATGTATCTGAAGGGCGTCTTCTACGATCCTTTGATGACGGCCCTCGGCTGCACCAACGCCGACTTGGGCGCAATGGTGTCCTTCTACGGCATCGTTGCTCTTATCTGCTACCTGCCTTCGGGCATCATTGCCGACAAGTTCCGCATGCGCACCTTGGCGTGGGTCGGCTTCGTCGGCACCGCAGTGCTCACGTTCCTCTACGCGATGCTTCCTTCCGTGCAGATGTGCTACGTGCTGTTCGGCGGCATGGGTCTTACCTCCATCCTGATTTGGTGGGGCACCCGTTTCAAGGTTATTCGTCTTTGCTGCGAAGAAGATGAGTATCCTGCCCGCATTGGTGTTTCCTATTCCATCTATGGCGTTACCGGCCTTGTTGTTGGCGTTATCAACGCTGCCATCATCGCCGCTATTCCCGACACCGTCTTCGCTATGCAGTCGGTCATCATCTTCCTTGGTGTTTTGATTGCCATCCTCGGCGTTCTGTCCTTCGTCTTCATCCCCGACTTCAAGGGCGAGATTAACAAGGACGCCAAGCTCTTCAGCGTTGCTGACGCTGCTGAGGCCATCAAGACCCCCGGCGTTCTGTGGGCTTGCCTCGGTTACTTCTGCGTCTACTGCGTGTACCAGGGCGCTACCTACACCACTCCGTACCTGTCTCAGGCCATGGGCACCGATGCTAACACCGTTAACATCATCGGCCTCATTCGTACCTATGGTATTGGCCTGCTCGCTGGCCCGGTTATTGGCGCCATCGCTGCGAAGGCTAAGTCCTCCAAGACCATCATCGGCTGCTTCGCGCTTGCCATCGTGGTTCTGGGCGCCTTCATCGTGATGCCTCAGGATTCCGGCCTGTCCATCGTGGCTTGCTGCCTGGTCGTCGTGTTCGGCTTCGCCACCTACGGCGCTTTCTCTATCGGCTCTTCGCCGCTCTCCGAGCTCGGCATTCCGATGCGAATCTTCGGCACCGCCGCTGGCATCCTTTCCGTTATCGGCTTCCTGCCTGACGTGTTCATTCACACCTGGTACGGCTCGCTGATCGACGCTTCCGGCGTCGCAGCCTTCAACCAGATCTTCGGCTTCGAGATCATGTTCGCCGTCCTCGGCATCATCTTCTTGGTCATGTGCATCCGCGCCATCAAGAAGCATGCTGCCTCTCAGGCCAACTAATTTTCAAGCACTTTAGCGGCCGGCCTGCATAATGCCGACCGGCCGCACAGGCCCCTTATTACCAGCGAATCCGCTGGCCTCGTGGAGAGGCGACGCCAAACGCCTCTCCACCTTCCCAAGTCATCGAGAAAGGATTGAACATGGAAAATAAAGTCGATCCGCAGCTGCTTATGAACGATCAGATGAAAGCCGTCCTCCAGAAGTCGGCCGAGCTTGCCGGCGACGCCTTCGTCACCGACGTGGGATTCGCCGAGATGCGCGAGAACTATGTGCGCGAGCGCCGCTTCTGGAACGAGGGCGGTCCAGTTATGACCAAGACCGTCGAGCGCACGTTCGAAGGTCCCATGGGCGAATTCATGGCTCGCTACTATTACCCCGTCGAAGCTGAGAAGCTTCCCGTGATTGAATTCATTCACGGCGGCGGTTTTGTTGTGGGCAGCCCCGACACCCACGATCGCGTGTGCCGCATTCTCGCCGAGAAAACGGGCGCGGTTGTCGTGAGCGTCGACTACCACCTGTCCCCTGAGTCGAAGTATCCCACCAACATTCAGGAGTGCGTGATGGTCGCCAAACACCTGCACGAGCATGGTGCTGAAGAAGGCATCGACGGCGACGACCTCTCGTTCGCCGGCGATTCGGGCGGCGCAGTGCTTTCGATGGCATCGAATTTGTGGCTGCGCGACGAAGAGGGCGACAACTCCTTCGTGAAGAGCCTGCTTCTGTATTACGGCTTCTATGGCCTTGAAGATTCCATGTCGCAGCGCCTGTACGGTTGGGATATCGACGGCATGCGCAAGGAAGACCTTATCTACTACAACGAGTGCTGGCTCAACGACCTGGCTACCGAAACCAAGGCACCGTACGTGGACATGTTCCACAACGACCTTACGACGAGCATGCCCGTGTGTTACATCGCCGCTGCCGGTCTCGACCCGCTGCGTGACGATTCCGAGCTTTTGCACCGCGTTCTCGACACCAACGGCGTGCGCAACCAGCACGAAGTGTTCGAAGGCGTGCTGCATGCATTCGTTCACTACTCCCGAATGCTCGATGAAGCTGCTGAGTGCATCGAACATTCCGCTGAATTCTGGAAGACCCGCCATCAGGCGTAGCTTCAATAGGGCAGATGCCCACCCCCAATCCTGTCATATTCCGGCGAGGCCGGATGTGAGTGCAACCAATAAGGAGGTTCCTCAATGGATTTCAATCTGACCGACGAACAAGAGCTCATCGTGGCGTCCTACCGCGACTACATGGAGAGCGAGAACTGGGAGACTTACTTCCACGAGTGCGATGAGAAGCACGAGTACCCGCTGCGCTGGGCCCAGGGCCTTTGCGAAATGGGCTTCGACCGCATCATGCTCGATGAGGAGCACGGTGGCCTCGGCCTCGAGCAGCCCATCACCACGCTGATGGCGATCTACGAGGTTCTCGGCCAGTACGGTGCCCCGACCTATGTTCTGTACTTGCTCACCGGTTACAACACCATCGTCCGCGAGGGCACTCAGGAGCAGATCGATGCTTGCCTGAAGTACCTGGGCACGGGCGAGCAGGTTGTGAACTCCGCTTGCACCGAGCCGGGCGCCGGCTCTGACGTTTCCGGCCTCGTGACCACCTACAAGCGCGAGAACGGCAAGATTTACCTCAACGGCACCAAGACCTTCATCACCTCTTCCAAGGGTGTTAAGTACCTCATCATCATGTGCCGCGACGCTGACAACCCGGATGTCATCTCCGAGTTCTTCGTCGACATGTCCAAGCCGGGCATCTCGCTGTCCCCGCTCACCAAGCTGGGCCTGCGTATGGACTCCTGCTGCGAGGTCTACCTCGACAACGTCGAGATGGAAGAGAAGGACTTCTTCGGCAAAGAGGGCAACGGCTTCAACCGCGGCGTCGCTGACTTCAACTTCGAGCGCTGGCTCGTTGCTGCGTGCGACTACGGCACGGCTATCTCTGCTTTCGAAGACGCTGCCAAGCATGCTTGGGCTCGCGTTGCCTTCGGCAAGCCGGTCGCTCGCTTCCAGCTGAACTCCCTGAAGTTCTGCCACATGGCCATCAAGCTCGACTCCATGCGCAACATGCTTTACGAAGCTGCTTGGAACGCCGACACCAACCTCGGCGGCGACGTCGACGCTGGCCAGGCTGCAATGTGCAAGTACTTCTGCGCCAACGCTTCCTTCGAGGTCGTTGACGACGCTATGCAGGTCATGGGCGGCATCGCTGTTGCTTCTGAGCATCGCATCAACCGCATCTGGCGCGACCTGCGTGTCGACCGCGTCTCCGGCGGCACCGACGAGATGATGATTCTCACCGCTTCCAAGAACGCTATCAAGGCGTATCGCCAGTAATTCGCATCGTATGGCCCCGTCGTGGGCGGGGCCGTGCAGCGTTTACTAATAACGTGAGGCGCAAGTCGCCTCGCATTTGGGGAAATCTCAACGGGTGCGCCGTGTGAGGGCGCGGCGCACCCTGAGAAACGAGAAAGGACCAGCAATATGGCTGCCATTCCTACCGAAAAACCGAGCTTTGGTGTTCTCGATGACGTCAAAATCGTCTTCGCTGCAATGGAGGAAGCTATTCCTCGCGCTTGCAACATCATGGCTGACTGGGGTGCCGATGTTACGTGGCTCGAGAACACGGGCTATGGCGACACCGTTCGCGATGCTAAGAACGCTGCTCAGGCCGAGCGTCGTAACTGCCGCTCCGTCGCTCTGAACCAGTTCACCCCCGAGGGCAAAGAAGTTCTGTTGAAGATGCTCAAGGACACCGACATCTTCTTCGAGTCCTCCAAGGGCGGCACGTGGGAGCGCAAGGGCTTCACCGATGAGGATATGTGGGCCGTTAACCCCAAGCTCATCATCGTCCACTGCTCCGGCTACGGTAAATTCGGCGACCCCGACCGCGTCAAGCGTCCTGCCTACGACGGCACCGTTGGCCCTTACGCTGGCCTCACCTGCCAGAACGGCACCGCTGAGCAGCCGATGATTTCCATGCCGTACTCCGGTGACTACATCAACTCCTACCTGCTCATTGCTGCCTCCCTGGCTGCACTGCGCAAGGCTGACCGCACCGGCAAGGGCGAGAGCATTGACTGGGCAATGTATGAGGGCATCATGTACATGAGCCAGTACTACCTGGTCGACTTCCTCAACGAGGGCATCAAGTGGCCTCGCGCTGGCGCTCGCAACGTCAACCTCTGCGGTATTGGCGTGTACAAGTGCAAGGACGGCTTCATCGCTTTGAACCTGTTCGGCATTCGCCAGAACAAGTGGATCATCGAAGAGCTCGGCCTGGGCGAGCACTGGGGCACCCCCGAGCTGCCCGAGGACACCGCTTCCCTGTGGCTGTCCATGCCCATCGCTAAAGAGTTTGAGAAGCGCCTTGAGGCTTGGCTGCTCGAGCATGACAAGCTGGAGCTCGAAGAGATTCTGGCCGACCATGCTATCGCCGCTCAGAGCGTTTACGAGTTCGAAGACATGGTTGCCGACAAGCACATGGCTGCCCGTGGCAACTTCGTCGAGTGGGAGACCAAAGACGGCGACACCTTCAAGGGCCTCTCTCCCATGCCTCGCTTCGAGCAGACCCCGGGCCAGATTTGGCGCCCGATGCCTGCCCAGGGTGGCGACACCATGGACGTCCTCACCAAGCTTGGCTACACCGCCGAGCAGGTGCAGGAGCTCGCTGAGAAGAACGTCGTCAAGATTGGCGAGAACTAAGCGGGATTTCGCGATTTTTATCGCAGCGTAATTACCGATGTGGCCCGCATTCGTGCGGGCCACATTTAAAACTGGGGATTTTTACCAGGAATTCGGGGAAAGGTTTAGCGCATGGCAACTATTGTGGGAAACCAGAATTTGGCTGACATGTGGGAATGGCTCGCCACTAACAGGGGGTCGCATACCTTTCTTGAATTTCATGGCAAAGATGGCTCGCAGCGCGATTTCACCTATGCCGAATTCAATGCATACATCAATCGCGTTGCGAATCTTCTTTGCTCGGTCGGCGTGACCGCCGGCCAAAATGTGGGCGTGCAGCTCTACAACAGCCCCGAGCACATCGCATGCTGCATGGCGTGTGCCAAGCTCGGCGCGGTGGCGGTGCCCATTAATATGCAGCACACGCTTGCCGAATGCGTGTACGTGTTCGAGAAGTGCGACATTTCAGTGGTTATCGCCGAGCCCGATTGCCAGTGCTACTACTGCGCGGGTGTGGAAAGCTGCATTGCCGGTCCGCTTGGCGGAGAGCCGCACCATGTGCCTACGCTGTTCATCGCGCACGCGGGCGACGAGGGGCTTTTCGGCACGGCGCGCGACTTCGACGCGGAAGTTGCCGAGCAGGCAAGCGAGCTTTCGGTTTCTGCCTGCATCGACCCGCTTGATACGGCCATGATCATTTTCACCTCGGGCACCACGAGCGACCCGAAGGGTGTTGAACTTACCCACGCCAACATGCTCTATGGCGGCTACTACGGCGACTGGCAGTGCAACCTTTCGCCCGACGACCGACTGCTTACGACCATGCCGGCGTTCCATTCCAATTTCCAAACCGCGGCGCTCATGCCCGTGCTCACTTGTGGCGCGACGCTTATTTTCGTCGAGAAATACAGCGCGCGTCGCTATTGGTCGCAGGTGCGCGAATTCGGCGCCACCGCGCTGCAGCTCGTCGCCATGATGGCGCGCACCCTTATGATGCAGCCCGTGGTGGAAGGCGAACGCGACCACAACGTGAAGTCGGTGCAGTATTACCTGGCCATCGAGGAGTCTGAGAAAGACGAATTCGAGAACCGTTTCGGCGTGCGCCTGCAGAACTGCTATGGCCTTACCGAGTCGGTGTGCTGGGTCACGACTGACCTGCCGTACGGTGAGCGCCGCTGGCCGAGCGTGGGCCGCAGCGGTCTGGGCTATGACGTGCGCGTGGTCGATTCCGAGGGCAACGTGCTTCCTGCCGGTGAGGTGGGCGACATCGTCTTCCATGGCGAGATGGGCGTCTCCCTTATGAAGGGCTACTACAACGACGAGGCCGCCACGAATTCCTGCGTTGACTGCAAAGGCTGGATGCGCTCGGGCGATAAGGGCTATTTCGACGAGGGCGGCTGGATGTATTTCGTCGATCGCAAGTCCAACATGATCAAGCGCGCTGGCGAAAACATTTCCGCCTCTGAAGTTGAAGAGGTTCTGAATACATTCCCCGGCCTTGCCGAGGTGGCGGTCATCGGCGTTGATGACCCGGTTCGCGACCAGGCGGTGAAGGCGTTCCTCGTGTTCGAGCCGAACGTCGAGCCCGATGTGGAGGCCGTGCTTGAGCATTGCCGCCACAACCTGGCTCATTTCAAGGTTCCAACCATCGTAGAGGTGGTGGATGCACTGCCCCACACGAGCGTGGGGAAGTGTGCGAAGAAGCTTCTTCATTAAACGGGTTTCTTCATATAGATCAGTTGTTTGCTGAAAGGGGAGGACATTGGCTATTTCAACTGAAATCGTAGGTAAGACCTTCGGGCCCTTCGTGCGTGACTACACCTTCAAAGATTTGGAGATTTGTGCGCTCGGATGCGGTGCTGGCTGGGACGGTCGCGTTGACTTGGAATATGTCAACGAACACGACGCGAAAAACCCCGACCTGAAGGTTCTCCCGATTTTCGCCGTGCCGCTGACCGTGAACGAGGAAATGACGACGACGCTCGACTACGGCTTCGATTATTCCGGTTCGCTGCATTACGGCATCGACGTGCATTTCCATGCTCCGTTCAAGATGTCTGACCACATTGAAACCTATGTGACCCAAGAGGCCATTTGGGACCGCGGCGAGGGTCGCGGCTCGCTCTCGAAGCAGGTGGGCAAGTCGTATTCTGCCGACGGCACGCACCTGTGCACGGTTGATACCTATGACTGCTGCATCTACGACGGCGGTTGGGGCGGCGAGCTTCCCCCGAAAGACGCTGTCGATTACCCCGATCGCGAAGCCGACTTCGCTTACGAGGAAACCTACGGCTACAACTGGCCGCTCGTATACCGCATGATGGGCGACTGGCATCAGCAGCACATCGACTGGTCCTACACCGAGCAGACCGGCCTTGAGCGCCCGATTGCTCACGGCGTGAGCAGCGCGGGCGTGGCGATGCGCCACGTGATTTCTCTGCTGTTCCCGGGTCATCCCGAGGCTATGACGCGCTTCAAGTGCCGCTTCACTTCCCCTGTTCTGCCTGGCGTGCGCCTGCGCACCGTGGTATGGAAGACGGCCGAGGGCGAGGCAAGGTTCCGAATGGTCAACGCCGACGCTCCCGAGTCGAAACCGTTCCTCAATAACGGTATCGTGGAGTGGGACCCCGAGCGCGCATAACATTCGCGCACGGCATTACAAGTTAGTAGTGGGGCTCGCTGGAGTGGTTCAGCGAGCCTTCTTATAGGCGATTACGTTTCAAAGGAGGAACAATGAGCGCTATTAAGAAAACGACTCGAGTTGTGAGTCCGCCTAAGAACGACAGCGATATGGCCTGCGAAGGCAGCGATATGGCTCGCGAAGAGATTCTGCACCAGGCGAGCCCCGACGTGCGCACGCAGCGCGCGTACGTCGAAGAACATGGCAAATGGTCGCCCGAGCGCGTCGCCCGATATGTGAAGCGCAAGGCGAAAAAGACCATCGACGACATTGCGATGACGCCGTTTTTGCGCAAGATCGCGATTTTCTCGAGTGGCGGTTCATTCTTGGACGGCTACGTGCTTTCGCTTATCGGCGTGGCGCTTACGCAAATTACCCCCATGTTCAACCTCACCGCGTCCGAATCGGCCGCTATTGGCGCGTCGGTTATGCTGGGCATTCTGGTGGGCACCATTGCCGGCGGCTATCTGACTGATGCCATCGGCCGTAAGAAAATGTTCATAATCGACCTGGTTGCCGTTGCCCTCTTCTCGATTCTGAGCGTTTTTTGCAGCAATCCGTGGGAGCTTGTCGCGGCGCGCTTCTTCATCGGCGTGTTCGTAGGCGCCGACTATCCCATTGCGACTTCGCTTATCGCCGAGTTCACGCCGAAGAAATACCGCAGCATTTCGATGGGCGCGGTGTCGGCGGCGTGGTATTTGGGCGCTACGGTGGCCGCGTTCGTGGGTTACTTCCTGTATACCGTACCCGGCGGCTGGAAGTGGATGCTCGGTTCGGCGGTTATTCCCTGCATTATTCTGCTGGTTGGCCGTCACGATATTCCCGAATCGCCCATGTGGCTCGCGAAGAAGGGTCGCAAGGAAGAGGCTGACGAGATCGTGCACCGTGTGTTCGGCGAAGACGTCGAACTCGAGGATGAGGAAGAGCAGCCGAAGACTTCGCTGCGCATGCTGCTGCATTCCGGCTACATGAAGCGCATGATATTCATGGGCGTGTTCATTCTGTGCCAGGTAGTGCCAATGTACGCCATTTACACGTTCGGCCCCGACATTATGACCGCGTTCGGCCTGGGCGAGGGCCAGGAATCGATTTTGGGCGAGAGCGTCGTGAGCTTGTTCTTCTTGATTGGTTCTATCCCCGCGATGTTCTGGCTGAATTCCATGGGCCGTCGCAAGCTGTTGCTCATTAGCTTGGTGTTCATGGGTGCGGGCCTTACCATTCTTGGCGTGTGGCCAATGGCGCCGATTTTCGTTGTGATTCTTGCGTTCGGCATGTACGCATTCTTCAGCGGCGGCCCAGGCATTCTGCAGTGGCTCTATCCCAACGAGCTGTTCCCGACCGAGGTTCGCGCTTCGGCTGTGGGTATCGCTATTGGCTTCTCGCGCATTGGCACCATTGTGTCGACGTACGGCACGCCGCTGTTCTTGGCTGTGTTCGGCGTTGGCCCCACGATGCTCGTGGCGGCGGTGCTTGTGGGCATTTGCCTGGTTATGTCGTGGTTCATTGCTCCCGAAACCAAGGGCAAGTCGCTCGCCGAGACGAGCGCGCTCGAGGGAATCGATTCGGTTTACAAGGCACGTTAATTCATGGATAAAGTTTTTTCGAACCCGGACGTGTATTGCGTTCGGGTTCCTTTCGTTAATTTAGGCTCGGGCGAGTCGAATTGCTATATCGTGCGCGACGGCGGCGATTGCTTGGTGGTTGACCCGGGTGCGGCAAATGAAGTGGGTATGCGTCGCGTGCGCAATGCGCTCTTCGAGCTTGGCGTGGCGCTGGGGGAGTGCAAGGTGTTTTTGACGCACACGCACTTCGACCATGCCGAGTCGACACGAGTGCTGTTTCCCGAGGGCACATGCGTGTATGTGTCCGAGGTGGGCTTCGAGGAGCGCAGCCCTATTCGCGCCGAAGCCGCGCGCGAGCTGTTCGTGCGGCGCATGCTGAAGATGGGAGCGATGCTGGCCGATGCCGAGGAATATTCGCGCAACGATTACGAGCCCACGTTTCTGCCGGCGGGCGCGTTCGATTATCGTTTCGTGCGCGAGGGCGACGAGGTGCATGTGGGGCGCTTCGTGTTCGACGTCGTTGAGGTGCCGGGGCATACGCTCGATTTGGTGTGCTTGGTGGGGCGTGATGGCGCGCCGTCGTTTACGGGCGACGAGGTGATTTTCGGCACCACGCCGAGCGTCGATGCGCCGTTCGATGGCGAAGATGCGCTTGCGCTGTATATGGAAGGGCTTGGCCTGAGCGGTGATGGTTCGCAGCGGCTTGCCCTGTGGCGTTCCGACGGCAAGCGCGTGTTCGGCGCGAGTGGTATGCAGTCGGAGCGCTTCGGCGAGAAGCGATTCTTCGGTTCGGTCGGGCGGCAGCTGCATGTTCCGCGTGGCGCGTGCGTGCAGGAACCCGATGAACTGCAGCTTGGCAGGGTCGATGCGCGCGTGCAAGTGGCCGATGGCGCTGTCGGTGCCGGTGTGCATGAGCACGACGATTATCGGCCGCATGGCGTTGATGGAGAATGGCTCCAACACGTGCACTGGACGCTTCCCGGGCATGGCGAGGGATTCGGCGGACAAACGCTGCGTTCGCGCGCGGCCGATATCGTGTCGCGCAAGCTGCGCCATTGCGACCGCATGATCGCGACCGCACGCGAGTGCCCCGGCATTGGCGGGGAAGAGTTGGCGCGGCGTTCGCTTACGCAGAAAGATGTGACCGCCTGGCGTGCGGCGCCTTCGATTTCGCGATATTACTCTATGCTCGAAGCGTTCGTTGGCGTGCGCTACCTGGAAAACCAAGGCAAGCTCCGCCGTGAAGAAGTCGACGGCACCTGGCGATTCTATGCGTGCTAGTGCGGGCTTGGGGTTGGTGTCTGCGGGAACCGGTTAAATGCTCGCAGCGTTTAACAGGTTTTTGCGCTCCTGGCGTGTTCGCGGTTTGGCCAACCTGTTAAACGCTACGAGCATTTAACAGGTGGCGGTCGTTGGCAGGTGGCGAGCGTCCCACGCGTGGCGAGCGTCCCACGCGTGGCGGGCATTTCGCAGCGGGGAGGCGTCCGGTAGGTTTTCGGGTTTCGAAGCTTGTGAAATTCCCGCGAAGTGCAGGGATTGTCTGATATACTGCAACGGTTGCAATTACCCAGGGCCTTGTTTCCACGCACCACCTGCATGGATTCGCGGCATTGGGCGAATGAAAGTAAGCGGCTCGCAACAGCCGCGCGATGGCACGTTCGCGTGTCAAGAAAGGTGGAGCAATGACTGCAACCACTCGTTCCATTGACAAAGAGACCGTCAAGGCACTCATCGCTGAGTACGGCAAAGGCGAAGGCGATTCCGGTTCCGCCGAGGTTCAGGTCGCCATCATGACGCACCGCATCAAGCACCTCACCGAGCACCTCAAGGAGCACAAGAAGGACAACCACACCCGTCGTGGCCTTATGCAGCTCATCGGTAAGCGTCGTCGTCTGCTCAAGTACATCAAGGATCGCGACATCGAGAACTACCGTGCTCTCATCAAGAAGCTCGGCATTCGCGACAACATCTAAGTCTTGCATGGAGCCCGCTTCGGCGGGCTTTTGCAGTATATAGCGGTCGGGCAGGGCAGGGGCCCCGCTTGCTCGCGAGGGGCATGAAGAGCATGCCTCCAAAGAAGAAGAGAAAGAAGAACTTTCTACATGGAAAAGATCGTCGAGAGCTTCGAGCTGTACGGCAAGAGCTACCGCCTGGAAACCGGCGAGCTCGCCAAGCAGGCCACCGGCGCCGTGCTCGTCACGCAGGGCGAAACCACGTGCCTGGTCACCGCTGTTGTCTCCAAGGAGCAGAAGGACTACGACTTCTTCCCGCTGACCGTCGACTTCATCGAGAAGATGTACGCCGTCGGCCGCATTCCGGGCGGCTACCTCAAGCGTGAGGCCAAGCCTTCCGACAAGGGCACCCTTACCGCCCGCATGATCGACCGTCCCATTCGCCCCGGCTTCGCCGACGGCTTCAAGCAGGAAGTCCACATTGTGGCTACCACGCTTGCGTGCGACGGCCAGAACCCGCCCGACTGCATTTGCGTGGGCGGCGCCTCTGCCGCGCTTCTGTGCGGCGGTACCCCGTTCGACGGCCCGGCCGCCTGCGTGCGCATCGCCCGCAACGCCGAGACCGGCGAGTTCATCGTGAACCCCACCTACGCCGAGCAGGAAACGAGCGACCTCGAGCTCACCATCGCTGGCACCAAAGACTACATCTCAATGGTCGAAGCCGGCGCTCAGGAAGTTTCTGAGGAAGACATGCTTGCCGCCATGGAGTTCGGCCAGCAGGCCATCGCCGCCTTCTGCGAGAAGCAGGCGGAATTCTTGGCCAAGGTCGCTCCCGAGCCCAAGGAATATCCCGTGCATGTGCCCGACGCCTCCATCGCCGAGCGCGTCGACGCCCACTATGACGAGATGAGCGCAGCCCTGCACGATGCCGACAAGCTTTCGCGCATCGCCAAGGTTGAGGCCCTGAAGTCGTCCATCAAGGAAAACGACTTCACCGAGGAAGAGCGCGCCGCATGGGACAGCGACATCGCCGCCGCCTGCAAGGCTCTTGAGAAGCATGCCATGCGCCGCATGGTCATCGAGTCGGGCGAGCGTGCCGACGGCCGCGCCGCCGACGAGATTCGTCCGCTCTACATTCGTCCCGGCTACCTGCCTCGCGTGCATGGTTCGGGCCTGTTCCAGCGCGGCCAAACCCAGGCGCTCTCCATTTGCACCTTGGGTCTGCTCAACGAAGCCCAGCGCCTCGACACCATCGACCCGCAGGAATCCAAGCGCTACATGCACCAGTACAACTTCCCGCCGTACTGCACGGGTGAAACGGGTCGCATGGGCGCTCCCAAGCGTCGCGAAATCGGCCATGGCGCCCTCGCCGAGCGCGCGCTTCTGCCGGTGCTGCCCAGCGAAGACGAGTTCCCCTACGCAATACGCGTGGTGAGCGAGATCATGGAATCGAACGGCTCCTCTTCGATGGCTTCCACCTGCGGTTCCACCCTGGCGCTCATGGACGCGGGCGTGCCTATCAAGGCTCCCGTTTCCGGCATTGCCATGGGCCTTATTAAGGAAGGCGACGACATCGTCATTCTTTCCGACATCCAGGGCCTGGAAGACTTCCTGGGCGACATGGACTTCAAGGTCACGGGCACCGAGAAGGGCATTACCGCCCTTCAGATGGACAACAAGGCCAAGGGTCTGTCCACCGAGATTCTCGGTCGCGCGCTGAAGCAGGCCAAGGCTGGCCGCCACTTCATTCTGCAGGCCATGCTCGCAGAAATCGCCGCGCCCCGCGAAGAGCTGCGCGACACCGCGCCGCGCATCGATACCATTCATATCGCGGTCGACAAGATTCGCGAGGTCATTGGCAAGGGCGGCGAAACCATTCGCGGCATCCAGGATTCCACGGGTGCTACGATTGAAATCCAGGAAGACGGCACCGTGCATATCGCGTCCGTCGACCAGGAAGCTGGCAAGGCTGCTCGCGCTGCCATCGAGGCTATCGTGAAGGTTCCCGAAGTGGGCGAGGTTTACGAAGGTCCCGTGGTTGGCATTCAAAGCTTCGGCGCGTTCATCAAGCTCACGCCTTCCAAGGACGGCCTGCTGCATATCTCTCGCATGGCCAACGGTCGCGTCGGCCAGGTCGAGGACGTGCTCTCCATGGGCGACATGGTGAAGGTCCAGGTTATCGAGATCGATCCGAAGTCGGGCAAAATCTCGCTCGACCGTCTGGAGAAGCCCGATGCTCCTGAAGGTTCCGCCCCGGCGCCCCGCCACGAGCGCGGCGAGCGCGAAGATCGCGGCGAGCGTCGCGACCGCGGCGAGAAAACCGACCATCGTCCGGGTCGTTCCAACCGCGAAGCCAACGAGCATCGCACCCCGCGTCGTCGCCACTAAGCGCCGCCGCACACGCAAATAATTGGGGTTTGGGGGCTTCGGCTTCACAAACCCCGCATAAACCGGCCCCGCTGGGCACATCTTTCGCGAGGTCGGCTTGAAAAGTGGGGGAGCAGGAGATATCATGTTCCCTCGCATGTTTTGAATTCGTAGTAAAACACGTTAAGGAGTTTTCTAAATGGCAGTCAAGATTCGCCTCGCCCGCCATGGCGCAAAAAAGCATCCTGTCTACCGCGTCGTCGTGGCCGATGGCCGCTGCACCCGCGATGGCCGTTACATCGAGCAGGTTGGCCGTTACAACCCCAACACCGATCCCTCTGAGATCACCCTCGACCTCGAGAAGGTTGCCGACTGGATGGCCAAGGGCGCTCAGCCTACCGACACCGTTGTTCGCCTGATCGATACGGTCAAGAAGGCTCAGTAGTCATGGCCGAGACTTCATCCGGCATCGTCGAGTTGGTGCGCGGCATCGTCGAGCCTCTCGTCGATGACGTAGACGCCGTGGAAGTTACTTCCACCTTTACCAACGACGGCTGCGAGCTCGTGGAGATTCGCGTGGCCGCAGACGACGCTGGCAAGGTGATTGGCCGTCAGGGCCGCGTAATCAAGTCGATTCGCGTGCTCGCCCGTGCTGCCGCATGTGGCAACGGCAACGCCGTGGAAGTCGAACTCGTCGAAGGGTAGCGTATATGTCGCGTCGTTGGGCCGATGTGGCTGAACTCGTCGCAACGCAAGGCTTGAAGGGAAGGCTCACCGTACGCCCGGTACGGGGCCTTCCTTTTCTTTTATCTGAGGGCCTTCGCGTTCACTTCGTGCCGCCCACGATCGATGGGCCGCGCGAGGCAAAAGTAAAAGAGGCAACGCATGCCGGCGGCCACGATTGGCTTGTGGCGTTTTCCGGCGTGAAAAATCTCGATGTCGCCGAGAAGCTCGTGGGAAGCCACGTGATTGTCGAGCGCACCGATTTGCCGGAAGGTTTTGAGGAAGGCGCCTCGTATGCCACCGAGCGTATCGTGGGCTTTGAGGTGGAAGACGAAACCAAGGGGTATGTGGGCGAGATCGTGGAAGTGCGCGAGATGCCGACGCAGTACCTCATTGTGGTGGAAACCGAAGAGGGCGAGCAGGTGCTCATTCCCTTCGTGGAAGATTTCATTGTCGATATCGACGAAGCCGAGGGCGTGATTTACATGGACCTGCCGGCCGGTTTGGTTGATATGTCGGAAGCGGAGGAGGAGTAGTACCGTGCGCATCGATACGCTTTCCACGTTCCCGCATATGTACGATTCGGTTATGGGCGAGTCGATCATGAAGCGCGCGCAGGCATCGGGCGCGCTCGATTTCCACGCACATGACCTGCGCGATTGGACGCACGACCGTCATCGCACCACCGACGACGACCCGTACGGCGGCGGCCAGGGCCTGGTGATGAAGTGCGAGCCCATCTTTGAGGCGTATGACGATATCGTCGCACAGGGCAGCGCACCCTACACCATCTTCCTCACGCCCTGCGGTGAGCCGTTCGACCAGGGCGTTGCCACCGAGCTTTCCGAGAAAGACCGTCTGCTGTTTATTTGCGGGCATTACGAGGGCATCGACGAGCGCGCCTACACGCTTGCCGATAAGTGCATTTCGCTGGGCGATTACGTGCTTACCTCGGGCGAGCTTGCGTCCATGGTGATCATCGATGCCGTGGTGCGCTTGATTCCGGGCGTGCTGGGCGACGAGGGCAGCTCCATCGACGAGAGCTTTTACGACGGTCTGCTCGAGTACCCGCAGTACACGCGCCCCGCGAATTTCCGCGGCATGGAGGTTCCCAGTGTGCTGTTGTCGGGCGACCACGGCAAGGTCGATGCGTGGCGTCGCCAGCAATCGCTCATTCGCACGGCACGCTTGCGTCCCGATTTGTTGGAGAGTGCCAATGTTTCGCAAGCCGAGCGGGCTTTTTTGCTATCATTGCGCGATGGCACAATCGAAGGCGCCTAACGGGGCGCCTTTTTATTTGAGAGGATGCACGTTTCATGGCTTATGGCCAGCATGGCTCAAGCGCCGGTGGGGGTTTGCGCAAAGCGCTCTCGTGGGTGTTCTACATCGTTTTCGTAATCGGTCTGGTGTGGCTGCTCCAAAACTTCGTGGTATGCCCGTACACGATTCCCTCGGGCTCTATGGAAGACACCATTGAAGTGGGCGACAACGTGTGGTCCGAGAAAATCACCTATTACACGCACGAGCCGCAGGCCGGCGACATCGTGACGTTCGAAGACCCTGAAATCGCGGGTCGCACGCTCATCAAGCGCGTTATTGCCACGGGCGGCCAAACGGTCGACCTCATCGATGGCACCGTGTATATCGACGGCGTGGCGCAAAACGAGCCCTATACCGAAGGCAAGCCCTCCGAGCCGCTGAAAACTGCGGCGAATGTTTCTATAAGCTATCCCTATACCATTCCCGAAGGCTATCTTTGGGTAATGGGAGATAATCGAACCGATTCTGCGGATTCCCGTTATTTCGGACCCATCGACAGCAAAACCGTCACCGGCCGCGCTGTCGCGATCTATTGGCCCCTCAACCATATAGGAGTGCTGTAAATGAGCAAAGCTCCCAGGCCCGAGGCGCCCACGTTCCAGGAGATCATCCTGCGACTGCAGCGCTACTGGGCAGACAACGGCTGCGTTGTTATGCAACCTTACGACAACGAAGTAGGCGCGGGCACGTTCCACACGGCCACCACGCTGCGCTCGCTGGGCCCCGACGCCTGGCGTTCGTGCTATGTGCAGCCGTGCCGCCGACCGGCTGACGGCCGCTATGGCGAAAACCCGAACCGCATGCAGCACTACTACCAGTTCCAGGTGCTCATGAAGCCTTCGCCCGACAACATTCAGGATTTGTACCTGGGCAGCTTGGAAGCCATCGGCATCACGGTCGCCGAGCACGACGTGCGCTTCGTCGAGGACGATTGGGAATCGCCCACGCTGGGCGCTTGGGGCCTTGGCTGGGAAGTGTGGATCGACGGTATGGAAGTGACGCAGTTCACCTACTTCCAGCAGGTCGGCGGCTTCGAGTGCGACCCTGTTCCCTCTGAGGTCACCTATGGCCTGGAGCGTTTGGCTATGTACGTGCAAGGCGTCGACTCGGTGTACGACATCGTGTGGAGCCGTGGCGACGACGGCCTCGAGTTCACCTACGGCGACGTGTTCTTGGAAAACGAACGCGAGTTTTCGGCGTACAACTTCGAGGTTGCCGATACCGACATGCTGTTCGGCGAATTCGACCGCTACGAGGCCGAGTGTAACCGCGTGTTGGCTGCTGGCCTGCCGCTTCCCGCGTATGACTACGTGCTGAAGTGCTCGCATGCCTTCAACCTGCTTGACGCGCGCGGCGTGATTTCGGCCACGGAGCGCATGGGCTACATTCTGCGTGTGCGCACCATTGCCAAGGCGTGCTGCGCAAGCTATTTGGAACACGTGGTTGGCGTGAAGCCGGCCGAGGAAGGCGAGGAGGCGTAAATCATGGCGAATCAGACGCTAACGTTTGAAATCGGCACCGAAGAGCTGCCTGCTTTCGCTCTGCATGCCGCAACCGAAAAGCTCGGCGGCATGTTTGCCGACGCGCTCGATGGCGCGGGCATTCCTCATGGCGAGATTTCGGTGTACTCCACGCCGCGCCGCCTTATCGTGAGCGCGCTCGCCGTGCCCGAGGCCACTGAGGCTTTGACTGAAACCTTCCGCGGCCCCGCTGCGAAAATCGCGTTTGACGCCGACGGCAACCCCACGAAGGCTGCCCTGGGCTTCGCTCGTGGCAAGGGCGTTGACGCAAGCGCTCTTGAGCGCCGCGACGAGAACGGCGTCGAGTATGTGTACGCCGTGAAATCGACCCCGTCGGTGCAGGTGATTACGCTTCTGCCTGATATTTTGCAGAACCTCATTACCTCCATCTACTGGCCGCGTTCGCAGCGCTGGGGTTCGCGCCACGAGCACTTCAGCCGCCCCGTTCGCTGGCTGTTCGCCATGCATGGTGACGCGGTGGTTCCCGTTGAGTTCGCGGGCCTTACCGCCGGCAACACCACCCGTGGTCATCGTTTCTTAGCGCCCGGCCCGTGGGAGGTCGCTTCGGCCGACGCTCTTATCGATGTGCTTCGCGAGCACAACGTGGTGCCCACCGAGGCCGAGCGCGAGGCTTCCATTCGCGAGCAAGTCGCGGCTATCGAAGAGAAGACGGGCCTTGTGGCCGAGCTTCCCGCGAAGACCATGGCCGAGGTCGTGAACCTCGCCGAGTTCCCCACGGTTATGGTGGGCGAGTTCGACGAGCTGTTCTTGGCGGTTCCTAAGGAAATCACCGTTGACGCCATGCTCGTGCACCAGCGCTATTTCCCGCTGTTCAACGCCGATGGAACGCTTGCGAATAAGTTCCTCATCACCTCGAACGGCGACCCGAAGTTCGAGGCGAATATCGTCGACGGCAATCAGCGCGTTGTCGCTGCTCGCCTTTACGACGCGAAGTTCTTCTACGACGAAGACCTGAAGCGCCCGCTCGAAGATTACGTTGAGCGCCTCGACACCGTCGTGTTCCAGGAAAAGCTTGGCACCACGCGCGCCAAGACCGATCGCATTGTTGCGCTCGCCAAGGCCATTGCCGCCGACGCTGGCGTGACGGGCCAGGAAGCCGCCGACGCCGAGCGCGCCGCCTATTTGGCCAAGGCCGACCTGGTCACGGGCGCGGTCGTGGAATTCACGAGCGTGCAGGGCATCATGGGCAGCTACTACGCCAAGGCCGCCGGCGAGACCGACGCCGTGGCGCGCGCCATCGCCGACCACTACCGTCCGCGTTTCTCGGGCGACGATGTGCCGGCCGAGCGCGTTGGCTGTATCGTGGCCATTGCCGACAAGCTCGACACTATTTGCGGCCTGTTCGCCATTGGCCAGGGCCCCACGGGCTCTTCCGACCCGTTCGCGTTGCGCCGCAGCGCGCTGGGCATTGTGACCATGCTGCTTTCCGACAAGGGCCTCGACATTTCGCTCGGCGCTGCCATTGACGTGGCGCTTGCGAGCTACGCGGCTCAGGGTATTGAGTTCGACGCCGCCGCCGTTCGCGCCGATGTGGTCGACTTCTTCATTACGCGCACGAAGGTCATGGCGAAAGACGAGGGTGCTGCCCCCGACGCCATCGACGCCGTGCTCGCCGTGAGCGTTGAAGAGCCCGTCGTGTTCATGCAACGCGTGCGCGCGCTTGTAGCCGCCCGCGAGCAGCAGGCTGAGACGTTCGACGATTTGGCCACCGCGTACGCTCGCGCGAACAACCTGCGCGACGAGAAGCTGGGCACGAACGTTGACGAGTCGCTGCTTGGCGACGAGGAACGTGCGCTGCTCGACGCGGTTGCCGCTGCTGAAGGCAAGGTCGCAGAGCATCTCGTCGGCAACGAATACGCTGCCGCTTTGGCCGAGCTCGCGAATTTGCGTGCTCCCATCGATGCGTTCTTCGACGGCGTTATGGTCATGGACGAGAATGAGGCGATTCGCGAGAACCGCCTGCGCTTGCTCAACCGTTTCGTCGCCGTGTTCAAAGACGTCGCCGATTTCGGCAAAATGGCTAAGAAATAGAGTTTTGAAGGGCCTGCCATGCGGCGGGCCCTTTTCTATTTGCCGAGAGGGCGGCGAGGCTTTCGCCAAGACCGCAGCAGGCTATCGTTCCTGTTGCTTTTGTTGTGCTTGCCCGGCGGGGTTTCGTTTTCGAAAGAAGAGCATGCTTGAACCCGACGGTCTCGTGGGACGATTGCCGCCCTTTTCTTTTGTGGTGTATGAAACAATATGGAGTGAATGCTGCAAAGCAGGGCGCTTCAGAGAGGGGACATGCATGGCATCGAATGAAGGATTTATTGGAGTGAACAACGACACGCCGTTTCCCACGATTCATATTGTAAGCGACTCGCTTGGCGCGACGGCTCATTCGCTCGCCCGCGCCGCGGCGGGGCAGTTCGGATATTCCGACCCATACATTGAAACGCTGCCTAAGGTACGCAGTTTCAACGAAATCGCGGGTTTTTTGACCAAGCATCAGGAATCGCATCGCGCGAAGGGCAAACCCGATGACTTGGTGGTGTTTTATACGCTTGTCGACGATGAAATGCGTCATTTGATGCAAGCGTTTTGCGATGAGCGCGGTATGCATGCGGTCGACTTGATGGGTGGTCCTATTTCGGCCCTCGAGAAAGCCTCGGGGCTTGAAGCGAGTCGCGACCCGGGCCTTATGCGCACGGTTGACCAGAATTATTTCCGTCGTATCGCCGCTATGGAATTCACGGTGGAGCACGACGACGGCCGTAATCCGCAAGATTTGCCCGATGCCGATATTGTGCTGTTGGGCGTTTCGCGTTCGAGCAAAACTCCTATTTCCATCTACATGGGCATGGAGGGCTATAAGGTTGCCAATGTGCCGCTCGCGCTTGGAACCGAGCCGCCGAAGGAGATTTACGACTGCGATCCGTCGCGCATCTTCGGCCTTATGACGACTCCCGATGTACTCGTAGGCATTCGCCAGCGCCGCTTGGGCGGTTCCGGGCGCATCGCTTCCATGGTTGCCGCGAGCTATGCCGAGCCCGAAATGGTCTATCAAGACCTCGAAGAGGCTCGCGCGCTCATGCGAAAACTTGGATGTATTGTGATTAGAACCGACAATAAAGCCGTAGAAGAAACCGCTCAGGAGATATTACGGTACTTCGAGCTGGCTCACCCTCTTCAAAAAAGTGCGATTGAGTGATAATTACCCAGTGCAGTACTTTTTAGACTTCATATGTTAGGAGAAGACATTGACTGCAGACGTTAAGCGTGTCTACGCGTTCGGCAAGGACGCTGAGGGCAACAACGTTACTGAAGGCAACAAGGATATGAAGAACATCCTTGGCGGCAAGGGCGCGAACCTCGCCGAAATGGCTCTTATTGGCCTGCCCGTGCCTCCGGGCTTTACCATTACCTGCCAAACCTGCATGGAATATGCAAACGCGAATAACACGTGGCCCGAAGGCGCGCTCGACACCATTCAGGAGTACCGCCTCGACCTCGAGAAGCGCATCGGCAAGCGCATTGGCGACGCCGAAGATCCGCTGCTTGTTTCCGTTCGTTCCGGCGCTCCCATGTCGATGCCCGGCATGATGGACACGGTTCTGAACCTTGGCCTGAACGACGAGTCGGTCTATGGCCTTATCAAACACACCGACAACGCCCGCTTCTCGTGGGACAGCTATCGTCGCTTCATCCAGATGTTCTCGAACGTGGTTATGGGCCTCGACGGCGACCTGTTCGAAAACGCCATTACCGCCAAGAAGCTCGCTCGCGGCGTGAAGAGCGACACCGAGCTTTCCGCTGAAGACCTGCAGGAACTCGTCGCTGAATTCAAGCAGATTTTCTCCCAGAACGTTTCTGCCGAAGAGCATCCTGAGCTCGTCGTTGACGGCGCGGTCGCTTTCCCGCAGAACCCCGACGTTCAGCTGAAGCTGGCCATCGAGGCCGTGTTTGGCAGCTGGAACAACCCGCGTGCGGTGCTCTACCGCAAGCAGAACAAGATTGCCGACGATCTGGGCACCGCCGTGAACGTGCAGTGCATGGTGTTCGGCAACAAGGGCGAGACTTCCGCTACCGGCGTTGCGTTCACCCGCAACCCCGCAAACGGCGAGAAGGAATTCTACGGCGACTACCTGGTGAACGCCCAGGGCGAAGATGTCGTCGCGGGCATTCGCAACACGAGCCCCATCGCTGAGCTGAAACATGTCGACGGCCTGCAGGAAGCCGGCAAGGAACTCGAGGGCGTGTTCACCATTCTCGAGAACCACTATCGCGACATGTGCGACATCGAGTTCACCATCGAGCAGGGCAAACTGTGGATGCTTCAGACTCGCGTGGGCAAGCGTACCGCCGCCGCCGCGCTGCATATCGCCATTGAGATGGAAAAAGAAGGCCTCATCACCAAGGAAGAGGCTGTGTGTCGCGTCGACCCCGCGCAGCTCGACCAGCTGCTGCACCCGCAGTTCGACAAGAACGCCAACTACGACGTGCTCGCTCGTGGCCTGAACGCTTCTCCGGGCGCTGCTGTGGGCGGTGCCGTGTTCTCGGCTGCCGACGCTGTGAAGGCCGTTGAAGAGGGCAAGAAGTGCGTGCTCGTTCGCTGGGAGACCACTCCCGACGACCTCGCTGGCATGATCGCCGCCGAGGGCATTCTCACCAGCCATGGCGGCAAAACCAGCCATGCTGCCGTTATCGCCCGTGGCATGGGTGCCCCGTGCGTCTGCGGCGTTGAGCAGCTCAAGATTGACGCAGAGAAGAAGGAAGCCGCGCTCACCGGCACCGATATCGTGATTCACGAGGGCGACATGATTTCGCTCGACGGTACCACCGGCATCGTCGTTCTGGGCGCCGTCGACCTGGTTATGCCTGAGCTCACCGGCGACCTCGACACCATTCTTGAGTGGGCCGACGAGTATCGCCGCCTGGGCGTTCGTGCTAACGCCGACAACCCGGCCGACGCGCAGCTTTCCCGCGACTTCGGCGCCGAGGGCATTGGCCTCGACCGCACCGAGCACATGTTCCTGGGCGAGCGCAAGCAGATCATTCAGACCTTCATCCTGAACGAGGATGAAGAGGTTCGCAAGGAAGCTGTCGAGCAGCTGTTCGAGGCTCAAACGGGCGACTTCTACGGCATGTTCAAGGCTATGGACGGCCTGCCGGTTATCGTTCGTCTGCTCGACCCGCCTCTGCATGAGTTCCTCGAGAGCCCGCGTGCCCTCGACGTGGAAATTGCTCGCATGGAGGCCACTGGCGCCGACGCGAAGGAAATCGCGGCCAAGCGCGAGCTCATGGACAAGATCGATTCCATGGCTGAGCAGAACCCGATGCTGGGCCTGCGCGGCTGCCGTTTGGGTATCGTGTATCCCATTCTTCCCGAGATGCAGGTGCGCGCTATCGCGACCGCAGCTGCCAAGCTCAAGAAGGAAGGTCTCGATCCCAAGCCCGAGATCATGATTCCGCTGGTTTCCACGGTGAAGGAGCTCGACAAGATGCGCGGCGTCGCCGAGCGCGTTATTGCCGAAGTCGCCGAGGAGCAGGGCGTTGAGCTCGAGCTTCCCATTGGCACCATGATTGAGCTGCCTCGCGCTGCCGTGACCGCTGATGAAATCGCCACCAAGGCTGACTTCTTCAGCTTCGGCACCAACGACCTCACTCAGACGACGTTCGGCTTCAGTCGCGATGACGTTGAGGCTGAGTTCATTCCGCAGTACCTCGCCGAGAAGCTGCTGCCTTACAACCCGTTCGCGACCGTCGACCCGGGCGTTGCCAAGCTCGTGAAGATGGGCGTTGAGCTGGGTCACGAGGGCAATTCCGACCTGGTGTGCGGCGTGTGTGGCGAACATGGCGGCGACCCTGACTCGGTCAAGACCTTCCACAAGATTGGTCTCGACTATGTTTCGTGCAGCCCCTACCGCGTGCCGTTGGCTCGCCTGGCTGCCGCTCAGGCCGCTATCGCCGACAAGCAGTAATCCTGCTGACGACTCTTCAAGAGGTTCAAAGGCGCTCTCCCTCGGGAGGGCGCCTTTTTTGATACCCGCACCTGTTAAATGCTCGTAGCGTTTAACAGGTAAGAGGCCCCAGTTCTCTGATGTTCTTTGCGACTTGTTAGTGCGTCTTGATATTCTGAATGATTCCACGGCCGATTCCTGTGAGCCGTTCGATTTGTCGAAAAGTGAGGCCGGCTTCTTTGAGCGATGCGATGGTGCTATCTCGTTTGCTTCTCTCGGCTCCCTTGAGGCCTCGAAGGAAATCGCGATTATAAAGGCGGAACGCTCGATCGAAAGCCTCTTCGTCAGGTATGCTTCTGGTTTTAGGGCGCGCAGAGTCAACGTCAAGAACCTTTTCTTTGCTGCTGATGTCGTGGAAGGATTGGAATGCGTCTATTCCTCCAAGCATTTCAAGAATGAGTGCTGTCGAAGCAATGCGTGGGGCGTCGATATATTCGCCATAGCTGCTCCATGGGTAGAAGCAGGTCTTGGTTATGCCGGCTTTGATTGGGTTTTGATGCACGTATCTGACGACTGTCAGGAAGTATGAATCGTCGTTGATAGGCTCGCTTTTAAATCGTTGGTTGAAGATGTGTCCGGTGTGTTGGTGCCGCGTATTGAACGAGGTCGCGTACTGAGACATGATTTGTTGCATCATTAGCGACAATACAGGCAGGGAAGCCTGGATAACGAGATGGAAGTGGTTGTCCATAAGGCACCAGGCAAAAATAGGTGCATCCTGCTGCTTTCTGTTTCGCAGGAGCGCCAAGAAGAGCTTCCTGTCCTCGTCATTCTCGAAAACGATCTGGCGTCCGTCTCCGCGCGCCATCACATGGTAGATGTTTGATTCTGACTTAGCTCGGCTTTTCGACATCGCGTACTCCCGACCTTCGACCTGTTAAGTGCTCGTATCGTTTAACAGGTTATAGCTGAGCAACCTTGCCGAATTCTTGCCGAGTTCTCCTTGAAATCTCGTTCAATTCCCTGGTGTTTCGCTGCGATGCCGTATTGAAGTCATCTGGTTTTGCTCTTGTTTTCCTATTTTTGTTTCCGCCTTTCCCCTCGTTTTTCTCGGGCGCATCTCGCATTCTGGCTCGAGGACCGCTTCGTGATCTGGCCTTTGGCGGGGCCTTCTAACTTTGCTGCCTTCTTTTCGCCATGGCCACGTTCTTGGTTCCCTTCTAATTCGCTGTAGGGTCTCGCTCACTGCGTCTTTCTCTATCGCGATATCGGTTTTCGGATTTCTTCTCACGGGCCTGTTAAACGCTACGAGCACTTAACAGGTCCGAGCATGAGACGATATGAGCAGGACATAGCAACATTGAGAGCCCCTGCTGCATGCAATTCC
>OLPG01000531.1_pt1 | contig 36860 bp, 28 predicted proteins | sample 1672311 | NCBI WGS metagenome assembly OLPG01 (sample SAMEA3136670, study PRJEB25190) | human gut metagenome | biome: human gut; feature: human-associated habitat; material: faeces | place: Austria | collected 2013 | reverse complement strand
AGAGTTGAAACCCGGATTTATGTTCTGCGGTAAATGTGGGGCGCCTGTCAAAGAAGATAAAACGCCAATACCAACGCCTGGACCTGTACCGGATCCGCCCAAGAAAGCGAGATGGATTGTCCCGGTTGTTGCAGGACTTTTGACGCTTACACTTGTCGGGGCAGGAGTCTTCGTAGTTTTGAGCAAAACAGAAAAAACAAATGAAAAAACGAACAAGACGGATCTGACCAAAGAAGACGCAGAAACTGAAACAGCTGACAGCAAATCGGATGCAAAGGAAGCGGAAAGTACACCGGCTCCGACTGAAGAGGAAACACAGGAAGATACAACAGCGGATACTTATGATTTATCTGTGTGGGACAATCGTTTTCCGGCAAAACCACAGTCTGTATATCAGAAGTATTTTGTTATTTTTAATGATGAAAATAGAGAAAATATGATTGGGCTTGCGGTGTTTGATATAGAGGACGGTGCAGATGAGGCATATCTGTGCTGGAATGGCGGCGGTGAACCGATTGAATTAAATAACAGCGGTTCGGTCAAAGACTGTGACCGGTATTATTATGACATGGAGACAAATTCATGGACTTCATTTAACGGAGACAGTACAGAAATAGCAGAATGTGCAGATGCGGTTATATGCAGTAATCTGGATATATGTGATTCTGATGGGACAAGAACGTTAAAACGGCTTACGGCAAAAGGCAGTACCAATGATATTGACTATTCGTATTATGAAAGCGCGGAAGATGATGAGACAGAAGGTGGTATACACACTTATGGATACTTTAAAGATGACTGTACCTGGGAGGAGGCTTTTGAGAAAGCCAGGGAAAAAGGCGGTTATCTGGTGCGGATTAACAGCGAAGAAGAGTACGAATATATTTTAAATGAGATCGTGGAGAAAGGATATGACGATATCAAGTTCCGGATCGGAGGAAGAAGAGAGCCTGGCAGATATAATTATGATTACTACTGGGTCGATGAAAACAACGAAACGTATGGGGAAGCAATAAATTCCATGAGCTACTGGGCAGCGAATGAATGGATGAAGAATGAACCAAGTTATCGGGATGGGGATGTGGAGGAAACCTGTCTGGACATCTATTATTATTCAAAGGAGAAACGGTGGGTATGGAATGATGTACCGAATGATATTCTGGACGTTGTGCCTTCCTATGCCGGAACATTAGGATATATTGTGGAATATGAACAGTAAGAAAAATAAAAAACATTGGAAAAGAAAATTAAGTTTGCTTTTAGGTCTTCTGGTTCTGAGTGTATGTACGGCTTGCGCTGGAAGTCATAGTGACAATGAGACAGTTGGCAAAAAAGAAACATCCGAAAAAAATGAGACAGTAAAAGAGAAAGCACAGGAGCCGGAAAAACAGTCGGAACCTGTACTGATGCAGCCGGAAGAAGAATCAACGGAAGAACCGGAAGCGGATGAAGTACAGGAGAAGGAGGAACAGGAAAGCAGGAAGCAGATCGAAGAAAACCCGGAGCATCAGATGGAAGAACTGTTAGATTCACTTTCTATTGAGGAAAAAGTGGCTCAGCTGTTTGTGGTGCTTCCGGAACAGATGGTTGGAAATGTCAGTCGTGTCACGGCAGCCGGGGAGGCGACCAGAGAGGCGATCAATAACCGACCGGTTGGTGGAATTGTTTATCTCGAATCTAACCTGGTTTCTCCTGAGCAGACAAAAACAATGTTGCAGAATGTTCAGCAATACAGTATGGATCGTCTGAATCTTCCGATGTTTCTGTGCGTGGATGAGGAAGGCGGACAGGTTACACGGCTTGCAGGAAAAGCAGGGTTTGATCTGCCGGTTTATGATAATATGAGCGTGATCGGAAGCCAGGGAGATACAGAACAGGCATACCAGATGGGAGAAAGCATTGGACAGTATCTGTATGATCTTGGATTTAATACGGATTTTGCGCCGGTAGCAGATGTTCTGACCAATCCGAACAATCAGGTGGTTCGCTACCGCTCGTTCGGATCGGATCCGGAGACGGTTAAGAACATGACAGATGCTGTGAGCCGTGGGCTGGCATCGAAAAAGATTCTGGCTACCTATAAACATTTCCCAGGACATGGCAATACAGCGGCAGATACTCATGCGGGATATGCGTATTCGGATAAAACCAAAGAGGAACTGTACCAGCGTGAACTGATTCCATTTATACAGGGAATCGAGGATGAAGTACCATTTATTATGATGGGACATATTTCCTTACCAAATGTTGTGGGTGATGATACACCGGCATCTCTATCTAAGACGATAGTAACGGATCTGCTGATTGATGAACTGGGCTATCAGGGGATTATTATCACGGATGCACTGAATATGGGAGCCGTGTCGCAACAGTATTCGTCCGCGCAGGCTGCGGTCAAAGCGTTGAATGCAGGCGTGGATATGCTGCTTATGCCGGCAGACTTTAATGCCGCATATCAGGGAGTACTGGCGGCAGTGCAAAGTGGAGAGCTGTCAGAAGAACGGATCGACGAGTCTGTAAAAAAGATACTGAAGACGAAAATTGGCATGCTGGAGGAATAAAAATATATGAGCAGATGTAAAAAATGTGGTTTTGAGAATAAAGAGGGGAGCAAATTTTGCGGGCACTGTGGTGCACCTTTGCAGACCAGAAGTTCCGGGAAAGGTATTTTCATTGGTGTAATATGTATTGTACTGGTAGTGGTGGGGATAATAGTTGCTACACTGTTTCTGGCGGGCAGAAGCAAGCAGAGAGATACTAAGCAGACAGAAAAGATGACAGAAGAAAGTGGACAGAAAGAAGCAACTGAAGAGAAGAAAGTAGAAGACGCGGACAATATGGTGGATGATCAGAAAGAAGAGATAGCGCAGAAAGACACAGAGCCGCCGATTTTTCCGAAACGAATCTGGGATTATGATGGAACGATATATACCAGCTATGACATACACCATACGGACTGGACAAGCCTGGACGGGGATTATCATGATACCTTCATTGTATATCAAGATAATATTTACCTGAGAAAGACAAACCGTGCAGACAATGCGACAAGAGTACTTGTCCGCCGGGATATGACTGGAAAAGAAACCGTGATTGCAGAAGATGTGAATCCACTGTATAATCTGGTAATCTATGAGGAGCATCTGTATTATGTTGCGCTGGATAACAGTATGCAGTCAGAGGGAAAGGTTGTGGATCTGTCTGATCTTTCTATTGCGGATAGTGAAGATTACCAGATTAAGGCAGCAGATGCGAATACATGGATCTTATGTGGAATAAAAGGAGAGGAAAGTGGTCAGCTTTTCCAGTGTGATTCGGGATTTAAAAATATAAAGGAACTGGATATAAGCAAGGATACATTCATGGGAATTTGCGATGGTAAGATTTATTTTCAAACAAAGGAAGATAGGGAATATAATGTTCAGATATATGATATGAACTCAGGAAATATTACATCTGTTCTGAAGTGTAGAGATGATCCAGCAGTGTTGTGCGGTGGTGATTTATTCTACGCAGAAAAATCGAGTAATGGGACAACATTGCACAGATCGAAAGTAAGTTCAAATGTAAGTGCAAATGGATATAGATATGAATATGGATATGATTATGCCTTGTTTTTTATTGATGTTTATATGAAAGGGCGTTTTTGTGAAACAGGGGATAAAGTGTATGTAACCGGATTCAAGAAGGGGAGTGAAAAGAATAGCAGAGAAATGATAGCGTTGGATTGGAAAAGTGGAGCGTATGAATTCATAGGAACCTGGACAGATACAGAAATTTAAAATACAGAAGTTAAAAGTACAGCAAATGCAAGGTGACAGGTTTATGCAGAAAAATCAAAGAGGAAGAAAAGTATAGGACAGTGAAAATAGAAAATGAAGACTCATATGTTTGCATGACCGGTGTTTGTTTTATTGATCTTGTTGATTTTGCCAACAATGGAAAAGAACAGTTGCTTATTGCACACCAGAATAAAAACCGGGAATGCGAATATGAAATCTGGTCCTGGGAAAACGGACAGACATATCTTATTACTGGTTGGATGGATGATGTTATGGAGTACGGTTATTGCGGATATTCAGGAAATATCTTTGGTCTGGTGTATGAGACAACGATGGATATGGAAGCAGATGAAGTCGAGATGTACAGGGTGAACGGGAAAGTAGTTTCGGAGAGTGACTATGATGAGGCATATGAAAAATGGTTTGCAGATGTAACGGAATATAATCTGAGTTATGATTGTGACAGCGTTCTGGAACTGATGGACGAGGTGAAGGAAAAACTGAACAGTTAGTGAAGAGGGTTCTGTAAACTAATAGATAATGGGTTTTTCTATGATGGAATAAAAATCATGGAAAAACCTTTTATTTTCAACTGTCCTTGACATACGAATTCATAATTGCTATATATAAAACAATGACAAAAACCCCGACGATTCGCTTAATCGCGTAAATAATAAACTGACCCAGAAAGGTGCGAGATAAAATGATCTGTAAATACGAAGACTACCTGAAGGAACCATACATTCTAACCATCGAACAAATGCAGCAAATACATAACGATCTGTTAGCCGATCTCGACAACGATCCCGAAGCATTGGAACTATATGAAGAATTGATTGCCGCCGCTACAAAATACGCTGCAATGCGTGCCAAATGGCTGCAGTTGCCCCGACAGGAAAAAATGGATACGGATTCCCTGAGGACTTCTCATCATGATTCTGTCATCACTCATTTCAATATGCTCGCAAGGTATCTGCGCATGCAGGGTAAGAAAGCTGCGTGGAGGGATGCACTTGGGGATGAGAAAGAAAATAAATACGGCAGAAAAACGATTGGTGATTTCGCGTGCTACCTGGTGTTTATGAATAGCATTTGCGCGCGGTAGTGAAAAAAGAGCTGTTTTACGAGATAAATTTCATATGAACCACAAACCCCCGGTAAGTTGTAGGTAACGAATACAAACAATTTACCGGGGGGTGTTGTATAAGGGATTGACTGTGAGAGAATATAAAAAATAGGTTAAGGGGATTCATTATCCTTCACACACCGGAATCTGAATCTCCGTCACAAACTGTTTCGGATCGTTCGTCAGCACATAATCGATCATCGTCACCTCTCTGGAAAATCCATCAATTTTCAACCGGTGTTCCCGGATATAAGCCAGAAGTTTCAGATAATAAGCCGGAGCCTCGTTATGACTTCCGCAGAATCGAATAGAAACACAGGTCTGTCCGGGGAGTTCCTCAGTGATGCCCTGATAGCGGTCTTCCGATTCGAGAAGCAGAAAAACGGTGTCGTAGACTTGGTAAGCGTCGGCTTCCAAATGTTCTTTGGAGATGCCGAGCCCGACTTTTCCGAGAAAAACCAGAGTCTCTTCCTGATCTTTCTGGAGTGTCCGGATCGAAGTCTCCAGATCCAGATAGGTTTTCGGGGAGAGATGATTGCGGATCCAGGTGATCCGTCTCGGCGGAGTCTGAACCAGTGTAATCGTATCCAGCCGGGAGGAGAGTGCATCTGCCAGTCCTTCGAGCCGGGTGTTGATCTTTTGCTCGATAATCTGAAGTTCCTGCTGTTTCTGGCGGACGGTTTCCCGTTGCTGGATCAGCATTTCCTGAATTTTCCCCACATCTTTATTCAGAAGAAAATCCGAGATGTCTTCGAGCGGCATATCCAGGGCGCGAAGATAACGGATCGTATTTAACCGTTCAAACTGTTGGACGCCGTAATAGCGGTAACCGGAATCCGGATCCGTATATTCCGGGCGGATCAGCCCTAGAGCGTGTCTGAAAAATCATTTCCGCAATCTGCAAGCCCCACTTTGCGGTATATTTTACCCTCATTCGGTTGCCGTAGCCCGCTACGCCGCCCTTATTCGGATAAAATCTCCCACAAACTGGGACTCGCAGCTCACGAAAAGCCTTTTTCAGACACGCTCTAGAATGTGCCTTGGTGCATCCTCGCGGAGCGTTTTTTACTTTACAGGAAAGCAATTTCCCGTAAAGCAAAAGGCTGTCGCCTCCGGAACTCTCACAAGTTTCGAAGGCGACAGCCTTTTTATGTTTTACAAGCTTATCTTACGCTTCTTTTGTCTGCTGACACAAAGGGTGACAGCAAAGAACCATACGGCCATTGCCCATATCTTTTGCATCCGGGCGTTTCTGACGACATTCATCGGTTGCGTACGGACAACGAGGTGCGAACTTACAGTATTCCACTGCATATTCTTTTCCTTCCATATCCGGCATGACAATTTCTTTTTCCCATTTGTCTCCGACACGGGGTACAGAACTCATCAGAAGTTCGGTGTAAGGATGTGCCGGATTGTCCATGATCTGTTTTGCCGGTCCGTATTCGATCAGACAGCCACGATACAAGGTTGCGATATAATCGGATACATAGTATGCAGTCGACAGGTCATGAGTAATATAAATAAATGAGATTTTATATTTGTCACGCAGCTCTTTAAAGAGGTTTACGATGTTCATCTTCATAGATGCATCGATTGCCGCAACAGGCTCATCTGCGATGATCAGTTTCGGACGGGTAATCAGGGCTCTCGCGATAGATACACGCTGCAGCTCTCCACCTGAGAACTGAGTCGCATATTTTCCTTTTACGACTGCCAGAGACATACCAACACTCTTTAATGCTTCATCAACAACTTTATCTGCTTCTGCTCTGTTCTTTGCGATGCCAAGACGAAGAGCAGTGTTATACAGGTAAGTATCTACGGTCTTTCTTGCAGAGAAAGATTCGTATGGATTCTGAAAGATCGGCTGTACATCCAGTTTGAACTGTTTTGGATCATAGCTTTTTTTATCTGCATAAGATTTTCCATCCATAACGATGTCACCCATATCCGGGTTATGAAGACGAAGAATCATCTTACATAAAGTAGATTTACCACAACCGGACTCTCCTACGATAGACAGGATTACCGGTTTATCATCATCGATAGATAAAGAAACATTATCTACAGCCACCAGCTTTTTACCACGCAGCATACCACCTACACGGAAAATCTTGCTGACGCCTTTTACTTCCAATAATTTATCAGCCATTCGTCTTCACCTCCTCTTCTAATAAGTGACACGCAGCGAAACGACCCGGTCTTATTTCCCGGAATTTCGGGACTTCACTGCGGCACCGATCCGTAGCATGCGGACAACGAGGTGCAAAACGACATCCTGGCGGCGGATTCTTCAGTGCCGGCGGACGTCCTGCGATACCAACTCGCTGTACATCCTCACCTACACGCGGAAGAGCATCTACCAACATCTTTGTATATGGATGAATCGGATCATTGAAGATATCTTCTGTCTTACCGAGCTCTGCAATACTACCAGAATACATGATCGCCATACGGTCTGTGATCTGATAATGAACACCCATATCATGACTTACAATGATCATTGTATTCTTTAACTGTTTCTGCAGACGCATCAGCATCATAAGAATACCCTTCTGTACAACTACGTCCAGAGCGGTTGTCGGCTCATCGGCCAGAACAACACCCGGAGACATAAAGGTTGCCAGTGCAATGATCGCACGCTGTCTCATACCACCGGACAGCTGGAATGGAAATGACTCCAGAACATCCGGGGAAAGATTCAGTTCTTTCAGATAATCAGCAACTCTTGCCAGAGTTTCCTCCGGTTTTTCATTCTTTTTCTGATCCTTTGGAATAGAATCCAGAAACTGTGTTTTCAGACGAACGATCGGGTTCAGAACACTCTGTGCAGCCTGTGGCACATATGCGATATTGTTCCACCAGGTGTCACGAATCTTTCCAGATTCGAATGAATATTTCTTTCCGTCTTTTTCACCTTCCAGAACAACACGCCCCTGATCGATCACCAACGGATAGTCAACAATATCATAAAGAGTGTTCAGCAGGGTGGTTTTACCACATCCGGACTCGCCTGCGATGCCGAAGATCTCATTGTCTTTAATCTCAAAGTTAATGTCCTTGAGTACGTGTACATCACCGTCTATTGTCTTATAAGACGTTGACAAATTCTCGATTTTCAGCATACTTATCACCTGCCTCTCTTCTTAGCCTGATAATCGTTGTAACCTGTAATCAACATGAACAGGCCAACAAATAAGATAACGGTTGCAACAATCGGAGAACCGATCCAGAGCCATCTCTTAGCAAGGACTGCATTGTATCCTCTTGCCCACTGAATCATGTTACCAAGAGAAACCAGGTTTCCCGGTGACAGACCCAGAACGGCCAAACTGGATTCTGAACCAATTGCACTCAGTGTTGCATTCATAAAGTTGGAAAGTGACCAGGACAGTGCGAACGGGAGAATCTCCGTTACAACGATCTGTAAGGTACTTTCACCGGAGAAACGTGCTGTGTGAATAAAGTCACGCTCTTTGATTGTCAGAGCCATGGAACGGATCTGACGGCTTGGCCATGCCCAGGCGAACATCGCAAGAACAAGTGCCATAACAATTACAGTAGAGCTTCCTTTCATCAGGGAAGTCATCATGATCAGAATCGGCAGAGACGGGATTACTACGAAAGTATCCGTGATAATCATCAGCACTCTGTCCAATGCGCCGCCTGCAAAACCTGCAAGCAGACCAACCAGAACACCCACAACAGTACCAATAGTAGCTACGATCAGACCAATCATCAAAGAATTGTGAATGGCTTCGATCAGCAGCCATACAATATCCTGTCCCATACTGGTAGTTCCAAGCCAATGTTCAGCAGAAACTCCCAGATTATTCGGGTATGTATTATAGGTAAACGGATTTGTATGTGGGATAAAATATACTACGAACCCAATGATCAGGAAAAAGCAAGTAGAAATCAAGCCTGCTTTTAAACGAAAATTGGCTGTTTTCCAAAATTTCTTCATGTCTGTCCCTCCCTCTTATCAGCCGTACCGGATTCGCGGATCGATGAACGGGTAGATCAGGTCCACAATTAAAGTTGCTGAAGCAATCGCTACGATGGAAATCGTAATACAGCCAAGGATCATATTATAATCCGACTGCAGGATCGCGGCCTGAATCAGAGAACCGACTCCAGGGTATCCGAAAATAATCTCGGTCATGATGGAACCACCGAAGACACCACCAAGGCTCATTGCCAGTGCTGTGATCTGGGTCAGAATGGAGTTACGCATTACATAGTTTTTGCCGATAGCGAACTCGGAAAGTCCACGGAAACGGGCATAACGTACATAATCTTCTTCTGCTGTGGTGCTCGCCAGAGATTTCATGGAGATAATCCACCATCCGGTACCAAGTAACAGCAGTGAGATTCCCGGAAGGATAGAAGCCTTGACCACAGAAGTGATCCAAGGACCAAATCCACCTTTAGTATTAATAACTGCCTGCAACGGGAACCATTTTAATATAAATGCAAATATAATCTGTAAGATCAACGCTACCAGGAAATAAGGAATCGGATAGATAAAAATTGCAATTGCTTCCAAAATCTTGGATGAAGTTTTATTTTTCCGAAATCCTGCCAGAAGACCGATCAGGTTACCTACGATCCACGCAATAAATGTGGAGGTCAGACATAAGATCAGAGTATACGGAAGATATCTTCCGATAATTTTTCCAACCGGCTCCGGATAACTCATCAGTGACGGACCAAAGTCAAAATGCAGCAGACCGTGCCACAGGAAATAACCATACTGTTGCAGCAACGAGCCATCAAGTCCAAACTGCACACGCAGGCTGCTACGAAGGGCGTCCATCTCGGCTGGATCCATGTTACCGGAACGTGACTGAATCTGTGCGATCATGTTTTCAACAGGATCTGACGGAAACATACGTGGAATGAAGAAGATAAAGGTAACACCGATCAGGATAGTCAGCGCCCATGCAAGCACTCGCTGCAGAAAGAATTTTTTAAATTTCATACACAGCACTCCTTTACTACTATTTCTACACAAAAGGGACGGATCGTAAGCTTTTCTTACAACTCCGTCCCTTCTGATATTTCAGCAAATAACTCTGTCAGTTTTTGCTGTTTTCATCATTTTATTACTGTTCCTAAAGACTTAAAGGATTAAGCCTGTGTAGGAGTGATGTTTGGAAGCATGTATTTGAAGCAGCTCCACCACCACCATGGACCATTGTACGGGTTGTCCGCATCCGGATAACCTTCCCAGTAAGTTGAGTTGGTCGGAACGAATTTTGTACCAGAGAGGAAGTTGATTTCCGGCATATCTGTTACACATTCCTTAAGGAATTCAGTATGCAGTTCGTAAGATCTATCACTTTCCGGATCAGTATTAGCAAGTTCGTGAAGTATCTCTGTAACTTTTTCGTTATTCCAACGAAGTCCCTGACCAGAACCAGTTTCGCCTAAAGGTTTGATCAGATCACCGTCAAATCCGCTGATTGCAGAGTAGAAGTCTTTCAGGATACCACCAGATGGCCAGTAACCAGCGATCTGGTAGTTACCCTTTCCACCGTCTACATCCCATGTTGCGGAAGATTTGGATGCGATTGAACACTGGAAACCGAATTTTGTCAGCTGGTTGTAAGCTGCCTGTACACCACGTGCTTCCTGGAACTCAGTATCTGCCAGATAGCTCATTTCAAAGGTGAAAGGTTTGCCTTCATAATTCCATACACCATTTACTTTTTCAAGACCGGCTTTTTCAAGCAGTTTTGTAGCTGCTTCTTCATCATGTTTCCACCAGCCTGCACCAAACATGGTAATCAGTTCTTCATCTGTTCCTTCGATGCCCAGAGAATCAGCCATACGTTTTGCATAACCGGTATCATAAGGTTTGAAGGTTGTTCCATCGCCAAGATCCAGTTCGAAGTTTTCCAGCCAATCCTGCATTGGGATTGTGTAGGTTTCCTGCAGGAACTGTGTATTGTTCATTAACGGGATCGGAGCCGCACGTCCTGCTCCGGAGAACGTGTTCATGGAGATCTCATCAATATTAAGTGCTAAGCAGATACCCCAACGGAAGTCTGCATTGTCATACGGTGCGCCCTGACCATGTGAGAATACAATTCCTTTTGCACCCGGATCGTCTGGGTTTGCATATGGGAAATCCTTGTACCAGCAGTTAATTTTGTCGTTAGAAGCTTTCATGGTTTCAAACTCTTCCAGTGTTACTTCACACAGCAGGTCAACTTCGTTGTTGATCATAGCCATCTGTTTTGTGGTAGAGTCTGCGAATGTACGGAACCATACGTATTTCGGTGGTGTAGCATTTTCAGCGTACTCATACTGAGTGGGTCCTGCAACACCAAGTGTGCTGTCCTTCCAGTCATCACGCAGTTCATACAGCACCCAGTCACCTAACTTATCGTAATCTTTTACGGTGTAAGGACCTGCCACTACAGGATCTTCATCCTTGAATGTAGTAACATCGGACTGTTTTGAGTAAATATGTTCCGGAACGATACGGTAATCAGTTCCCCATACAGTGATACCATATCTCTGTACGAAACGTGGGAATGATTCTTTCATCTTAAACAGAACTGTGTAATCGTCTACTTTTTCTACTGAATCAATGTACAGGTTTGTTGCTGCACTAGCACCGATTCCGTCATTTTCTTTAATCATATTGAAAGTGAAGACAACGTCATCCGCTGTTACGTCTTCACCATCGGACCATTTGATACCCTGACGAACTTTTACTGTCCACTCGGTAAAATCATCATTGGACTCAGGCATGCCATCAGCAATCTCGCCCCACTGTTCACCATTTGCGGTATCCATTTCCCACAGATGAGCACTCATCAGCTGATGAATACCGAATCCCATCTGGGTACCTGTCATGTAGCTATTAAACTGACCAGGTACATCTGTTGGGGACTGACACTCAACGATCAGTGTCTCGGAACGAGGAGTTCCTACTTCTGTAGTAATACCTTCAGATGCTGCTGTTCCGCTTCCGCCTGAACTGTCATCTGTAGAAGTTGTTCCACTGGAATCCGTAGATCCGCCGGAACTGGAATCACTTCCGCCGCCGCCACAGCCGGCTAACATACCAACTGCAAGCGTAGCTGCTGTTAAAACTGCAACTATTTTTCTTTTCATCTCTTTCCCTCCCTTTAGGTCTTGAAAATAACTCAGACAACATCATATTCGTCAATCTTCCGTTGTCTCTATATAAATTTTCCTTCTGCCCATACTACTTTTTTCAGAAAAACTCTGCTGGCGCCTACCGTATGAACACGAACGAAAATCTACATTCCTTCACAATTTTTCTTAATATTGTGTTTCGTCATAATAACTACGGAATCTTTTGTTTCGCTCACGACATTATATAGTTTGTCACCCCACCATCGTGAACATTTCGCACAATACTTTTCACTTTTTCTCGTTGTTTCCTGTGATTTTGACGTATTGTTTAAATGTTGTTTCGTCATGTTTATATATTATACCATTGTTTTATAAAAATCAAGTACAATTTAACCAATTTCAAAAAAATCCGCTTTGGTTTCTTTACCCAAAGCGGATTTTTCTGTTTTTGTCTATATTCCATTATTTTTCTTTGCTTTTTTCGCTCTTTTTCGTCAATTTGCGAACGATCGCCAGACATCCAAGAAGTGCAATCAGGTTTGGAAGCACCATTAAACCATTGAACATATCTGCCATATCCCATACCAGATCTACTTTCAATGTAGATCCGATGATTACGCAGATCACAACGATCACTGCATAAACTTTTATTGCACCATTTCCGAACAAATGCCGAACATTCACTTCACCGAAATAATACCATCCGACAATTGTAGTAAAGGCAAAGAACAGCATACACAATGCAATAAAGATATTTCCAAAGTTACCGAATCCTACGTTGAATGCACTCTGTGCCAGTTCAGAACCTGTCTGTCCGTTACCAAGTACTCCGGTGGACAGGATAACCAGAGCTGTCAGTGTCAGAATAATAAATGTATCGATAAATACACCCATCATTGCGATGATTCCCTGATCACACGGATCCTTAACCTCCGCTGTTGCATGTGCATGTGGTGTGGAACCCATACCTGCTTCGTTGGAGAAAAGTCCTCTCGCAACACCGAAACGCATCGCTTTCTGAACCGTTACACCAAGTGCACCGCCTGCAATTGCCTGTGGTGCAAAAGCACCCACAAAAATATCTTTAAATGCAGTTTCAACCCCCGGAAGATGCATCACCAGGATCACAAGACATCCGATAATGTATAACAGCGCCATGAGCGGAACGATTTTTTCTGTGAAGCTTGCGATTCTCTTGATACCGCCAATAAAGATGATGCCGGCAATCACTGCCACACAGATTCCCACTGCCAGTTTCGGTACATGGAATGCATTGTTAAATGCTGCACCGATAGAGTTGGACTGTACCATATTTCCCATAAATCCCAGGGCCAGAATGATAGCTACAGAAAAGAAACCTGCCAGGAATTTTCCAAATCTGCCCTTGAATACGTATTTTATATAATATACCGGGCCTCCTACATAGTGTCCGTTTTCCAGTTTTCTTGTATGCTGTGCCATAACAGCTTCCGCATAGATGGTAGCCATTCCGAAGAATGCACTGACCCACATCCAGAAAATGGAACCCGGCCCTCCGGATGCAATCGCTGTTGCTGCTCCGGCGATATTACCGGTTCCTACTTGGGCGGCAATCGCTGTTGTCAGAGCCTGAAAAGAACTGAGACCATTTTCTCCTTTCCCGCCATGCAGCGAAAAATTACCAAACAATGCTTTCATTCCGGCACCAAACTTTCGTATCTGAATAAATTTCAGGCTGAACGAGTAAATGATACCGGCTCCCAGAAGCAGGATCAGCAGTGCATAATCCCACAGAAACGTATTGACACACTCAACTACTTTTGTAACAAATTCCATGTTTTTTCTTCTCCCTCACTTTTTCTTACGTTTCAAGCCAATACCAAAGAATGCGCCGGGGCATATCCTTGCAGAGCGTTTTTTATTCACCTGAAACCAGTACAGCGTTTCCGACAAAAAAGGTCCCGGGGAAATCCCCGGGACCTGATACTTCCATAACTGTTCTGTGCCTTTGCAGGTTCTGTTCAGAATTGTTATTCATTATCCACTCGAAACACAAAAAACAACTGCGACATGCCGCTTTTCTTTTTTGTATCTTTCACACTGTCCTTTTGCCTGAGAGATTCGCAGATCACAGATCTGCTTTCACCTTCGGCACCCATCTTTGGGATTCTCCAGAGGGCCATCCGGTTACAGTCCCGTCCGTTTTTCACGGACACCTGAGAGTATTATTCCTTCGGCGGGCTTTCGCCTGCTTTCCTGCAACCTTCTATTGGCTCGATATGTAGTTTCGTTAATGCTTTTATTATAAGGAGCCGGATTGCTGTTGTCAACCCGGCTCTTTATTTTTATAACACTTTACCAAAGTATTATATAAAAATCGTTATTTTCTTTTACAGACTGTCAATAAATCTCATGAATGCAGTTCTGCCTTCTTCTGTGCATTTGTACACTCCTGCATGCTCCAGCACCTTCTTGAATACAATGCCGATCTCTTTTTTCAGAATCTCTTCCACATTTTCTGCTGTGAAAGTATATTTTTCTTTCAGTTCATCTACCCAGTCGGCATGTTTTTCCAGAACTTCATCTTTTCTCAGATCTTCGCCTGCCACAATGGCTTTGCACAGACCTTCAATTTCACCTTTCAGACGTGCCGGAAGCACTGCTAGGCCCATAACTTCGATCAGACCGATGTTTTCTTTCTTGATATGGTGCAGTTCCGCATGCGGATGATAAACACCCAGCGGATGTTCTTCGGTCGTAATATTATTCCTCAAAACCAGATCCATCTCATACATATCACCACGTTTTCTTGCGATCGGGGTGATGGTATTGTGTGGTTCTCCGTCGGTTTCCGCGAAGATAAATGCTGCCTCGTCAGTGTATCCTCTCCACTTTAACAGGATCTTGTCTGCCAGTTCGATCAGACGCTCCGTGTCCGGACCGCTTATACGGATGACGGACATCGGCCATTTTACGATGCCTGCTTTGACATCTTCGAATCCAGGGATCACTACTTCTTTTTCCACCGGTGCTTTCGCCATGGCAAATTCATAATGTCCACCCTGGAAATGATCGTGGCTCAGGATCGATCCTCCTACGATCGGCAGATCCGCATTGGATCCAACAAAGTAGTGCGGGAACTGTTTTACAAAGTCAAACAATTTTGCGAAGGTTGCACGTTCGATCTTCATCGGTACATGCTGAGAATTGAATACGATACAATGCTCGTTATAATATACATAAGGAGAATACTGGAATCCCCACTCACTGTTATTGATGGTTACCGGTATGATTCTGTGGTTCTGTCTTGCCGGATGGTTCAGTCGTCCTGCGTAGCCTTCGTTTTCCATGCAAAGCAGACATTTTGGATATGATGTCTGTTTTGCCAGCTTTGCTGCTGCGATGGCTTTCGGATCTTTTTCCGGTTTGGACAGGTTGATGGTAATATCCAGATCACCGTATTCTGTCGGTGCTACCCATTTCATATCTTTTGCGATACGGTAACGACGGATATAATCGGTGTCCTGGCTGAATTTGTAATGCGCATCGGTAGCCTTTACCGGATCTTCTTTGTATAATTCCCAGAAGCGACGGATCACATTGCTTGGACGGTCTACCAGAAGGCTCATAACTTTTGTGTCAAACAGGTCACGGTAACCTACACTGTTTTCTTCCATCAGACCATGTTCATATGCATAGTCACAGATATCTCCCAGAATTCCTTCCAGTTCACCTACTACGCTCTGATCTGCTCCGTCAGACTCCAGAATCTGTTTTACATATTCTTCTTCGATTGCATCCATCTGCAGTAATTCCAGAATTTTATTCGTAGTATAACGCTTGTCTTCCTTTTCTACCAGACCGGTTGCCAGTCCATACTGTACCAGTTTTACAATACTCTCTTGAATCATTCCTTTTTTCCTGCCTTTCCTTTTAATACCACGGTGCCGAACCGATCTATAGTGCCATCATATTTTCCAAGCCATACCGGATACTGTTCTACAGGCAACTTGACTTCTACCGGCTGGCGGTTGAAGTTCTGTACAAATACATAATCTGTATCCTGATTCCGGCGCACACATACTTCCACACCTTCCGGAATATGGGCAACTACACGTTTTACGCCTGCTTCTTTTGCAATCTTACGATAAACTTCATCATAAAATCCCTGTTCAAAGTCTGCACAGACATGGTATGCTTTTCCTTTGCCAAAAAGGTTCACGGTAAGTGCCGGCATACCGGCATAAAAGTCGGTTTCGTAGGTCATCAGAGGCTGTGCAGTAGAAGTCTTAACCAGTTCACAAAGATGGTTACAGGTATAGGTTTTCGTCAGGCACAGCTCATTTCCCCTCACCGGTACTCCTCTATTATATTCCCCATCGTACAAACCGTCAATCTCTGTACTGCGAAGTCCCATCACATCCATCAGTCCATGGGGAGTTCCCTCCAGGAAACACAGATCGGTACTGTCTACGATACCGGACCAGTAAGTCAGGATAAAGGTTCCACCATTTTCTACGTATTTACGAACCTTCTCTTCAAATCCTTCCCTGAACATATAAAGCATAGGCGCTGCTACTACTTTATAACCATCCAAATCCTGCTCCATATCGATCATATCCACATTCAGTCCCTGTTTGCGGAATGCGTAATAGGATTTTTCCACAGTTTCCTTATAGAACAGTCCTTTATTTCTTGGTCCCTGGGCGTCTTCCATTGCCCAGCGGTTCTCCCAGTCATATACCACAGCCACCTGTGCCGGGTTCTTCGCTCCGGTAACTTCCTGAAGTTTTTCCAGACTTTCTCCTACTTCCGTTACTTCCTTGAATACTCTGGTATCATCCTTGCCATAATGATCGATCACTGCACCATGGAACTTTTCAGAGGAACCCTGGCTCTGTCGAAGCTGGAAATACAAAATACTGTCGGATCCGTGGGCAACAGCCTGCATGGAAGCTGCATGAAGCATTCCCGGTTTCTTTAATTTGCTTACGGGCTGCCAGTTGGTTGCCGACGGGCAGTTCTCCATCAGTAAAAATGGTTTTTTCTGTATGCTTCGCATAATATCATGCTGCATACCATTATCCATAGCTGTCAGGTATTCTTCTTTCTTGTGCCACTGTGGATAATTATCCCAGGATACAAAATCTACTACATCAGCAAATTTGTGATAATTTAATCCCTGGAAATCGTACATCATATTGATGGTGGTTGGTTTGTCGGATCCTGCATCCCTAAGAGCCTGGATCTCCCATTTCACAAAGTCCACAGTCTGATCTGTTACAAACCTTTTCCAGTCCAGGTTCAGACCGTGAAGAGAGCTGTCTCCTCTTGGGGAAGGACTGTCTACCTGATCAAAATCATTATAGCGGTGACTCCAGAATGTGGTTGCCCATGCCCGGTTCATCTTATCTACCGTCTGATATTTGTCTTTCAACCAGTTTTTGAAGGCTGCCTGACATAACGGACAATGACACTCTCCTCCATATTCATTGGAAATATGCCAGGCGATCACACCCGGATGGTCTTTGAATTTTTCCGCCAGTTTTGTATTCATAATTCTTGTCTTTTCTCTGTATACCGGAGATGTATAACAGTGGTTATGTCTTTCTCCATACAGATTTCTGTGACGGCTGGCATCTACACGAAGCACCTCCGGATACTTCTGTGCCATCCATCTTGGTCTTGCTCCGGTCGGAGTGGCAAGAATTGTAGAAATACCATTTTCATACAGACGGTCAATGATCTTTTCCATCCATTCAAAATGGAACTCTCCCTCTACCGGTTCGAGTACTGCCCAGGAAAATATACCCAGGGATACTTCATTGATTTTCGCTTTTTTAAAATATTCGATGTCTTTTTCCAGAATCTCCGGGCTGTGAAGCCACTGTTCCGGATTGTAATCTCCACCATGGAGCATTTTTCCAAAATTTACTTCTCTTGCCATAAGTTCTTCTCCTGTCTTATCAAAAAAGCCTTTCTCCTTTCACATCAAGGAGAAAGGCTTTTCCTTTCGTTTAATTATTTATTTATAGGTTTCATCAGATTCCTTTGAATGTGAATGTAAATTCCATCTTTTCATCGGTTTTGATCAGATATTCTGGAAGTGGTTTTGCACCCCAGCTGTCGTCTCCGGCAATACCCATCTGCTGTTTGGATACACGTACTACCGTGTAGTGTACCTGTGGCAGCTCAAATGGATGCATCGCATTTTCCATCTCGTGTGGTGTATATGGCAGTGCGGAGAATTCCATAGCATCACCGGTAAACAGCATTCCTCTGCCCTTACGGTCTGTTACAGATGCCCAACGTACGCCAACCTTGTTTCCGCATTCCTGCGGAACCATGTATTTTGCCATATTATCTTCCACTTTGTTCCTGTAGATACCCAGTTTTGCGCCTTCGCATCTGTCCACATAGGTTTCTTCCGGTCCCATGCCGTACCAGGTTACATTGTCGTAATCTGCATCGAACTTGAACATAACACCGAATTCCGGCATATCGCCCAGACCCTCTACCGGATCATAAGTCAGTGTGGTGCGGATGCTTCCGTCTCCATATACCTGATAACTCAGTTTGCACTCGGTTGCCGGAGTCGTTGGCATTGCATAAGTAAATGTAATCTTTGCACTGTCATCCAGAACTTCGATCTCAGGGATATGCATTCCCGGATAATGTCCTCCGGTTGGATATTTGTGAGACAGATACATGGATGCCAGTTTCCACTGTCCGCAGCGCATCTGCATCAGGCTTCCGTTATCGTTGTCAACCGGTGCACGCCAGAAGTTTGGTCTTGGGATCATCTGGATCATCTCCACTCCACCGTAACGGTAAGAAGCAAGACCGCCATTCAGGTAAGAGAAGAGCACATCGAAGTTTTCACCGCGAACACCAAAGTCATGACCGGATCTGATCACTTCAAATCTTGCAGGTTTTACAGCTTTTGCAGGTGCTTCTACTTTGTAGACACCCTGTCCGAACGCCACTTCATGACCACGTTTTGCCCATACGGTATCTTCTTTCAGCCGGAAGGATACAGTAACTGCATATTCACCCGGCAGATTCTGTACCGGAATCGGCAGACTTACGGTCTCTTCACTCAAAGGAGCTACATGAGTTTCCATCGGAACTTCTTTTACTTCTTTTCCATCTTTTGCAAGTACTACGAAGCAGTCAAAGGTATCAGTGTTGATAAACAGGTTCTTGTTGACGATGGTTACCTGGTCTTTTTCCACTTTGGCAGAGATGTTCTGGTAGTTGAATTTCACATCCTGCATCTTCGGAGATGCGTCTCTTTCTCCGCCGTATGCGATACCGTTTCCGCTGAAGTTGTAGTCGCATGGACGATCATTGAAGTCACCGCCGTATGCCTGGAATTCTTTTCCGTAACGGTCTTTTTTGTAGATGGACTGATCGATATAATCCCAGATAAATCCACCCTGGTAGGACGGCTCGGTATCGGTCAGATCTGTGTATTTGTGCATACCACCGCAGGAGTTACCCATTGCATGCGTGTACTCGCAGCAGATAAATGGTTTGCTTCTGTCTTTTTCCAGGAATTCCTGGATAGCTTCTACAGACGGATACATCTGGCTTTCCATATCACTGGTATCGTTGTATCTTCTGTCATGGCAGACACCTTCATAGTGTACCAGGCGGTTTGGATCCATCTTACGATACAGCTGTGACATCTCGTAGATTACTTTTCCGCCAAAAGATTCATTACCACAGGACCAGATCAGGATCGCAGGATGGTTCTTATCTCTCTGATACATAGAGTTAACACGATCAAGCATCATATCCATCCATTCCGGACGGTCACATGGTACGACTTTGCTGAAGTCACCGGTCTGTTCTGCGCTGATGTCCCAGCTTCCGTGGCTCTCCATGTTACACTCTGCGATCATATAGATACCGTATTCATCACACAGTTCATAGATTCCGACTGCATCCGGATAATGACAGGTACGGATGGCATTGATATTGTTCTGTTTCATGGTTACCAGGTCTTTGATCAGTTCTTCTCTGGATACCACACGGCCGGATACAGAACTGAATTCGTGACGGTTTACACCTTTGAAGACGATTCTCTTGCCGTTCAGCATCATGATGGAATCTTTCATCTCAAAACGACGGAAGCCCACTCTCTGAGGGATCACTTCTGTTACCTGTCCGTTCTCATCCATTACTTCCAGCAACAGATCATATAAAACAGGAGATTCCGCAGACCACAGTTCAGGCTTCTCCACTTTCATCACATACTGGGATTCCTCTGCCAGTGTCTCTTCTACACTCTGCAGTTCTTTTCCGTCTTTGGATAATGTGATTTTCACTTTGCCGGCTTTGGTAGCTTTGGTATCGATCACCAGATCCGCTTTGGTGAAGGTATCATCCAGAAGTGTCTGGATCTTTACATCAGATACATGCACTTCCGGGATCGCATACAGATAGACATCACGATAGATTCCGGAGAAACGGAAGAAATCCTGGTCCTCACACCAGCTGCTGCTGGTCCATTTGAAGACCTGTGCTGCCAGTTTGTTTTCTCCTTCTTTCAGATAAGGAGTCAGTTCGAATTCGGACGGTGTAAAGGTATCTTCACTGTATCCTACAAAGTTACCGTTCAGCCATACAGCGATACCACTTTCTGCACCCTGGAAAGAGATAAATACTTTTTTGCCTTCCATCTCTTCCGGAACTTCAAAATATTTCACATAAGAAGCAACCGGATTGAATCTCTCCGGAATCTGACCCAGTTCTACTTCTTCTCTTCCTTCCCACGGGTACTGTACATTTGCATACTGCGGTACATCATATCCCTCCATCTGAATATGAGCCGGTACACGGATATCATCCCATGATTTGCAACAATATTCTGTTTTCTCAAATCCCGGGATCGTAGAGTTGTAATTTTTTGCGTAATGGAATTTCCACAGTCCATTCAGGCTGTGACGGAAGTTATCCACATCCTGTTCCATCGCTTCCACAGAAGCGTAATATTTGTGGTCTGAATGAGCAGCCACACGGTTGTCGTTAAAATACGTAGGATCTTTTACCAAATCGTAATTGAAAGTACCCATTCTGTTTTTCCTCCTATTTTTCAATCTTTGCTAAAAAACAGGCGGATATTCATATACTATAAATATCCGCCTTAATTTACTTATACATAACCATTCAGCATATGCACAGCTACTTTTTTATTATTTAACAGCACCTGTGATACCTTCTGTAAAGCTCTTCTGGAAAGCAAAGAAGATAATTGCTGTCGGGATTGTACAGATAAATACACCTAACATCAGCATACCATAATCTACGGTGTAGCCACTTAACAGGTTAGAAACCAGCATCGGCATGGTGATCGCATCTTTATTCTGCAGAATTACCTTTGGCCACAGATAGTTATTCCATGCACCCATGAATGTGATGATGATAGCTGCCGCGTATGTGGATTTCATGGTAGGAATGAACATACGGAAGAAGATACCAACTTCACTCAGACCATCGATTCTTGCTGCCTCAATGATATCATGAGGGAAGGATCTAGATGCCTGACGGAACATCATGATCATAAACGGAGTTGCAATGGATGGAAGCATGAACGCTGTCATGGTATTTACCATTTTCAAAGTAGAGAACATACGGAACATCGGAATCATGATGGCTGCAAAAGGAATCATCATAGCAGTCAGCAGGATGGTAAATACAACGTCTTTTCCTTTGTCGTGATAGATCTCAAAGCCATAACCGGCGATGGAACAAATCAGCAGACACAGGACAGTCAGAACCGTTGCATTTCGGAAGGAATTCCACAGGGCCAGTCCCAAATTCTGGTTCGCGATCAGTGCTTTGTAGTTTTCAATCAGATACGTTCCCGGAATCAGTTTACCTGCAATAACGTCAACGCTCTTGTTTGTAGATGCACAGAACATATAGTACAGTGGAAATACAGAAACAATTGACGCGATTGACAGTATAAGATACATGAAGAATTTTTTACCTTTACCCATTATCGTTCGTCACCTACTTTCATCTGAAGTATTGCCAGAATAGCAACCATAATCAGGATCAGGATAGACATCGCCGCAGCATAACCGAAGTTCGGGCTCTGCTTAAAGGAGATGTTGTAAATATAATGAGACATTGTCATAGTAGATTTACCAGGACCACCATTTGTCAGGTTCAGGGACTCATCAAACAGCTGCAGGGTACCATTCGTAGATGTAATGGCTGTCAGCAGGATGGTCGGTTTCAGAAGTGGTACAGTAATCTTGAAGAATGACTGCATCGGGCTTGCCCCATCAATCTTTGCTGCTTCGTATACAGAATATTCAATATTCTGCAGACCGGACAGATAGAATACCATGTTGTAGCCTGTCCATCTCCATACCAGCGCGATGATGATAACGGCACGGGCTGTCCATGCATTACCAAACCACAGGATCGGTGACATACCCAAATTACGCAGAACCATGTTAATGAAACCATCATTTGCAAACAAAGAACGGAAGATCATAGCATAAGAAACCAGGGATGTCGCACATGGTAAGAAGATACATGTACGGAACAGGCCCTTAAATCTCAGATCCTTGTTATTCAGCATAGATGCAAACATCAGCGCCAGCACCAGCATAATCGGCACCTGAACGATCAGGTAGAAGAACGTGTTAAATAATGTCTGTTTAAATGTTGGGTCTTTTAAAATACGTGTGTAGTTCGCCAAACCATTAAAGCTCAGGTTTACACCCATACCTGTCTGTAATGACAGGATGAACGCCCGAATCATCGGATAAAAACTCATCCAGCCAATCAACAGGGTTGCAGGAAGTAAGAATGCCCAACCGGTCAGGTTGTGTTTCTTTGCCAGTGTCAATCCTTTTTTCTTCTGATTGCTCATGAAATCCATCCTTCCTTTCTTTTGGAGATTTCTTAGAAAGAGAGGGTCTGCTCCGCTTTTTTCGAAGCAGACCCTCTTCTTATTTATTTTTCACTTCTTGGTTTTTAACTGTTCAGCTGAATCAGCCACCCATATTAAATTCTACAGTATCCTGTGCGGTTGCGATTTCATCGTCCATATCTGCACCACTCTGGATGATATTGGACAGTGCAACACCTACAGCATCACGAGCATCATAGTAGAATGCACCAGTGATATTGGAAGGAGTCTTTGTAGCAAAATCTACGATCTTAGCATAAACTGCTTCATTGCTGAAGAATTCTACAGGCTGAGCATATGCATCTGTATCGCCAGCTGGTGCCCATGTTGCCAGAGCTCCTTTGGAGATGATGTCATCGTACAGATCTGTACTTCCGGCAAATGTGGATTTCATAAAGTCAATTGCAAGATCCTGTTTCTGGCAGTTAGAGCTGATTGCCCATGAAGAACCACCGTTATTGGAGTAGTTAGTAGCTCCGTCAACGCCATCCAGTTTCGGCATATTTGTGATTGCCCATTTTCCAGACTGATCATCGTTAGCTACGATAGAGGCCATGATCCAGCATCCGTTGATAGTACCAGCTACTGTGCCGTTGTTGATAGATGCAATGTACTGATCCCAGTCAGTAACTTCTACTAATGTTCCGTCTGCAACCATCTGCTGATAGATCTCCAGGATTGGTTTCAGAGCTTTGTTGTCTTTGATGTTAACGGATCCGTCTTCGTTGAACAGAGACTGTCCACAGGACTGCAACATCTCCATTACCAGGTCAGGTGAACCAGCCTGAGATGTCAGGATAGGCTGACCGGTTTTCTCTTTAACAACTTTTGCTTTTTCCATGAAATCAGACCATGTAATGTCTGTGAAGTCGTCTATTGTGTATCCGGCTTCTTCCAGCATATCGGTACGCAGGCACTCGATAACAGCACCGTTATCAAACGGGATACCATAGTTCTTACCATCCAGTGTGGAGTAAGCAACTTTCGCCTGTGAGAACTGGCTGAAGTCGATTCCGGAATCTGTCAGGTCTGTGAAGATGTCCGGATAGTTGGTAGCATATTTCTGGAAGGAGTTATCCTGCATCAGGAAAATGTCAGGCAGTGTGCTCAGATCTCCTGCAGAAACAGCTGTTGTCAGTCTTGTTTCGATATCGTCGGATTTGATCTCGCTTACGTCTACTTTGAATCCAGGATGATCTTTTGCATAGATCTCTGCTGCTTTTTCAATTGCATAGATGTTGAAGTTCGGATCCCATGTCCAAACAGTCAGTGTGTTTTCATCATCAGAACTTCCTTCTGTAACGTTTGCATCTTCTGAACCGTCATCTGTTGCTGTGTCGTCTGTTGCTGCGTCGCTTCCTGTGCTTGAGGAATCGCTTGCTCCTGAAGAACCACAAGCTGTCATTCCGAATACCATTGTGGAAGCTAATACAACTGCTACAATTTTTCTTTTCATAAATGTATATCCTCCTGATATGTATTTGTTCACTCTGCCAAAAACCGGCATCTCTCACTCGCTTTTCCCATTAGTGAATGTGTACAGTTTTTGAACTTTCCGTGAATCATTATGTACACATTATACCATACTTTTTCCGCATGTGTACTCATATTTAACAGGATTCTGTGCATTTTCATCCATTTAAGGTATTTTGACGATTTTTACCACCCTTTTTCGGCTTTTATATTATAATTCAACAATGTCCGTTCAAAATGTTCCGGAGCTTTCCTCCACTGTTGTGGCGAAATGCCCATAATCCTGTGAAAATTCCTGTTGAACGTGGATAATGTGGAGAAGCCACATCGTACGGCAATATCTCCCACCGTATCGTTTGTACGCTTCAGTTCCCCACATGCTGTGCGAATTCGAACCCAATTGATATATTCAACAGGTGACATCTGCATACAGTCACGAAATACCCTTCTCAGATGCGTTTCACTGATATGGCACATCGCAGCCAGTTCCTCCACCTTGATCGGACGGTCACAACATTCGCTGATATAGTCAATCGCCGGTGTGATCAGACTGGTATTTCCCGCCTCGAATTCTGCCTTTTCCGCTTCTTCCCGATTCCACCTTGCCACCTGTAAAAGAAAAGCCAGGATCAGTCCTTTCACTTCTTCCAGATAGAATTCCTTTCTTTCCCGCATACATTCAATAATCTGCTGCACCAGTGCCCCGATCTGCGGTTTATCCTGAACCCTCACAAAATGTGCTCTCTTATTCACGCGATCGATCACTTTCTGTGCCATCCTGGGGTTATCTTTGTAAACTTCCCTCAGGAATTTGTCCGCATCAATAAACAGCCACTCCCAGTAACTGATACTGTCTCCCGTAGAGGTTGTAGTATGCGGAAAGTTCTTCGGTACCACCGTAAACATATTTGCGTCAAAGGGTAGGTCTTCTTCTTTGAAAGTAACTGTGCCTTCCCCATAATAGCAAAACCCAACTTCCAGATGATTATGAAAATGCAGGTAATCAATCTCCCTTCCGTAATTCTGCACCCATTTATCCCCCAGTAAAGCAAGCACCGGACTTCCTGCCGGAATTTCATAATAACGGTATTCCATCTTTGGTTTTCTTTTTCTACCCATGTATACTTTCTCCTCTCTGAAGCTGTACCTTCTTTTTCCACTTTCCTGAATAATACCGGACACAACCAACCAGCATCGCGCAACACCAGGTCAGCGGAGATACCCACCACAGCCCATAGTATCCAAAAGCAGCGGTAAAAAGGAAGGTAAATCCGATTCGTGTAATGATTTCACTGACTCCCATCAGTACGGTGATGGTTACATCTCCTGCCGACCGCAGGATATTATGATAAACCACCAGGATACCGCCCACAAAAAAGAAGCAGCTGAAGATCTTCATATATTCCACACCGTAACGGATCGATTCCGGATTGCCGGTAAATGCTTCCATGATCGGACGGGCAAAGAACCAGATTACCGGACAGAATATTCCATAACAGACTGCATTCATCAGATAGGCACATCTGACTCCCTGTTTCACACGATCCAGATGGTTTGCTCCTACATTTTGTCCGGTAAAGGTTCCCAGTGAAGTTCCGATGGCTTCCGCCATCTGCCATCCCACACCTTCCACTTTGATGCAGACACCATAAGCCACGATCAGAGCAGTTCCGTAGGTATTGACCATTGCCTGTAAAGTCATATCGGACACGGAGATAATACTCATCTGCAGACCGGTCGGTACACCGTAAATCAACATCTGTTTTACCAGCTCCCTGTCGCAGCGCAGTTCCTCTTTCGTAAACTGAAGAATCGGAAGGATCTTCCATGCATAAACCAGACATCCGATCCCGGACAACAACTGTGCCAGAACCGTTGCAAATGCCGCCCCTGCTACTCCCATCGGAATCCAGACCACAAAGACGATATCCAGAATCACATTCAGCACACTCGAAATAATCAGGAATACCAGCGGCACCACCGAATTCCCCAAAGAACGCAGCACCGCCGAGATCCAGTTATACAGCATCGTTCCCACTGCTCCGGCAAATACAACCATCAGATATACCGTTGCCTGATCAAGCAGATCATCCGAGGTCTGCAAAAGCCGCAGAAGCGGCTGCGCCCCGATCAGTCCCGCAATTGTAATGATCAGCGTAGATACAACCGCCACATAGATAGAAGAAACAAAGGTCTCTGTCACTTTTTTCTCATCCCCGCCGCCATAATACTGGGAAACCACCACGCTTACTCCTGTTGTCAGGCCCATCATAATCGAAAACAGCAGATACATGGCCCCACCTGCGATACTGACCGCGGCAAGTGCCTCATCCCCGAGATATCTTCCCACTATATAAACATCTACAAAATTATAGATTCTCTGAAACAGCATCCCCAGAAGTACCGGCAGCGCAAACCGAATCATCTTCGGCAGGATGCTCCCTTTCGTCATATCAACTGTCTTTTCCCCCATACTGATATCCTCCTGTTTGCACATCTATATCAAGTATAAATAATCCGGGGAATTTTGTCTACATAATTTACAGATACACCTTTTATTTTCTGTATATTTATGATTGTTCACTCCGTTCCCAGTAACACGCTTCGTGATACGCAGAATTTATTCCTCCCTGCCCTTCTTTGGATACTGTCAGGCGCCAGGTTGCAAATACAAAGAAAAAATCCGTAAAACAACTGATTTCTGTTCAGAATTTTACGGATTTCTTCTTATCATATTATTTCTATATTATTATTTCTGATGTTTTTACATTGACTTTCTGTCCGCGATCTCCGCCATCTTGGCATCGTTCAGACGGGTATCTCCGTGAACACGGCTGTAGGACAGGTATCCGTTCATACGGTCGATCTTGGTCAGGTTTCTGGAACCGCAGACCGGGCAGACATCCATCTCGAGCTCCTGATGTCCGCAATCGTCGCAGTAGGCCAGCGACAGATTCACACCCTCATAATAACCCAGATTCATCGCCCGACGGATCAGTGCTTTTATAGCATGTACATTGTAGGAAATCGGATATCTGACATATTGGATCTTACCACCGTTGCACAGTTCCCAGAATCTTCCTTCCAGATCCTGTTTTTGGATAGGAGTAATATCCTCAGTTACGTGGCAGTGGAAACTGTTGCTCACATACGGACGGTCGGATACCCCGCGCACGATACCGTACATCTTGCGGAACTGCTCTACCTGCAGACCGCAAAGGCTCTCAGCCGGTGTTCCGTAAATTGCATACAGGATCTGATCCTCTTTTTTGTATACATTAATCTTATCATTGATATAACGAAGCACTTCCAGTGCAAATTCTCCGTCTTCGGCAATGGATTTACCATTGTAAAGTTCCTGCAGTTCGTTCAGTGCTGTGATACCGAAGGAGGCTGTCATCGGACGGAGTAACGGACGGATCTTATCGGATGGTTTCAGATGGCCTCCGTAGAAACCGCCCTCACAGTATGCCAGCGGATTCGTGGAAGCACGCATCTCACCAAGGTAATCGTATGTTCTCTTATGCAGTCCGCGGATCATCTCCAGATAGAAATCCAGAACTTCATAAAAATCTGTGTTCTCTGCACGGGCTTTTGCCAGGATCATCGGAAGATGCAGGCTGACCGCACCGATGTTGAAACGACCGACAAAGACAGGCACATCGTTTTCATCTGCCGGTTCCATACCGCCACGCTCATACCACGGACTTAAGAAGGCACGACACCCCATCGGGCTGATTACTTTTTTATATTTTTTGTACATGCTGGAAATATATCCCTGGCCACTCATGGACAGCCAGTCCGGATACATGGTTTTTGCAGAGCAGGCAACACCTGCCTCAAAGACATCTTCACATTCTTTTCCATCTCCATGGATCTCTTCATCATACAGGAACACAATCTTCGGGAACAGTACCGGTTTTTTATGTCCGGCTTTTCCCTGTCCGCCCATATGGACTTTCAGCAGAGATTTTGAGATCATTTTTTCAAATCTTCCCGTTCCCAGTCCCAGTGTCACAGTAACAAACGGATAGTCGCCACGGGAGGAACCAACGGTATTTAATTTATATTCAATTCCCTGCCATCCCTGATCACAGTCACGGCAGACTTTTTCCCAGGCATATACACGACCCTTTTCTTCTCTTCCTTCCCAGGACGGATCGGAATATTTCAGGAATTCTTCGTAATATTTGTTATAGCTTTTCTGTGCATACGGAGACAGGATCTTATCTACTTCCGGCACAGTAAATCCACCGTACTGCTGAGCTGCGGTGCTGAGGATAATATCCCCCATAACGTCAAATGCGGTATCCAGTGTCTTCGGCTCATTGTACCAGACATTTCCCATCTCAAATCCGCCACGCAGAACGGATCCCACATCGAACAGACAGCAGTTCATCGTGTCCAGACGGGCAGACTGATCATGAATATAGATATAGCCATCTTTGCATGCCTGCAGTTCGTTCCGGTTCATAAAGAATTTTCTGTATAATTCTTTGTTCAGTTCATTAAAGATCAGGCTTCGCTTGGTTGCCACCAGCGCGCTGTCGGTGTTCGCGTTGCTTTTGTCACCGATGTAACGGATGGACTGGCTCTTTGTATATACCTCATCCATCATGTGGATAAAGTCCACTTTATAATTCCGATAATCGCGGTAACTTTTTGCTACTGCAGGATTCACCTGTTCCAGGGCACCTTCCACAATGTTGTGCATATCCTGGATCAGGATTCCGCCTTTTCGCTCTTTTGACATCGCTTCCGCCCGGTCAGTTGCATATTTGCAGATAAAATTAATCTCATCATCGGTAAACCGATACATTACACGGCCGGCTGACTTATTGACCGCACGCTTGATCTTACTGGCATCAAACTCTTCTTTGGTGCCGTCTTTCTTGATAATATATACCATTGTTCCCGCTCCTCACTACTATATATAGTATTTTTCTTTTATTTTAATCAACATATTGTAGACAACAGTATAACACGGTTAACTACAAAAGGAAAGAGAAGAACCCTGAAAATTCTTCTCTTTTTTTATTTTATTTTTTATGCAACTTTTCCAATGCCTTTTTTTATCTTTTCACATATCCGGTAGAAAAGTCGATGATATTGTGGAGGGTTTCTCCTTTCTTATAACGTTCCAGATTTTCGATGGAAAGTTCCAGAATCTTTTCCAGTGTCTCAGGCAGTGCATATCCGCCGGACACATGTGGCGTAATGATACAATGCGGCGCATCCCACAGCGGATGATCTTCCGGCAGTGGTTCCGGATCTGTGACATCAAGACCTGCCCCATAAATCGCTCCCTCTTGCAGGGCTTTCGCAAGAGCCAGACTGTCAATCGCAGTTCCGCGGCCTACATTTAACAGAATAGTATTCTCTTTCATCAGGTGTAATTCTTTCTCACCGATGACGCCTTTGGTGTCACTGTATCCCGGAAGGCTCAGTGCCACAATATCTGCCTGTGGCAGAAGTTCCGGCAGTGCTTCCATCGTGTATTGTGCATCCACATATTCAGGCTTCGGTTTCCGGCTCTTTCTGATACCTGTCACATGCGCGCCCAGTGCTTTCATTTTTCTTGCAAATGTCGTTCCGATATCTCCAAGACCGATCACCAGGACATGGCTTCCCTCTGTAACCATCATATGGGCCTGTTTCTCCCAGTGGTGGTCTTTTTGCTGGTTCTGGTAAATGTCCAGGCGTTTCTGGAGTGCAAACAACATCGCGATCAGATGCTCGGAGATCGCCATTCCATACGCTCCGGTTGCATTGGTCAGTTGTGCCTGTTTTGGCAGGATCCCCGGTACACAAAATCCTTCTGTTCCGGCGTTATTTAACTGTATCCAACGCAGATTCCGAGAATCTTTTAAGAATTCCGGTTTCACATTTCCGATAATAATATTTGCATCCTGCACCTGTTCTTTTGTCACCTCTGCTTCCAGGCAGTAAGTTGTCTTTGCGTCCGGTGCTGCATTTCTGATTCGTTCTTTATGTTCTTCTTTTACAGGAAGAACCACAAGTATTTTTTCCTGTTCCATCCCGTTTCCCGACCTTCCCAAACGTACTCTGCTTACTACAGTAGCACAATTGATGTTAAGTTACAAGGCAGAATTGATCCTTACTGTGCATACGCGATATTACGGTTACTGTTCACTGGTAATATCCCGCGGAATGTTTTGGCATGGATATAGCAAAATCAATTGTTGTATTCGGGGGGTTTTCTGCTATAATATTACCATAATACCGGGGTAGACAGGTAAAGAGTTGTTGGTGTCTGCCGTGATTCTTAGCTGGATGCCTTTCAAATTTGAGGAGGATTGTTATGGAACATTTTATTATTCCGGAAAATTATCAGCCTGCATTGTCGCTTCACGATACACAGGTTGGTATTAAGACCGTAAAAGATTTTTTTCAGAAAACCCTTTCTGACCGCCTGAATCTGCTGCGTGTGTCCGCACCGCTTTTTGTAGATCCTTCATCCGGTCTGAACGATAATCTGAACGGCGTAGAACGCCCGGTTACCTTCGATATCAAGGAATCGCCGGATCAGAAAGCTGAGATCGTACATTCTCTTGCAAAATGGAAACGTTATGCACTGAAAAAGTATGGTTTTGCACATGGAGAAGGACTGTATACCGATATGGTTGCCATCCGTCGTGATGAAGATACCGACAATATCCATTCTATCTATGTGGATCAGTGGGACTGGGAAAAGATCATTACACGGGAAGAGCGTAATGTGGACACCTTAAAAGATGTTGTCCGCACCGTTTATTCTGCACTGAAGAAGACTGAAAAATACATGGCAATTCAGTATGATTATATCGAAGAGATTCTTCCGAAGGATATTTTCTTTATCACTTCCCAGGAACTTGAAGATATGTATCCTGGTCTTTCTCCCAAGGATCGTGAATATAAGATTGTGAAGGAAAAAGGTGCCGTGTTCATCATGCAGATCGGTAAGATGCTGGCATCCGGCGAACCACACGACGGTCGTGCACCGGACTATGATGACTGGGAGCTGAACGGTGATATCATCGTTTATTATCCGGTTCTGGATATCGCTCTGGAGCTTTCTTCCATGGGTATCCGTGTGGATGCAGCTGCTCTGAAGCATCAGCTGGAGGTTTGTGGCTGTGAGGAACGTGCGGAAATGGATTTCCAGAGGGCTATTTTGAATGATGAACTGCCATTTACGATCGGTGGCGGTATCGGACAGTCCCGTATCTGTATGTTTTATCTGCGGAAGGCTCATATCGGAGAGGTTCACTGTTCGTTATGGCCGGAGGAGACGGTGAAACTGGCGGAGGAGCATAATATTCCGTTGTTGTAATGTAAGATTTGTAGATAGTTTTCTCAAGGGGACGCGAGAGGGATCGGGGGTCCCGGGGGCAACAACTTGGGCAGGGCAACTTTGAACTAGCCACTAACTGCGACTATATTCGCTTGGGTCAGCTGACCCAAGCGAAAGTCTCCGTAAGTGTCGGATTTCAAAGCTTGCCCTAAACGCCCAAAAAGTGTTGTTGCCCCCGGGACCCCCGATCCCTCTCGCTGTGTGTTGGCTGGGACTGAATTCTTTCTATTTGAAGGTTCTTCCAAATTAACCATTATTTTTCGACTTTCAGGTCAATTTTTTGACCCAGTGTATTTTCTGGCTATTGTTTTTACATTCTCTTGCCTTACTCATCTGTCTGTTCTTATTTATCTTATCTACATGATTTAATTCTTAATGTATCGTACTATTTTTACACTTCAAAACAGAGATATGTACTTTTCTTGTACTACATTCAAACCTATGCTCTATTTATTTTCTGCCACCCCCCTTTCCCACACATCCTCACTTCACCCTTTGCTAGAGCGTGTCTGAAAAATCATTTCCGCAAACTGAGACTCGCAGCTCACGAAAAGCCTTTTTCAGACACGCTCTAACGCTCAGGGAGCGGCTGGAGTTTCTTGTCCGGGCAACACTTTGTGGGCGGTTAGGGGAAGCTTTGAAATCCAGCCCTTACGGAGACTTAGGCTCGAGCGCTCTCGCGAGAGTCTTAGTCGCAGTTAGGGATTAGTTCAAAGTTCCCCTGCCCACGTTGCCCGGACAAGAAACTCCAGCCGCTCCCGTCCGCTTTAGCAACCTTTATTCTCTTTTTACAGTTCGATCTCCCCGTCAAACACAACCGCTGCAGGCCCGGTCATGTATACCAGGTTTTCTTCCCGATCCCAGTAAATCTTCAGATCCCCGCCGAGCAGTTTCACTGTCACTTCCTCTTCTTTCACATATCCGTTCAGAATCGAAGCCACAGCTACCGCACAGGCACCTGTTCCACATGCCAGTGTCTCTCCGGAACCACGTTCCCACACCCGCATTTCTACGGTATGATCATCCAGCACCTTCGCAAATTCTGTATTTACCCTGTCAGGAAAAGCCGGATGGAACTCAAACTTCGGACCGATCTTTTCGATGTCTAATCCTTTTACATCGTCAATGTATGTGATCGCATGTGGGTTACCCATTGATACGCCGGTGATGCGATATTCTTTTCCATCTACCAGAAGGGGTTCATTGATCACCTGCTCTTTTTCAGAAACTACCGGGATTTTTGCGGCTTCGAGGATCGGTGCGCCCATATTAACTTTTACCAGCGCCACTTTCCCGTTTTCCACGGTCAGATCCAGATACTTGATACCGCTTGCCGTCTCCACAGAGACAGATGTTTTGTCTGTCAGACCGTAATCGTATACGTATTTCGCCACACAGCGGATTCCGTTTCCACACATCGCTCCACGGGAACCGTCTGCGTTGTACATATCCATCTGGAAATCTGCCACCTCGGATGGTTTGATCAGAATCAGTCCGTCAGAACCGATTCCGAAATGACGGTCACTGACTTTGATCGCTGCTTCCCCGGGATCTTCAACCTTTTCTTTAAAACAGTTTACATATACATAATCATTTCCGATACCCTGCATTTTCGTAAATTTCATAAAATTTCCTCACTTTCTGCTGCCACTTAGATTTGTCTGTTTGAACGGTTCCGTAGCTGTTGGTTCGTAACTGCGAAGATAGCGAACCGTTATATCTGTTTTATTAACAGTTGCCTCATTCATATTAGAATTATGCTCATTATAGCGTATTCCCACCTTTTTGGGAAGTCCGCGTTGACAAACCGGGAGGCAATCCATTACAATCTTAATAGAGTTTTTATAATTTTACCATTTAATCATAGGAGGGAAACAAACCATGGAAAAACTCTTTAAACTGAAAGAGCATAACACCACGGTAAAAACAGAAGTGATGGCCGGTATTACCACATTTCTTACCATGGCGTATATACTCGCAGTTAACCCTAACATGTTAAGTGCTTCAGGAATGGACAACGGAGCCGTCTTCACAGCTACCGCACTGGCCTCTGCACTGGCAACCTTTATTATGGCGTTCTGGGCAAATTATCCGATCGCACTGTCTGCAGGTATGGGGCTGAATGCTTATTTTGCTTATACAGTATGTCTTGGACAGCTGCAGGGAATCGATGATCCCTGGAAGATCGCACTGGCTGCTGTACTGGTAGAGGGTATCATTTTCATTATTCTTTCATTTTTCAAATTGCGTGAAACGATCGTCAACGCAATCCCTGAGAACCTGAAATACGGTATTACATCCGGTATCGGTCTGTTTATCGCATTTGTTGGTCTTAAGGGTGCCGGTGTTGTCGTATCTGATGACTCCACACTGGTTGCACTCGGTAACTTCGGAAGACCGGAAGTTGCTCTGTGCCTGATCGGTATCCTGGTGATTGCTGTGATGAATCACTATAATGTAAAAGGATCTATTCTCTGGGGTATCCTGATCACCTGGGTTCTGGGAATCATTGCTCAGCTGACAGGCTGGTATGTAGTAGATCCGGATGCTGGGGCTGCCTCTCTGATTCCGTCTCTGAGTGCTTCTTCCTTCATCCCGCCGTCCATCTCATCAACTTTCTGCAAATTTGATTTTGCATGGATCGGTTCTCATGTATCTGAGTTCGTTGTTATCGTATTCTCATTCCTGTTTGTAGATATGTTCGATACCATCGGTACTGTTATCGGTGTTGCCGAAAAAGCAGATCTGCTGGATGAGGACGGTAATCTTCCTCGCGTAGGCCGTGTCCTGATGGCGGATGCTATCGGTACGGTAGCAGGTTCTATGCTTGGTACTTCCACCGTTACCAGTTTCGTAGAGTCCAGTTCCGGTGTTGCGGAAGGCGGAAAAACCGGTCTGACTGCTATGACAACCGGTATCCTGTTTTTGGTTGCACTGTTCCTGTCACCGATCTTCCTGGCTATTCCAAGCTTTGCCACAGCTCCGGCTCTGGTAATCGTTGGTTTCTTTATGGCTTCTTCCATCAAGAAAATGGAATTCGACGGTGATCTGGCAGATGCTGTCGGCGGATATCTGGCATTCCTGATGATGCCTCTTACGTATTCTATCGCAAACGGTATCATGTTCGGTGTTCTGGCATGGTTCATCATTAAAGTATGCACCGGTCAGCTGAAAAAGATTCATCCGGTTATGTATATCGTATGTGCACTGTTTATTATCCGTGTAATTACAATTATTATTTAATTCGGAAATGTTATAAACAACATAAAAAATATGCCCCGGAGGACCATATCAGAATCCTCCGGGGCATATTTTTTACGCGGGCAACTTTCAAAAAAACCAGCAAGGGAATCGTAAGCAATTTCCCCTGCTGGCTTTTTTAATATGTCTGAATCATTTTTCTTTCACAGTAATATGTGTTTTATTTCTCTGCTTCCATACGAAGAACGGTGATGTGAGCCGGATTTTCGTAATCTTTCTCATAATACCAGCCTCTTTTGTTGATACCACGAACATTTTCACCCAGACCATAGACCTGATCTTTGTCTTCCATGGTGTAAGACAGGGTCATTGCCTGCTCATCCACGGTAAAATAAGGCAGTACGCCGTTTTCCTGTTCCGGTTTGTTTAATACGGCTTCTGTTTCGATTACGTTTCCATACACGTATCTGCGAATCATAGTTTTCTTACCTCCATAACTCGTTAGTACATTCTCCATAACGGTCCAATTTCTTTACATTTGAACAGTTATCTCTCTTTTTCTTTAGTATACTGGATAATGCAAAAATAAACATGCTCTATTTTAACTGAAAATTGCCTTATTTTGACTTTCCGGGATCTGTCGGCCATCTGTTTCCATAAAATAGTTCTCTTTTACAATCATCTGCGACACAGTTACCGCCTCATATCCCTCTTCTTTCAGCTGTGGATGCAGCAGCGATACCATTTCTCCGGTATTTTCTCCTTCTGCGTGGAAGCGGAGAATCTCACCGTCCCGGAGCGTATGGGTCTGTAACATCTGTTTTACCTGATTCTCTGCCCCGTAGTCTTTCCAGTCCAGACTGTCGATACTCCACGCCACCGGGTAGCTTCCACAGGCGTAGACCGTTCGAAGAACTTCATTATTATACTCCCCGCCCGGGATCCTGAAAAATACGCACGGTTCCTCTGTGACAGTTCCGATCGTCTCCCGGAGCATCTGAAGTTCTTTCCGGCACGCTCTCGCCGTCATCTGCTCCACGCATACTTCCTGTTCGCTCAGTCCCTGGATCTCATGCCCCTGCTGGCAGATCTGTATCGCCAGACTTCTGTTATTTTCGATCCAGGATGCAGTAGCAAAAAAGGTCGCCGGAATCTCCTGCTGTTTCAAAATCTGCAACAGCTGCTCTACCTGTTCCTGCTTTTGGTTCGTTCCACTCAGTTCAAAAGTATAGGCAATCTGCTTTTTCCCGGTTTCCACAGAACAGATGGGGAATTCCTGCCCGTTGACGCTGGTACTTGCCGTGACTACCTTTTCTCCTACATCTACCCAGTAAAAAACGGACAGCCCGGTGATCAGCACAAGCGCAAGGATCACCACGCCCCACATTCCTTTCTTCATATTTTCGCACCCGTTCCCCCGGTGTTCTCTCTTTACTATATGGATGTGGAAGGTGTTGTATGACTCGGGGTTCGCATGAACGAGATAAAATACGCTTCGCGAATTTGACTCGTTGCTCGCGTAGAAAAAGCTGCCGCCGGACCTACACATCCGGCGACAGCCTGCATTGCATTTTCTTATTTAACTCACAACATTTCCAACCAGAACATAAGATACCACATACATGATCACGGTTGCCATGGCGATTCCGCACAGGATGGCCAGTGAGGATTTTTTGATATCGATGCCGAGCAGAGACGCGATCAGCGCACCGGTCCACGCGCCGGTTCCCGGAAGCGGGATTCCCACAAAAAGCACCAGCCCCCAGAACTCATACTGCTGGATCTTGTCGCTTCTTCCCATCGCCCGATTTTCCAGTTTGATGATCAGTCCGCGGAAGCATTTTACTTTCTTCATCCACTGGAAGATCTTCTTGATAAACAGCAGGATGAACG
>OLPG01000517.1_pt1 | contig 37602 bp, 34 predicted proteins | sample 1672311 | NCBI WGS metagenome assembly OLPG01 (sample SAMEA3136670, study PRJEB25190) | human gut metagenome | biome: human gut; feature: human-associated habitat; material: faeces | place: Austria | collected 2013 | reverse complement strand
GTCCTAAGGTCTTTCACCCACCTATGAGCAAGCTCATGTGGGCTTAGACCTTTTGCCCCTGGCATCTTATACTTTCTGGTAGGCAATTCTTTCACTTCCATTTTCAAGATAGACAACTCCACAATATTTAAATCCATTCTTGTCAAGCAGATGCTGCATGACGATATTATCACGATGCGTGTCAATCTTCAGATTTCCACATTTGTTAAAAGCCCAGTTCAGGCAGAAGGAAGCAGCACCGCGGATCGTGCCGTCGGAAGTGATCCGGTGTACGACTCCGTACGGAGCCTCATTGAGCCATTGCCCTTCATAGATCCGGACATAAGTATCATCAATTCCTTCTTTATAATAAAAAGTAGCAATGATCTTATCATGCTCCACACAGACATAGCTGTTCCCGGAGGAAATATCGTCCATCAGGATCTGTGGTGCAGGATAGGTGTTCCCCCATTGCAGAGGGTTTCCGTGACTTGCCATAAATATACGTGCATTCTCATACATACGAATGAGAATATTCAGTTCTTCAGGTTTGGTTTTTCTAATTTCCATAATCGTCCTCTCATTTGATTGATATGAACCTAATTATAGCAAAGCAGGGCTGATTGCTCAATTTACAAATGTACTGAAATGCAGTAAAAAAGACAGAAAATCTTCGAGGAAAGTACCTATAAAACTGGAAGAAAACGCCCATTTTTGTACAAAATCAAATACAAGAGCCTTCATGAAAAGTATTCTCAGAATAACGCTTGTCTTTTATTTAACGTGGTGTTATACTATGCCCGTAAAACAAATACAAAACTATTATTGGAGAGAAAAAAGGAGGATTTTTTCGATGGCTAATTTTGAACAGTGGGCTGGCTTCGAAGGAAGAAACTGGAAAAGTTCTGTAGATGTACGTGATTTCATCCAGGAGAACTATACACCATATGAAGGTGATGAGTCATTCCTTGAAGGACCTACAGAAGCAACAGACAAGTTATGGGGCAAATTACAGGAACTTCAGAAAGAAGAAAGAGCTAAAGGCGGAGTTCTTGACATGGAGACAGAAGTTGTTTCCGGTCTTACGGCTTATGGTCCTGGATATATAGATGAGAGCATGAAAGATCTGGAGCAGGTCGTTGGTCTTCAGACAGATAAACCGCTGAAGAGAGCATTCATGCCTTATGGTGGAATCAAGATGGCTGAGCAGGCTTGTACAACATACGGATATCAGCCAAGCGAGAAGCTGCATGAGATCTTTACAAAATATCATAAGACTCATAACCAGGGAGTATTCGACATCTACACACCAGAGATGAAGAAAGCCCGCCACAACAAGATCATTACAGGACTTCCGGATACATACGGACGTGGACGTATCGTAGGTGACTACCGTCGTGTTGCACTGTATGGTATCGACTTCCTGATCGAGAGAAAGCAGTATGACTTTGAGCGTTATGCAAGACATGGCATGAAAGGTGAGGATTTCCGTCTTCGTGAAGAGCTTGCTGATCAGATCAAAGCTCTGAAAGAAATGAAAGAAATGGCAGCAGCTTACGGATTTGATATTTCTCAGCCGGCTAAGAATGCTCATGAAGCAGCTCAGTGGCTGTACTTCGGATATCTTGCAGCAATCAAGACTCAGAATGGAGCAGCTATGTCTGTAGGACGTATCTCTACATTCCTTGATATCTATATCGAGAGAGATCTGAAGGCTGGAACACTTACAGAGAAAGAGGCTCAGGAGATCATTGACCACATGGTAATGAAATTCCGTATGGTTAAGTTCGCAAGAATCCCATCATACAACCAGTTATTCTCAGGAGACCCGACATGGGCAACACTTGAAGTAGCAGGTCTGGGACAGGATGGACGTTCTATGGTAACAAAGAACGACTATCGTTTCCTTCATACACTGAATAACATGGGACCTTCACCAGAGCCGAACCTGACAGTTCTTTATTCTTCAAGACTGCCGGAGAACTTCAAGAAGTTCGCTTCTCTGATTTCTGTAACAACAAGTTCTATCCAGTATGAGAACGATGATGTTATGCGTCCGGTATGGGGCGATGACTACAGCATCTGCTGCTGTGTATCTGCAACAGAGACAGGTAAAGAGATTCAGTTCTTCGGTGCCCGTGCAAACCTTGCAAAATGCCTTCTGTATGCGATCAACGGTGGTGTTGATGAGAAGACAAAACAGCAGGTAGGACCGGAGTACACACCAATTACTTCCGAATACCTTGACTATGATGAAGTCATCAGAAAATATGACAAGATGATGGACTGGCTGGCTCACCTCTATGTAGGAACCCTGAACATGATCCATTACATGCATGACAAATATTACTATGAAGCAGCAGAGATGGCTCTGATCGATACAAAGGTTGACCGTTCTTTCGCAACTGGTATCGCAGGATTCTCTCATGTAGTTGACTCTCTTTCCGCTATCAAATATGCGAAAGTAAAAGCAATCCGTGATGAGGATGGAATCACTACAGACTTCGAGATCGAGGGTGACTTCCCACGTTATGGTAATGATGATGACAGAGCAGATGAGATCGCAACAACACTGCTTTCCACATTCCTTGAGAAACTGAAACACATTCATACTTACCGTGATTCCAAGCCAACCACATCTATCCTTACCATTACTTCCAACGTAGTATATGGTAAAGCTACAGGTTCCCTTCCGGATGGAAGAAAGATGGGAGAACCTCTTGCACCTGGTGCAAATCCATCTTACGGTGCAGAGCAGAACGGACTTCTTGCTTCCCTGAACTCTGTTGCAAAACTTGACTATGAAGATGCTCTTGACGGTATCTCCAATACTCAGACCATCAACCCGGATGCGCTGGGACACAGTGATGAAGAACGTACAGAGAACCTTGTTCATGTACTTGACGGATACTTTGATCAGGGTGCTCATCACCTCAATGTAAACGTATTTGGAAAAGAAAAACTGATCGACGCTATGGAACATCCGGAAAAAGAAGAGTATGCAAACTTTACAATCCGTGTTTCCGGATATGCTGTTAAGTTCATTGACCTTACAAGAGAGCAGCAGTTAGACGTTATCGCCAGAACCTGCCATGACAGAATGTAATCAGAATGGATGATAAGCAGATGAAAGGTTATGTTCATTCTTTGGAAAGCTTCGGGTCCGTTGACGGACCCGGAGTAAGATATGTGATTTTCTTAAGCGGCTGTGCGATGAGATGTCAGTTCTGTCACAATCCGGATACCTGGAAAATGGGTCAGGGACAGGAGTATACGGCAGATGAGCTTTTGAGTAAGGCACTGAGGTATAAAGTCTACTGGGGAAATAAAGGTGGTATTACGGTGAGTGGCGGGGAACCGTTGCTGCAGATTGATTTTCTGACGGAATTGTTTAGAAAGGCAAAAGCAGCAGGTGTTCATACAACTCTGGATACCAGTGCAAATCCTTTTACAGATAAGGAACCGTGGCATGCCAGGTGGCTGGAGCTTATGAAATATACAGATCTTGTGCTTCTGGATATCAAGCAGATTGATGAGGCGGAGCATATCAGGCTTACGGGGCATTCCAATAAGAATATTCTTGCGATGGCCAGAGAGCTTTCGGATATGAAGAAGCCGGTATGGATCAGACATGTGCTTGTGCCGGGGGGCAGTGACAAGGATGAATATCTTCACCGGCTGGCAGATTTTATTCATACGCTGTCCAATGTGGAGCGTGTGGAGGTGCTGCCGTATCATACGCTTGGAAAATTTAAGTGGGAGAATCTGGGGCTTGATTATCCACTGGAGGGGGTTAATCCTCCTACACAGGAACGGATTGATAATGCCAGGGAGATTCTTGGAGCTATTTAAGTGAAAAATGGGGGACTGTCATATGGGAGAAAATCCTGTATGGCAGTCTTTTTTGTGTGGTAAGAAAAAAGAAAGAGAGAAAGAGAAAGGCGGACGCCAGGCAAATGCATCTGAAACCAATATGCTTCTGCCCGGCTGATAATAGGAAATCTCATAAATTTATATCCCCCGGGTAGGCTTGTTGGAAGGATGTGAGTTTGTTATAATCTTGTCAAATGAAAGCGAAAGCGGAGGAATATAAATTGAAAGATTTATTATCAGAGATTGAGAGTTACTGGACGACCCGTGCGGAAGGGTATTCAGAGGTGAATCATAAAGAACTGAATGGAATGCAGAAGGGGGCATGGCTGGAAGTTTTGAAGAGCCAGTTTCCGGAGAAGGCGAAGGAAGAGCTGAAGATTCTTGATATTGGTACCGGTCCGGGATTTTTCCCTGTGATCCTGGCTGAGGAAGGGTATCAGGTGACTGCTGTGGATTATACGCAGGAGATGCTGGATACTGCGAAGAAGAATGCGGGAGAGCTTTGTGAGAAGATTACTTTTTATAAGATGGATGCGCAGAATCTGGAGTTTGAGGATGGTGTGTTTGACGTTGTGATCAGCAGGAATCTGACCTGGAATCTGAAGGATCCGGAGCGGGCGTACAGGGAGTGGTGCCGTGTCCTGAAACCGGGCGGCAAGCTGCTTAATTTTGATGCGAACTGGTATGGCTATCTTTATGATGAGGAGAAGCGTCAGTCTTATGAGGAAGACAGAAAGAGCGTGGAGAGTGAGAATCTGGATGATCATTATCTGTGCACAGATATTGACCGTATGGAGAAAATTGCGCTTCAGATGCCGTTGTCTGCCATTAACAGACCTTCCTGGGACAGAAAGCTGCTTAAGGAGAATGGTTTTGCTTCTGTAGCGGTAGATATGGAAGTGTGGAAGCGGGTGTGGAGTCAGGAAGAGAAGTTAAATTATCATTCTACTCCGATGTTTATGATCAGTGCAGTGAAGAAAATGGAATGGAGTCCATGGGAGGATGCGGAAAACAGTGTAAAAGGCTGTGAAGATAATGTTGATGATGAACTCTGGTCAGTTCCGGGGAGCAGGAGGAGTGGATTTCTGAAGCTGGGCGGAGGAGAGTTTTCGCTTCCTTATACGGTGATCTGTGGAAGAAATCCGGGGAAAACGGTTCTGATCACTGCGGCTGTTCATGCAGGTGAGTGTGTGGGTGTGCAGGCAGCAGTGGAACTGGCAGAGAAGCTGGATCCGGAGAAAATACACGGGCGTGTGATCATTGTGAAGACGGTCTGTCGGAAAGAGTTTGAGGAGAGGAGCGGAAGTATCTGTCCGGAGGATAAGAAGAATCTGAACCGGGTATTTCCGGGATGTCCGCAGGGAACGAGAATGGAACGTCTGGCTTATGCAGTTGTACAGAAGCTGCACAGTGTGGCAGATTATTATATTGATCTTCACAGTGGGGATGATTATGAGGAACTGACCCCGTATATTTATTATGCGGGAAAGGCTGATCCGGATGTGTCGGAGATGTCACGAAAGATGGCGGAGCAGGCAGATGTTCCGTATATGGTGAAGTCGGATGTTGCTTCCGGAGGTTCTTATAATTATGCAGCATTATGCGGAATTCCAAGTGTTCTGATCGAGCGTGGACAGATGGGAGGATGGAGTCCGGAAGAAGTTCATTCTATGCGAAAAGATGTCAGAAATATTCTGTGTGTTCTTGGAGTTTATGATGGACTGAGAAGTTACAGTAATTATTATCCGATGGAAATCGGACAGGTTCGTTATCAGTTTGCAAATGTGTCCGGTTTGTGGTATCCGGCAAAGAAGCCCGGAGATCTTGTTAAGGCAGGGGAGTTTCTGGGATGTACGAAGGATTTTGAGGGAAATGTTCTGGAAAGCAGTTATTCGGATCTGAACGGGGTGATCCTGTATCAGGTGGCAAGCCTTCAGGTGATCAAAGATGGTCCTATGGTTACTTATGGAAGTTTCAGCCAGAGACGGGATGAGCGTAAGGAAAAGATCACAAGTTACTGGACGAAACGAAGTGACAGTTTTCTGGAACAGAGAAGATCAGAGCTGCACAGTGAGATGGCTGAAAAGTGGCTGAGTGAGTTACAGGCTTTGCTTCCGGAACAGGATGGCAGACTGAAGATTCTGGATGTTGGCTGTGGAGCCGGATTTTTTTCGATCCTTCTGGCACAGCATGGACATGAGGTGACCGGAATTGACCTGACTCCTGATATGATCGTGCATTCACGGGAGCTGGCTCAGGAGGAAGGCGTGTCCTGTAGATTTGAAGTGATGGATGCGGAGAATCCGGATTTTGCGGATGAAACATTTGACGTGATCGTTTCCAGAAATCTTACCTGGACGCTTCCGAATGCAGCAGGGGCATATAAGGAATGGAGCCGTGTTCTGAAAAAGGGCGGAAGGATCATTAATGTAGATGCGAATTACGGAGCAGATGATTTTGCAGATACGACCGGACTGCCGACAAATCATGCACATTTTAAGGTTGGCGATGAGATGATGCGTGAGTGTGAGGAGATTAAGCGACAGCTTCCGATCAGTTCTTATGTCCGTCCGGCATGGGATCTGGAAACACTGGGAAAACTGGGATTTGGGAAGTTTTCCATTGATCTGGGAGTCAGCGGTCGTATTTATATGAAGAAAGATGAGTTTTATAATCCGACCCCGTTATTTATTGTCTGTGCGGAGAAGTAGAATTGCTTACCGGAATCAGCTCTGTTACTGTATGGAGTAAAAAATAATGTATGTTGTATGAATGATTTCTCTGTATACAGTAACGCGAACTCTGTCTAAATGTTACGGAAATATAAAAAATGCTTGACGAAATTAACAATATTAAGTATAATTTTCTTATAGATTACAAAAATGTTACATTTATGTAATGAAAGCAGAGCGGAGGCAGGTGATACTGACTTCTGTTCTCATGTAAAAATCATAAGGAAATAGAAGGTATGAAAGTTCAAAACAGCTTAAACAGAATGGGGAGTTCTTTTAAGGGGTTGCTGCTGGTCGTCATGTGTACCTGTATGGCTGCTGCTTTGTCTGTAGGGGGCAGAGTGGCGGAGCGTAACAGCCGGAGGGAAGCTTATGCGTCGTCAGGAAAGAGTGAGGAAGTGGAGATCAGCACGGTGTCTTCTGCGGATGGTGCAGGAGTCGATCTTCTTCCTACCGGGATTGCAGGAGTGGTATCCGGAGTAGAGGAGTCTGCTTCCGGGAGGAAAACGGTGGAGCGGATTGGTACTTCCTGTGAGCAGGTAATGGTAGGACAGCGTATCAAGAGGATTGAAGACCGGCTTGCAGAGTTTGATGTGAGTTCTTCTATGGAGAGCAGGGTAAATGCGCTGGATGAGACAGCGGTTACCATGGCTCAGCGTGCAGCGATGATGTCAGATGAAGATTATGATACACTTTTACATATTGTGGAAGCAGAGGCCGGGACGGAAGACGTGAAGGGACGTATTCTGGTTGCCAATGTGATTATGAACCGTGTGAAGAATGAGGAATTTCCGGATACTGTCACAGAGGTGGTATGGGAAAGAACAAACGGAGTTCCGCAGTTTTCGCCGACATATGACGGCAGGATCAGCGAAGTGACTGTTTCGAAGGAGACGAAAGAGGCTGTCAGGCAGGTTCTTAACGGTGTGGATTATTCGGAAGGAGCACTGTTCTTTATCCAGAAGTCAGAGGCAGAGAAGCATAATGTCTCCTGGTTCGAGAAGGATCTGAAGAAACTGTTCAAGTATGGTGTCCATGAATTTTATACATATCCGGATGCAGAGGAAGGTTCTGTGGAATCCTGACTGTACAGGGAGAGTACAGCGGATAATTTTTTACGGATAATAGACAAAATGATAAAAGGATAAAAGGATAAGGAAAAGCAGCGGAGAGGAAGGCCTGATAAAAAGACCGGAATCTGCCGCTGTTTTTTGCGCTGTGCTGGTTTTTGCCTGATGTGCCTGCTTTGGGCTGTGTCATAGTGTATCTGAACAGTAACGGGGATTTTTTTTAGAAAAGAGTTAGTGATATTTTAGGATGGCATTTTGCTAAAGTATATGCTATAATGTCCTCAATTGGTTCCTGTATGCAGGCAAAAGCCGCAGATGAGGGGGACCGGCATTATTGCATACTGCATATGATTTGCAGAATACATGGTAAGATATGAATAACTTTGGAAAGGCAGGAAATATCATGCAGGTATTATACAAAAGCACAAGAGGTAAAGAAGAAACCGTAACAGCATCTATGGCGATTCTGAAAGGACTTTCTGAGGATGGCGGCTTATTTGTGCCAACAGAAATTCCGAAGCTGGATGTCTCTATGGAGAAACTTGCTCAGATGAGCTATCAGGAAACCGCTTACGAGGTTATGAAACGTTTCCTTACTGATTTTACAGAAGAAGAATTAAAAAACTGCATCAACAATGCCTATGATGACAAATTTGACACAAAGGAGATCGCGCCTCTTCATGAAGCTGACGGTGCTTATTTCCTGGAACTGTATCATGGTGCGACAATTGCATTTAAAGATATGGCATTATCCATTCTTCCACATCTGATGACAACTGCAGCGAAGAAAAATCAGGTAAAAAATGAGATCGTGATCCTTACTGCAACTTCCGGCGATACCGGCAAGGCTGCCATGGCAGGATTTGCAGATGTTCCAGGAACCAAGATCATTGTATTCTACCCGAAACATGGTGTCAGTCCGATTCAGGAGAAACAGATGGTTACACAGAAGGGAAACAATACTTATGTAGTCGGCATTACAGGAAACTTTGACGATGCTCAGACCGCAGTAAAGAAAATGTTCAATGATAAAGAACTGGAAGCAGAGCTTGACCAGGCTGGATATCAGTTCTCTTCTGCGAACTCTATCAATATCGGACGTCTGGTTCCGCAGATCGTTTATTATGTATATGCATATGCATCACTGGTACGTCAGGGTAAGATCAAAGATGGTCAGGAGATCAATGTGGTAGTACCTACCGGAAACTTTGGAAACATTCTGGCTGCTTATTATGCAAAACAGATGGGACTTCCGGTTCATAAACTGATCTGTGCTTCCAATGACAATAAAGTACTGTATGATTTCTTCCGCACAGGAACTTATGACAGAAAACGTGATTTTATTCTTACAACTTCTCCATCCATGGATATTCTGATCTCCAGCAATCTGGAACGTCTGATCTATCGCATCGCAGGCGGTGACGCAGAGAAATGTGCAGAACTGATGCAGTCTCTCACAGCAGGCGGCGAATATACGATCACAGAGGAAATGAAAGCACAGCTTGCTGATTTCTATGGAAATTACTGTACAGAAGCTGAGACAGCAGACACCATTGCAAAAATCTTTAAGGAGAGCCATTATGTGATCGATACACATACAGCCGTTGCAGCAGGTGTCTATGACAAGTATGTGAAGAATACAGAGGATAAGACTCCGACAGTGATCGCTTCCACAGCCAGCCCGTATAAATTTACAAGAAGCGTGATGGATGCGCTGAAAGTGGAGACAGAGGGCAAAGATGATTTCGCACTGGCTGATGAGCTGAGCGAACTCTCTGGTGTAAAACTTCCACAGGCAGTAGAAACCATCCGCACAGCACCGGTTCTTCATGACCGCGTGGTAGACGCACCGGATATGCCGGCAGCAGTAAAAGATATTCTGGGAATTAGATAGTTACTGTTCGCACGCCACTATCCCGCGAGGTGTTTTGGCATGAACATGCCAAAATCCCGAGACATACAGCGCGAATTTATGCGATTAGCATAAATTAAGTTTGCGGAGCAAACGATACTCCTTGGGCTTTGCACAAGGAGGTTCATCTTTCCTGCATCGCGAAGCGTGTTACTGAGAACGGAGTGAACAGTAACCATTAGATAAAAAATCCGGAAAAAAATATGCATTTTATGTTGAAAAAGCGTATACACTAGAGTATAATAAAACCAGTTAAGAAAACTGAATATCCTGAAATGTGCGAGGCCCCTTCTTTTTTTGAACCTACATCGACTTTAACGGGAATTCAAGATCGCAGGCCGGATGTCAGGCCGTCATTACGCAGCGGAAGGCAGAAAGTCTGTTGAGGATACCCACCTAGCTACGGCTAGGCGTCAATGGGAAGGGAACGGCATTTCGGGACTTAATGAAAAAATACAGAGCCGTAACAAGGCTCTTTTTTTCGTAAAGCTGTCGGGACACTGGTGCCTGTATGGAAGAAAACGTAGTGTTTTACGGAAAGAGATTTACGGAAAAAACAAAAAATATATGGGAGGTTTGAAACGATGAGTGTTTCAGAGAGAAGATTTGGCGTACTGCCAACAGGAGAACCGGTCAGAATATTTCATCTGGAGAATAAATCCGGGGCTTATATCGAAGTGACAGAATTTGGTGCACTTCTTGTAAAAGTGTGTGTGCCGGACAAAGATGGAAAACTGACAGACGTGGTTCTGGGATATGATGATCTGGAATCCTATGAAGTGAATGGATGCTTCTTTGGTGCAACGATCGGAAGAAGCGGCAACCGTATCGGTGGAGCGAAGTTCTCTGTTTACGGAAAAGAAGTCGTTCTTGCGCAGAATGAGAATGATAACAATCTTCACAGTGGTCCGGACGGATTTGAGAAAAAATTATGGAAAGTGGCAGAAACCTCTCAGGAGAAGAATTACATAGTATTCAACCGTATCAGCCCGGATGGAGAGAATGGATATCCGGGAGAGTTTGATGTATCCGTGAAATATGAATTTACAGAGGAGAATGAACTGAAGATCCATTATCAGGGTGTGTGCGATGAGCCTACGATCGCAAATATGACGAATCATTCTTACTTCAACCTGGCAGGTGAAGGCAGCGGCACTGCGATGGATCAGTATCTGACTCTTCATGCGAAATATTATACACCGGTTATTGACAGCCATTCCATTCCCTCCGGAGAGTATGCAGAAGTTGCAGGAACTCCTATGGATTTCAATGTTTCAAAGAAAATCGGACAGGATATTGACGCAGATTTCGAACAGCTTAAATTTACAGGCGGATATGACCATAACTATGTAACAGACAATTATGCGAAAGGCAACCGCCGTCTGATCGCAACTGCATACAGTGACAAGAGTGGCATTGCCATGGATGTTACTTCTGACTGCCCGTGCGTACAGCTTTATGCCGGTAACTTCATTGAACAGGAAAAAGGCAAAAACGGACATATTTATACAAAGAGAGATGCGTTCTGTCTGGAAACACAGGTGGAGCCGAATGCTATCAATGTAGAGAACTTCCATTCTCCGCTTCTGGAAGCCGGAGAGCAGTATGATTCTACAACTTCCTATCGTTTCTATACCAGAGACTGAAGATAGGACACGGTAGTCCGGAAGGTACATCGTACAGATAACAGACAACATATTTTCTGGTTTTCTTTCATATATTTTATGTATGAAGAAAACCAGATTTTTTTATGGGACAAATTGTCTGCTACTCGCATTTCTGGGCTGGGGGATTCTCTTTAATACTGCATTGGAAAAGCAAATACTGCAAGATGGAAATATGCAGAGCAGTGATATACGGAGCAGTGATATGCAGAGCGATGGTGTGCAGAGTGATGATACACAGAGCAATCATATGCAAAGTGATGATATGCGGGCAAATGCTACGCAGACTGATGATGTACAGACCAGTGATATGCGGGATGAGAATATGGAAATCAGCGAAAAAAACGGGGCGGAAGAAGGGAAAACTACACCGAAAAAAATCCGGGTACTGCTCATGGACAGCGGGTATCGCAGTTATGAGCATGCGGAAGTTTCCGGTGTCTGTAAAGGAAAGGTGTTTTCCTATACAGCGGACAGTCAGGAGTTTGAAAGTGGTCCTGTCACATTAAACGGCGGGAAAAAGGGAATTGAAGTGACGTCGATAGAGAGACAGTGCGGAAATCCCGTATATTATGGAAAACTGGAACTGATCAGGAACGGAGAATCGCTGAACCTGATCAATGAGCTGTCTCTGGAAGAATATCTGAAAGGGGTAGTGCCCAGTGAGATGCCGTCTTCTTATGAGGAACAGGCTCTGATGGTGCAGGCAGTCTGTGCCAGAACTTATGCATGGAAACAGATGCAGGGAGAAGGGGTAAGCGGATATCCGGCAGATGTGGACGATAGTGTCAGTTATCAGGTCTATGGCAATATTCAGCCACAGGAATCTACCAGTGAGGCGGTGGAGGAGACAAAAGGGCTGATCCTGACCAGAGAAGGAGAACCTATAGAAGCCTATTATTTTTCCACGTCAGCGGGAGCCACCAGCACAGATGAAATATGGGGAGCAGAAGAAGCGGCACCATATCTGAAAAGCGTGGTATGTGAGTTTGATGAAAATTCTCCGTGGAGAGAGTGGAAAGTAACCATTCCCTGGGAGAATCTTCAGCAGAAAGTTTCAGAAAGAACCGGGACACAGGAGAAACTGCTTTCAGTGGAGGTGGTAAGGAAAAATGAAAGCGGTGCGGCGATAAGCCTTCAGGTGGTAACAGAATCCGGGGATTTTTCTGTGGATCAGGAATATGAGATCCGGAAATTACTTTCCCCACAGGGATGCACGATCACAGAAAAAGACGGAACAGAGACAGACGGCGGAAGTCTTCTTCCAAGTGCATATTTTACCCTGAAACAGAAGAAAGGGGAATCTGTGGAGGTCACTGGCGGAGGATATGGACATGGTGTGGGAATGAGCCAGACTGCTGCCAATGAGATGGCGAAAGAGGCGTATTCTTTTGAAGAAATCCTGAAATATTTTTTTAATGGAATTACAATTGAAAGTATGGTATGATAAAAGACAGAGGAAATCTGTAAAACGGAATGGAGAAAATTATGAAGAGGAAAAAGTGGTCAATTGTAAAACTTCTGACTGGCTTTATGAACCGGGTTTCCGGGGATCACGTAGGGGCGTATGCGACACAGTCTGCATATTTCCTGATTTTATCGTTTATTCCGTGTATCCTTTTTCTGACTACCCTGGTTCGCTATACACCACTTACCTATAATGTTGTCAGGGATGCGATCATAGCATTTATTCCGGAGAATCTTCAGAGCTTTGTGCTGGGGATCGTAGTGGATGTGTACAAAAGGAGCACCGCGATCGTTCCACTTTCCGCTCTGGTGGCTCTGTGGTCGGCCGGGAAGGGATTACAGTCTATCATCAATGGCCTGAATACCATTTATCATGTAAAAGAAACCCGTAACTGGCTTCTGACCAGAATTTATGCGGTGTTTTATACCCTGTGTCTGGTGATTGCGCTGGTTGTTTCCCTGCTGATGCTGGTACTGGGAAATGAGATTCAGAAAGCGTTATCCAGATATCTTCCGTTTCTTGCGAAACTGATGGGAAAGATTCTGGGAGCCAGGGCGTTCCTGGTATTCGGGGTTTTGTTTTTTGTATTTTTGCTGTTATATAAAGTTCTGCCGAACAGGAAAGCAACTTTTAAAAGTCAGATTCCGGGCGCATTTATCATCGCTGTGGCCTGGTCTGTGTTTTCCTATGGCTTTTCTTTTTATTTTGAAATTTTTCCGGGATTCAGCAATATGTATGGAAACCTTGCCACGATCATCATGGTCATGCTGTGGCTGTATTTCTGTATGAACCTTCTCCTGTACGGTGCAGAGATCAATGCATATTTCGAGAATGAATTCCGTCTTGCGCACAGATCAGTAAAAGGAATCCTGGCTCATGAGAAAGAACGCATACAGTCAGCAAAGATTTCGGCGCAGGAAGCAAAACAGCAGGAAGTAAAACTGCCGGAAGAAACGGCAGAGATGGAGACAGAGGGAAAACCGAAACGAAGATTGAGAAGACGCAGGAAGAAAAGCGGGGAACGAAAAACACAGAAAAATGGCACTTGACAGATTTTTAAGTCTGTGGCATCATTAATACTGTTAATAATGAAAAAGGCTTAGAAGGTGTTTCCAGGGATTTATTTTCCTTCAGAGAGAGGGAGTCGGCGGCTGAAAGCTTCCTCAGGTTCAGATATTTCCTGAATTTCCCACCGGAGCTGCGTTTCTGAACAGCACTGCAGAAAGACTGAGAACGCGAGTGAGCGTATGGCAGTCAGAGAGTTGTGGACAGTAGGAGATGACGTGACTGCGCGTTAAGCAGACCGAGAGCCTGTAGAAGGTACAGGAAGCAGGGTGGTACCGCGGATATTTTACTCCGTCCCTTTATTGGGACGGAGTTTTTTTATTTTAAGAAAATATTTTCATCATTTTTCATATGATGAAAAATGATGACCGCACAGAATTCTGCTATTTTATGATAAAGGAGAAAGAAAAACATGGATATGAAAGAAAGACTTCAGGAACTGGCTGAAGCAGCCAGAAAACGAATCGATGAATCTGAAGGCCTGGATAAACTGAATGAAGTACGTGTGGCATACCTTGGTAAAAAAGGTGAGCTGACAGCAATCTTAAAGAGCATGAAAGATGTTGCTCCGGAAGAACGTCCGAAGGTTGGACAGCTTGTAAATGAGACAAGAACCAAAATTGAAGCGCTGCTTGATGAATCCAGACAGAAACTGGAAGAAGCAGTCCGTGAAGAGAAGATGAAACAGGAAGTCATCGATGTTACATTACCTGCAAAGAAAGCGAAAATTGGCCACCGTCATCCGAATACCATCGCTCTGGAAGAAGTAGAGCGTATCTTCATTGGTATGGGATATGAAGTGGTAGAAGGACCGGAAGTAGAGTATGCAGATTATAACTTTACAAAACTGAACATCCCGGAGAACCATCCGGCACGTGATGAGCAGGATACCTTCTTTATCAATGATTCTATCCTTCTTCGTTCCCAGACTTCACCGGTTCAGGCACGTACGATGGAGAAAGGCAAACTGCCGATCCGTATGATCGCTCCGGGACGTGTATTCCGTTCTGATGAGGTGGATGCAACACATTCTCCTTCCTTCCACCAGATCGAGGGTCTTGTCATTGACAAAAATATTACGTTTGCAGACCTGAAGGGAACTTTACAGGAGTTTGCACAGGAATTATTCGGACCTGAGACAAAGACGAAATTCAGACCACATCATTTCCCGTTCACAGAACCAAGTGCAGAGGTTGATGTATCCTGCTTTAAATGCGGCGGTAAAGGATGCCGTTTCTGTAAAGGTTCCGGCTGGATTGAAATCCTCGGCTGTGGTATGGTTCACCCGAACGTATTAAGTATGTGCGGAATCGATCCGGAAGAATACACAGGATTCGCATTCGGTGTGGGTCTTGAGCGTATCGCCCTTCTGAAATATGAGATCGATGACATGAGACTGCTTTATGAAAATGACATCCGTTTCCTGAAACAGTTCTAAATCATATCAGACGGTATCGGAAATACAGTGTAGCTATTTACGACAGGTAACTTTCAGAATCTTTTTAAGAGGAGATTTCTGAAAAAGCTGCGGTGACTGAATAAATGTGATTGAATAAATATAAAAAGAGGATTAACAAAAATGAATACTTCATTATCTTGGATTAAAATGTATGTGCCGGATCTTGACGTGACAGCACAGGAATATACAGATGCCATGACACTGACAGGAACAAAGGTGGAAGGCTTTGAAAAACTGGATGCAGATCTTGACAAAATCGTGATCGGACAGATTGATAAGATCGAGAAACATCCGGATGCAGATAAACTGATCATCTGCCAGGTAAATATCGGAACAGAATCTGTACAGATCGTTACCGGTGCCCCAAACGTAAAAGAAGGAGATAAGGTTCCGGTTGTTCTTGACGGCGGACGCGTAGCAGGCGGACATGACGGAAAGAAAACTCCGGGTGGAATTGAGATCAAAAAGGGAAAACTTCGTGGAATCGAATCCTGCGGTATGATGTGCTCCATCGAAGAACTCGGAAGCACAAGAGAAATGTATCCGGAAGCACCGGAATACGGAATCTACATTTTCCCGGAAGATGCGGTTGTAGGTGAAAGTGCGATCAAAGCACTTGGACTGGATGACGTTGTATTTGAATATGAGATCACATCCAACCGTGTAGACTGCTACGGCGTACTGGGAATTGCAAGAGAAGCAGCAGCCACTTTCGGCAAAAAGTTCTGCCCTCCTGTTGTAGAGTGCAAAGGAAATGATGAGAAAGCATCTGACTATGTAAAGGTTACTGTAGAAGATCCTCAGCTCTGCCCGCGTTACTGCGCAAGAGTTGTAAAAAATGTAAAGATCGGACCGTCCCCGAAATGGATGCAGAGATGTCTGGCAGCCAACGGAATCCGCCCGATCAATAACCTTGTTGATATCACAAACTATGTAATGGAAGAATTTGGACAGCCAATGCACGCCTATGATCTGGATACCATCGCAGGGAAAGAGATTGTTGTACGCCGTGCAAAGAATGATGAGAAATTCGTGACACTTGACGGCCAGGAACGTACCATGGATGATCAGGTTCTGATGATCTGTGACGGTGAGAAGGCAGTCGGCATCGCCGGTATCATGGGTGGTGAGAACTCCATGATCACAGACAATGTAAAGACAGTTCTTTTCGAAGCTGCATGCTTTGACGGAACAAACATCCGTCTTTCTTCCAAGAGAATCGGTCTGAGAACAGACGCTTCCGGTAAATTTGAGAAAGGTCTTGACCCGAACAATGCACAGGCAGCCATCGACAGAGCATGCCAGCTTATGGAAGAACTTGGCGCAGGTGAAGTTGTAGGCGGAATGGTAGATGTATGCAGTGAAGTCAGAGAGCCATCCAGAGTTCCGTTTAAACCGGAGAAGATCAACGCACTTCTGGGAACAGATCTGACACCGGAAGAAATGCTTGCATATCTTGCAAAAGTAGAGCTGACCTATGACAAAGAGACAAATGAGATCGTAGCTCCTACTTTCCGTCAGGATATTCATTATGTGGCAGATGTAGCAGAAGAAGTTGCCAGATTCTTCGGATATGACAAGATCCCGACAACCCTTCCGACAGGTGAAGCTACTACAGGTAAGCTTCCATTTAAACTTCGTATTGAATCTGTAGCACGTGATATTGCTGAATACTGCGGATTCTCTGAAGGAATGAGCTACTCTTTCGAGAGCCCGAAGGTATTTGACAAATTAAGACTTCCGGCTGACAGTGAACTTCGTCAGGGAATCGTGATCAGCAACCCTCTGGGAGAAGATTACAGTGTAATGAGAACCACAACCTTAAACGGTATGCTCAGCTCTCTTGCCACAAACTACAACAGAAGAAATAAAGATGTTCGTCTCTATGAACTTGGAAATGTATATCGTCCGCATTCCCTGCCTCTGACAGAGCTTCCGGATGAGCGTATGCACTTCACACTTGGTATGTACGGAAACGGTGATTTCTTTGACATGAAGGGTGTCTGCGAAGAGTTCTTCGAGAAAGTCGGCATGAGAGATAAAATAGACTATGATCCGAACAGCGGCAAGACTTACCTTCATCCGGGAAGACAGGCAAACATGATCTACGACGGTAAAGTGGTAGGATACCTTGGAGAGGTTCATCCTCTGGTAGCTGACACTTATGGAATCGGTGAGAAAGCATATGTGGCAGTGATCGATATCCTTACTGTTCTTGAATTTGCAAGCTTCAACCACAAATACACAGGAATTGCCAAATATCCGGCAGTAACCCGTGACTTAAGTATGGTGGTTCCGAAAACAGTTCTTGCAGGACAGATTGAGCATATTCTGACACAGAGAGGCGGAAAGATTCTGGAGAGCTATCAGTTATTTGATATCTACGAAGGAAACCAGATCAAGGAAGGATACAAATCCATGGCTTATTCTCTGGTATTCCGTCATCATGACAAGACTCTCGAAGAGAGCGAGATCACAGCAGCAATGAAGAAGATCTTAAATGGTCTGACTGACCTTGGAATCGAGCTGAGAAGTTAATGTTGCTTTATGTATTAAGACATGGGGTGACCCGGTGGAATAAGCTGAAGAAGGTGCAGGGGACAATGGATATTCCCCTTGCGCCGGAAGGCATTGAACTTGCCGAAAAGACCGGGAAAGCATTAAGGGATGTCCCGTTTGATATCTGTTTTACCAGTCCTCTGACAAGGGCAAGGCAGACAGCACAGTGTGTACTTGGAGACAGGGAGATTCCTGTGATCGAAGATAAGCGGATCCAGGAGATTGACTTCGGAGTTCTGGAAGGAACTCAGTTTAAAGATGCGCAGGGAAAGATAGTCAGTCGCGAAATGGAGATCTTTTTTGAAGATCCGCTGAATTTTAAAAGACCGGAAAACGGAGAAAATATTTCCGATATCCTGAAACGTACCAGAGAATTCTGGATCGAGAAAACAACAGATCCTGCACTGGCTGACAAAACAGTCCTTGTTTCTTCTCACGGATGTGCAGTGCGTGCTCTGCTCCAGAATATCTATCAGGATCCGGCGCACTTCTGGCATGGATGTGTACCGCCCAACTGCAGTATTAATCTGGTAGAAGTAAAGGATGGAAAGATACGTCTTCTGGAAGAAGATAAGGTTTATTCCTGATCAGATGGTACTTTTTTCGGAGATTTGACAGGAAAAGTACCTTAAAAATATAAAAAAACATAAAAAGAAGTCCGGAAGAGATTTGTGTGCTGATGCAGATTTTTTCCGGATTTGTTATTACCGGGCATGTGAGGGGAGATTTAACTGAATCAGGCAGACAGGGAAGCGGACTGCAAGTTACTGAGAACGAAGTGAACAGTAACGACTGCAATATTCACTTTGGAAGAACACAGGAATTTCACTTGTAGATGATATAGTATTGTGATATGATAAACAAAAAAGGTAATTGTCTGTAATTTTATGCAAATTTTGCAAATAACCACAGGAGGTGTATTATGGGCAAAAGAATTATGAACGTACTGGCTTTCCTGGCAGTTCTTGGAGGCAGTGTTGCCTTGACCATTATTACCGGAAGAGGATCTGTCAGTACAATGGTTTACAACTTTGCATTTCTGGCGGTGATGGCTGTGATCTATCTCGTGGGAATGCTGCTTGGAATGTTCCGGGTGGACGGGATCACGCAGGCACTGCAGAGAGGAACCGAGGAACTGACCGGTATTTTCAGAACACCGGGAAAAATAAAAAATGAGAGTCTGGCATATCTGAAAGGCATTTTTGACCACAGATATCTGGATGAGAAAATGGACAGCTTTGTCAGCAGTATGGAGAATACACAGGAAGGAATCGGAGATATCGAGGAATATATCAACGAAGACGAGATTGACCTTCATGTACATAAAAAACTTCTCGAAATGGCTCCGGATATTTTTACCAGCCTGGGTATTCTGGGAACTTTTGTGGGTCTTGTATGGGGCCTGAAGAATTTTGAGCCATCCAGTTATGAGACAATGACGACTTCTGTTTCCACACTTCTGGACGGTATCAAGGTAGCATTCCTTACTTCTATTTACGGAATCGCTTTTGCACTGATCTACAGTTCCGGAATGAAGAGCATTTATGCGGGAATGAATGAGAAGCTTCAGGGCTTTCTGGAGAAATTTCATATCTATGTACTGCCGACAGCGGAAAATGAATCCCGCAATCTGATGGTTGCCAGCCAGAAGCTTCAGACAAAAGCCATGAAGCAGATGGCGGAACAGCTTTCCACACAGATGGCAGAGAGTTTCGAGAAGGCGATCACTCCGACATTCCAGAAGATGAATGAGTCTCTGGATGTTCTGACGGAATCTGTCACCAGATGCCAGCAGGATGCAATTCAGGAGATTTTGCGTTCCTTTATGAGAGAGATGAACAGCTCGTTTAAAATGCAGTTCAAAGATTTTAATGAGGCACTGGAACAGCTTAAAAAGGCGCAGAGAGACACAACTGATTATACAACAACTCTGTATCAGACCATGAGTGAGCAGTTAAATGACTCCTATGTGAAGCAGAATGAAGCCATGAAAGAGCTGGTCAATGAGCTTGGAAATGTGCAGGGACGTTATATGTCCACTGCCACAAGGATCACACAGGATAATCAGGAAATTCAGAAAATGCAGCAGCAGGATTACCAGCGAATTGCAGATTATCTGAAAGAGTCCGAAAAAACTTCAGCCAAATTCTGGGTTGCCTGCAATCAGACCATGCAGAAATACGTGGAAAGTGCAACTGCAGGAATGGAAAAAGTATCTGCCGCAAACCAGGCAAGCGAAGAAGTGCTGAAAGCCAACAGACAGGTGGTAGAAGAACTGAATGCGAAACTGGAAGAGTTTGTTTCTTATCAGAAAGTAACCTGCCAGACAATGGAAGAGGTGCGCAGGCTGTTTGCGGATATTTCTGTGGAAAAAGAGGACAGCAACATTTATCTGTCTTCCGGCAGAGGAAACCAGACAGCAGCCGTGCAGACACAGAAAGAGTCCATGGAAGAAGTGCGCAGACTTCTGGAAGAACAGGGAGAACGTCAGGAAGCACTCCTTGAGGAAATGAACAAGAATATGAAAGGAATTTCCAGAAACACACAGAAAGGGAAATTTGGCTTATTCAGATAAGAAAAGGAGAGAACTATGCGCAAAAAAAAGAAATCAGAAGACAGCGGATTTAATGTCTGGCGTTCTTATTCTGATATGATGGCCGGTGTACTGCTCCTTTTTGTACTGATCATGTGCGTTACGCTTTTTCAGGCACAGAAAAGTTATGATGAAAGCATCAAAGAGCGGGACGATAAAATTGCGCTCCAGGAACAGTATACAGCAGAAATCCTGGCGCAGCAGAGTGAACTGGATGAAAAAGACAGCCAGCTCAGTTCTCAGGATGAACAGCTTGACAAACAGAAAAAACTTCTCGCTGAACTGGCTGCACAGTTAAAAGAGCAGCAGGCGACATTGGATCAGCAGCAGTCTGATCTGGATGAGAAAACTTCCCTGCTTGCCACACAGCAGCAGAAGATCGACAATATCATCGGTGTCAAGGCGGATGTTATCGAGGCATTGCAGAAAGAATTTGCCAAGAATAATGTGAGCGTGGATATTGATTCCCAGACAGGTGCCCTGACTTTAAACGCCAGTGTCCTGTTCGACTATGACAAGGCAGAGCTTACAGATGCAGGAAAACAGGAACTTGCAGAAATCCTGCCTATTTACTGTAAAGTTCTTTTGCAGGATGATTATAAAAAATATCTGGCAGAGATCATCATAGACGGATATACAGATACAGATGGTGATTATTATTATAACCTGGAACTTTCTCAGAAACGTTCTCTGGCAGTAGCAGAATATCTGACAGAGATCAGAGAGAATTTCCTGAATGCGGATCAGATTTCCGACCTTCAGGAGTATCTGACCGTCAATGGACATTCCATGGCAAATCCGGTTCTGGATGCAGATGGAAATGTGGATAAAGACGCTTCCAGACGAGTTGAAGTAAAATTCCGTCTGAAAGACGATGAAATGATCGATGAACTGAATCAGATCATGAGTGCGGAAACCAGTTCTTCTGACAGCTCAGACAACACAGCAGATGCTGCTGAGGAAAAGAGTGTTTCAGACGATACAGGCAGCACTTCCAAAAGCAGTAAGAGCAGTAAAAAGAGCAGCAGCAACTAAAAGTATTGCAGAAACAGACCACAGGTTCCGTCCGGGAACTTCATGGTCTGTTTTTGCGCTGCTAACGATTAATTTTACCAATATGCAGATTTGCAGAGAAAAATTTAAAAAAATGTGGTATGATAAACAGGTGTGTACATGAACCATGAAATAACTACCTTCTTTCCGGAATGGATTGTTTTGGAGAGCAGTTATTTTCCTGCTGTTTTCTGACAGAACAGTAAGTGATTTGATTCATCTGTACCAGAACATAAGAGGAAAAAGGAGAGAATTCAGTCATGTCTTTAAAAATCGGAAGAAATGATCCATGCTGGTGTGGAAGTGGAAAGAAATATAAAAAATGCCATGAGGCATTTGATGAAAAGATGGAAATGATGAAGCAGAAAGGATATGCAGTGGTTGACCGCAGCCTGATCAAAACTCCGGAACAGATTGAAAAGATCAAAGAAAGCTGTAAGATCAATATCGCAGTTCTTGATTATGTGGCAGAGCATATCCGCCCGGGAATCTCCACAGAAGAAATTGACCGCTGGGTACATGAGGAAACTGTGCGCCACGGAGGAATCCCGGCACCTCTGAACTATGAAGGATTTCCAAAGAGTGTATGCACTTCCATCAATGATGTTGTGTGCCATGGAATCCCGAATGAAGATGAAATCCTGAAAGAGGGAGATATTATCAATGTGGATGTTTCCACCATCTATAATGGATATTATTCAGACTCTTCCAGAATGTTCTGCATTGGAAAAGTAAGCCCTGAAAAAGAGAAACTGGTCAAAGTTACCAAAGAATGCATAGAGATCGGTATTTCCAAAGTAGTGCCGTGGACTCCGATCGGAAACATGGGAAGTGCCGTTCATCAGCATGCGGTAGAGAACGGATACTCTGTAGTCAGAGAAATCGGCGGACATGGAGTCGGCCTTGAATTCCATGAAGATCCATGGGTAAGCTATGTTTCAGAAGAAAATACAGGCGTTCTCATGGTACCGGGCATGATGTTTACCATAGAGCCGATGGTCAATATGGGAAGCGATGAGATTTATACAGATGAGATCGATGACTGGACCGTCCGCACAGATGATGGACTGCCGTCTGCACAGTGGGAAGTAACCGTACTGGTGACAGAAACCGGCTGTGAAGTGATCTGCTGGTAAGTGCTTGTTCAGAAATCAGCCGGACTGAATAAAAAATCCGGCAAAAACAGAATGCAAAGAATTGAAAAAACTCTTGCATTGTGTCAAAACATATAGTATAATCACTACTGTTGTGAAAAAAGATGGTCCTCTGTTACGCGATAAGTATTAAGAACATCCATTTAAGAATAGGAGAGAATGAAATGAACGAAATTATCAAAAACATCGAAGCAGCTCAGTTAAAAGCTGAAGTACCGGCATTCAACACAGGTGATACTGTAAGAGTACACGCACTGATCAAAGAAGGAAACCGTGAACGTGTTCAGGTTTTTGAAGGAACAGTTCTCAAGAAACAGGGCGGAAGCAACAGAGCTACATTTACTGTAAGAAAGAGCTCTAACGGAGTAGGCGTTGAGAAAACATGGCCGCTTCATTCCCCACATGTTGTTAAAGTAGAAGTAATCCGCCGTGGTAAAGTACGTCGTGCAAAACTGAACTACTTAAGAGACCGTGTAGGTAAAGCTGCAAAGGTGAAAGAGCTTGTTAAATAATTTCATGAATTTTAGAGGAAGGGACAATAACTTGTGTATTGTCCCTCTTTTTCCATCTGTCAGGAGATTTGAATGAATATAAAAAAATGGAAAGACTCCCCGGGGATACAGGGAACAAAGGAGAAACTGGAAACCAGGCTGGAGGACCAGAAATTAAGGGGTATCCTCACCTGGATTTTTGAGATTGCAGTGGCTCTGGTGTTTGCTGGCCTGGTTGGGATTTTTATGTTTCAGTCAGTGACCATACAGGAGAGTGCAATGGAACCTACTCTGTCCGTCGGGGATCGTTTTTTTGTCAATCGTGTGGTCTATAAATTTTCTTCTCCGAAAAGAGGAGATCTGATCGTTTTTAAGACCAGCGGAAGCGATGATGCGGCACTTCATATCAGCCGTGTGATCGGACTGCCGGGAGAAACCATACAGATTTCCGATGGGAAAGTCCTGATCAACGGAGAGGTTTATGAAGAAAACGGGAATTTTCCGGACATCAGTAACGGAGGGCTGGCAGCGGATTCTGTTTCACTGGAGAGCGGAGAGTATTTTGTTCTCGGAGACAACAGAAATAACAGTGAGGACAGCCGTTACGGAGATATTGGAAATATAAACAGGAAATATATCGTGGGAAAATTATGGTTTACCATTTCACCCAGAGAAAAAACAGGATTTTTGAAAGGTTAGGTATTTATGAACGTACAGTGGTACCCTGGTCATATGACCAAGGCAAAGAGACAGATGCAGGAAGACATTAAGCTGATCGATCTGATCATTGAGCTGGTGGATGCCCGTGTGCCTCTTTCCAGCAGAAACCCGGATATTGATGAACTGGGAAAAAATAAATCCAGACTGATCCTGCTGAATAAGGCAGATCTGGCTGATGAACGTCAGAATGAAGCGTGGAAAGCATATTTTCAGTCAAAAGGTTTTTATGTTGTAAAAGTAGATTCCAGAAATGGTTCTGGAATGAAAACCATACATAATGTAATTCAGGAAGCATGTAAGGAAAAGATAGAGCGAGACAGACGCCGTGGGATCAAAAACCGTCCGATCCGTGCAATGGTAGTGGGAATCCCGAATGTAGGAAAGTCCACCTTTATCAATACATTTGCAGGCAGAGCGTGTGCAAAGACAGGAAACAAACCTGGTGTTACAAAGGGAAAACAGTGGATCCGCCTGAATAAAGGTGTGGAACTGCTGGATACTCCTGGAATCCTGTGGCCGAAATTTGAGGACCAACAGGTGGGAATCCGTCTTGCGTGTGTGGGTTCTATCAAAGATGATATTCTGAACATGGAGGAACTGGCACTCTGGCTGATCGATTATCTCCGCAGCAGTTATGAAGGGATTCTGGCTGAGAGATATCAGATCACGGAAGAGGGAACTTCTGTTGAGGTGCTGGAACAGATTGCCCGTGCAAGAGGATGTCTGAAGAAACAGGAAGAGCTGGATTATGCGAAAGCTTCTCTGATCCTGTTTGATGATTTCCGTTCCGGAAAGATCGGACGGATCACACTGGAAAGGCCGGAAGAATGAAAACAATAAGCGAAATCAAAGCCGAGTTTGCTGCCTCAGAGATGAGCAGCTACCCGGCTTTATATGAAAAATACAAAGATGATACCAGAAGCGGCGTACAGAAACTGATCGAACAGTGCCATAAAAAAGAAGTGGCACTGGAAGCGGAGAAGCAGAGAATCGAGGGAATGAAAGTCTATGAACATAAATATGAACACCTAGGATATTTATGCGGAATTGACGAAGTGGGCAGAGGACCGCTGGCAGGCCCGGTTGTGGCATGCGCCGTTATTCTGCCACAGGACTGTCACATCCTTTACCTGAATGATTCCAAGAAGCTTTCTGCCGCAAAAAGAGAAGAATTATACGATGTCATCATGAAGGAAGCGGTTGCAGTGGGAATCGGTATGAGAAGCCCGGAACGGATTGATGAGATCAATATTCTTAAGGCAACTTATGAAGCGATGAGGGATGCAATCAGTAACCTTTCTGTGACACCGCAGCTTCTTCTGAATGATGCCGTGACCATACCGGAAGTGATCATTCCGCAGGTTCCGATCATCAAAGGAGACGCCAAGAGTGTTTCCATCGCCGCAGCCAGCATCGTGGCAAAAGTTACCAGGGACCGCATGATGGAAGAATATGATAAAGTGCTGCCGGAATATGGATTTGCATCCAACAAAGGCTATGGATCTACGGCTCACATTGAGGCATTAAAGAAATACGGCCCAAGCCCGATCCACAGAAAAACTTTTATCACACATTTCGTATGATATAGAGCAGAGAAATCTGCGGATCTCATTTACAGAACAAAAGATACCTACACGAAATAAGAAAATGAGTGATTTATCTGAAAAGTAATACCAGAAATACGGGAACTTCTTACGAAAGAAAAGCAGCAGAATATCTGGAACAGCAGGGACTGGTGATCTTAAAACACAATTACCGGTGCAGGCAGGGAGAGATTGATCTGATCGCCAGGGATAAAGAGTATCTTGTTTTTGTGGAGGTCAAATACCGCAGTCAGAACAGGGCAGGGTATTCTCTGGATGCGGTGAATCCGGCAAAGCAGAAAAAGATCAGTAAAGTGGCGAGATATTTTCTGGCAGCAGAGTATCATTGCACAGAAATTCCCTGCCGTTTTGACGTGATAGGAATTGATGGAGGATGTCTGCACTGGATCAAAGATGCCTTTGGCTTTTGCATATGAAATTACAGCAATCAAAAAGTAAGGGAAAAGAAAACATGAATGATACAAGAGAAAAGAAGATCAAATGGAAAAATGCTCAGATGCCGGAAATGAATGTGAAAAATGTAAAAGGCGTGACCTATCTTACTTATCCTGCGTTTGAAGGAGTGGAGGGGATTGTTCATGGATTCAGTACGCGCCTTGGCGGTGTGAGCCAGGGAATTTACACTTCTATGAACCTGAGCTTCACAAGAGGAGATGAGGAGTCCGCTGTAAAAGAAAACTACAGAAGGATTGCAGATGCCATTGGTTTCAGTCTGGATGACCTTGTCACATCTGATCAGACTCATACAGCGAATGTGCGGAAGGTGACAGAAGCTGACAGAGGAAAGGGAATCCGGATTCCGAGAGATTACACAGATGTGGACGGAATGATCACGGATGTTCCGGGGATTGTTCTGGCTACTTTTTATGCAGACTGTGTTCCTCTTTATTTTATCGATCCGGTACATCATGCGATCGGTCTGTCACATTCCGGGTGGAGAGGAACGGTACAGAAGATTGGAGCCGTGACAGTCAGAAAGATGACTGAGGAGTACGGAAGTGACCCGAAGGACATTCTGGCAGCAGTAGGACCGTCTATCTGTCAGGACTGCTATGAAGTGAGCAAGGATGTCGCAGAGGAGTTTCGCAGTGCATTTGCGAAAGAATACCGGGATCGTCTGTTTTACAGAAAAGAAAACGGAAAATACCAGTTGAATCTCTGGGAAGCAAACCGGATTGTTTTTACAGAAGCCGGAATCAGCGAAGAACATATTTCCATGCCAGGTATCTGTACCTGCTGTAACCCGGAATTTTTATTTTCACACAGAGCTTCACAGGGGAAACGGGGAAATCTGGCAGCATTTCTTGGAATTTGTGGAAAAAAATAACAGAATTCAATTTGCGGTTAAATGAAAAATCTGCAAATAAATAAAAATCTGCAGTTAAATAAAAATGAAATATAAAATGAAAATGTAAAAAGGAATCCTCCCTGTCTGGAAGATTCCTTTTTCTTTTACTGTATTAATTCGTTTGTTTCTGCGATGATATCAGAATCCGGAAATTACTTTCCGTTTACTTTCTGCATCAGGTTCATGATCTTTTCGTTGCTGGAACGTACTTTTTCAACAGAAACATCATGGTTGATGATATCGATGATACTTGCAAGGTACTTGCTCATATTTGCTTCGATATAATATGGTCTGCTGAGAAGTTCCGGAATACGGTAGTTCAGGTTGGTGGTGATCACGCGGTCGAGCCAGCCTTTTTCATAGTATTCGTCAAATTTATCCATACCGTCTGTGAAAAGACCGTAAGTGGTGCATACAAATACACGTTTCGCATTACGCTCTTTTAACTGTTTGGCAACATCCAGCATACTTCCGCCGGAGGAAATCATGTCATCAATGACTACTACATCTTTGCCTTCTACGGAGTCACCTAAAAATTCATGAGCAACGATCGGGTTCTTTCCGTTTACGATTGTGGAATAGTCACGGCGTTTATAGAACATACCCATGTCTACGCCAAGGATATTGGAGAAGTAAACGGCTCTGGACATTGCTCCTTCGTCAGGGCTGATGATCATCAGGTGATCATTGTCAACGCGGAGATCCGGAACCCCTTTGATCAGCGCCTTCAGGAACTGATAAGTCGGGAAAAAGTTGTCAAATCCGTTTAACGGGATAGAGTTCTGTACACGAGGGTCGTGGGCGTCGAATGTGATGATGTTGGAAACACCCATATCGCTTAATTCTTTCAGAGCCAGTGCGCAGTCAAGAGACTCTCTCTTGGTACGTCTGTGCTGGCGTCCTTCATAAAGGAACGGCATGATTACATTGATACGATGTGCTTTTCCTGTTGCTGCGGAGATGATTCTTTTCAGATCCTGAAAATGATTGTCAGGAGACATGTGATTCTCATGACCGCATACAGTGTAGGTTTCACTGTAGTTGGTTACATCCACCATGATATAAAGGTCAGTACCACGGACGGATTCCTTAATGTAACCCTTTCCTTCACCGGTTCCGAAACGAGGGCATTCGCACTCTACAAGGAAAGATTCCTCACTGTAACCCTGCGGGATTACACTTAACTGTTTCTTTACAACCAGTTCCTTACGGAATTTTACAAGTTTTCTGTCAACCTCTTCAGCGAGTTCCTGGCAGCCGAGAGCTGCGATGCGGATTGGTGCAACCGGCATGGATTTTTCCAACAATTCTATGTTTGGCATAATATTCCTCCTAAGTAATTTTATACTCAAAAAATAGATTTCTATATCATTTATAACATTTGCCCTAAATCACGTCAAGGAATTTATTGATTTTTGAGTAAAAAATTGTTATGATATAAAAGATATTGAGTTTAGATATCTTACAGCAGATTGTAAAATCTGCGTAAAATTACAGACAGACCTGACAGATAACCCACATAATTGAAATCACAGTGAGGACGGAGTGGAATCGGTATCCTTCACTGATGACAGGTCCGCGTCTGACCGATAATACCGATTGTAAAGCGACAGGGAAACAATGATGGAGTTATGATTATTCATGAAGAAAAATTTACATGTTATTTCCAGGGTACTTCCGGGAAGTATCGGGGAAGAACTGGAACTGGAGCCGGGAGATATTCTCGTTTCCATAAACGGACAGCCTGTGGAGGATGTCTTTGATTATCGATATCTGATGAATGATGAACTGGTGGAACTTCTGATCCGTAAGAAGAACGGAGAAGAATGGGAGCTGGAAGTAGAGAAAGATTACGAAGAAGATCTGGGCGTGGAATTTGAGAACAGCCTGATGGACGATTACCGTTCCTGCTCGAACCACTGTATCTTCTGTTTTATTGATCAGATGCCGCCTGGAATGAGAGAGACCCTGTATTTTAAAGACGATGACTCACGACTTTCTTTTTTACAGGGAAACTATGTGACACTGACCAATATGAGTGACTATGACCTTGAGAGGATTATTAAATTTCATCTTTCTCCGATTAATGTTTCGTTTCAGGCCATGAATCCGGAACTTCGCTGCAAAATGCTTCATAACCGTTTTGCGGGGGACGCGCTGAAAAAAGTGGACAGGCTCTATGAAGGCGGTGTGACCATGAATGGACAGATCGTATTATGCAAGGGTGTAAATGACAGGGAAGAACTGGAATACAGTCTTGAAAAACTTTCTGCATATGCACCGGTGCTCCAGAGCGTATCCATCGTGCCGGTGGGACTTTCGAAATTCCGTGACGGTCTTTATCCGCTGGAGTCTTTCACGAAGGAAGATGCGGAATATCTGATCGAACAGGTAGAGCACTGGCAGAAGATCATGATGGAGAAACACGGCATTCACTTTGTGCATGCATCAGATGAGTGGTACATCCTTGCAGGAAGGAACATGCCGGAAGAAGGAAGGTATGACGGATATCTTCAGCTTGAAAACGGTGTGGGAATGATGCGCCTTCTGGAAACGGAAGTAAAAGAACGGCTTTCACAGCTGGAAGGGGATGACAGAAAAATTCAGGCATCTGTTGCAACCGGAAAACTTGCAGCACCGTTTATAAAGAAAATGACAGAACTGGTTCAGGAAAAATTCCCGAATATCAGTGTCAGTGTTTACACAATAAAAAATGAATTTTTCGGAGAAAAGATCACAGTTTCCGGACTGATCACAGGACAGGATTTAAAAACACAGCTAAAAGACAGGCAGCTTGGGGAAAAGGTACTGATCCCCTGCAACATGTTAAGGAGCGGTGAGGATGTATTTCTGGATGACCTGACTGTGGAAATGGTCAGCGAAGCGCTGGGAACAGAGATCGTAGTTGTAGATGAACCGGGAGCAGATCTGGTAGACTGCCTGATCAATCCTCCCGACCATAAAAAAATAAGAAGGAGACAAATATATGAGCAAACCAGTAGTAGCAATAGTGGGAAGGCCTAATGTAGGAAAATCCACGCTGTTTAATGCGCTGGCAGGTGAGAAGATTTCAATCGTAAAAGATACACCGGGCGTTACCAGAGACAGAATTTATGCAGATGTAACCTGGCTGGATAAAACATTTACCATGATCGATACCGGCGGTATTGAGCCGGACAGCAGTGATATCATTCTTTCTCAGATGAGAGAGCAGGCACAGATTGCCATCGATACAGCAGATGTTATCATCTTTATCACAGATGTACATCAGGGTCTTGTGGATTCTGATGCGAAAGTCGCAGACATGCTCAGAAGAAGCGGCAAGCCGGTTGTTCTGGCAGTAAATAAAGTAGACAGCATGCAGAAATTTATGATGGATGTCTATGAGTTTTATAACCTTGGAATCGGAGAACCGATCCCGATCTCTGCTGCAAACCGTATGGGACTTGGAGACATGCTGGATGAAGTGATCAAAGATTTCCCGAAAGATGCAGATACTTCTGAGGAAGAGGATATTCCGAAGATTGCCATCGTAGGAAAGCCAAACGTAGGAAAATCTTCTCTTGTCAACAAACTTCTGGGAGAAGACCGCGTGATCGTTTCTGATATCGCAGGAACCACAAGAGATGCGGTAGATACAAAAGTAAAATGGCAGGGAAAGGATTATATCTTTATTGATACAGCCGGACTTCGCCGTAAAGGTAAGGTAAAAGAAGAAATCGAACGTTACAGCGTGATCCGTACCGTTACAGCCGTAGAGCGTGCAGATGTGGTGATCGTAATGATCGATGCTTCCGAAGGCGTCACAGAGCAGGATGCAAAGATTGCCGGAATCGCTCATGAGAGAGGCAAGGGCGTGATCATTGCAGTCAATAAATGGGATGCCATTGAGAAAAATGACAAGACCATTTATAAACATACAAACCGCATCCGTGAAGTTCTGGCTTATATGCCATATGCAGAACTGGTATTTATTTCTGCGAAAACAGGTCTGAGAATTTCCCGAATGTTTGAGACGATCGATGCGGTGATCGAGAACCAGACTCTCCGTATCCAGACCGGTGTCCTGAATGAAATCCTTTCAGAAGCAGTGGCAATGCAGCAGCCGCCGTCTGACAAAGGCAAACGTCTGAAGATTTATTACATGACTCAGGTAGCGGTAAAACCGCCGACATTTGTAATTTTTGTAAATGATAAAGAACTGATGCATTTTTCCTATACCAGATATCTGGAGAATAAGATCAGGGATGCCTTCGGATTTGCCGGAACTTCTCTGAAATTTATTATCCGTGAGCGAGGAGAAAAAGAGTAAATTATGGAACGTTTGATCTGTATAGCGATTGGTTATGTATGTGGACTGTTTCAGACGGCCTACATTCTGGGAAAAGTATATCACACAGATATCCGCAAGCAGGGAAGCGGAAATCTGGGGTCCACAAATGTAATGCGTACCCTGGGAAAGAAGGCAGGGGCATTGAACCTTCTGTGCGACTGCCTGAAGTGCATCATTGCGATCACGGTCGTGAGAATGATCTTCCGGGCGGATTATGCGGATATTCTGCCCCTGCTCAGCCTGTATGCGGCAGCAGGATGCATTCTCGGACATAATTTTCCTTTTTACCTGAATTTTAAGGGTGGAAAAGGAGTGGCAGCTTCTGTCGGACTTGTGATCGCATTTGACTGGCGGATCTTTGTGATCTGTGCGATTGTGTTTTTCGGACTTTTCTTTCTGACACATTATGTTTCACTGTGTTCCATCAGTGCATATTTTGCAGCACTGGTCAGTATGATCATTTTTGGCCAGATGGGTTCTTATCATATGGCGTATTCTTATATGATGGAACTTTATATTCTGATGGCACTGCTTACCGTGCTGGCATTTTACAGACACAAAAATAATATTCAGAGACTGCTCAACGGGACAGAAAACAAGATTTATCTTGGAAAAAGTAAAAACAAATAAAATGAAAAAGAGGTGTTTATATGGCAAAAATCAGTGTACTGGGAGCGGGAAGCTGGGGAACTGCACTGGCTCTGCTTCTTTACAACAATGGTCATGATGTGATCCTGTGGTCTGCACTTGGGGAAGAGATTGATACACTCCGTGAAAAGAGAGAAAATGTAAGCAAACTTCCGGGTGTAAAGATTCCGGAACCGATCGATATCACTGTTGATCTGGAACGCAGCCTGAAAAATGCGGATGTGGCAGTTCTCGCGGTTCCATCACCTTATACCAGAAACACCTGCAAACGAATGGCTCCGTTTCTCAGGGATGGACAGATTATTGTGAATGTGGCAAAAGGCGTGGAAGAAAAGACACTGCTGAATCTGAGCCAGATCATCGAGCAGGAACTTCCAAAAGCAGATGTCTCCGTGCTTTCCGGTCCCAGCCATGCAGAAGAAGTTGGAAAAGGTCTTCCGACTACCTGCGTGGTCAGTTCCCATAAACGTGAGACAGCAGAATATCTTCAGGGAATTTTTATGAGTCCTGTTTTCCGGGTGTATACAACTCCGGATATGCTGGGAGTGGAACTGGGTGCTGCGCTGAAAAACGTCATCGCGCTTGCAGCAGGAACAGCAGACGGTCTGGGGTATGGAGATAACACAAAGGCAGCCCTGATCACAAGAGGCATCGCAGAAATTGCCCGCCTGGGAACGAAAATGGGGGCAAAAGCAGAGACTTTCTATGGACTTTCCGGTATCGGAGATCTGATCGTTACCTGCGCAAGTGTCCACAGCAGAAACCGAAAAGCCGGGTATCTGATGGGAAAAGGCTATACCATGGAAGAAGCCATGAAAGAAGTGAAAATGGTAGTGGAAGGTGTTTATTCTGCAAAAGCTGCCAAAGAACTGGCTGAAAAATATGAAGTGGAAATGCCGATCGTTACAGAAGTGAATAAGGTACTGTTTGAAGGCAAATCAGCAGCAGAAGCTGTGATCGATCTGATGGTACGTGACAAAAAAGTGGAAACACCAATGCTGCCGTGGAATGATTAATACAGCAGAAAAACAGGAATAAGAAATAAAAAATAAAAAATAAGAGGTCTGACCGGCCTCTTATTTTTATTCTGGCTAAAATGCAATATCACGTAAATCTTCCGGAATACTTGCACTGCGGTAATTCTGATTCAGGGTATCCAGAAGATCCATATCTTCCTGGTCAATAGAGAAATCAAAAATATCTGCGTTGCTTCGGATACGGTCAGGATGAACGGATTTAGGAATAACGGAAATTCCTTTCTGTACAGCCCAGCGAAGTCCGATCTGAGCAGGAGTTTTACAGTATTTGGTGCCTAATACACAGAATACATCGTGATCCAGATAAGCACCACGTGCAAGCGGAGCATACGCCTGTACCTGGATTCCTCTGCTCTGGCAGTAATCAATCAATTCTTTGTTATAAAATAAAGGGTGACATTCAATCTGGTTGACAGCAGGCACCACATCGGATACTTTGGCAAGTTCCTCGAAATGGCGGATCTCAAAATTGCTGACTCCGATGGAGAGGGCACGTCCGGATTTCTGGATCTCTTCCAGAACTTTCCAGGTGCTCAGATAACATCCGGGAACCGGCCAGTGGATCAGATAAAGATCTACATAATCCAGTTTCAGGCGGTCCAGACTGCGCTCGAAGGCTCCGCGGATATCGCCAAGACGCTGTGCTGTGTTCCAGACTTTGGTAGTAACAAAAAGTTCGCCTCTGGGAATCCCACACTGTGCGATCCCGCGTCCTACATTTTCTTCGTTTTTGTAAACAGAAGCAGTGTCGATCAGACGATAGCCATTTTCTACGGCGGATACGATCGCATGTTCGGCTTCATTCTCACCAGTGGCCTTATATACACCAAGCCCCAGAAGAGGCATCTCTCTGTTTGTATTCAGAAAAACGGTATTTTTCAAAACAATTCCTCCAATTCTTCTTATATACTTCACGTCACTTGGTAAAGTATAACATAAAAATGTGAAAGAAGTACAGAGAATTTATTACAAATTTACTACATGGAAAGAGTTAATGAATGTTAACAATTTAACGTAATAGTTAAACAGTTAACACACATCGTGAAATAAGCCAGATATCAGAGAAAATTTCAGAATTTTTTGGTAATTTTTTATGCTAAACACCTTGCGGAAATGAAGAAAACGATGTATAATATCAATAAATTGATAATTTATTGTCATGAAAACAAGCGCAGATTCTATGGATTTCGCGAGTTTTTCGATAGAAAGGGGCATTTAATCATGCATTTAATCAAAGATGAAAATGGGAATCTTGTCCAGCATGGACACGGACACACCCATGAACATACTCATGAAGATGGCGTGACACATACTCATGAGCATACTCACGGTGAAGACCATGACCATGGACATACCCATGAAGACCATGCCTGTGAAACCGGTCACTGTGGTTCCTGTTCTGAGGGGGACTGCAAGAACGAGACACTGGCACTTCTGACATATATGCTTCAGCACAATGAGCATCATGCTCAGGAACTGGATCAGATGGCTGACAATCTTGCAAAGATGGGAATGGATGCAGCATGTAAGACAATCAAGGAAGCTGTTGCAGATTTCCAGAAAGGCAATATGAGACTTGGACTTGCTTTAACACTTGTTAAAGAAGAGATGAAATAGGAGGCGGCATCACATGTGTTTAGCAACTGTATATAAAGAAAGCGATGATTCTGTTATCTTTAAGAATGTATCCCGCATCGATGTGGACGGAAACAAGCTGGTTCTCCGTGATATCATGGGAGACGAGAGAGTGGTTGAAGGAACAATCCTTATGGTTGACCTTGCCAACAGCATTGTGAAACTTAAATGTGACTAATACCTGCAAATGAAGATTCGCCCTGCGGAAAGAATGCGGATCTGTGGCGGATCGGATTTCATATGAATCAAAGGCAGAAATAAATGCCTTGATAATAAATAATAAAAGACGTGGAGGTAGTAACTATGAAATTATCAGAAGCAATGAAAGAGAAAATGCTCCTTTCCTTCGAAGTATTCCCACCTAAGACAGAAAAAGGTATGGAAAACCTTCCTGGAACAATTGAACATCTGATGAAATACAAACCGGAGTACATTTCATGTACATATGGTGCAGGCGGCGGAAACGTTGGTGCAAACCGTGAAGTATGTCAGATGATCAAAAAAGCAGGCACAACACCTGTAACACATTTCACAGTTATCAAAAATACAAAAGAAGGCATCAAAGATCAGCTTCAGCAGTACTTGGATGAAGGCGTAGATCATATGCTTGCACTTCGCGGAGATATTCCACTTGGTGAGACAACAACATGTGGCGACTTCAATTATGCAACAGACCTTGTTAAATTCGTACGTAACGAATTTGGTGATAAATTCGAGATCGCAGTAGCAGGATCACCGGAAGGACATATCGCATGTCGTTCTCTTGACGCCGATATCGCAGTTCTGAAACAGAAACAGGACAATGGCGCAGACTACATCATGACTCAGCTCTGCTGGGATATGGAACAGTTTAAATACTGGCTGGATGCAATCCGTGAAGCTGGGGTTACAATGCCTGTAGATGTTGGTGTAATGCCGATCCTCGACATGTCTGCCACAATCAATATGGCACTTTCCCGTAACGGCTGTGTAATGGATAGTGAGCTCTGCAGACTCATCTCCAGAAACTGGCTGTTCCCGAACCCATTCGCAGCTAAAGATGCTGATGGCAAACCATTTGATATGTTCTATGATGACAAAGTTAAGAGATTCAAAGAAGAAGGTATCGAATACACAATCAGACAGATCGATGAATATCGTGCAATGGGCGTAGATGGTATCCATCTCTATGCACTGAACAAATGGAAAGACGTATCTGAAATCATCGACAGATCCGGTCTTCGTACATTAGTATAAGATATCAGGTCAGGGGCAAAATATCTTTTGACCCTGACATCATAATAAACACAATTTTAGGAGGCACCTGGTTTTATGGCACACGTGATTGCTGTCGCAGGAAAAGGCGGCGTAGGAAAAACAACATTATGCGGAATGCTGATCCAGTATCTGTGTGAACAGGGAAAAGGACCGATTCTTGCGGTAGATGCTGATGCAAATTCAAATCTCAATGAAGTACTTGGAGTAAAGGTAGAGACAACTCTTGGCGATGTACGTGAAGAAATCGCCCGTGCAGAACTTGCAAAAGAGAATCCGATCCCTGCCGGAGTATCCAAGGCGGATTATGCGGAAATGCGTTTTGAAGATGCACTGGTTGAGGATGATGATTTTGATCTTCTTGTAATGGGAAGAACTCAGGGAAAAGGCTGTTACTGTTATGTGAACGGACTTCTTCAGACTCAGCTTGCAAAATATCAGAATAATTATCCGTACTTTGTCGTAGACAATGAGGCTGGAATGGAACATATCAGCAGAGGTGTTCTTCCGAGCATGCAGACTGCAATTTTAGTCAGTGACTGCTCCAGAAGAGGAATTCAGGCGGTTGGCAGAATTGCGGAACTGATCAAAGAATGCGATATGCATCCGGATACAGCAGGACTGATCGTAAACAGAGCTCCGAAAGGGGAATTGAACGACGGAATCAAAGAAGAGATTGCCAATCAGGGTCTTACACTTCTGGGTGTGGTTCCTCAGGATGAAACCGTTTATGAATATGACTGTGACGGCCGTCCGACAAGTACACTTCCGGAAGATAACCCGGTCAAGGTTGCACTTCGTGCGATTGTTGACAAGTTAAATTTATAAGGTACACCCCTTGCCGGAGACAAATCCGGTGAGGGATGTTTGTGCGCATAGGAAATTTATGTGTATAGAAAAAAATACAATATAACAAGACTTTTTAAAGTAAAATAACCCATGGGAGGGGATGGGATATTCTGGTTATCTGAAAGGGGAGAACCTGTGCAGGCAGATAACAGGAATTCTGATCCATGGGGTTATTAAATAAAAAAGAAAAGTATACTGACACACAAAAGGTATACAAACCAGTATTAAAGGAGGTCTATAATGAGTGAATTCAAATTAACTACAGTGGAAGAGTTTGAAGAGGCTACTGCCAGACTTTTGGAGACAGGTGCAAAGGTTGGAGCTGACGCATGGCAGCTTCGTGTAAAAAAACAGACTCCACATTGTAAATTCGGTGAGCAGGGTGTCTGCTGTCGTATCTGTGCTATGGGACCATGTCGTATTACCCCTAAAGCACCAAGAGGTATCTGTGGATGTGACGTCCATGGTATCGTAGGAAGAAACTTCCTGAAATTTACAGCAGGTGGTGCAGCTACTCACTCTGATCACGGTCGTGAAATCTGCCACACATTATATTGTGCAAAAGACGGCGGAAACTATCAGGTAAAAGATCCTGAGAAACTGATCCGTATCGCAAAAGAATGGGGCGTAGAGACAGAAGGAAAAGATATCTATGATCTGGCTCATGAAATGGCTGAGACAGGATTGATGGAATATGGTAAACCATTTGGATATCAGAGATTCCTTGACAGAATGCCTGCAGGACAGAAAGAGAAACTGATTGAAAATGAAATTGCACCACGTGCGATCGACCGTGAGGTTTCCACTTCTTTACATATGGCTCATATGGGATGTTCTTCTCTTCCGGAAGCTCTTGTAAAACAGTCTATCCGCTGCGGTATGGCTGATGGATGGGGCGGTTCCATGATGGGAACAGAGTTCTCTGATGTTTTATTCGGAACTCCGAAGCCAATTGACACTGAAGCTAACCTTGGTGTAATGGTTGAAGAGAATGTAAACATCGTTGTACACGGACATGATCCGAGTCTTTCCGAGATGATTTGTGAATATGCAGACAGCAAAGAAATGATCGATTATGCAAAATCTGTAGGAGCAAAAGGAA